>JAABUQ010005157.1_pt1 | contig 21273 bp, 24 predicted proteins | sample 5560001 | NCBI WGS metagenome assembly JAABUQ01 (sample SAMN10711888, study PRJNA513371) | rock metagenome | isolation source: Antarctica rocks | place: Antarctica: Victoria Land, Finger Mt nord | collected 2015-12-18
CATCAACATCCCGCCCCCTCCTCATCCATCCTCCCCCAAATCACCAAAGCCATCCTCACCCAACCCGCAACCCACGATCCCGCCAACCTAACCTGGCACGAGAAGATCCTGCTGTATGACCCGCTCGTGCTAGAGGAACTGACCATATGGTTGAACACGCAGGGGCTTGCGGCCGTGGACGAGGATGGGGAGGTTGAGGTGGGGATGGTTAGGGAGTGGTGTGATAGTAAGGGTGTTTGTTGTTTATGGAGGGAGAATCTGAGGGGGGGCGAGAGGGGGAGGTAGTGAGGGAGTTTTGGGGAGCAAGATTGAAGAGCGGGGCGCTAGAATGGGAAGGGGGAGGGGACGGGGAGGTGGTAGGGGGGTTGCGGGTATCCGTTTTGGGAGAAAGGCGTCGGTGCCCTAGCTCGTGATTCCGTATAGCTTTGATTCTGATGATGATGAGCAATACCACACACTTCTATCTTTTCCACCACCATGACCCGGGCATGTCTGTGCGGCTCACTGCGTTCGGCATGTCAGCTGCGGTTGGTGGCAACGCTTATAGTCGTTTTGATAAGTGTAAGGACGAGGTATTGGGTGATTGAAGAGATTTCGATCATAATTCTACTTTCCAATTGATAAATGCAAAGACGTGGTATTGGGTGATTGAAGAGGTTTCGATCATAATTCTACTTTCCAATGCGTCATGTGAGGAAAGGTGGTAGATAAGAACACTGTCCGAGGGATGGCGAGGTCTGACGTTTGGATTTTTTTCAGCTGAGTAGATATTTGGGGGGAAACTCGGTTTGTTTATTTTTCAGCTACGCTATGGTATATCGGACAACATCTCACATATCCGACTCGCAATTAGCACCACTTAAGCCTCAGTGAACCGCAACACCCTCTTAAGTTTGAAACCTGCGACGCCGGAGCTATTGTGAACAGCGCTGCTATCTTTTTCTTGCAGTCATATTCGTTTGAGCTCAGTGCAGAGTAGCATTCTCCCTTCTGCGTTACCAAGCAAGCCAGCGCTTCGCTGATCCGGGGGAGCACGATCAGCGGCGCCGGGCGAGATGAGAGGCCGATATAGCAAATGTAGCATGGAGTTAGATAGGTATGAGATAGTGACTTTCGGAAATCTTCGTGAAGGCCAGTGCTGAGGAGAAAAGCATATAGATGGGTTTGAGTAGTCCGCTTTGAGTTGTAGGCGCAGGGAAGAGCGTGTAGTAATTGTTTGCGGGTTGCGTCGAATGAATCAGTAGAGAGTAGCGGTATAGACAGCAATAGAGGCTCACCCTTCGTCCAATTCAGATAGGTCGTATGGAGGCGTGGGGTGTGCGCTTTACACTTTCTCGGGGTCGCTGATGCCGCCGTTAGTGATTACGTAGGTTGCCTCGCGCTCGGGGCAATCTTTTCGAGAGTGGGGTCAGCATGCGTGTGCGGCTAATGAATATAAGAGAGGCTGATGCCTCAGAGGGTAAGATTGGCGTTTAGACTGACCGGGTGAGTCCTGGATTTTGGCTACCCTCTCATCACCTCTCCCCTTCCTCAGTAGCACTCGAGTAGTCGATGCGTGAGCCAATATGTGTCCTCCGACGGGCTTACGGCCATCGGCGCCGGCGAAAAGGGCACTAGCGCCGGGATCGGATTGGACTTGGTTTGTCTGTTGAGGGTGTCAGCTCATGTCACATTTCAAGCTATCATAGCTTTACGGAGAGAGAGGTATAGGAAGGGACAATCTACCATCAACACACAAACATTAAACTCCTCAGCCATGTGCGTGAGCTTGCTCAAGAACTGATTCAGCTTCTGTTGTCTATCCGCCAGCTCGCCACGGCCGTGGTAGTCGACGCGGAAGCAAGCCATAATGCTATCGATTATTAGGAGGCGGTATTCGTTGGATTGGAAGCTGGCCGAGAGCGTGTTGAGGAGTTCGAGTTGATGCTGTAGGTATGGTCAGAGCGGTGTACTGAGGGTGGGGTAGGGGAGGATACTTCGCTGTTGAGGGCGCGGGCGTAGGCGATGTTTTCGAGAGCTTGGTCGCCGTCGACTGTTGTGTGTCAGTGAGGCAGAAGGAAAGGGAGGAGGGCCGTACTTCCGAATCGTTCTGCGATTTGGGAGATTCTAGCTTTGTGAGCTCTAGCGCGTATTTTTCAATGCAAGGAGATTTACCTCTCTGGTCTGAAGGTACCTTCGGTATCTGAAATGCCGATATCAGTGAAGATCAAGCAGCGTGGACTAAGGTGCATCGTTACCGATGTAGGCAACACGTCCTTCAGCGCCTCCCATATCCTATCATCATCAAATGGTATACTCAGACACTTGAGGGATTAATGTGTACCTTCGGTAACTGCGAGGCTGTCAGCACGAGGCCCTTTGAAAAGCTTGCGTTGGACTGACTTGCGCAACGACGGACATGGTGTGAGACATTTGCGTCTTGCCACACCCTGAGATGTCAGTACAAGCAACGGAAGGACCAGACGGCTTGCGAGACGGACTGAATTCACCGTAGACCTGGGGAGAATTGATGTTAACATGGTTTCCAAGGAAGGCATTACGCGGGCCATACCTCGCTGATACTCATGGTCTGGAATCCACTGAGACCCTGTCAATGATATCCCTTGTGCCACGGTATATGTAGACCTACCCTCCGAGAATAGCGTCCAATTGCTTACTCCCTGTTGAGATCTTACAGACCCGCTTCCTCTGATGACCGAGCTCAACTGCAGTGATGAAACCTGAAGCAGAAGGCTACATTCACGTCAGTCACGGGAGCCTGCCGGCTCACTGAAAGGCTCAGATGCCATTGGAATATTACCAGGCACTTAGCAATAGCTTCCTTGATTTTTTCGACCTTCACCTCGCTGAAGCCCTTGACTTTGAGAAGGGTCTTGCGTGTGGCACCATAGACAGACTGTTTGTGACTATCAAAAACACAACTTTTTAAGGGGCCAGAGATGAAGGAGCTCACAGCAACAGTGTAATATCCATTCGCCTTGAGTTTGGTAATGTCTGCTGCGCCAACGCCTGTTGCGTGTGAGCCTGGCATGGGCAAAAATTCGAGAGAAGGGAGCATACCGTGGGCCTGAATGCCATCGATGTCAATGATGAAATCCTGAGAGAAGCTGATCAGCGTTGGCTGAATGGCAGAGATTGTAGCTGGCATACGTCGTCGTCAGAAACGTCTCCAGCATTTGAAGCAGTCATGATCGTGCAATAAAGCTGTGGTGTAGATTGGTGAGGGAAGCAACAAGAGGCGTAGTAGAAATGATGCCAAAGATGCAGAGATTGTTGAAGGTGCTGGGGAATTTGAGCCTGCTGAATATAATATTGAGGAACGAATGCTGAGAAACGGAAATGTTTGCCCGTCTGAAGTTCTGTCTGGGAATATTAGACTCTTGAAATGTTAGTGGGACTCGGACATAGAGAAATGGTCATCAAAACGATCTCGATCATTGCCCATCCTCATGTGAACTTTGCAATTTGGATGAGGAGAATGTAGACTCGTCACGGACAATTCGTCTTGAGAGCAAGATCGTGCATAACCAACATTGACTATTAGAATCCTACTACGCAATGGCCGGGGGTCATCCAACCAGTGCAAAAGATTGGACCAGGGACACAACAAGTCTCAATCATTACCGAGATATCACTCTCGACCCTCCTCTCCACATCCTCCCCGACTGTCTTCACTCCACACGCTTTCCATTCTCCTCCTTCGCTTCGTCCAGGTCTCTTTCCTTGGCATCTCTCCTTAGCGGAAGTAAGTCGATTAGGAATACATTATGGATGTCACGCCGATCGTAAAGTCTTGGGTATGATGCAGAACACCGTTGGAAAAGGTCCCGATGCTTTTGTTGAGAGGGTCGTAAACGTCGAGTGCAGATTCGAGGGGATAAAATGTTGTAGTCGCGTGATGTCAAAACGCCAGGGACGAATTATGATACAATCAAGGAAATGAATTGCAGAGTGCCGCAAGCAGCGAGCTGTCTAGGCGACAGCAGTTGTGGGTGCCTGAGGCACTTGATCGACTGGGCCGTCAAGTCCCATCTGGCCGTTGGTCTCGGTCATGGTGCAATCGCGGGAAATGTGCCCCGGTTGACTACACTTGTAGCAGGTCTTGCCGGCGGAATGGAGAGGTCCACCGTTGGGTGCAGTGCAATCCCTTGAAATGTGGCCCTGTTACGCATCAGCCTCGTTCTCAAGCCAGTAGATCTGGTCCGACCCACCAATTTGCCGCATGCGTAGCATTTCATTGCCTGAGCTTGGCAATCACGGGCGTAATGATTCGGCCCGCCGCATTTGTAGCATGTTGCCGGCCGTGGGGCGCCCATCCCACCAGGAAAGCCTCCGCGAAAACCTCCGGCAAATCCTCCTCGAGGGGGTCCCATAGCTCCACGGCCAGCACCGAATGCTGGGCCGCCTGGAAAGCCGGCGTTAGGGCATGCGCGCTATTTGTCACGTCAGCCTGATCCTGGTTTCTCGTGGCCTCGGTTATACATACGGCAAGATGGCCCGGCTGGCCACATGAATAGCAACGTCCGCCTCCAGTACCGGCGCCACTTATGCGAAGAGTGGGGCAATCTGCCTGGACGTGGCCAAGGCCTTGGCAATGGTAGCACTGCTTTGCTGATCGAAATATCAGCCTCAGGGGTCCGGTCAAGTTTCAAAGTCCGCATAGACTTACTGTCCGTGGTGCGAGGATGTGGGCACCCGTTAGACTCGTGACCTATACGGCCGTTAGACTGTGACCATTTGTCTTTGCTGGGTGTTGCCAGCAAGGCGCTGTGTATATACCTGGCTGTTTGCCTATTCTCGTTATTAGCTGATGTCCCAAGTGATACTACTTTGGTCAGGTGACTTACAGTTGTAGCACAGACGTTCTTGTGAAGAGCATACTTCTGCGCAGAGTTAGACGGCCTGCACTCGGCCTTAAGCATACACATGCACTGACCTGCGTAATGCCCAACATTTCCACACTTGTAGCACGCACGACGTGAAAGCGACGACATTTTGATGGCGGTTCTTGTTATCCTGTAATTACAGTGTCAGATAGCTGACTGCTAAATATCCGATTGCCTATTCTCCAAGATTCCACGATTCGGAAGACGTCAAGGGAACGCATTTGTTCGGGTTGTGCCAAATGTGTTGAAGAGTGAGATGAGAGACATGAGTCTCTGGGACTCATGCAAATGTAGATTGTAGTAGTGGTGTCATACCTCTGCTCTCTCTCTTCCTATGAATATCCTACTACATCGGACAGTCACGTTAGCATTTGGATGTCTGCTTGCATGCACATCTACACAGTTACGGCCGAGCCGCAATGTAGAGAGAATGCCCGCGTACCTTTTGATCCTCCTTCTCTCAGCAGCACAGCACTACCTTCCTCCCAAAGCCACTTCCCGTTCAGCTCAGTTTATGCGACAATTCTGTAGAGAACCATGCGATGAACATGAAGAAAAGAAAAAGGCAGAGGCTGACAAAGTCGAAAGCCAGCAGTAAGCCTTAAGGTTCTCGGCTAGAGTTCGCCTAACCCCTAACGTAGTAGCGCATATAGATATTTACCTTAATTCAGAGGCTAGGGAGATGGGAGAAGCGAAGCGTATGTGTTTACTGAAGGTACACGTATGATGTGATTGATGGTAATGCCTCAAGTCTTGATTTCTACTCTATGGTCTTCGACCGTAAATTTTGGACGTTCGTGCTTCGTGTGACCTAAACCGCACATCCGCAAAGCGCATCTCACTGCTTGGCGCTAGCATCATAGCAAGTGTACTCCGTATACCTCACGGCAACGGTTATGCATCATCTTTCTCGATGACAGCTGGTGCTTTGATGGTCTGACTCTTGAGAAAGCCAAGTCCCTCGCCTCCCTAAGTACAGTATTAGCATGTTCCGAAAGAGGAGCAGAGAAGAACGTACGTAGCTAATAAGTGGCGAGATCTCGACTCCTGCGCCATTTTCACTGCTTTCGCTCGTCACCGTGCCTCCCACATTTTCAACCCATCGCTTTCCCTGCTCAAGAATGTCCCATTTGCTCGTGTCTGGATCGTCCTCTCCTGTGCCTTTGGCATTCTTCAAAGGAGAGAACTCGTCTTCCCGTTTGACCTCCATGCATGCGAATTTCTTGAGTTCGAGCATTGGAAACACATCAAAGACGAATTGTTCCAACTTGATCCCGTTGGGCTTCTCGGGTTTCACCGCCTCCCCGGTCTCCGTATCCACATATGGGATCTTCTTTCGAGCGACGTGGTGAGGCAGATTGTGTACCCATTCCTCGATCGTCTCTAGAAATCTGAATGAGTAGTAGTGATTGACGATGTTGGCCGCTCGGAACTTCAATATGTCCGGTTGCTTTGGGTCTTTGGCCTCCGCTGTTGCACTGTCTATCTCTGAGTACTCCACAACGTCCGGCTTGCCGTTCTTGAGCAATATCAAACCTACCGATTCTTTCGTACTTCGCTTTCGGACGACTTTGGTCGCAATATCAACATTTTTAGACGCAGAGAAACCCAAGAAGACAGGATCGGCAAGTTTTACCAAACAATTGTCAACGCAGTAAGCGTGGATGTGCTTGATGCCTCGTTTCCTCATATCCGTACGCACGTCTGAAGTAAGTAAGGCCTGATATATGCCACCATTCCCATCTGGAGCCACTGCAACCTACGGCCATCCTTAGCCATCTCCAGAAACTTGACAAGCAGTCATGGCTTACCTTGGACTTGCTCTCTAGCAATATCTTCCCTTCGTTCGAAATGCAAGGCAGGACCCCTTGCTCGAAGATAACCACATCATCCTTGCTCAGACCGAAGTATTTATGCTCCTCAAAGAATTGCTCGGTTGGACCTCGAGTAGGTCCGCTGGTCATCACATACCACGGAACAACAATGTCCTTCTTGCCGCTCTTCTTCTCTGCTAATTGCTGGATTTTCCATATTCTCTCAGCCTGGATCTGGAACAAAGATTTCGAGCTCGGCAGACCAATGTTGAAACAGCCTTTAGGAGCAGAGCTTCCCAGTCGAGTGCCTTGTCCTCCTGCCATCAACACTGCTGCGACTTGCCCTTCAGCCACCAGGTCTAGACCAGCATCGTACCATTTCTCAATGTCATCTTCCTTCGAGTCGAGTATGGAGGCTGTAGCGGATTCGGGCAGTGGTTCGAGCCTAGTATCTTCCTTCGCCGGGTCTTTGGGAGGGTGCAGAGCCTTCTCAGTGATTTGATTGATGTGGTTGGGGTCGATGGAGACCAGACGTTCGTAGAGTCCTGCCTTCTCGGCTGTTGGCAGCTCGTCGTAGAATGAAAACACTTGGCCTTGCCCTGCTTTCCCATAGCGTTCTTTCACTTCTTCCAGCTCCTGCTCCGTGGGCTCTTTGGTTGGAGCGCCTTTGTCTTTGGAGCCAAGATGGAATGTGTTGAGTACCTTCTCCATGATGGGCAAGTCAGTAGTAAGATCTAACCTCAAGGCCGTTCACATGAGTCGCAAATGATATTCGCACAGTAGGGGTGTTCGGACCAAGTAGTTGCTGTTATGATCCATCCGCAATAAAACATAGCGGGGTTTCTTTGCTGATTTCTACCCCACATTACGGTAATAAACATTCCTTTTTCCGTTATTTATCCTCAAGCCGTTAATAGAAAACAATAGCTTATTTTGAGTCTGCTCGCATCAGGGTCTAAGTGGATTAGGGAGAGTATATCGAGAGCACTTTGTAAGCTGTACTGTGGAGTGGGACCAGAGGTGATGTAGCTTTGCTATTACCCGTTTGGTGGGAAAGAGATTATGCTGCTTGTACATAGAGCCTCTGGGATGCCTCTCTGGGGTACCTGATGATTCGTGAAGTGTCATAAGAGTTCAGTCACTCTCTCTGAATCCTGTGCTGGGTCACCGTCTGCGTCTCCGATCCTCATAATCGTCCCTGCTCCTTTCCACTCTTCCCCGTTCACCTCTCGGTGGTGTACGCCCTCTGTACCTGTCGTGCCTTCTTGGACTTCGGCTCCGTGAGTGCTTTTGCGAAACTTGGTCTTGACCATCCCCATTCTCTCGCCCTTGCCGTACATCCTCTTTGTCGAACACCATCCCATATCCATCTGAGCGGTTGCGGTCATGATCCTTACGGTCCATGGCCCTGTACTGTCGCTTTTTCTCCAGGTCTGCAACACCGCCGAATCCTCCACCGGTTTGGGCTCGTTTTGAATTTGTTGCAGTCCTCCACTTATCGGAAAGCCGGGAGACCTAGACAGCAAGTTAGCAAGTGGCGCACACATCGAGCGTAGAACGCACGCTCTGCGAAAAGTCCACGTGTATTCGATGATCGTCTATCAAGACACCCTGCATCTTGAAGTAGGCCTGCTCGCAATCTTTCTGATTCTCAAATTCGATAAAGGCGTATTGCAGACTATCCTTCGTACGTTTGTCTCTGATTACCTCACAAGACACGATTGTGCCGAAGCGGCTGAATATGGTATCCAAGTCGTCATCTGCAATGCAGCAAATTCAGTCAAGTGTCCTGGACATCAGCGGATTTGCATGCTGACCTTCTGTGACAGGATTGAGCTTGCATACAAAGAGGATATTCTCTGGGGGCTTGACCTCAGCGTAAGGGAGATCCCCCACAATCTCAAGAGTCAAAGCTTGAGCTCTGGCATCTCGTTCTCGTCGTTGCTTCTCCTGCCATGCTTCTTCGGCGGCTTCGTCGACTTGTTCTGGAACTTCCTCCTCCATTTCGCTCTCTCCCCGAGCGATGTTCAGATCAGATACTTCCCGGGCTTGTGAGAGTGATTCATCCGCCATCATGGCTCTTAGAGTGACTTGTTATCGGCGGACCAGGTAGTCAGTGTTCGTGTGATCGCGTAGCAGAATAGTCTTTTTCAGCACCGCAGTTCCATTTCCTTGCTCCTTCTGCCGTTACTGGTAATTTTAGTATCCATAATTAGTAAGCAATTCTTCAGGCACCCACTGTGCAGGCTCTTACCTTAGTCTCAAACCCCGATTGGCAACAGCCCCTCGGGCTGCATCAATGTGACGCTAGATATCTTATATTGAGCATTCTCGTACTGCGTAAGTCTCAATGAAATCTAGAGTTGTTTCAAAGTACGATTCTGATAATCTGATTAGCTCTACCCGCAAGCATTCGGTCGATCCAACAGGCGCATTCCGCCACCAATCCTGAAATTACATCAAAAACCGGGCGTGGAAATGAAGAACATGTTGTTTCGCCTTTTCGTGATCTGCCTGCATTAGAAAACGCTGCATCCAGAAAGATGTCCTAGCGCCTCCTTGCTACGAGACGAGAGCTGCTAAATTGTGGTGTGCCCGTTTGACATTGTCACGCTTCGTGCTGCGTCCAATTGGCTGTGGCTGCATGCATGTATTCTGTTTGCCTTGAACATCTCCATCAGACCACTACATTTTTGAAGCATTGATCAAACAGAGCCATGGGAAATGGCATGTTGATCTTGTGCCTGTGCGCTTTCGGATTCAATTACGGCAGTCTTCTGCCTGGGGTGCCAAGAAGCTATCCCCACCTCAATTTTCGAGAGTTGGCTGAGCCACAGCGCTCAACGCTTTTATCAGGGGGAAGGGGTAAGTAGGTAAGCCTGTAAGGTATGTTACCTAAGAGTCTAGTTCGTGAAATTCTCATCAGACCTGCGTTGTTGAACAGGCTGAAGCTCCGTACGGACTAGAGGACACCTCATCAGGTCAAACGAACGTTATCGGGTAGGAGTGTAGTAAACAAAATGCACAGTCTTAGAGCAAAGCACGCGCATGTTGCACCAATGACTTGCTTCTTGGATCGCCTTTGGACAGCTGAGGGGATGAATGTATGAGTACGGCCGCTGGTGCTTCATGCTCTCTTTGCGTTCTACTGCAGCTATACTTGCATATACTCCTCGTTCCCACATGGACCATTCCATCCTTGATAGCATTCAGCTCGTGTGGGCTGGCGTGTCACATTTCAGGTCCTAATCTTTTACCACGCATTCGCCTATACAGGCGCCATGGATGATTTGGAACGATCTTCATGCACCTCGGAGCTGCCATGGCCTGGATGATGTTACGAGAATACTGACTGTACTAGTACATCGCTGAAGATCTTCCAGTGGCTGCCAATCAATCTGTTCTGCTGTCTGATTGATCATGGTCCCATGAACAATATTACTTCTCTCATGCATATCAGATTTCAAGTATGTAGCAATCGTACCTGGTCCTAAGCACGCCCCAGTCCCTTGGGTCCTCAGACCCTGGGTCGACTGGGTTTGCTCCAAACACCATACAGGCCCTGCATAGGGACGTTTGCGGCTGCGTGGTCAAAGTACGCAATATCGCCAGTCCTGGAGCCAGTGGCTTTGAAAGGCTTGCTAGTATAATGAGGCTTTTACATTTCAAATGGAGCCTGAGGTGTTCCGTAGAGGGGTTTGCTCACATTCTCGCTAGAAAAAGGGGCCGCCGCGCTCTAGATCCTAGGAGGTAGGTATCTTGGGCCTAGTTGACTTCATGCCCCAGTACCACCCACGACTTTGACACCGGCTTTACCTTGAGTGCTTGAGTACAACAGTAAGGTAACGTTTGACAAATATCTTCGAGGCCTGCTTATTGCTTGGGCCCTGTTCTCATCGGTGAAGCTCGTGTAGCTTTATGCATGCAACCGAGCTACCCCAGTCACAGCTACCAGTTGTGATGTGAAGATTTCTACGCAAGCCTTGTGCTTGCTATCAAATGAGAGCTTCGAGAGCTCGTGATGACATAACAGCTTTTGGTGTCAGGCAATGCATCGCAATGACAACAGAGCACGCCTCTTGGTAGATGGCAGATCTAGAGCTTGTATGATGTCTCCTCAACAGGCTAACATTTGGTGATTGATATTATTTAGTCCCAGCATGCCACTCCTTCTTCAATCTGCATCATCGAAAGGCATTCTCACCGCCATCTGCATACCCACAAAATCATACACATATTGGCGGCCACCTGCTTCAAACAGCCCGTGCAAGATCTCGCCGAATCGCTCTCGGCCATAACGGAAGCTCTATTGCGTGTCATGACAGTCCAAAACGCGTTCAGGATGCAGGGACGCAAGCTCCAGTCGAAATATAAAAAGCGCGGGGACGGGAGCACATACACCTGTTGCACACCTCTGAAGGGTCAATTTGCATCTCGTACGTACTCTTAGACACCTGTCCCAGCAGACATATGCCTAATACTGAGCATAACGGCCCAGGGGAGGGCAAGAAGAGACAAAGGAATGCATTAGCTGTAAGGAACGCTTTCCTCTTTCTAAGAGATGGCTGACGATGCAATTTAGTGTATACGATGTCGACAAAGGAAAATCAAATGTGAAGGGGATAATGAAGATGGGCGTGGGTGCCGTGCTTGCAAAAGTGCTCAGACTGCCAAGTGTCATTACCTACGAGTATGCTCATAGATGCTCTACGTACCTTATATTTCCACAGTGCTGATGTTGTTCACAAACAAGGTCAATTCCGACGAAGTCCCACAACTACAGGACTTACAACCTCCAGCAAATTCAGGCCAAGCAACAAGTATATGGCCACTCTCAATGGCTCCCATGCCGCGAGAGCCTGAGCGATACTCGATGGCCAGCTCCAGCCAGCAATTCCCTAGGCACTATACTCCTTCCTTTCCTCCCATTCAGCCTCGCCACGGCTTACTACCTGTCTCGCAAAATTGTCTAGGCGCAGATCAGTATGCGACGCAGCAAATCCAACAGCCACAATGTTTTACAAATGCGCGAGGTCCGTATCCTAGTATTTCTGCACCAAGAAACCCCAGTTGGAGTCTCCCATCCAATAGTCATCCGTTGGCAAGGAACACGCCTTTTGATCATCAAGCTGCCTCAGCAAGGCAACTACCACACCCAGCTCCCACCAGAATCGGGATCGTGCCGACCCCGACAACTCTACGAACCTCTTTCTCGGGCGGCAGTGGTGCCCCTCCAGTGGGCTGCTGTGATGATTCTACGACGCACCCGATTCATCATTCAGGAACGGATGATGAGACATCTGAATTGGACCGTATATATTCACAGACTAGCCAAAGCTCTATAGCATCGGCCTCCCAACGCGCGAATAGCACCTCATCACCCTCTCCCAATGAGACACGTGAAACATCTAGCTTTGGATATCTACCAGCATCACAGTCTCCGTCTCGTACTATGTATGATGACCTGGCCTACTTCAATCACAGCAGTGCACCAACGACAATCGACCCGGCGTCAATATTGCTTACGACAACGGCACCTGCACTTAGCCTGTATACTCCTCGAACATCCCCGTACGGCTACTACAACCCTCCGACCACCAGCAGCCATACTGGGCCTGTCGCTGGCTCAACCAGCCCAGAGTTGAACTTCGGCGCTGGACCCCGCAATCAGGGACCGACTGCAAGGCGTTACTGAATGGTTGAGAAGAAAGACGGACAACCGTACATCCTTTGGGGCAAGTTGGTGCGGTTGGAGACGAAGAGAAGCTTCTGATATACATTCTGGAAGGACTGCATGCGTTGGATGATAGCACTTCTGCGAGCGCAATGGGAACATTTCCTGAGACGGAGGAATTCCGCGGAGTTATTCCCGTTCCGCGACGTATGAACGATAGACGGGTAGGTGATGGCGCTGCATAGTGAGGCGGAATATTTAGTTCAATCTAATTTCATTCGTTGCCCACTGCAATGTATGCCATATTCCTCAAATGCTTCTACAATATTGTAGGTACAGAGCAGGATCCGCCATTCCATCCTCGGCCCAGCATGAGACACCGCAAAACCCACACCCCCTTTATTTCTTCTTGTCTTTCGTAGCCGCCTTCCCTTTCGCAGTACCCCTCACAGTCTTGGCTCGGTTCTTGCGTTGCTTGCCTAAATCAAGATATCAGCCCATGTCGTTCTCACACTCCCACCCCGTCTCCCACTCCCACACTCGACAAACGTTCCCTCTCCAACCCAAAGTCTCTCCCAATCCCAAAGAGAGAGGAGATACATACGCTGCTGCCTCGAAGCCTTCTCAATCTTCTTCGCGGCCCCATACCTCACCAATCGATAATGCGGCTCGAACTTCTTCATCACCTCATGGCTATCATAGATCAACGCGAACCCGGTGCTCTTGCCGCCACCATACTGTGTCCGGAAGCCGAAGCAGGAGACTTGGTCCTTGTTGGCTTTGTAGAGCTCGGCGAGTTTGGAGCGGAGTTCGTCCTTGGAGACGTTGGCACGGTTAGGGTGGAGAACGTCGCTGTAAGGGCGAATGCCATCAGCATGACTGGTACCAGAGGAAGAGGATTTGTTTCAGGGGCATAAAAGTATTGCTTACACGACCATCTGCTTGCGGCCGAGGAGGGCGTTGCGGATGAATTTGCGGGTGCGTAAGGTGACTGGGTTCTCTTTGTCTGCCATATTTGCTGGCTTTGGGCTCTTGTCAGTAGGATGTTGGACGTGTTCAGGAGGAGGCTTGCGACTTACAGGAGGTGGGTGTCGTAGATTAAGTGCACGTAGTCCTGAGAATGTCGTCGATCTCGTTGGTGTGCAAAATATTCGCTTGTTTAGTGCTTACCGCTAATCAATTTTTAGATTAGCTCAATATAAAAGTTCTGGGTGTCTTCTGCCGCTTAGCCTACAGACGGGCTTCCAGTCCAGGTTACAACTTCTGGGTAGCGTCTTCAAATGGGCAATAGGTTGGTATTTCCCTCCCTGTTGTGAAAATTTCAGCGTGGGAACATTCAACAAGCGCGACATGGAGTCTGTCGAGCTACTTCGCCGACAGTATCTACAGTTGCTCGACCCAGAAGAACTCGCCTTTCCTGGCCCAAGTCTGCTACGCTTGCCAGATGTACAGGCTCGTATCTATGAGACTATGTTTGAGGAGTCCAAACTTCAATACGCGCCGCCAGAGCGATACAGATTCAGAGTCCTAAAGAGGCTTGTAAAGGCGCTTGAGCAATCCATTGAAGATCCAGAAGAAGATGTAGGCGCTCCTATACGTCCCCTATATTATTGTGTTTATCTTAATCCTGTGTCTCCGCTTTCTCAGTCCGGCTTGGCTATTGCCGAATCCATTTCTTTCACTGACGCTTCCATTCTGCAACTTCGCAGGAAATCTCAGATGACATATCCACTTGCCTAGCCCAATTTATGTCCCATTCCCTTCGATCTGCGAGCGAAGCTGCACAGCAAAAAAGCTATGTGACTTACACTGCGCCTCTGAGAGAGTCAGATGCCCCACGAATCACTTTACTAGAAGCTCCTTCGTTGTTGGCATCCTCAGGAACAACTGGCTTTCGTACTTGGGAAGCAGCTTTGCATCTCGGCTCATATCTTGTCTCTGAGCATGGCAGGTCGTTAGTATCATCAAAGAATGTCCTTGAGTTAGGAGCGGGAACTGGCTTCATTTCTATTCTTTGTGCAAAGCATCTTGGTACAAGGCATGTCCTGGCTACGGATGGGAGCCAAGAAGTTGTGAATGGGCTCAAGACGAACATCAGTGTGAGCGGCTTGGATGAGAGGGAGAAGATAGCGGCAGAAATCTTGCAGTGGGGTCATGCGCTTATTGGTGGGATCGTGGATTGTCGAGCGGAGAAACAGGTTTATGATCTTGCAATTGGGGCTGATGTGGTAAGTTTCATCGCCTTCTTAAGCCACACGCTGTTCTCCAAGAGAAAGTCGGATTCGGAATGAACGTTGGGGGATATGCCACTGCAGATCTGTAATAAAGGTCCATCGGCCGAAATGCGCGGGTGGCTGATCCGTCACATCAGACGTATGACCTCAACTCGATACCAGCCCTAGTCTCGACAATCCGAGACCTCTTTGAGCTCTACCCAAAGATCAGAATTTTGATATCAGCAACAGTACGCAACGAGGATACTTTAGCCTGCTTTGTCAGAGCGTGTGGTAAGATCTCAATCTCAGATGCCAGCCTTCACATCCCGCTGACTGCACAAGAAACGAACAACTTCGAGATGCAGCGCCTCTACTTCCCACAGATGAGTATCAAGGAACAGACTGGTTTCTTCCTCAGAGCGTCAGCGCCCATTGAGATGTATATGATTACCAATACGGGAAAGGCGAAGGATGCTTTCGCAGTGTAATTACCCAATATCAAAGCCAGTGCATTTATGGATCATGTCAACAATGGAAGTTGTTGAATCCCATAATCGAAGAGAATAGCGACCCTTTCTTGGATGCCACAGTGATTTCTTCATGTCCCGAAATGACTCGATCTGCCTGTAAGACACTAGGAACGGAGAACCCTCCGCCCACCTTTTCGGTCCGCCCCCATCACAGCACGACGACGGACAGGCTCCACTCCCCTCCTTCAATCCCAGGAATCAACAAGCAGAAGCCACAAGAAGAAACCCATGCCTCCACTCCATGCAGCATCTACGGCCCTCGAATAGTACCTGAAGAAAGCAAAAAAAAAGATCATAAGATAGAGTGGCAAAAAGACAGGTCTACGCTACGAACCTACAGCCTACGTCTACCTCCTGTCCTTTAAGGACTCTTGGAGGGAAACCTATAACCCAGGCCTTGCCAACTAGCCGACCGGTGTCATCCTAACCAGAGAGCCAGTCAAGCGGCAATTACTTGAGCTAAATCGGTCTCAATACACCATGTACTGGGTTTCTTTATTTTATTATATTTGCTTGTTTCACTTGCAACACTCTCCCACCTCTGCCGGGGTTGCTCTCTGTTGTTGTGGGGTACTCTGGAGCATCGAGAATGTCAAGTGTCCTTGCCCAGCGCTAGACTAATTGCACTACAAACCCTCTACACATTGCACAGGGTTTAGGAAAGCGGACTGGCTGGAATTGCACAGATGACTATTCTTCATCTCTTGACAGTCATCTGGCGTGTGGCATGTTATGAGCAGAGATTTAGGGGACTTGTGGGAGAGTAAACACGGAATCTCAAGCTGGCAGACAAGTATTGATCTCGTTCTTTTGGGCACCTTGCACTGCTCCACTTGATTCTATCATGGTATTTACAGGGTATCTTAATATATACAGCAGTGCAAAGCTCGTATCTTTCAATACGCCGTGGCAATCTTCTACTGAAACCACTCAATAGCCCTCCTTAGCAAGCATATCTACGCACTCGTCAGCGTAAGGTCTCGCACTGTTGGCTTAGTCGAACCAACAACATACCACATATGTCCAGGTAGAACGCAATGGCATTGAAACTACCCAGCCCGTCAGCGAACCTCGTCACACTCCAGCCACCTTGAAAACTCACTTCCTCTTCTCCCCCATCATCTCCCAAACCAACCACCTCAGCCTATTCGTCCAATTGATCAAATCCAAATGGCTAACCTCATCTAACGTCCCCTTATAATTCCCCCACCTCGAACTCTCCACACTAACCAGCCCATCGTTCGCCCCCTCCACACCCTCAATAACCCGATGACTCTGCCGAAACGCACTCCACACTCTCGGTGAGGCCATCGCCCCGTAAGAGAAATACTTCACACCTTCCCTGTCTCGAGTCTTCGGATTAAACTCCTCGCGCATATACCCCCTCGTCAACTGACTAAAGGCCCCAGTCTCAATCTGCATCCCCTTCAACACTTTATAAACCCCCGGCAATCTCTCAGGCCCCAGCCTCTCGAAAACAAAATCAGCAAAAGCACTCCCGCGATGCGGCGTCGCAATCGTGGTCAAGCTGCACACTCGCACGTTCTCGGGCTTTAGCCTCGATATCATGAACCTCGCATCCAAGCCGCCCATACTGTGCGCAATGATGTTCACATTCTTTCCCCCAGCCTTCTTCGCGATATCATCTCGCAGCTTCTCGGCACGGTGTTCGATCGACGCCGAGGCCGGGACGGAGCAGGTTATGACATGGATGCCATTGGCGGTGAGAGCCTCTTTTATGCCGCGCCAGTAGTGGACGCCTGGGAGGAGGGAGCCGGCGAGGTGGAGTTCGTCGAAGCCGAGGAGGCCGTGGGCGAGGACGATGGGGTTTAGGGGGGTTTGGTTGGTGCTGCGTATTGTTGCGTACTTGTCTTTTAGGGTTGGGCCGGCGGGGGAGATACGGGGATCATTCTGGGCTCGATGCTTGGCTGTGGTAAAAGGTCTGCAGAGATCTTTAGTGGTGGCAATCGGATTCTTTGGGAGGCATCTTCTAGAGATGAGGATTGGGAGGGCCATGCAATGGCTATGTGGGAGTCAAGGTCAATCGAGGTCGGGGAAGAGCTTGCGTGCCATGGTGGGCAAGCTGTAAGATTTCTGATTTGTGTATTTTCGTACAATGGAGTTAGTATTATCTTCTAAAGATAGGAACTTCACACGAATGAAGGTGATAGAGAAGAACATCTTAAGTTCAGATCACGCGCCGGAAGCGCGATAGCTGAAGTATCAATTGATAATTGCCACTTTCCTCACGCCATCCATCTTCAATTCGACATCTTCTTAATCTCATCTCTACATTCTTAGTCAATACCTCCTACTCGTTATAAATACTATCTCTAGTCCTACAATTAAAAGAAATCCACTTGAGGACAAAAGAACTCAAGTCATTGTCCATGCATTTAGATTGGACCTTGCCTGTGTCTACCATCCCAAGAGGTGTCCTTGCGTCCTTGCCAATGTCTCTCTTGAAAAGATATACGCCGTCGCTGTTTCTACTCATCCAGCTCATGTACACAACTAACTTTATATTCCGTTCTCGTATTATTCCAGCGTGCCTCGCACGCGAGGAATGCAGAACTGTGGCTGGATCTGCGACGAACGCGATGTTTACCATTCCAGAGCAGGCCCTCATTTTGCGTGCCGACCCTTATAATCTCATGCTGGCGGAAAAGGTGTATACAGGCCATCCCATCGCGTTGCATTTGTCTTCTCTTTCACGCACCAAGTCTGCTTTCAAGATGCGATCCCTCAATTATGGCGTAGTCCTTGGCCTTCTCAGTCTTTCTGCTACCATCGCTCAGGCTGTTGTTACAACAACTTTACGTATAAACACTGGGTCTTGCGCACCAGCTTTTTCCCCTAGTGGTACTGGAGGCGGTGGTCCTGGAGGCGGAAATGGTGGTGGAAATGGTAACGGCAACGGCAATGGCAGCGGCAACGGCAATGGCAATGGTACTGGTAACGGTAACGGCGGGGGGGGGGCCAGCGGAGGAGGTGGGAATCCCACCAGCAGCACGTAAGTCAAGCCGGAAACCTTAAGCAGAGAAGCTAAAGACTAACCACCACATCGTTTTAGACCTGGTGTCAAAGAAATAGTCAACAGTAGCTATGGCCCGTACACATTCTTTGGGTTCTACCCTCTCCCACCTACAGGAAACATTTTGGATGGACAAACTACAACTAGCAACTCCATGACCGATGAATCCTGCGCAAGTCTCTGCGGTGGCAGTGCTTCTTTTGATGTGCAAAATGGTGAGTAGCTTACCGCGAACCCTGCCTCCAGCTGCTCTTCATCAGTCTTGTCTGCTGTTACTCCTGTTGCACCGTCATTCGTTCTTCACTCGCAAGGCAATGCTAATCTGTATAGGCAATCAATGTGTTTGCGGCGATACTGCTCCCTCGAGTACGCCAATCTATGATCCATCCACATCCACACCTTGTTCCGGGGACAATACAGAAGCCTGCGGCTCTCCTGGGTATGGGCTTGTATACAAGCTAACACCACCGGTTTCCGGGTCGACTACTTCGCTCTCACCAACAGGCCCAGTGACAATCATCATCTCTAGTTCAACGATCGACACTTTGAGCTCCACATTTACCTCTGTGGACACTGTCAGCTCTACTAGCACAGCTTCGTCAATTGTGACTCCGACCTCGACTAGTGCAAGTTGTCCCGGCAACGATGGGGGCTTTTACAGCACTGGCAAAGATATCTACGAAATATACTGCAGCACAGACTTCCCTGGAGACGACCTCCCAGCAATACACACGGATACACTCGAGAACTGTGCTCTAGCCTGCAGCAATTACGTCCCCACACAGCAAGTTGAAGCCGGTGCTCCTTGTGTTGCGGCAAGTTTTGGTTACGGGAATCCAGGCGGGAACTGTTACCTCAAGTACACCATTGAAGAGATCAATCCCTACAACGGGGGCTTTTCCAGTGTCAGGAAGGTCAATTTCAACCCTCCTACTCCTCCACGAACAGTCTCCGCCAGCACTGCTCCTGGAGGATCATTAACGTCGTCCGCGCCTCCAGCGTCAGGCTCGTCTTCGGTGCCCGTGACTGGTGGTTCTGGCTCTACCCCAGCAGGAGGATCAAGCTCAACACCGGCCGGAGGCTCCAGCTCTACACCAGCCGGAGGCTTCAGCTCTACACCTGCCGGAGGCTTCAGCTCTACACCAGCAGGAGGTTCCAGCTCTACGTCCGCAGGAGGTTCCAGCTCTACGTCCGCAGGAGGATCTAGCTCTACACCAGCAGGAGGTTCTACGACACCTGCGGGTGGGTCTTCAACCTCTTCATCTAGCCCAACAACCACAGAGCCTTCCTCAAGCTCATCAAGTATCAATCCTTCCGTTGCAGCCTTCCCGTGCTATCAATACCAAAACCAACCATATATACTTGGGACTACAGGAGATGTTTACAACCAACAATGTGGATCCAACTATCCTGGGAACGATCTTATTAGCCCCCATTTCGATAACTACCTCGACTGCATTGACGCTTGTGACACGTATCCACCTACCACAAACATTGCTAACAATGCTAGCTGCGTTGCTGTTAGCTGGGCACCAGTTAATCCAGGAGGAAACTGCTACCTCAAATCTGCTATCACGATCGTCGTTAGCAATGATCCTGATTTCGACAGCTGCTATACGCAGACTTATGTCCCGAGCGCATCCTCGACGGTTCTGCCCACTATTGCGTCATCCACAACTTCCTCCTCTACCACCTCACCGACTGACGGCTCATCATCGACCACCACTCTAGCTTCAAGTCCTTCATCGACTGCCACCTCGTCGACCACTTCGACTGCAAGCTCCACATCATCAACGAGCGCCTCATCCACCACTTCATCTGTAAGCTCAACATCGAGCACAAGTTCTGCTGCAAGCTCAACTTCTACGAGTTCCACGTCTGCAAGCTCCACCAGCACAAGCTCCACAACATCAACAAGCTCAGCACCGACCACTGACCCTACAATTACTCATGATCCAGTCTGCGGAACAGACAACAACACACGGTATACGGATCATTTCGGCTACACGTACGAGATCAAATGCGGATTTGACATTGTCGGGAACAATGCTTTCTCCATCCACGCAGATGTTTTCATCGATTGCATCGAGTATTGCGATATCCTGCCGGGATGCCAGGCCGTTACCTATCTACCTGGAACCACTCCCAACACCAACTGTTATCCGTACCAGGTCTTTGACCACTACGCCAATAACGGGAACACGGGGGTGTACAGCGCCGTGCCAGTCGCCGGCCCATCAACTGGCGCAGACTTTTCGCAGAACCTGTGCTCGTTCTCTAACAGCTACAACGGGATGAACTTCACCGATGAAACGGGTAGTACATACTTCATCGGTTGCAACCAGAATCTCCCCGGACCCACTGGTGCTACGGGCGCGGATCTGAAGCCCTATGAAGCGGGCACTCTGCTGGGATGTATGACCTATTGCAGTCTCTACCAAACCTGTGTGGGTGTTGACTACTCGGGATACAACGCCGCGCAGAACCAGGTGAATTGCTATCCGAAGAATGCGGTCGGTACTGCCGTTGCTGCGCAGGGTACTTCTTACGCCCAGCTCCAGCCAGTTTGAGAAATACGTTGTTCTGTTCTGGCTTGGGGGTTTCGGGTTCGATAACGTTCAATGAGACGAGGGCAAGGCTGGTCAGACAGTTTCGCCGCTTTGGATTTGGATAATTCACCTAGGGTGTCTTTTCGTCAGTTGGGCGTTCGTCTCTTTTTCACAGCATTAGTATAATTCATCCCAACACCACCTGCTCATCCCATTTCAGACATTGCCTTTATTTCATGATACTCGCAACAGTAGTCTACCAATAACGCAACTCCAACATAACCCCATCCCTACAAAATCGTATAACCCTCCCCTCTCACTCTCACCCCGCAGCCCACCATTACAATGCTCAGCACCCACCCCCCCGAACAGCCAAATCACGCCTTCGATGGCGCGGCAACCCGATCAGGCACCTCGGGCTTCACCTCGGTAACCACCCTCAACAAATCCTTCACGACCTGATCGCCCGTCTTGTCCCCGGCCTTTTTAATCTCCTTGATCTGCTCCTCGGCATCCTTCTTCGCGTCTTCTTCCGCTTGTTTGTTGCCGCTTGTGTGCTAGTACCGCGGA
>JAABUQ010005158.1_pt1 | contig 21266 bp, 24 predicted proteins | sample 5560001 | NCBI WGS metagenome assembly JAABUQ01 (sample SAMN10711888, study PRJNA513371) | rock metagenome | isolation source: Antarctica rocks | place: Antarctica: Victoria Land, Finger Mt nord | collected 2015-12-18
ATTGCTGGACGCATGTTTGAGGATGAGTACGATTTAGCCGTTGCGATCATGGATGGCATGGAAGCACGCAGTCTCACAGGTGGTTATACCCTGGAGCGTTTTAAATTTAATTCCGCCTAGCTACTTACTATCAACTGTCCGTCTTGGAAAGTTTCCTACGGAGGGTGCATCATATTAACTCGCGATTTGTTGCTTTTGCGTGGTTAATTAGTATTAACCTAACTATCAGGTGATACGGTTGAGTTTTAGGGATAGCTAACAAGTGCAAACAGCACAACTGCGGCTGCAGCAGGTAAGTTTATCTGCGTCAGTCGGTTCTCATAAATTGCTCAAGGACATTTCCTTTGAAGTGACTGCGGGCGAGCACATTGCGATCGTTGGTCCATCAGGTGCTGGTAAAACGTCTCTGTTGCGGCTGTTGAACCGGTTGAGTGAACCAACGGCTGGCTCAATTTATTTGGAAAATCAAGAATATCAACAAATCCCCGTCATCCAGCTACGCCAACAGGTCACGCTTGTGCCGCAAGAGTCTAAGCTGTTGGGAATGACTGTTCAAGAGGCATTAGCCTACCCCCTGGTTTTACGAAATCTGCCGCGAACGGAGATTGAACAACGACTAAGCTACTGGATTGGGCAGTTGCACATCAGCACTGAGTGGCTGGGGCGAACTGAGCTTCAACTTTCCGTGGGACAGCGGCAGTTGGTTGCGATCGCTCGTGCTTTGATCATTCAACCCAAAATTCTCTTATTCGACGAGCCAACCTCTGCCCTCGATGCCGGTCGAGCGTCCCACCTGCTGCAACTATTGACTCAACTAGCTCACAGCGGTCAACCTACAATTTTGATGGTCAATCACCAACTGGAGCTAGCACAGTTGTTTTGTACACGCGTTTTGTACCTACAGCACGGTCAGTTGATTCAGGATGCACCTAATTCTGGGCAGCTGGACTGGGCTAAGTTACGGGATACTTTGATTCAAGCAGAGGTTCAGGCAGCTGAAGAATGGAGCTAAGCATCACCCGCCTGCAGGGACTTTTAACCGCCCCAATCCCTAGGGCACAAAATCAAGTCAAAATCTGGTTTAGCTTAAGCTTGACTTTTGCGGCAATTTATGGTTTTCAATGGCTACAGCAAGCCTTCAAATCTGAGTATGTCGTGGCAAAGGATGCGCGGGAGTATGTGTTTTGGATGCAGCGGTTTGTAGATCCAGAGTTACTGCCACACGATTTAATTGCAGATTATTTTCAATCCATCACGCCATCTGGATACGCCGCTTTTTACCAGCTGATGGTTAATCTAGGCATCAGTCCACTTTTGCTCAGTAAGATCTTGCCAGTAGTGCTGGGAGTGATCGTCACTGGCTACTGTTTTGGCGTCTGCCTTCAGATCTTCGCGGTCCCAGCTGCCGGATTTATTACTAGCTTGCTGCTCAATCAAAGTCTCTGGTTCAGAGATGACTTGGCCTCCGCCACCCCTAGAGCTTTTGTATATCCGCTGTTTCTAGCGTTTTTATACTATTTATTGCGGCGCTCCTTTTTACCCTGTCTTGTGGTGATTGCTCTGCAGGGATTGTTTTATCCCCCACTTGTATTTATCTCAGCCGGAATATTGTTCGTGCAGTTGTGGGACTGGCAGCGTTGGCCACCCCAAATTGAGCAGAATCGCAGCCATTTTTTGTTGTGTGCAGCTGGACTGGGAGTGGCTTGTCTTGTGATGTTGCCTTACGCCCTCGCCACCTCTAAATTTGGTCCACTTGTCACTGCGGCGCAGGCTAGGGCAATGCCAGAGTTCTGGCCAGGAGGACGGCACCCTTTTTTTCAAGACAATCCTTGGAAATTTTGGCTCGTTGGACAACATAGTGGTCTACTGCCGCCGTTATTGCCTCCTCTGATCTGGATTGGGTTGTTGTTCCCAGTGGTGCTGCGAAATCCGTCCCGCTTTCCCTTGGTCAGAGAAGTCAAGAACTCAATTACACTCTTACCCCAGATCGTGCTGGTATCCTTCGGTCTATTTTTAGCCGCCCATGCCTTGCTGCTAAAACTCTTTTTTCCCAGCCGATATACGGGACATACTCTGCGAGTTGTGATGGCGATCGCCGCTGGGATAGTGCTGACCGTGATGTTAGATGCGGTTTTCCACGCTTGTGAACAGTTGGCCAAATCCCGCCAAAAGCGACAACGGTTCTGGGTACTGGTTTCCACAGGACTGTTAGGGGCTGTACTCGTTCTGTATCCTAACTTTTCAGGAGATTTCCCAAAGACAAATTATCGGGTGTCTGGAGAGGGAGCTCTGTATGAGTTCTTGCAGAAGCAACCTAAAGATATTCTCATTGCCACCCTGTCTGACGAGGCAAATAACATCCCGACCTTTTCTCGTCGGTCTATTCTAGTTAGCAAAGAATATGCACTTCCCTTCCATCTAGGCTACTATCGCCAAATTCGCCAACGGGCAATAGATCTAATCCGCGCTCAGTACAGTCCAAACTTGGCCGTGGCACAAAGTTTTGTTCGGAAATATGGGGTTAATTTCTGGTTATTAAATAGGGAAGCGTTTACACCTGAGTATGTGACCAACAGCTGGTTTACACAGTATCAACCAGTGACCACCGAGGCAAGAGCGATCATCAAGCAGGGTGTCCCTGCCTTGTCACGGCTGACGAAGCGCTGTTCTGTTTTTGAGACTGGGGGCTTTGTTGTGCTACAGGCAAAATGTATCGCGAATGCCCCTATCGCAGGGAGATAATACGATCGCCCTTTTCCAGTAACTTACTAGCCGCCACAACTTCCTGCCGTGCCCACTTATCTGCTGCCACAATGTCATCTAAAGCAGGAGTGGGACAGTTATCGGCTTGGTGGCGATCGCAAACCTGTTCAATACAGCGCGGAATATCCAAAAAACCGATTTTCTCTTCTAGAAATAGCGCCACTGCCTGTTCATTTGCCGCATTCAATACAGCTGGCATCGACCCCCCCGCTCTACCTGCTGCGTAAGCCAGCTGCATACATGGATACTTCTGGTGATCCGGTGCCTTGAAGGTTAAATCTCCAGCTTTCACTAAGTCCAGCCGTTTCCAGTCAGTATAGATCCGCTCAGGCCATGATAAGGCATAGAGTAGGGGCAAGCGCATGTCAGGCCAACCCAACTGAGCTAAAACTGAGGTATCTTGCAGCTCAATCAGGGAGTGAATAATGCTCTGGGGATGGATGACTATCTCGATCTTGTCGTAGTCTAAGCCAAATAGGAAGTGAGCCTCAATGACTTCCAATCCTTTATTCATCAGTGTGGCAGAGTCTACTGTAATTTTTCGCCCCATTGACCAGTTGGGATGCTTCAGGGCATCTGCAACTCTTACCTCCACTAATTTCTCAACCGGCCAATCCCGGAATGCTCCGCCAGACGCGGTGAGCAGAATTCGCCGCAAACCACCAGCACTCACGCCTTGGAGGCACTGAAAAATCGCAGAATGTTCAGAGTCAGCCGGTAGCAGTTTCACCCCATGTTTCTCTACCAGCGGCAAAACTACTGGTCCCCCGGCAATCAGGGTTTCCTTATTTGCCAGGGCAATATCTTTACCGGCTTCAATTGCGGCAATTGTAGGCAGCAAACCAGCACAGCCAACGATACCTGTTACCACAGTTTGGGCATCACCGTAACGGGCGACTTCTATCACCCCCGCTTCCCCAGCTAGCAGGATAGGTTGGGGGTCGAGGTCAGCGATCGCCTGTTTTAGTTCTGGCAGTTTCTCTTCTTCACAAATAGCTGCAACGCTTGGTCGAAACTGCCGAATCTGCTGCGCTAACATCTCGACGTTACGCCCAGCTGCTAGCCCGACAATCCGAAACTGTTCCGGGTACTGAGCCACAATATCCAGCGTCTGGGTGCCGATGGAGCCGGTGGAGCCAAGGAGAGTAATTGCTTTCACAATGATTTAAGACAATGATTTAAAAATTGAGTCCAAATTAACTATAAATTCTCAAGGGCTGATTTAAAAACTTCTTTGCTGAACTTTTTGTTTGAAATCTGAGAAACAAATAAACTCACCTTGGGTTTTGAGCCAGATTAAATACTGTTCCAGCCTGTCAACCATTTCGTTGCCTGAGCGGTTTTTAATATAACTTGGCAGCTTAAACTTTTTAATGTCGCTAAATTCCCATGAATGGAAGTAGATATTAAGATAACTATCGCTTGTAATTGTTAGATAAGAAGCTAATTTCATCAACCAAAGCGGAAGGTTTTTGAAACTCAACCAGAAAAGTGGAAATCTGATTAGCGGTGTAACTGAAACTGGAATGTTAAGCAACTTATTTGAGTAATATACAGTTCTGCTTTTAAAAAAATTATTATATCTACCTGGTAGGTAAGTTGGGTTCATAGAAGAATTATATTCATATCCGGCTTGTTCTATTTCTCTATCATCAACCTCCTTGAGTCGAGGCATCCTGAAGCCTACCACTCTCTTGCCAGTTAGTTGTGACAAAACTTGCTGCGACTTTTTTAAATCTTTTAGACTGAAATCAGAATGATAATAACCATGGGAAGCAACTTCGTGTTTCTTCGCAATTTCCTTAATTATGGCTTTGTGATTCAGAGCAAAGTTTGCTGTTACAAAGAAAGTTGCCGTAATGTTTAATCTCTCTAAAAGCAAAACAGTTTCTTTTAAACCTCTAAAAGAAACTTCAAACTTAACTGCGTCCTCAATTGCCTGACCGTATTCCTCTGGAATATCAAATTCTTCAATATCAAAGCTTAATAATATAACTTTATTCATATCGACCAGTTCTATCATTAAAGTTAATTTTTAATAAATCAATTAGCATTTGGATTGAATCTATAAATAAATTTACTTTTGATGCTTTACTTAAATGCTTGTCTGAAACTCTAGCCGGTATCTGTCCGATGGTATATCCCTTCTTTTTTGCTAAATATATCAGCTCGACATCAAAGGAAAATCCAGTTATTCCTTGCTTTTTAAATAATTCTTTTGCCACATCCTTTCTAAATCCTTTTATTCCTGCTTGCATATCAATACAAGGCAAGTTTAGAATTTTCCTTGAAACCACATTAAATACTTTACCTGCTACTTTTCTAATTAAGTTCACCTGATTAACACTTTTTGGAATTAAATTTCTACAACCAATAACAACATCAAAATTATCTAGTTTCTCGAAAATGTTTTCTAGATGCTCTAGAGAATAAGCTAAATCACTATCTATGAAACAAATATAATCTCCTTCTGCATATTCTACTCCTGTCTTTACCGCATATCCTTTTCCTTTATTGTTTTTGTAGCTAATTATCTTTACCTTACTTGTTTGAGCTGATTCTAAGTTTGTCTCTAAAATTTGTTTTGTTTTATCTGTAGAACCATCATTTAAAAAAATAAAATGGTAGTAGGGTTTATTATAGGAAAAAGTTAAAATAGTTTCCAAGGTTTTTTCTATACACTCTGCTTCATTATAAACAGTCAATATCACTGATACTTTCAGCACTTTAACCACCTCCTCTAATGCCAATATAGTACACAATAGAATTCAGTATTAGATGTCAATAATGCGTTTCTCTAGAGTGGGCAGTGCCCACCATTCGGGCAATCGGTGGGCACTGCCCACCCTACTACAAAATTTCCTCTAACCGTATTAATATAGTACAGTCTAAGTTCCAATTTTGCTAAGGCTTAAACTGGCAAAATTGGTCAGAGTTGTGAGCGCAACTTTAACCATTCTGCCGTAGCTTGTGGTTTAGAAGAAGTTCCCTTTTGCAGCAGAACAACCCCGTCTTGCACATCGATAATTCCATACTTTCCTTGAGTCAAGAGCTGGTCAATAAAAGATACAAAAGACTGAAGTTTTTGCCGATCATCCTTGAAGGCTGCTTGGTGCTGCTGCAGTTGCCACAAGTCTGCTAAGGCGTAATCGACATTAATAATCTTTCCTTGATCATTTCGCAGCAGTAGAGCTGGCAAGCGCATAATCTCCCGACGGCTTGAAAGCTGGGGAATCAGATAGTTAGTTGCTGAAACACTAGCCGTCGGAGGAATAAAGTTCATCACCTCCCGAATATGTCCTACATGTTCCCACTGACGATTTAGAGAAACATAGACCCAAGGATGGTAGGACTCCGGAAACAAAAAATAGAAAGCCTGACTTGGACTGGAGATAAGCGTGAAAAAGATTGATAGTGCAATACAACCAATCCAAAAACGACGAAAGCCTGGATTAAATCTCTCTTTATGTTGCGACCACCACAGAATTGTGCCGTAAAATAATCCTGGAACTACACTTAAGGCATAGCGAATACTGATAGCAAGAGCAGATTCACCTTTTTGCAGCAATAGTTCCAGCAATGGAAATCCTGCTATTGTCCAAGCAGGGGCAGATATAGCAGGTACAAACGCCAAAGGTAAACACTGGCCTAAAAAGTATTTTACTCGCTTGTCAATAGGAGTTAATAAGCTTACAGCAAGTTCTTTAGGATGACTTAAGATGCCCCAGAAAAGTTGTAGAGTACTAGGGTTATCTCCTTCAACATACTGGCGAAAGCGTGTAGTCAGATATAGCCGGGAATTATCATTAGAAAACTGCGGCATGATAGCGTTTGTCACCAAGGCGACGTAGCTGAAGCTTAACAGGCATAAAGCTAGACCTATGCGGGGATAGCGACGGCTCAAAATTAAATAAACACCAATACCAAAGACAATAAATCCCGTGTCCTCCCTAATTCCTAATGTCAGAGCCACGAAGAGCCAAAAAAGCAGCCATTTACGTTTTTCCAATGCCAGCAGTAAACTAAAGACGAATACAGGGATCTGGCACTGTTCATAAAAGTTGGCAAACGTCGGTCCAATTACTGCATTGGCTCCGTAAAAACTGGCAGTGATTAAAATAGCTATTCGGGGAGGGAGATAATGACGAGCTAGAGCGTAAAGAACAATTCCTGCGGCAGTGATTAGTGCCACTTGCAAAACAACAAGGGTAGCACCGGAGGGGAATAAGGCGTATATAGGTAGCCAGAGTAAAAAGTCAAGAACAAAGTGTTGCCCTAAATGGTAGTAGGATGCCGTTGGTATCTGGTTATCATACGTAGCGCCGCTAGAGTTAGCCGAACTAAGAGAGCTTTGCCAGAAGTTTCCATGCAGGTTGTTCCAAAAAAGCTGATCAAAGAGCCCTTGATCATAGGTGGCATAAAAACTGTAGTAGCGATTAAGGGCAAAAACCAACATGAAGGCAAAAAAAATTGCTGCCAGTGCCAGTGTTACTCGTAAGCTTGATTTTTTGCCAAGTGAAAGGCGTTTTAGCAACATGATTAGTTAATTTCGTAACTTTCGCACCTAGCGGTTCAGGGGCAACCCAACCTCACTAACTTGGTAGCATACGCTAATTTTGTACTGTTTTCGTTGGAACAAGCATGGAACTATTTCCGGCAAATTTTAGAGTCTTAGGCAAAGACATTTTCGGCTTCAGGGTTAAAAAGCTGGGGTTCTGGCCGCTAGGTTGGATGATCGCTGTGAGCACTCTGATCTTATTTGTGAGCAGTAGTTTACGACACGCCCTGTTTAAATCGACAGCCTGGGATCTGGGAATTTTTGACCAAGCCGTTTACCTGATTAGCTCTGGGACGCCGCCTGTTTCCTCTTTCTCAGGGTTTCACATCTTGAGCGATCATGCCGCGTGGATCTTCTATCCATTAGCTTTGCTGTACAAGATTTACCCCGATGTTCACTGGTTATTGGCTGTACAGGCAATTGCCTTGGCGATAGGCGCACTGCCGACGTGGTATCTCGCCCTTCAGGCTGGGCTGACGGCGCGGCAAGCAGTAGCGATCGCAGCGGTGTACCTCTTGTATCCGCTGGTGTTTAATATCAATTTGTTTGATTTCCATCCCGAGGTTATGGCGCTCCCGGCGCTGTTGGCAGCAATATTGGCAGCACGTAGCTCAAGGACTTGGTGGTTTTGTTTAAGCATTATCTTTGTTTTGGGTTGTCGGGATGCTTTATCGCTAACGGTGGTGGCAATGGGATTCTGGCTGCTGCTGTTTGAAAAGAGGCGTTTATGCGGTGCGATCGCAATTACTGCTGGTGTCGCCTGGTTGTTAATTGCGACGCAGGTGGTCATTCCCTACTTTGGTGGGGAGGCAGCGTCAGTAGGGCGTCATCTTCCTCGTTATGCCTATTTAGGAAGTTCATTTCCAGAGATTATTAAAAATCTGCTGTTGAAACCAGGGCTGGTACTGGGAAAAGTTTTCTCGCTGAGTACCCTAGAATATTTAACTTTGCTGCTAGCGCCGGTAATCTGGGGACTTTCACCCCAGCATTTGACACCTCTAGTCGGTGCTATTCCCACGTTGGCTTTGAACATTCTCGCTGCCGACCCACTGCAAAGAGATTTGATTCACCAATATTCTGTGCCTTTACTACCCTTTTTGTTGGTAGCTGTGATTTCGACACTGGCAGACGGTAGGGGATGGCTGCGTGGTGGACGGGCAATTATCCTCTGGTCGTTAGTGGCTTTTATGGCACTGGCAAAGGTTGGCTACTTTTGGTCGATTTATCTAAATTCAATCGATACTTGGCAAGCCACACGGCAGGCGATCGCCCTGGTTCAAACCAAAGGAGGTGTTCTCACTACAGCTGAGATTGCCCCTCATTTAACCCACAGACCCCTAGTTAAGCTGACAAATGCCAAGGCACCACCGGCTAATTTAGCGGATTTTGATTATGTATTGCTCAATGTGCGTCATCCCGGTTGGCTGAGTAATCAAGAGTTTGCCACCAGTTTGGTGAATCGACTAAAAACTGCCCAAGAGTTTCTGTTGAGTTATCAGCGCGATGATGTTTATTTATTTGCCAAAAAGCTTAAGCGACCGCGTTGAAATCACAAGGAAGAAAAAATGGCCCCACTTCGGATGGAAGATATCAGCCCAAACGTAGTCGAGCAGGGAATTGCAGAACCAAAGCAGACAATGACCCCAGAAAAAGTGTTCTGGAGTCACTTTTCACCCAACTTAGTGCCTGCAGGCTGGGTGCTTGGTGTACTGCTCGTTGTTACTGGTCTTGATTTCCGCACAGGTTTACTTGCCATCGTTTTGGGTAATATCCTCGGCAGTCTACCCGTTGCCCTCTGCGCGCTCATTGGTCCTAAGACGGGCTTGACCCAGATAGAAGCCTCGCGTTTTGCCTTCGGTAAAATGGGTACGCGCGTACCTGCGTTCCTCAACTGGGTTTCCTGTGTTGGCTGGGACGCAGTGAATAATGTGCCATCAACCGTAGCTTTGATTGCCCTGTTTGCCCTAGTAGGCATTAAATTAGAGTTCTGGTTTGTGCTTGCTTTCCTGGTGGCGATCCAGATGGTGATCGGCATCTATGGGCATCATCTCGTCCAGGCGATCGAAAAATATCTTGGCTACTTTTTGTTAGTTGTATTCGCACTTACCGGCATCCTGGCACTGGTTAATGGCGGGGTCGTGACGACGGCGACTAAACCGATTAGCCTCAGCGCTATAGTTTTGGGTATCGCGATTGTCTGTAGTTACAATTTGGGGTGGGCAGCCTATTCTGCCGATTACACCCGCTATCTACCAAAGCAGACGTCGAACCAGACAATTTTCTGGCGTGCCTTTCTTGGTCTTGTACTTTCAGCAGGTGCCATGGAATTCCTTGGCTTGATGATAGCCAGTACTGTTGCCGACCCAACCCCAACTGCTGTAATTGGGAATATCCAAAAGTTTAGTGGTCCACTTGCCCCGCTGACGCTTCTAGCCATTGGCATTTCGTCGGTTGCCAACAATGCTCTCAATGACAATACTGCCGCTTATAATTTAATCTCGGCTGGTGTCCGCTTGTCACGGCCTGCCTCTGCAGTTGTGACTGCAATCTTAAGCTTTGTGATCGCTGTGTATGGGTCCGGTCAATTCGCCTCCCTCTACGAAAATTGCCTGCTCCTGATCCTATATTGGGTTGCACCATGGGTTGCTATTGTGCTAACGCATTGGTACTTGAGCGGTCAGGTTGCACCTCGTAGCTATCCACGGGGTTGGACGCGGGCTGCGACTATCTTCGTCGTTGTTACCGTGCTGACGATCTCTCTGTTTGCATCAACACCAGTCTATACCGGCCCAATCGCTAAGCTGCTCGACGGCACTGATATTGGCTACTTTGTCGGATTCATTGCCGCCGCCATATTGTATGCGGCGATCGCACGTCCGGTCAGCAAAGCTAAGGCCTAAAAATTGGTACAGCAAAAGTTGAGTTACTACTGCGCCACAATAGGAGTGAAAACCATAAATGCCATGATTAATGCCCGACACAAAAAGACGGGAAAGATGCAATGGACTTGGGAAGGAGCCCATCACGTTTTACAAATTAGAGCCATGACCACAAGTAACGAATGGGAGAAGGGCAGTGTGGTAAGCAATTTGATGCGAATTTGGAAGGTAGATGAAGTAGATGTTCTAGACTTGGCAGCAAGGCTCAAGGCGGCGCGGGAAGCCGACGATCGTTCTTTGGCTAAAATTTGTCGGCAGGTTGGCGTCTCCCCTCAGTACTGGTACAACCTAGAGCGGGGAGCGGTAACTACGATGTCGTTCGAGACGCTGCGAAAAACCGAGGAGGTTTTAGGCGTTGATTTTGGGGTGAAGCTGTGAAAGCGAGGAATCTCAACTCGTTGGCGCTGCCATCGTAATGAATGGACCCACTGAGGCACAGTTGCGGAGTTTGTACCGACAGTGTCACTGGTTAACTAATGTGGTGTTTCAGCCCATCTACATTATTCGGTTAGACGAGCGAACCGGGAATCTTTTTATCCTGGCTGGGCATGAGGAAACGATTGAATTTGAAATCCAACCAAGTGGGGAATTTCAAGATGAGTAAGGTTGACTTTAACGGGATGACGCTGGACGAAGCAAAGCGGTATTTCTTGGAACACCGAGACAACCAGGAAGCCTTCTATGCTTATATGGACAAACTGCATATATCTGGGCGATCCATCGTCATTGACCCAACTGATCCAGAGTCGGAAACAAGGGCGATCACCCAAGCTCAAGAGCGTCTGAGATTAAAGACTCCCAGTAGTGAAGCTGACCAAACACAGCCGTGAGTTGCGATCGCAGAGTGCATTTGGAGAACCACTATGAAATTCACCATAGAAACTGAATTAGAAGACGACGGCAGAATCATTGCCGAAGTGACCGAACTACCTGGCGTATTGGTCTATGGGCGCTCCCGAGCCGAAGCGATCACCAAGGCCCAAGCATTAGCACTGCGCGTCTTAGCAGATCAGGTGGAACACGGAGAAGCTACCCCAGACCTATTGGATGCCTTTTTTGCGGCAGCCGCATGAGCCAGTGGCCTTCCACAAAAGCCAAGCGTGTTCTAGCTGCCTTGCTACGCATTGGTTGGGGTATCAAGCGCGATACGGGGTCTTCCCACAAAGTTCTAACTCGTCCTGGGTGGGCTAATGTCGTGTTCGCCTTTCACGATGGCGAAGAGATCGGACCGCGCATGCTGGCACGTATTGCCAAGAAGACAGGGCTAAAACCAGAAGATCTGTGATATCACGTCCGGATAATCGCTTAGGATAAAAGCCGAGAGTGCAACTATGACCTATGCCAAAACGGAGCACTATAGCCGCGCATTTGGATATTTTTGAGTCTCTCTGCGGCTTCTACTCCCTGGTAACCATCGGCTGCTATTCCCACAACTTGGAATTGAGACTTTTGCTCAAAGAACTGCTCCAAGCCCAGTTGCATTACAGGATCGTCTTCTACAATTAAAATCCGCAGTGGTGGAAGTTGATGAGGTTGGTGAAACTCAGGAGTTGCTTTCGATATCATAGTACGACTGCGAGAGAATTCGACCGAAAAAATTATCTTATAGTTGTGATACCTTGGTTCATACTCTAATCAAGTTGAATTGCTGGCACAGTAGGTCTTGATTCAGCTCTACTAAGTCAAAGGCTTTGTTATAAGTAAGTACAGCATAGCCTTCAATGTTGAGCACTCGCTGGATCACTGTCAGGAGCTCGTGTAGTTTCGTAGATGGACAGGTAACAGTTCGGGCTAGCATCGCCGAGGTCATCTTGCCACCTTGGTTGTTCAGTGCCACGAGTACTTCAGTAAATACATTATCAGCGGGAGCCAAACGGCCTGCTAGCTTCTTTTGGGCATGGTATATCGGTGAAGTCAGCAGGGCTGTGAGCCATTCTGGTACTTGTTGCCCAAAATCTGTTTGTCCGTTTAGCATCAGTTTTTCCGCTGCTAAATCGAAGTTTGAAGCGTAAGATGCTTGTTCCTCCCACCAATATGGGGTGTCTACAGGAGCTTCAACCCAGCCGATTGGATACGAACCTGTTGAGCACAGTACAGCAATTGGAACGACCATTTCTTGAGGAGTTATTCCCCCGTGATAACCGTTTTTCTTAGCTCCATAGCGCAGTCTCTCAGTCCAAGGAGCAATTAATGTCTTTGATTCAGGGATTACCACCCGCGTACCGCTGAGCTGAAATTCATTGTCTCCTGGCTGACCGTCATCAAACCGCCATCGCTCGCCTCCTTCGTAAGATCTGCCTGGCGTTTTGTAGTCAAGTACGTGTCCGTGATCGCTAAGAAAGATGACCAGTCGCTGAGACATCCTAGCTTCATGCAGCAAGGTAGACAAAATCTTAATTTCATCGAGTGACCAACGTGTGTCAATTTGCTCACCCTTCAGCAGATGATCGTCAACTGCATTAATCACAACACCAACAACACGGTGTTGGGTTGCTGCAATCGTGCTTAGCACCTCGTTAGCTAGCAGTACATCATGATCTTTTTCTCGTAGGGATGATTTATGAAAAAGAACTGGGGGAAAACCACTACGGCCATGAGCAAGGACTGGGTGGGAGGCAAATCCTGCCTGTTCTTTTGTCAGGTTTCCACGCTGCAACTTACCGCACAGCAAGCTTGCACGCGATACTTCCGTTACCGAGGGAATTGCTGCCAAACCTGCCATTATTGCTGATGTATGTCCTGCCTGACAGAGAGGAACCCAGTTGTGTCCGGCGGAGATATCTGCCACTAATTCGCGGCAGACAGACGTGCTCATCCCGTCCATCACAATTAGCAGCACCGGAGCATGGGGGACTAGAGGAGCGACAATAGATTCTAGGATCTGTTCTATGGGTATAACTGCTTTTCCTGTGGAGCCCATTGCTGTCCAATCCCGGAGGAGTTCGGCGAACTGGTAAGATTGAACCTCTCGGATTTTAGTGACCTGCTCAAAGAGTACTGCATATGCCTCTGATAGCTCACGGACTGGATCGCCTGAACGAAGCGAAAGACGCGCCCAGTCTAGGAAGCTACCGTCGGTGATTTGATATGCTATTGTCTCAGCTAGCGATCGCGGTTGAGCCGACTTACTGTCTCCTGCGCTTACTAACCAGCGGACTAGGCGAATTGCCATATCAACTCGTTCTAGCCGACGATGGCGGCTTGCTTGATCGTGTTCTAGAACGGCTCGATGCACCTTTGCAAGATCTTCAAGAGACTCGGGAGTTCGATGACTGAGAGTTTCTTTCAAGCATGTCCCAAATGTAGCTAGCCGAGAATCGAAACCGAGGGGTGAGGTGTTACTCAAATAAGCAAATGACTCGGCTCCAATCTCGTGGAGAATCTCGTCAGCCCGCTTAAGCAAATGATGTTTCTGCGTCTGGTCTGTTATTTGCAGACGCACAACTTCGGTCGCGGCTGCACTCCATCTATTTGTTATGTCCTCATTTAGGGATGTGCCATCCAGATAGCGTTCTTCCATCTTGCCGATCGCTCTGTCTAAACGATTGCCTACTTCTGGGTGGAAGACTACTTTTATTGCTAGACCTATGGGCAATGCATCAGGTTGCTCGTTGGTAACAATGCATTTAAACACTGCTTTGACGGTTGAACCCGCCAGTGCTGATAGCCAATCGACTGTTGCTTCACGGAAGATTGGCGGAGCTTCTCGGTATCGCGCCACGTTTTCTGTGTCGATTGACCACTTAAGGATAGTCAGTAGGTCGGGGCGATCGCCTGTCAAACCAATCCCGCAACTGAGCAGGATGGACCAGATGGTTTCCGCATCAAGAAAACCGCCGCTGACGGGCGGATACCCATCAGTGGGAATCCAATCAATTAAGTACTCCGCGATCCAGTGATGCCGCGTTAATCGTGGGTCGATGGTATGGGCTTGGAATAAGGACTTGACAATTTGCCAGCTTTCGACCGGGAAAAGTCGCTGTTTTACCAGCCGTAGAAGGACATCATTGCCAAGGTCTGACTCTTCGAGGTTGGTGATTAAGACTTTGATGGTTTGAGCATCGACGTGCTCTCGCAGCGCAATCCGCATTGCCAACGGAGAGTCGCACTGCTCAATCAGGTATGTTTCTGCTCCATCTTGCTTGTGGCGATCGCCCGTCCACCGTCCCGAGGCGTGGATGCCAATTACCCGTGCATCGGGAATCTTCTGGCGGATTGCAGCAACCTGGGCTTTGATCTGACTGAATGTCGGTGCTGCTGGGGTCACTGTTTTTGATCGCCTTCCTCAACAATCCAAATGATGTTCAAACGAATATCCTGTCCCTTGCTTAGCTTCTGCTCCAAGCTTGACAGTAGCTCTTGAGCAGCAGTCATGCCAAGATTTTCCTGAGCACCTTTGCTGACAGTCCGCTTACCTTGCTTAGGTATTGTTTTTGGTTCTGGTAGTTTTGGAGGTGTGTCAGGTAGTTTTGTCAGCTCAGTTATCAGGCGAAGTGCTTTTGACTGAGCTGCCTTCAGTGCCTGAGCAAGAGGAACAACATGCTCGTCACTGCGTAGTGCCTCTTCGACAGTATTGTGAATCTCTCCTGCTGTAACTTTATGTTCGTCGGGCAGTTTCCTAATCGCCTCAAAGATTTCCCAGTTCGTTCCCTCCAAGCTTGCACCGAGAGCGGCAGCGTTGCTTAGACAGGTGCCCATCGCTGCTTCAGTAGTAGCGATCGCTGTATCGGCAATAATACTCACTACGTCTTCTAGTTTACTCGAACGAATTTGCTCGACTAAACCCAATGTGGTGGAGGCTGTTTGTATCCGAGCGCTATCGGGATCAAGACCGAACTTACTGAGACAATCTTGCAAGCTTTGGGTGTATTTCTGGCAGCTGCTGAAGTGAGCGCTAGCTTTGCTCATGACTTTTGATTCTAGATCCGCAACGTTACTGACCTTTCGCAGTGGGGATATAGAGGGAATATTGAAGATGCTTTCGGCACGCTCAACAGCTAGGTTCCACTGTGACTCGTTGGGTAGCTTTTGTTCCCTCAACTCACAATCACTCGGTACATCTTTGAGGGTAGGATCAACCGATACTCCATGCCGGTAGAACGTCCGGCTCGTCTGCTCAGCATAGGTCAGAATCACAAGGTCTTGAACCTCTTTTGGCAGTCCCATAGGTTTGGGCTCGTCGATCCACTGCTGCAGTTGGCGGACTGTAATTGTGCCGCCAGCTTCCGCCGCCTTACGAGTGAAATGATTCTTCCAGTAGTACCCCAGAACGAAGTGCGTGGCATCCTGACCCATATCGCCGAGCTGTAGAGGGTTTGCGATCTGTCGCATTAATGACCGCAGCGGTTTATCGACGTGTACTCGACCATCCTGGGACTGTGCAGCGGCGCTAACCACCTGGTACACCTTTTCCAGATTGCCGAGCTTCCTAGCATCTTCCCCAAGCTCTGGAGCCCCTGGAAACTCGTAACCTAGAGCCTGGCTGAGCAGACTATCCATTGCACCTGCCAGATTTGCGGCAACGGGGGGCTGTGGCTCGAAGTCCTGATAAAGTGCAGCAAACCGTTCGCGCTGTTCTAGAGGATACGTTGTGTCTAATGAGCCCTGAGTCAGTGCTTCAAGTCCATAGGCTGCATCAAGGTGGTTCTGCACGCGCTGCCGCAGAACACTACGCTGGTTTTCTAGCAGCGACTTTGCTGCCTGCCGATCCTGAGGTGACAGTTGATTAGAATACTGCGAGAATCGTTCGCCAGCTAGGATATGCTCTAGGAGGACGAGGGTGCCCAAGTCTTTCTGAGCGTCAGCACTGAAGAAGGCAGGAACCCAGCACAGAGTTTTGGCTCCATCTGGATGAGATTCCCTAAACGTTTGCAGCCTGCTCAAGTCGTCCCGGGGACCGTGGTTGCCCTCATCAAAGGGGAAATCGGCGATCAGTTTCCAGCGATCATCAGCGTTTGCCAGTGATAAATCGGGCAGTTCGCGGATATTCTTAAACAGCACAATACAGGAGCGCTTCGTGTTCTTCCACCAAAAATCTTGGTAATACTCAAGAGCATCTTCACCTTTGATGCCGAGCTGCTCAAAAATCATCTCTCGCAGTAAGCGGATGCGGTTGCCCCTGTTATCCTCACGCTCAGCTTGCTTGATGATGCTCTCGGTATCAACGCTCCCAAGCTGGACAGAAATTGTCGGGTTCGCTTCTTCGCCAATCCGGATCTCCCCAACATTGGCTGCCCATTCTCTGCAACGTTGCAGGACTTCCTGTCCTTCACGACCAGGAATTGGCGTTTTGATGGTTCCATGATTCAGAGCTGCCAGACGTTCTGCCGTCAATGCTCGCAGCGATTCGACCTCCGGTACTAGGGCAGACAATAACAGCGTTTTAATCAGGCGATCGTCATTTTGGAACTTGATCCGCTCTGGATTGTCGAGGGGGAGTTTTTGCAGTTCTTCTCGCTGCCCATATTTCTTGTCTAGGAGGGGCAGCAGTTTGTGATGATAGAGGCGTTTAGCATTGTCGAAGTGGATAGCCATCTCCTGGCTGAAGGCTTCATCTCCGTGAGCAATCACGTCGAACAGGTCGCCAACTGGAACAATGTCGCCCACATTGAGGATGTTCCGTTGATCTACCAGCAGTTGCATCATCACCTTTAGTGCAGTGCGCTCTCGCTGCAGCACGCTGGAAACGGCAATCAGGGTTTGTACCAGAGCCGGGCTAAACGGGTAGACCTTACGGAACATCTCGCGATCGCCCTCACTGGTTAGTAAGGTGTTCATTACTGATTCGCGGAGCTTCGTTTGCTCGAAGGCGGCATTCAGTTCTTGCCGCGCTGCTGCACTCTTACACTTGAGGACACGTTTCTCGGCAATGGTGGGCAGGTTGCGGTCCTCCAGAGCAATCCGGTGGAAGCGACCTTCCCAATGCTTCAGGGCATCGCTGAAGTTGAGCCGCTCTGCACCGGGAACGGATTCGCCAACCAGTTTGCTCAGATCGCGCTGACGGGCAACAAAGTTAATAATCGGTACGGGGCGATCAGGAGTCTGCGCCTCGACCAATTTAGCTAATTTCTGCCCCTCTTGATGGACAAACTTCAAATCAGCGGCATGGCTAGCCAGCCAGAGGATCAATTCGTCAAGGAACAAAATCAGAGCATCGTAGCCCAGACTCTGAGCGTGTTTGCTGATGACTGACAGTCCCTTGTCGAGAGAGAGGAATGCTTCACCATGTCCACCAGCTTGAGTATCGTAGGAGCCGAAAAACTGACCGATTAGGGCACTGATAAGCTGCGATCGCTCCTCCGATCCCGGTTCAGCAGCGATCGCCTTCTCGAACCTTTCTGCATCCCAACCAGCTTCTAACTCACCCCATCCGCCACCACTATTTGTCCCTTCACTTAATCTTGTGAAGAACAGCTCGTCGCCCATCTGCTGACGCAGATTCTCGGCATCACGGAACAATCCTTCTGCCAGGAAAACAGCGGGAACGGGTGCATTGGGATGGGTACGGCGCACGAAGTCTACATAACCACCCAGGATGCCCGATTCCATATCATGAGCACCGATCATGTGATAAGGCACCAGCAGAAACTTTTTACCGCCAATCCATTCGTTGTGCTTGGTGATGACGGGGGCCAGTTCTAGGATGCCTCGTGCTGCTGAGTTGCCCTGGAGAATGAGATGCAAAACCGCCATGAAGTGGCTCTTGCCGCTACCAAAGCTACCATGTAGGTAAGTAGCTTTACTAGTGTTGGTTTGCAAGGCGCTGTGGATAAATGACAGGGCGTTGTCGAAGCAATCTTTCAACTCTGGTGTAACGACATAGTCACGCAGCGTCTCTTCAGCGCGGATTACGCCTTCTGTGAGCCGCAGAACAAAATCTCCTTTCTGGACTCGTTCAGGGATGTCAATTAGGTCTTTGATCAGAGTCATGGCAGTTGCTCCCGGTTGATTACTGTTATAGCCTGTGGCACTGCCTAAGACAAACTGCAATGCGCGAGAGCGAGCACTAACCCGACAACTCACCAGTGATTTTGCGTTTTAGAATCTCAGTCATTTCTTCTACGGTCTGGTCTGTGAACCACGATGTCAGCCCTTAACCAATAGACGATGGAGGGGTAAAGGACAGGTACAATTGTCTCATATACCGTTTTGTTGAGATCCTAAAAGCTAGAAATGAAGTCAATCGGTGAAAAAAGTGGCTACCCCTGAACCGAGTCAACAACAGAAACCAGACAACACAATTGAGGTTGCAGGCATTCCCGATAACCTATTGAAGTTGCTTGATGAACGAGTGAGACAGGCAGGCGTTGACCGGACTGAGTACATTCTTAAGCTTATCCAAAAAGATTTACTAGAAATGTCTCCTAGGTCTCACGACGATGCTCCTCATGCGGATATGACTTTTGAAGAATTGCTTTTACCTGTTCACCAACAGGTAAAAGAAAGCGGCGTTACGGGAGAGGAGTTAGACGACCTGTTTGAGGAACTACGTGAAGAGGTCTATATAACAATCCTATCTAAGTTGTGAAATCTTGGCTTGAGTCAGTAGTTAGTAGTCACTCTTATACTGGCTACTAGATTCAAAAACTACTTTACAAAACAAATCAAATAGGATTGCTATAGAAGTACAAACTCTGGATATTTTAGGCAAGCAATTGATTTTGAAGATAGAGGATCAAATCGAAGATGACAGGCGTTACCAATGCCCCCACGCTCACCCTTGAGGAATTTCTGAAACTTCCAGAAACCGAGCCAGCTAGCGAATTTGTTGATGGTAGGATTGAGCAGAAACCAATGCCTCAAGGGAAGCACTCTCGTCTGCAACTGAAGTTTTGTGACGTAGTTAATGCAGTGGCAGAAGAGCAGCAAATTGCAATGGCATTCCCGGAGCTTCGGTGTACCTTTGGGGGAAGGTCGATCATTCCAGATGCCGCTGTATTTCTTTGGGAACGGATTCCGTTTGATGCAAATGGAGAAGTTGAGAACACGTTTGAAATCTATCCAGACTGGATGGTAGAAATTCTTTCTCCTGAACAGAAAATAACATTGGTGATCCGTAATATTCTGCACTGCTTGAAGCACGGTTCACAGTTGGGCTGGTTGATTGATCCAGAAGAACGGGTTATTTTGGTTTTTCTACTAGGACAACTCCCAATTGAATTGACTGGCAGTGATTTGCTCCCGGTGTTGCTAAATTTAGAGCTGAATCTCACGGCTGATGATGTTTTTGCCTGGTTAAAGAGTAGGAATCATTAGTTTAACCTTGCTTCATCACCCGTTGCGATCGCTCGACGAAATGTTTTCAGTGCTTCTAAACTGGAGGGCATCGATAGGCAACGAGCTAGCAGATCGATGTCCATCTGAGCTAACACTTTACTACTAGAGATTTGCACGTATCCTTGTACCTCTAGTTGATACAAAGCAAATTTTCCTTTGCGCCAGAACCAGACTTCTGAGACTCCTTTGTGCCGATACTTCTCAAGCTTTTTCTTACTACCGCTAGTAATAACAATTTCGATGGATAAATCAGGGATGTCCTTGTCCGTTTCTAAGCAGTAGGACAGGTCAGCTTGATATTCCGTGACGCCTTCAACGACTTGGGAGTAGCTGCCACTAGGAAAGAATTCAATCCCTATCTCTTCAAAATATGCGCCAAGCAGTAAAGCAAGTAGGCATCGAAATGCTTCATGCTCCTTAGATATGCCCACAATCTCTAGTTCTCCTTCACAGTAGTTCAGCCTAACTCCAGAAATGCCGTCGAAGGCTGCCTGAAGCGCTTTGAACTGCCGCCAGTTTATTCCTGTCTTGACAATCTGCTCAGGAGACTCGTTTAGAAGTTCAATGGTCATACTCCAACTCTACACCTTTCCATCGCTATCGAGTTATTGTGTAGTATACTACACAAACACACCTATTATGGTGCATAATAGGTGTATGATTAATCTCAAATTCATTTAAGCAGTTACAAAAAGGCTATAAAGAGCTAAATCATGAACACTGAAGACAACCTTCCTAAAAATGTGGCAGGTAAGACGACAAAGAGAATTTCTGTAAGTTTGTCTCCTGATACTGTGGAAAAACTGAAATCAATTGCCAGTGCAAAGCAAATAACGTTTACTGAAGCACTTAGACAATCTGTTTTGGACGAGATTTACTTTCAAGATGAGATTGCAAAAGGTGGGGAAATCTTAATCCAAAAACCTGACAACACATTGAGAGAAATTGTTTTCCGGTAGTCGTAATAATGTCTAATCTTGATCACGAGCCTAAGGACGACTACTATGATGAAGGTTTGCCACTTAAACAATTGGTAGAAAAACCTTTTAATCTTGTTGGAGAGCAAGAAAAGACTAGAGCGTGGTTAGCAAAAGCTTTAGTCTTTATCTTAGGTGGTACTATTTCAATCTTTCTCGTTTTTAGATGTTTTTGCTTGGTTAAAGATTGGGAAGCATCAGAGCGATGGATGACGACCGAGGAGTTCCTCTTCTATGCGAATTGTTAGCATAATTGCACGATTCATGTTGAGGGCATTAATGGTTGCTCGTCCTTTGGAGGTTAATCCAACTACTCGCACACCATCCCACTGGAAGTGTTCTTTCCACATTTGCTGACGAGGGTTAAAGATTAGTACCGTTTCACCTGCTTTCTGGATCTTTAACGGTTTGTCGAGCAGCCTTACGTAACGAACACGAAACGCAGGCGAGTGCCAGATTATCTGCTGTTGTTACGCCCCCTGCCATGACAGGAATAATGTGATCGATATGAAATGTAGCTTCCTGCCCTGACTGAGACAAACGACAATACTCACAGCGATCACCAGCTCTTTGAATGACTAATCGACGTAAGGATGCTGAAAGCGTTGGCATTTAACCCTGCTTCATCGTAAGGATTCAGGTCAGGGACTTGACAAGATGAATTTTTCCAGTACCTTAACTACATGAGCATTGCTGTGCCACCGCAGTTACAAGACCAAGCGACTCTCAGACAACTGCCGACCGAGCAGCTAG
>JAABUQ010005159.1_pt1 | contig 21262 bp, 16 predicted proteins | sample 5560001 | NCBI WGS metagenome assembly JAABUQ01 (sample SAMN10711888, study PRJNA513371) | rock metagenome | isolation source: Antarctica rocks | place: Antarctica: Victoria Land, Finger Mt nord | collected 2015-12-18
AGGCGTTCGTGCGCTTCGACGAGCAGGAGCGCTGGCTGCGCGCTCGGCGTCGTGGCGGCGAGTTGCTGTGCAACTTCAGCGATGAGCGCCGGGACTTCGAGCTCGGCCCGGACACGCAAGGCGAACTGGTGCTCTGCACCCATCACGACCCGATTCGCGCGGAAGGTCCGACCCGTCTGCTGCTGCCGCCGCTTGCGGGTGCGCTGGTTCGCTGATGCGCCTATGGCAGGGTCGACCGTTTCCGCTCGGAGCCACCTGGGACGGGCAGGGAACCAACTTCTCGCTGTTCTCTGAGCATGCCCAGGTGGTGGAGCTGTGCCTGTTCGACGATGTCCGGAGAGAGACGCGTGTGACCGTCGAGAACCGCACCGCGCACTACTGGCACGTCTACGTGCCCGACGTGCGCCCAGGGCAGTGCTACGGCTACCGGGTCCACGGCCCGTACGCGCCCACCCAGGGCCACCGCTTCAACCCCGCCAAGCTGTTGCTCGACCCCTACGCCAAGGCCATCGTGGGCGAGGTGCGCTCAGATCAGGCCAACGTGCTGCCCTACGTGCCCGACCCCGAGAACCCCGACGCCGACCTGGAGGCTGACGATGAGGACTCCTCCCCGGCCATGCCGCGCTGCGTGGTCGTCGATGAGCGCTTTGACTGGCAGGAAGACCGTGCCCCGCGCCGACCATGGGCCGAGACGGTCATCTATGAGGTTCACGTCAAGGGCTTCACCCGCTCTCACCCGGGCGTGCGCGAGGATCTGCGCGGCACCTACGCCGGGATGGCCTCCGAGCCGGCCATCGCCTACCTCAGGGACCTGGGGGTCACCGCGGTCGAGCTGCTGCCCGTCCACCACATCATCGACGAGAGCTTCCTATCCGAGCGCGGTCTGTCCAACTACTGGGGTTACAGCTCCATCGGCTACCTGGCGCCGCACGCGGGCTATGCCGCGACCGGAGCAGCGGGCGAGCAGGTGCGCGAGTTCAAGGGCCTGGTCAAGGCCCTGCATCGGGCGGGCATCGAGGTGATCCTCGACGTCGTCTACAACCACACCGCCGAGGGCGATCACCTGGGGCCCATGCTGGCCTTCAGGGGGGTGGACAACGCGGCCTACTACCGCCTGGTGCCCGACGACCTGCGTCACTACATGGACTTCACGGGCACGGGAAACTCGCTCAATCCGCGGCACCCCAGCGTGCTGCGTCTGATCATGGACTCGCTGCGGTATTTCGTGACCGAGTGCCGTGTCGACGGCTTCCGTTTCGACCTGGCCTCGGCTCTGGCCCGCGAGCTCTATGACGTCGACCGGCTGTCGGCCTTCTTTGACGTCATTCATCAGGACCCGGTGCTCTCGCAGGTCAAGCTGATCGCCGAGCCCTGGGACGTGGGTCCCGGCGGTTATCAGGTGGGCAACTTCCCGGTGCTGTGGTCGGAGTGGAACGGCGTCTACCGAGACGTGGTCCGCGACTTTTGGCGCGGGCAGGCATCGGTGGCCGAGTTCGCGTCCCGCTTCACCGGCTCGAGCGACCTCTATGAGTCAGACGGACGCCATCCCTTCTCCTCGGTCAACTTCGTGACCGCCCACGATGGCTTCACCCTGCGCGATCTCGTCTCCTATCACGAGAAGCACAACGAGGCCAACGGGGAGGACGGCCGGGACGGCACCGACGACAATCGGTCCTGGAACTGCGGCGCCGAGGGCCCGACCGAGGACCCGGCGATCCTGGTCCTGCGTGAGCGCCAGCAGCGCAACCTGCTGACCACTCTGCTCCTGTCCCAGGGCGTTCCCATGCTGCTCGGCGGGGACGAGTTCGGCCGCAGCCAGGAGGGCAACAACAACGCCTGGTGCCAGGATAACGAGCTGTCATGGTTCGGGTGGCAGCACGAACCCGTACAGACCCGGTTGCTCGACTTCACCCGCCGGGTCATCGCGCTGCGCCGCGAGCATCCGATCTTCAGACGCATGCGCTTCTTCGAGGGTCAACTCGAAGGTGCGGCCCTCCCCGACGTGTGGTGGTTTCGTCCCGACGGCCGCCGCATGACCCAGCGCGACTGGGCCCGAGCGGACGCCCACGAGCTCGGCGTGTTCCTCAACGGCGACGAGCTGCGCGAGAAGACGCCGCGGGGCGACCCGGTGGTCGATGACTCCTTTGTGCTGCTGTTCAACGCCCATCACGAGGACGTGGACTTCCAGCTGCCCAACCACAGCTTCGGGGCGCAGTGGGCTGTGGCCCTGTCGACCGCCGATCCCGAGGCAAACGCGGGCGATCGTCGCCTCGGGGCCCTGGCCATCGTTTCGGTGGTCGCTCGTTCGGTGCTGGTGCTCATGCGCTCAGCGCCGCAGGAGGGCGGGTGACCCGGCCGCCGCTGCACGCCACCTACCGCCTGCAGCTCACCCCGGACTTCGGCTTTGCTCACGTGCTCGAGCTCGTGCCCTACCTGCGCGACCTGGGTGTCAGCCACCTCTACCTGAGCCCGTCGCTGCAGGCTCGCAGCGGTTCCGTGCACGGCTATGACGTGGTCGATCCGACCCGCATCTCCCAGGCGTTGGGTGGGGAGGAGGGTCTGCGCACCCTGGCCGCGACGGGCATGGGGATCGTGGCCGACATCGTGCCGAACCACATGGGCATAGGTGAGGAGAACCGCTGGTGGAGCGACGAGACGCTGCGTCGGCGCTTCTTCGACGTGGATATCCAGACCGGTCGGTACCGGCGCTTCTTCGATATCGACGATCTCGGGGCCGTGCGCCAGGAGGATCCCGAGGTCTTCGCCGTGACCCACGCCAAGGTGCTCGGGCTCGTCCGCGAGGGGGTGCTCGACGGCCTGCGCGTCGACCATCCCGATGGGCTGGCCGACCCGGCCGGGTACCTGCGCCGCCTGCGTGACGGCGGCGCCGCCCGTGTGTGGGTGGAGAAGATCCTGCACCCTGGGGAGCAGCTGCGCGACTGGCCGGTGTCCGGGACGGTGGGCTATGAGTTTCTCGTCGACGTGCAGACCCTGTTCGTGGACGGGTCCGGTGAGCGGGCCCTGACCGACCTGTGGACGCAGCTCAGCGCCGACGGACGCGACTTTGGCGCCGTGGCCCTGGAGGCTCAGCTCGAGCAGGCCAGGAAGACATTCTCGGTTGAGGTCCAACGTCTGGGACGCTTGGCGCCGGGCTTCGGGTGCGACGCGCTGGAGCGCGGCCTGGCCGGGCTGCCGGTGTATCGCACCTACGTGGAGCCTCTCAAAGGTGTGGTGCACGCGGCCGACCGCCAGGCGGTGGGCCAGGCCGCCACGGCCCCGGACCTCGCCCGGGCACTGTTGCTCGATGATCCCGCCCCGGCGGAGTTCGTCACGCGCTTTCAGCAGACGTCACCTGCGGTCGCGGCCAAGGGGATCGAGGACACGGCGTTCTACCGCTACCTGCGCCTGGTCGCGCTCAACGAAGTGGGCGGCGACCCCGGCCGCTTCTCCATGTCGGTGGCGGCCTTCCACGACTCCTGCCTGCAGCGCGCGCGCCGTTTCCCCGAGAATCTCCTGGTCACCCAGACCCACGACACCAAGCGCTCGGGCGATGCGCGCGCACGCATCGGTGCGCTGGCCGGCATGGCCGATGAGTGGCGTGAGCGGGTACGAACCTGGCGCGAGCTCGCCGCCCCGCTGCGCGAGCGCGCCGGGGGGCCGCCCGGGGCGCCCGACGCGGTGGAGGAGTATCTCGTCTACCAGACCCTCGTCGGCGTCTGGCCGGTGGCGATCGAGCGTCTGCGCGCGTATCTGGAAAAGGCGCTGCGTGAGGGCAAGCGCAACACCGCCTGGGTACAGGGCAACCTGGAATGGGAGCAGGCGGTCCAGCGCTTCGCCCGGCTGCTCGTCGCCGACGACGCGTTCCTGGCCGATTTTGCGCCGTTCCTGGCGCGTGTGGTGGCCGCGGGCGAGCGCAGCGCGCTCGGCCAGCTGCTGCTCAAGCTCACCTGCCCGGGGGTCCCCGACATCTTTCAGGGCGACGAGCTGTGGCGCCTGTCGCTGGTGGACCCCGACAACCGCCGTCCCGTCGATTGGACCGAGCGGCGCGAGGCTCTGGAGCGTCTGCGCGCCGGAGCCAGGCCGCAGAGGGCCGACATGAAGCTGTTCTTCATCTGGAAGGCGCTTGCCTTGCGCGCCCGTCGTCCCGCTGCCTTCGCCGGCCCCTACGCCCCGGTCGCGGCGGGCGACGGGGTGTGCTGCTTCTTGCGCGGCGACGCCGAGGTGCTTGTCGTGGTCCCTGTCCGCGACCCGCACGGGGCCGTACTGGCGCTCCCCGCGCACGCGACCGGGGGCTGGCACGACGTGCTCGGCGACGGCGAGGTGCAGCTGGAGGGGGAGGCGACCCTGGGCGACCTCGGCGGCGGCTTCCACGGGATGGGACTGTTCGAACGCATCTGACAAGGGAGGGGCAGGCGCCGCTGCGGGTGCTGATGCTCGCGTGGGAGTACCCGCCGCTCATCGAGGGGGGGCTGGCGCGCCATGTCGGGCGGCTGGCCCACGCCCTGGATGGCCAGGGCGTAACCGTGCAGGTGCTGACGCGGGCGCCGAGCGGCGAGGGCAGCGAGCGCGACACCCCGGTGGCGGGCTCGACGCGTGGGGTGCGCGTCGAGCGCGTCGAGCACGAGTCCTGCCCCCGCGAGCTCGACGAGTTCATGCGCTGGGTACCGCGGCTCAACGACCGTTTGCGCAAGGCAGGAGAGCACCTGGCCACCCGGGGCCAATACGACCTGGTCCACGGACACGACTGGCTGGTGGGGCCGGCCAGCCGCGCTCTGGCCGAGCGGCTGGACGTGCCGCTCGTGGTCACCGTCCATGCCACCGAGCATGGCCGCCACCACGGTCGTGTGGGCCAGCCTCCCCAGAGCGACATTCACGCCGCCGAGTGCGCCCTGACCCGTCGGGCCGACGCGGTGATCTGCTGCTCGGAGTTCATGCGCGGCCACGTGGCCGCCGCGCTGGGTGTCCGCGCGGACGATCTACAGGTGATACCCAACGGCTGCGGGTCGCCTGCCCGCCGCCCGCCCGGGGCGGCGGCAGCCATGCGCCGGCGATATGCCCGGGAGGATCAGCAGCTCGTGCTGCTGGCCGGCCGCCTGGTCTACGAGAAGGGCTTTCACGTCGCGCTGGAAGCGATGGCGGCGCTGGCCGGCGGCCACCCGGGGTTGCGCTTCGTCGTCGCGGGAGCCGGCCCGTATGAGTTTGAGCTCGCACAGCAGGCCGACCGCCTGGGCCTGAGCGAACGGGGATGCTTTGCCGGCTGGGTGGATGACCAGGCCCTGGCCGACCTCTACGCCGCTGCGGACCTGTGCGTGGTGCCATCGCTGTATGAGCCCTTCGGCCTGGTCGCTTTGGAGGCGATGGCCGCCGGCTGTCCCTGCCTGGTCTCCGACACGGGCGGCCTGCGCGAACTCATACCCCCCGGCACACCAACGATGTGCTTTGCCCCCGACGACGCCCCCGCGCTTGGCCGCGCGCTGGAGCTGGCGCTGGGCGATCCCGCGGCGCGCGGCGCCATGGCCGTCGCCGCACGCGAGCACGCGGCGCGGGTGAGCTGGGATGACGTGGGCGCCCACACCGCGGCGCTCTACCAGGCTCTGACCGAAGTGCCCGACGATCATCGAGTCGGTGCGCCTGCTGCCTGACGGCCTGCTGCGTGCGCTGTACCGCGTGGCCTACCGGCTGGCCCAGGGGTGGGGGCTGCTCGGGCTCCCGCGGGGGCGCGGGGTCAAGTGCCTGCTCACCAGCGGGGGCGAGCTGCTGCTGGTGCGCCACACGTACGGCCCCCGCGAGCGCTGGACGGGTCCCGGGGGTGGCGCACGCAGTCGTGAGGGCTTGGCGGCGGCGGCGGCTCGCGAGATGGCCGAGGAGCTGGGCCTGCGCGGCCTGCCCTGGCGCGAGCTCGGAGTCATCACCCTGCGCTCAGATCACGTCATCAGCAGGGTCGGGGTGGTGCACGCCGAGCTGGCCGATCGCACGTTGCGCCCAGACTCCGTCGAGATCGCCGAGGCACGCTGGTTTCACCGCGACGACCTTCCCGTCGGCGCGCGGCGGGAGGTGCGCCGGCTGCTGGCCGTGCTCGGCGACTGGCCGTCCGGGGACGGTGAGCCCTTCCCTTAGGAGCTCCCGAGGGGGACACTGATCTCATGGGGCCACGCGATCGGGCGCGAGCGCTCTGTCTCACCCGCTTTGTCGACCGAAAGAGACCGAGGAGAGGACCACATGCTCGAGGGCCTGATGCAGAACGACTTCCCGCTCACGCTCGCCCACGTGCGCCGGCGCATGAGCGACGTCCATCCGCAGGGGAAGGTGCTGAGCCTGACCGACGAGGGCGTGGTGAGCACCTCCTTCGCACAGGTCGGTGAGCGTGTGGACCGCCTGGCGCGGGCCCTGGAGGAGCTGGGGGTGACCAGCGGTGATCGAGTGGGCACCTTTGCCTACAACAACCAGCGCCACTTCGAGCTGTACTTCGCGGTGCCGTGCGTTGGCGCCGTCCTGCACACGCTGAACATCCGCCTGTTCGCCGAGCAGCTCACCTACATCGTCGACCACGCCGAGGACCAGGTGATCTTCGTGGACGCCAGCCTGGTGGACACGGTCGCGCCGCTGGCCGAGGGCATGACCGGCGTCCGTCATTTCGTGGTCATGGGCGAGGGTGACCTGGGGGCGCTTCCCAACGCGCTCGGCTACGAGGAGCTGCTCGAGCGGGCCGGTCCGGGTCCCTTCGAGTACCCCGAATTGGACGAGCGTCAGGCGGCGGCGCTGTGCTACACGAGCGGCACCACCGGCAACCCCAAGGGCGTGCTCTACTCACACCGGTCCATGAGCCTGCACACCTCGGCCCTGCTCATGGCCGACGGGCTCGGCCTGTCCAGCGCCGAGCGGGTGCTCGCCGTGGTGCCGATGTTCCACGCCAACGCCTGGGGGCTGCCCTACGGTGCCGCTCTGGCCGGCGCCGACCTCGTGCTGCCCGACCGCTTCCTGCAGGCCGAGCCGCTGGCCCGTCTGATCGAGTCTGAGCGCCCGACGCTGATGGGCTGCGTGCCCACCATCTACGCCGACCTGTTGCGTTACGCCGACGAGCACAACAGTGACCTGTCGTCGCTGACCAACGCGTTGGGCGGCGGATCGGCCGTCCCGCGGCAGCTCATGCGCGACTTTCAGGATCGCCATGGCGTGCGCATCTTCCACGCCTGGGGAATGACCGAGACCAGTCCCATCTGCACGATGTCCCGCCCACCGGAGGACCTCGATGAGGACCGCTACTGGGACCTCCGCGCCCTCCAAGGTCGGCCCGTTCCCTGGACGGAGCTGCGTCTGGTCGGTGACGACGGGCAGGTGGTACCTCACGACGGCCAGTCCACCGGCGAGATCCAGGTGCGGGGCCCATGGGTGGCCGCGCACTACTACCGAGACTCGAGCGAGGACGAGAAGTTCGACTCCGGGTGGCTGCGCACCGGCGACATCGCCTCCATGGACGAGGACGGCTTCGTGCAGATCACCGACCGGGCCAAGGACGTGATCAAGTCCGGGGGCGAGTGGATCTCGTCGGTGGAGCTCGAGAACGCGATCATGGCCCATCCCGACGTGGTCGAGGCTGCCGTGATCGCCAAGCCCGACGAGCGCTGGTCGGAGCGCCCGCTGTGCTGCGTGGTGCTGCGCGAAGGCGTTGATCCCGACACCGAGAGCCTGCTGGAGCACCTGCGCTCGCGCGTGGCCAAGTGGTGGCTGCCCGACGAGTTCGCCTTCATCGACGAGGTGCCCAAGACCAGCGTGGGCAAGTTCGACAAGAAGGTGCTGCGCGGCCGCCTCGACGAGGGAGCCCTCGAGCGTGTCGGGGTGGCCTCGGCCAAGGGCGCCGGCGACGGACAGGCGCAGCCCTCGAGCGTGTCGGGATAGCCCCCGGGCCAGGGGCGTCGGGATGGCCTCCGGGCCAGGGCGTCGGCGCCCGGCTCGGGTTGGCACCGAGGCTCGGACGGGGGCCGGTGAGCGCGCGCGCGACCGGGTAAGCAGGCGCCGTGACCGCGCTGATCTGGTTTCGACGCGATCTGCGCGTGCACGACCATCCCGCCCTGCAGGCGGCGCTCGAGCACGACGACGAGGTGGTGCCCGTCTTCTGCCTGGACGACCGGCTGCTCGCCGGACGCCACCGCTCCGGCTCGCGCACCCAGTTCATGCTCGAGTGCCTGCACGATCTCGACCGAGCGCTCGCCGAACGTGGCGGTCGCCTCGTGGTGCGCCATGGCCCGCCTGAGCTCGAGTTGCCCGCCCTGGCCCGCGAGGTCGAGGCCCGGGCCGTGCACCACACCTACGACGTGTCGCCCTTCGCGCGTCGGCGCGGAGAGGCGGTGGACCGGGCGTTGAGCCGGGCTGGCGTGGAGGTTCGCGGCCACCCGGGACTCACCGTGGCCGACGACGTTCGCTCCATCTCCACGGCCCAGGGAAAGCCCTACAGCGTGTTTACGCCCTTCTACCGAGCCTGGCTGGATCAGGCGAGACGGCCGGTGCGTCTGGCCCCACGGCGGTTGAGCCTCCCCGCAGGGGTGGACCCCGGCGAGGTGCCCTCGCTCACGTCGCTGGGGCTGAAGCAGGAGGTGCACGATCCCATGCCCGGTGGCGAGAGGGCCGGCCGGCGGCGCGTGGACGCCTTTCTGCGCTCCGGGGTACAGCGCTACGCGGAGGCCCACGACGCTCTCGGTGAGGACCGGACCTCGCGTCTGTCTCCATATCTGCGCTTCGGGTGCGTCTCGCCGCGGGCCATCGATGACCGGCTGGGCGAAGGCGATGGACCGGCCGCCTTCCGTCGGCAGCTGTGCTGGCGTGACTTCTACGCTCAGGTCCTCTTTCACCACCCCGACAACGCCTTCAGCGAGTTTCAGGAGCGCTATCGCGGCACCCTTGAATATTGCGAGGACGAGCGCGCCTTCGAGGCTTGGCGGCACGGCAGGACGGGCTTCCCGCTGGTCGACGCCGGCATGCGCCAGCTGCTGCATGAGGGTTGGATGCACAACCGCGCACGCCTGGTGGTGGGGTCGTTCCTGACCAAGGATCTGGGCATCGACTGGCGTCGTGGCGAACGCTGGTTCATGCGCCTGCTCATCGACGGCGACGAGGGCAACAACAACGGCAACTGGCAGTGGATCGCCTCCGTGGGCACCGACCCCCAGCCGGTCTTCCGGCGGATCTACAACCCGGCGCTGCACATGGAGCGATATGACCCGGAGGGGCGCTACGTCCGCCGCTACGTTCCCGAGCTGCGCGCGGTCCCAGACGCGTACCTGCGCGAGCCCTGGAAGATGTCCGAGGAGCTGCAGCACGCGGTGGGGTGTCGTATCGGCGATGACTATCCAGCCCCGCTGCTCGATCGCTCCGCCGCGCGCGAGCAGGCGCTGAGCCGCTACCGCGCCGCGGTCGCGCCGGGCGACTGACACGACCCGTGTCCGAGGGCGTGCACTAGCCTCGGGGCCAAGCAGCTCAGCTATCGAGAGGAGCACCGATGAAGGCGACCTGGAACGGCACCACCCTGGCCGACAGCGACCATACGGTGGTGGTCGAGGGCAACCACTACTTTCCTGCCCAGGACGTTCACCTGGAGTTTCTGGTGGACAGTCCCACGCGCTCCACCTGCTTCTGGAAGGGCGAGGCGACGTACCGCACGATCGAGGTGGGCGGCGAGCGTAACGAGGACGCGGCCTGGTCCTACCCCCAGCCGAAGGACGCCGCGGCCCAGATCAAGGACCACTACGCGTTCTGGCACGGCGTGGAGGTCGCCACCGACTAGCGCGCGAGCGGGTCAGGCTGACGGCGGCGCAAGCGGCGTCCCGTGCCTCCCGTCGGCCACGTCGATTATGCGTCCGGCGCCGCAATCGGCTCTACAGGCTCGGGTGAGCACCGCCGAGGGAAGAGCTGCACAGCGGTCTGGCGGCGCTGGCCGTCGGCCGAGACTCTTCTCCTGACGGGCGGTCCATCTATGAGCAGCGTCTTTAGTGACGGCCAGGGCGAGCGCGGCCGCGCAGCCTCCGCTGGCGGTGAGGCTCGTCCCCCGCTGGTCAGCTGCCACGCCTGCGGCTCTGCCTGGTACGGGACGACCGCGGCTCACGGGCTGTCGGTGCTCGGTCACTGCTCAAGGTGCGGAGGGTCCCTGCGCTTCGCGGACCTCGACACGGGCGGGGTCCCCCAGCAGGCTGAGTCCTCGGCGCCCGGCGACCACCGCGAGCCGTGGCAGGTGCTGGGCAGGCCCGGCCGCTGAACGGCGGACCTCGGTGTCGGCGGACGGGCGGGTGAGGCGACGCGCAGCTCTGAAATCCGCGCGAGCGGTGTGAGTCAGAGCTCGATCACGCTGCGGATCCCGTCCTGGGCCGCTATGAGCTCAAAGCCGCGGTTGACGTCCTCGAGGGCGAGGCGATGGGAGATGAACGGCTCGACGTCGATGTCGCCGGCGAGGTAGCGATCAACCAGCGGTGGAACCTCCTCGCGGCCCTTCAGGCCACCGAACGAGGAGCCGCACACCCGCCGCCCCGTGATCAAAAGGCGGGGCACGACCTGGAGTGTCTCGCCGCGTCCGGCGACACCGGCCACCGTGCAGAGTCCCCAGCCCATGCGGGCGGCCTCCACCGCCTGGCGCATCACCTCGACGTTGCCGGTGGCCTCGAACGTGTAGTCGGCGCCGAAGCCGCCGGTGAGCTCCAGCAACCGTTCGGCCGTGTCGGGGCCACCGACCAGGGTCTCGGTGGCCCCCTGCCCGCGCGCAAGCTCCATGCACTCGGGCGACAGGTCGACGCAGATCACCCGCTCGGCTCCCTGCAGTCGGCAGCCGGCAACGGCGCCGAGACCGACCATGCCCGCGCCGAACACCACGCAGGTCGAGCCCGCCTCCACGGCGGCCGTCTTCATCGCCGCCCCCAGACCCGTGGACAGACCACACGCGAACAGGCAGGCAGCGTCCAATGGCGCCTCGGGTGAGATGCGTGCCAGTGCGATCTCGGGCATGACCGTGTACTGGGCGAACGTCGAGGTACCCATGAAATGGCGAAGCGGCTCGCCGTCCCGATGCAGGCGCGTGGTGCCGTCGGGCAGGAAGCCGCGGTTCTGCTGGTCGCGGATGGCCAGGCAGAGATTGGTGCGCGGGCTGACGCAATGCGCACAGTGACCGCACTGAGGTGAGAACAGGGTGATCACGTGGTCTCCGGGCGCGACCAGGGTGACGTCCCGCCCGATGGACTCGACCACGCCCGCACCCTCGTGGCCGAGCACGCAGGGTGCGTACCCCGAGGGGTCCGCACCCAAGGCCGTGTACATGTCGGTATGGCACACCCCGCAGGCCACCAGGCGCACGAGCACCTCACCGGCCCCCGGCTCGCGCAGCTGCACCTCCTGGACGTGCAGGGGCTGGCCGAAGGCCTCCAGGACGGCCGCTCTGACGCGCATTTGAGATCTCTCCTCGCTTGTCCCCGAAGCCCTCCGGGGCCGGTGTTGGGGTGGGCCGGTCATCCTATGGCGAGGAGATCGCGGTCTCTGAGATGATCGTCGCGTGCGTTTACCCGGTCGGACCGAGCTCGCGGTCGTTCTCACGGTGGCCCTGGCGGCAACGATGTCGCCGGCGGTCGCCCCGGCCTCGCGCGTGGCGCACAGCGCCCGCAGGGTGTCGGCTCCCCGCGCGGGCACGCTCTATCGCGCGGTGGGCTGCGTGCAGCGCGGACCGTCGGTCGCCTACACCCACGGACCCCGCAGGCGCGTGGTGGCGTTGTCCTTCGACGACGGTCCGTGGCCCGACACGCCTGCGTTCGTGCGCCTGCTCGAGCGCGAGCACGTCCCGGCGACCTTCTTTCTCATCGGCGGCCAGGTGACAGGCCGCTACCGCTCCCTTCTGCGCCGTGAGCTGCGCGACGGCGACGCCCTGGGTGATCACTCCTTCACCCACCCTTTCCTGACCCGAACGGGTGATGTGCGCGGCCAGCTGCAGCGGACGATCACTGCGATCCGGGCTCAGACCGGGTTCACGCCGTGCGTGTTCCGTCCGCCCTACGGCGCCTACAGCGGGTCGGTGGTGGCCACCGCCCGGGGCCTGCACATGGCGACAGTTCTGTGGAACGTGGATCCGCGCGACTACACCCGTCCCGGCGCCGGGACGATCGCCTCGCGGGTGCTCGCCCAGGTGCAGCCGGGGTCAATCGTGCTCTCACACGACGGAGGCGGCCCACGCGAGCAGACGCTGGCCGCCTACGGTCACATCATCGGGGTGCTGCGCGCCCGCGGATACCGATTTGTGACCGTCCCCCGGCTGCTGGGCTTTCACAACGTATACGAGCGCTGCCAGCTGACCTGCATGGGGGAGGGCGTCCGCGGCCCGCTGCCCCGCGGCTCAGTACTGCGCCACCGGCCCGCCCGGTAACCCTACGGGGTCACAGGCGTCGTCAGTCGTCCAGCCTCGCCGCCAGAGCAGCTCCGATGATCGCGGCGCCGCCGGCCAGAACGACGGTTCCCCAGCGGCTGCGCGCGGGCAGGCCCCCGGTGACCGCAAGAGTGGCCACGGTGTCGGTCACGTCCCCGATCGCGCAGGCCAGCAACCACGTACGTGCGGGACGCCCGCGGCGCAGCGCCAGCAGGGCGCCGCCCGAGGCCAGCAGGTCGCGCCCCGCCAGACCGCGCAGGCCGATGGTTCCGGGGCCGCGCGCGGCCTCCTCGCCCACCCAGCCGGCCGCCATGCGTCCGGGGGCACACAGCAGTGCGGTGGCGTAACCCACCCGGCCCGCGGCGAAGATGGTGGCGCTGCGGTGCACCGCGGACGAGGACATGCCCCTCCATACGTGGCGCGGGTCCGGACCGATCATGTCACCGCGCACGTCCGTAGAATCGATGCGGACGGGCAACCGAAAAGGGGACACACATGCCAGACGCCAGCCACTTCGAGCGCACCGATGTCACCTTTGACTCCTGGGGTGAGCGCTGCCAGGCGTGGCTCTACGAGTCCCGTGGCGCCGGGCCGGCGCCGTGCGTGGTCATGGCCCACGGCTGGAGTGGCGTGCGCGAGCAGGCGCTCGACCGGTTCGCCGAGCGCTTTGCCTCAGCCGGCCTGACCGTCCTGTTGTTTGACTACCGGCACTTCGGCGCCAGCGAGGGACAGCCCCGTCAGCTGCTCGACGTGCGCCGCCAACTGGCCGACTGGGCCTCGGCCATCTCGTACGCGCGCTCGCGCCCGAACATCGACCCCGAACGCATAGCGCTGTGGGGAACATCGTTCAGCGGTGGACACGTGCTGACCACGGCCGCTCGCGATCGGCGCGTCGCCGCCGTGGTGGCGCAGGCGCCCTACGTCGATGGCCTCGCCAACCTGCCCTTCCTGGGCGCCGGCCACGTCCTGCGCCTGACCCTGGAGGGCCTGAAGGACGCGGTTGGCGCGCTGCGCGGACGCCCGCCCCACATGGTCGCGGCCGTCGGGGGACCAGGGGATCTCGCGGTGATGCGCACCCCGGACGCCGAGCCAGGATTTCGGCGCATCGACCCGGTCGGGTCGAACTGGCGCAACGAGACCGCCGCGCGCGTGGCCCTCACGCTGGCGCTCTACCGTCCCACGAGCAGGGTGGCGGCCATCACCTGCCCGGCGCTGTACTGCGTGTGCGACCAGGATGCCATCACGCCGCCGTCTGCGGCGTTGCGGGCCGCGGCGCGCACCCCGGGAGCCGAGGTGCGCCGCTATCCCGTTGGCCACTTCGACATCTACGTCGGTGACGGATTCCAGCAGGCCGCGTCAGACCAGGTCGACTTCCTGACCGCGCAGCTCGCGATCGGCCGGGGAGAGGCGCCCGTGCGCGTCGCCCAACCGGCCTGAGTCGCACGTTCGATGTCGTCAATTCTCTGATCCTGCGCGGAGCGCCAGGACCGTGAGGGGCGCGGGCTGGCCGCGGGCCGGGCGCTTGAGTCGCCCGGCGGATTCGGCGCCCGTGCTTGTCGCGCTACTGGTCGCGGGCATCGTGTTACGCCTGCTGCTCACGCTGGCGTGGCGTCCGGCCTTCATCGGGTTCCCGGACAGCGGCCCCTACCTCGCGGACGCGCGACTGGCTCCCTTCTGGGACTCCCTGCGGATGGTCGGCTACGGAGAGTTCCTGCGGCTCCTTCACTGGCTGACCCCGCATCTGCTGGCCGTGACCTTCGCCCAGCATGCTCTCGGGTTGGCGAGCGCGGTGTTGCTCTTCGCGTCGCTTCGGCGCTGCGGGTTGCCGGCCGGTGTCGGCTTGGTGCCCGCGGCCGTGGTGTCGCTCGGGGGCGACGAGATCTTCCTCGAGCACGCCGTGCTTTCGGAGTCGCTCTTCATCTTCCTGATTGCTGCCGCGCTGTACACGGCCGTGCGCAGCCTGGACCGCCCAGGCGCCTGGGCGGCCGCCGCCGCCGGGCTGCTGGTCGGTTTGGCCACCACGGTTCGCGAGGCGGGCATCGTCCTGGTCCCCGCCGTGGCGCTGTGGGTCGCGCTGGCCAGCAGGGGACACATCGGCGGGCGTGGCGCGGTGCTTCGCCTGGTGGCGTCGAGCGCCGCCGCAGCCGCTGTGCTGTTCGCCTACCTCGGCCTGCATCAGCAATACACCGGTCGCTTTGTCTTCACCAACTCAGGCGCGTACAACCTCTACGGCCGGGCGGCGCCGTTCGCCGACTGTTCGAAGTTCACGCCGCCGCCGGGCACCGCTGTGCTGTGCGAGCGCCTGCCCTCGAGCAGGCGCCCCGGCCCGGACTTCTACAACTTCTCGCCCGCCTCCCCAGCTGCCCGTGCCTTCGGCGGCTCGGCCCAGTTTGCGCCCTCGGCGGCGGCCATCGGCAAGCTCGGAACCTTCGCCCGCACCGCGATCGTGCGCCAGCCGCTCAGCTATGCGCACGACGTAGCACTCGACGCGCTCAGGTTTGTAGCTCCTGACAGCTTCCCTGAGCATTCGGGCAACAGCCCCGAACAGCTAGGCCGGCGTCTGACCGACCCTGGCCTCACCGCGAACTACCTGGCGAACCTCGTCTCCGGCTATTACGTGGGCGTGGGCGTCAAGCAGTCGAGCGGGCTGCTCGCCTCGATGCGCACCTACGAGCGGTGGACGCGGCTGCGGGGCCCACCCATGGTTGTGCTCGTCGTACTTGCCCTGCTGGCGCCCTTGATGGCGCGAGGGCGCGCTCGCGCGGGCGCGTCGCTGTTTCTGGGCGCGGCGCTGCTGCTCATGGTCGTTCCGATCCTCACCGTGTTCTACGACGTGCGCTACGCCGTACCGGGCTACGGGCCACTCAGCGCCGCGGCCGCTATCGGTGGGTGGGCACTCTGGGAGCGCTCGACGAGCCGACGAGCACGCGTCGCGAGACGGTTCCCGCCGGGACGTCGCGCGGATGCGGCTATGCGGGCGTTGTCGCGCAAGCGACAGGCCGACGAGCCCAACACCGCGGCCCCGCCGGGTTGACCTCTGTGAAGATGCGGATGAGAGGACTCGAACCTCCACCCAGTTACCTGGACACGGACCTGAACCGTGCGCGTCTACCAATTCCGCCACATCCGCGGGCGAAAGCAACATAGCGGACCTTCGCCGAGCGGACCGCGCCCTGAACGGGACGCCCCGACCGTCTCGGCGGTCGCGAGGCAGCGCTGTTTGGGCGCCTCGCCACGAGCGTCGCCACCGCCTCGGAGGGCCCCCTGCGGTGCGCTCGCGCGGCGCTCGGCGACCGCGGACCCTTTGCTAGCCTCGGCTCGGCCTCGCGCCGCTATCGTCCAGGGGACTAGGACGCCGCCCTCTCACGGCGGAAACCCGGGTTCGAATCCCGGTAGCGGTACTCCGCTGACCGTACCTCTCTCTGCCGGCGCGGACTCGAGGGTTTGTCGGTGCGGACCTGCTGGGTAGGCGCGGTCCGTGACCGAGACCCCACAGACCGGCCAGGAGGGCGAGGAGGAGCGCGCCACGGGGCCGGACGACCTTCCACCCAACGAGGGCGCGCCGGGGCATGACCTGGACGCCTCCCCGCCGGAGGACGAGGGCGCCGGCGAGCGCGACAGCGACCGACCCAACGAAGGCGCTCCCGGGCACGAGCCCGACTGACCCGCGCCCCCGTCTCAGGCGCGGGCGGCGAGGCGGCGCAGTAGCACCTCGACCGAGCGTTCGAGCTGCGCCACGGTCGCGTCGTTCACGCGCATGACCCCGACCGACCGGTTGAGCCACAGATTGATCTCGCGGTGGCTGATGCCCTCGCGACGGCGCAGGTCGGCCACCAGTCGGTGACGACGCTCGCGCAACTGGGCACGCCGCTCCCACATGGCGGGAGCCTCGGGGGCGGGCTCGAGCTCGCGGTGACGCTCGATCGGTGCCTGGGCGGGGCCGCGTGCGGGCGGGGCGCCGGACGCCGGGCCGAACAGCGTCATCTGCGGCGCGACGTCAGCACTCAGGGGCAGGAAGGCACTCCGCTCCGCCGGCTCACTGCGCTGGGCGGCTCGGTCCTTCACCACCTCTTCGGCATCGGGGCGACGCAGCGCGCGGCGCAGCTCACCTTCGACCTCCGCGGCGTGGCGGCGCAGCAGCGGGTCGGCGGGTAGATAGAGCCAACTGGGTTCGGGGCGCTGGCCGGGGAGCGTACGCACGAAGCGACCCACGATCTGGCGGAAGGCGAGCGGCGTCTTGGCCGCGGTGGCGTACACGCCGACCCGCAGGCGCGGGATGTCCACGCCCTCAGAGACCATGTTCACCGCGACCAGCCAGGGCTCGCTCGAGCCGGCGAACGCGGCGAGCTTGTGAGCCGCACGGGCCTCGGTGTGCAGTACGACGACCGGCGTGCGCCCGGTGGCGTCGCTGAGCAGTCGGGCCACACGGCGGGCGTGGGCTCCGTCGGAGGCGACCACAAGCCCTCCCGCGTCGCGGTGGCCGTCCGCCCGCAGATGGGTGAGTTTTACGTCAGCCTCTCTCAGGATGCGGGGCAATCCGTCAGGCAGCTCGGTGGAAATCGCCGTGCGGTAGCGGCGCGCAGCCTCACGGGCCGCCAGCACCGACTCGAATGATGACTCGATCACGTCCTCACCACTGCGCCAGGACAGCGAACCGTCATAGGTGATGAAGGCCACCGGACGGCAGACGCCTTCGCGAACGGCCTCGGCGTAGGTGTAGGAGACGTCCGGTACGGCGATCCCGTCGCCGTCGTAGCGAACGCCGGGGATCGGGGTGGCGTCCGAGCGAAAGGGCGTACCCGAGAGCAGCAACCAGCGGGGCGCGCCCCGGAAGGCCAGGCTGAAGCTCGTTCCCCACGCGAGGTCCTCGCCGAGATGGTGAGCCTCATCAGCGATGACGAGCGTCGCGCTCGATACGCCGCGGGCCCAGCGCTCGGGCGCGCTCGCCACGCGCGAGTAGGTCACCGCCACGCCCTGAAAGTCCCGCGGTGGGCGTGGGTCGGCGCTGTCGGGGGCCAGGTGCACTCCCAGACGGGCCGATGCCGCCGCCCATTGGCGCGTCAGGGGGGCGGTGGGACAGAGCACGGCCACCCGAGTCACGATGCGCCGGCGAAGCAGCCGCCGCGCCAGTTCGAGAGCGGGCCGCGTCTTTCCGGCGCCCGGCGCTGCCGAGATCAAGAAGGGCCCCCCGGGCCAGTGCTCCAGCGCCTGAAGCGAGCTCTCCTGCCAGCGACGCAGGGATGACTTCGGATGGGAGGCAGCGCCGGACACGGAGGCGGCATGCTGAAACCGCGACCGGACGGCACCGACTCTCAGGGGGTCCGCTGCTCGCCGTCGATGCCCAGGTCCACGGCGTGAGGCTCGAGGGCCGCGATGATCGCGTCGATGAGCCCGTCGAGTCCGACTCCGAGCTCGGTAGCGCCGCGGTCGATGTCCTGGCGGCTCACGGCGGCGGCGAAGCTCGGCTGGCGAAGCTTCTTGCGTACCGACTTGGCGCCGAGGCCGTGTACGCCCTGGGGCCGCACGCGAGCGCAGGCCATGACAAAGCCGCACAGCTCGTCGACCGCGGCCAGCGCCCGTTCCAGCTCACTGTCTCGCGAGACGCCCATGAAGTCGGCGTGGGACGCGACCGCACGGACGAGCTCGGGTGGGTAGCCCAGGCGCTCGAGCTCCGCCACCGCCATGCGCGGATGTCCGGTGCTCAGGTCGGGATAGCGCTGGTAATCGAGGTCGTGCAGCAGACCGGTCAGGCCCCACAGCTGCGCGTCGGCGTCCCGCCGCTCGGCCTCGGCGCGCATGGCCGCCTCCACGGCCAGGCAGTGGCGGAGCAGGCTCTGTGAGCTCACCCAGTCTCCGAGTAACGAGAGAGCGTCCTCACGGGATTGCACCATGGTGGCGATCCTAGTGTCCCGCCACGCGCGGACCTCCGCCACGCGCGGATCTGCGCCGCATGCGGATCTGCGTTTTCTGGGCCACGCGCGCGTCGCCGGTCAGCCCCGTGGTCGGGGCTCGTCTCCAGCCCGCTCCTTGCGCGGCCGTAGACACTCGGACATCAGCGGTCCTGCCCACCATGGCGCTGCGCTAGCGTTCGCCCGGTCAGGCCCCGAACGTAAGACGATGAGCCAGACCTCCCCGGCAATCGAAGCAGCCATCCCCAGCGGATGGCTGCAGGCGTTCCTCGACCACCTGCCGGTCGCGCTCATGCTGATCGAGCCGGTCACCGCCCGGGTGCTCTTTGCCAACCGCGAAGCCCACCAGTTGGCGGGCGGCAGCCTGGCGCTGGCGTCCGGCGCGGCCGAGTACCCCGACCTGTACCCGTGCACCGATCTCGAGGGTCGCCCTCTCACGGCAGAGGAGATGCCCGGGCCCCGGGCCGCCGCCGGCGAGCGCCTCGAGGCGACCGAGCTGGTATGGCTCACGCCCACCGGTCCGCGCACCCTGGTCGTCTGGACCGAGACGGTACCCGAGCTGTTCGGTCAGCCGCCCACCCTGGTGGTGGGCTTTCTGGACGCGAGCGTCCTCCAGAGCGCCGATCGGCACCTGACCGAGCGGGTGGGCGAGATCGGGCGACTGCTGGGTCGCGAGCAGCTCGCACGCGAGGCGGCTGAGACCGCGGAGTCGCGGCTGCGACACCAGCTGGAGATCAATCAGGCGATCACCAACAGCCTCGGGGAGGGACTGTTTGCCGTGGACGGCGATGGTCGCCTGACGTCGATGAACCCGGCGGCCGAGCGGATGCTCGGTTGGAGCCAATCGGAGGCACAGGGGCAGAACGCCCACGACCTGTTTCACTACCGGCGGGCGAGCGGGGAGCCCTATCCCGCCGATGAGTGTCCGGCCGTCAGCGTCCTGCATACCGGCAGGACCGAGGTCAGCGACCAGGAGTGCTTCTTTCGTCGCGACGGGAGCATGTTCCCGGTCGCCTGCACCTCGGCGCCCATCGTCGGCGATTACGGGGTGGTCGGTGCCGTGCACGCCTTCGCTGACATCACCGAGCGCAAGCACGCAGAGGCGCAGCACGTGCGGCTGCTCGAGGCCGAGCACCGGGGACGCGTACGCGCCGAGTTCCTGGCCACGGCCACGGAGGCGCTCGAGCGCTCGCTCGACTACGAGCAGTCACTACAGGCGGTCGCGCGCACCGTCGTCACCGAGTTCGCCGAGTGCGCCGTCTTCAATCTCTTCCGGCCTGACGGGGTCGGCGAGCGGGTGGCCCTGGCCCATCGCGATCCCGCGCTCGAGAGGCTGCTGCTCGAGCGTCCCCATCGCTCCCCCGAGCCGCGCGACGAGAGCGCCGACGGTGGCCTTCCCCCGCGCGGGCCGTGGCTGATCGAAGACCTCGACGACGACGCGCGGCGGCTGCTCACTGAAACCTACGGGGACGTGGAGCGCCTCGACAGTATCGGTGTGCGCTCGCTGCTCATGACCCCCCTGATCGCGCGTGGGCGTGAGATGGGAAGCATGGCCCTGGGGTGTGGGTCAGCACATCGTTTCGACGCGGAGGACCTGCGGGTGGCCGAGGACCTCGCGCGCCGCTGTGCTTTGGCCGTGGACAACGGGCGCCTCTACCGGGAGCGCAGCACCATCGCCCGCGTATTGCAGGAGAGCCTGCTTCCGCCCGAGCTCCCCGAGATCGCAGGGATGGACCTGGCCGCGCGCTATCTGCCCGCCGGACAGGGCACGGACGTCGGCGGCGACTTCTACGACGTGTTCGAGGTGGGCAGCTCCGGCTGGGCGGTGGTCATAGGTGATGTGTGTGGCAAGGGGGCAGAGGCGGCCGCCATCACCGCTCAGGCCCGCTACACGATCCGCGCCGCCGCCATGCGCGAGCGGCGCCCGAGCGCGGTGCTCGCGTTCCTGAACACCGCCCTGCTGCGCCAGCGCAGCGATGGTCGGTTCTGCACCGCGGTGCACACCGTGCTCGAACGCGACGGGGCGCGGGTGCGCCTGCGCACCGCGGTCGCCGGCCACCCGCCGCCGCTGCTGGTGCGCGCGGACGGGACGGTTGAGCAGGCGGGTGAGCTGGGGACGCTTCTTGGCGTGGTGGCCCAGCCGCGACTCGTCGACCACGTCACTCACCTCGCCCAGGATGACGCGCTGGTGCTGTTCACCGACGGGGTCACCGAGGCCCGCACTCATGCTGGAGGGGAGCTCGGTCGCGACGGCTTGGCCGAGACGGTCGCCCGGTGTGGCGGGTGCACGGCCGACCAGATCGCCGACCGCATAGTGGCCGAGGTGGGGCCCGAGCGTCGCGATGACGTCGCCATCCTGGTCCTGCGCGTGACCGGGCGCCCGCGCTCGCAGCGCTCGCTGCGGCGGCCAAGTCTGCGCCGTACCCGCGCCGCAACCTAAGCGCCTGGAGCGGCGTCCCGCCGAAACCGTTCGGGTCGGAACGGTTCTGCGGTGGTGGTCCGCTCCTTTCTTTGGTGGCTGTTGGGGGTCGTGGCTGCGTTCGTGCTGGTGTTCCTGAGCGCGGGGCTGCTCGCAGGGTCAACGGGGAGGGCACTGCGGGGGCGCAGCGCGGTGGGCCCGGGTGTGGGGTCCGGGGCCCCGGGCTATCAACAGCCTCTAATCCGCGAGCACCCCGCGGCGCTCGCCTCGCGGGGACGCGCGGCCTGGTCGGCCGCGCGCGTCGCGGGAGGTCCGCTCGTCGAGTTGGCGGGCATCCTGACGGCGGTGGTCGCGGTGGTCGCGATCCGGCGCGTGCTTGCTCGCCGCGCACGCCGATACGTGCGCCTGCGCGTCGGTGCCTACCGCACCGATCGCGCCAGCCACGAGGCCCTCGTGGCCATGTTCGAGGCGCTTCACAAGCGTCTCCTTCGCCGCTGGTGGCGACGACTGTGGCAGGGCCAGCCATCGCTCGCGCTTGAGGTGCAC
>JAABUQ010005161.1_pt1 | contig 21250 bp, 5 predicted proteins | sample 5560001 | NCBI WGS metagenome assembly JAABUQ01 (sample SAMN10711888, study PRJNA513371) | rock metagenome | isolation source: Antarctica rocks | place: Antarctica: Victoria Land, Finger Mt nord | collected 2015-12-18
CTCTTCAGTGTTTGACTTCCGTACCATCGTTGTTTGATGGCGACGAGGAGGGAGAAGGAAGGAAGACTGGGAGGGAGGGGCATGCTTGGGGGAGGGAGAGGGTTATGGCGATAAGGAGGGGGGAGGGGAGGGAGAAGAGAGGGGGGGAAAGGGGTGCATGAGATGTGGAGAAGGGAGAGGGGGGAGGAGGGAGGCGGGGGTGTGGGGTGTAGGGATGGGATGTGGGTGGGGAAGGGGGAGGGATGTGTATGGCTTGATGCTATTGCGTCTTCTTATCTTTTTCGGCTGGTATGCAGATTACTCGCGTTCTTCTTTCTTCTTCTTCTTCCCCTTATTCTCTCTTCTCTTTCTTCCCCCACCGGCCACATCGCATCCATCTATCCCCTTCTAATCTTACAAACAGCTAGTACCTCCTCACTCCATTCTCACCCACTGTTCTCTCTTTCGTTCACATACGCCCTCTCCCTCAAGCACCGCTCGGTCCTATAGCTAACCCCTCATTGCTTTTCGCTCTCTTTCTCTTCTTTTTTTCTCTTTCTTCCCTTTCCTCCCACCTCCTCACCCATCCCCTTCCCCTTCCTCTTTCGCTTCCCTTACCTCTTCCCCCCGCCAACAACAACAACCTCTTCCCTCCCGCCACGCCACGCCGCGCTTCCAATCCCGAAGCGCCTTCCTACCTGCAACAGCTACTGCATTGACGTAGACACGGTGCGCGAGGGATGGAGAGAGCTGTTGGAGAGCAAGTGTTTATTTCTGGGTCTTGCTACTTATGCGCTCTTCTATTATTGTGATTTCGGGTTTTGCTGGTTTTGATTGGGGGGGGAGGGGAAGGGAAGAGGGGGAAAGAGAAAGGGAGAGGAAGATAGAGAGGGGGCGGAGGGATGGGAGAAGAGAGGGAAGAAAGAGAGGGAATGGGGTTGAAGAGGGAGGAATTGATGGGAAGGGTTTGTGCGGATGGGGAGGAATGAGATGGGTATAACCTGAATCCTGCTCTGAATTCTTTGGATATGGGTATCTGGGCCTGTGTGATAATGGGCTCGGGAGTGGGGATGGGGGAGATGACGAGGGTAATGGTGGAGGCGGTGGAGGGGAACGAGGGGATTGGAGAGATGCGAGCGATGGAGAATGGAGTGTTGGACACAGCCAGACTTGGGGAAGAGAATAGAATGAGAATTGGATATAAGAATGAGGTAAGGGATTTACTCCGGGGCGGATATTATGGGGATAGGTTCGTGGATACCTCGCATTAGATGGCTTGAACGAACTTTGATCGTGCGTCTTCATTTAATGGAATTATATTTGTATCGTCCTATCGAAGGGATTCAATATAGGAGCGGCTCTCCCTGGAAAATTCCACCAATAATCGCCGTCATACTATGCCGTCAATCTTGTGGCCGTTCTCGAATGGGAAGTCGTCGTTTAGAACTCCGAGGTTGTCTAGGGGATGTGTTCTGACGACTGGACGCGGTTTTGGTAGGGCATAGGTTGCACTGTTTGGATGATAGTTGTCAGCAAACGCTTTGGCAAAGAAAAGTGGGCACAGTAAGACAACTCTGTGGGGAGACGCAGAACTCACCCTCTACCACTAGTATCCATCGGCGATACATTCCCAAACCGCTCTGATGATGTACCGACACTGCTCTTATGTTTACCGAAAGGCATGCTTATTGAACCAAGCTTGGTAGAAGCTGAGCTCGCGGATCCAAATTGGAAGGTCGACAAGGTTGAATTCCATCCACCTGTCGACTTCGCCACTTGGGAATGATCGAATAGGGTGTCGCTGCCCCCATCAGATGGGGTGTCAACGGTCCGAAGCTTGCGCATGAAACCGGGGGAAGCGGCTCCAGTAAGAAGAGGTCGCATCAGTGGCAGGCACGCGCCGACAATACCCAAGGATGATTCGACCATTGGCCAGTACACAAAGGGTGTCATCAAATCTGCCGGTACCGCTGTCAGTTTCAGAAGGCTCGAAGCGATTAGACTTGGTACTTACAGGTTATGTCTACGGAGTATGTGTTTAAGGCTGTATTCCCGTTTGTCAGCTAGAGTCTAATTCAACCTCAAAATGATACTGACCATCAAATACTCTGTGGTAGATAACTAGTTTGGCGATACCAGATCCAACCGTGCTGAGATGGTCAGTGACAGGACGTATGTAGGTATCGACTGCACCTACAGAGCTCCCAAGAGAAAGATTGCGCATACGCCTAGCTTCCTCCCCACGGGTAATTGTAGCTCGAAGATCTGGGTTGTGTTAGAAACTTGTACCAAGACTGTGACGGCAGGCATACTTTAACGATCGGCAAAGCTAAGATGACAATATTTATTGCGACATCAGACCAAGCTTGGGCAATTATCATCATGTTCACGTTGAGGCACTGTCCATGAAGGGAGCCGAATCCACTCCAATTCACAGAGAGCGGAATACATTGTAGCAATTCGGAGAAGAAGAATGCTACGGTCCAGACGAAGGTAAGACAAATCATCGTCCACAAGGCGGCTCTGAATATGGGTCCTTGGAATATTCTAGACCGATGTGAGTACTCGATCAGGGCGCGAGGTGCGTGACGAACCTTTTGTAGAAAAGCAGTACGCTCAGCTTCGTAAAGCCAAAGGTCAGGACTTGTGCAAGCAATGTCGCAAATTCTATCTGATTCACAGTCAAGCTTTCTGTTCCTTTCACCTCGTGCTTGTGATCACGTACCTGCTCGAAGACTTCAACCCTATGAGTTCGGATTGGGTGACCCTTGTGGATTTTGGACATTTGAACATGCCTGGCAAGGTCCCCTTTCGCAGATCCTAATCGCTGAAGTTCAGCTTCCAGTGTCATTGGTGTAAAGTTGCAAAACCTTACCAATGAACATGCAAATAGCTGTAGCGGTTGTGAACAGCTATGCCAAAGATCAGTTTTCTTGCTTGCACGATGGAGATAGCGGAACAGCAGACCAATGCCGGTAAAATCATGTAATCATCCCAGGACAGACCACTCTTCTTGACAAGTCTCGCCCAGAAGCGCAGACCGACAGCGAGAACCGCTAATATTGTCATGATCGTCGCTATGGCGTACATCTTCTCCGGCGATTCAGCCATTGCAGCGGTCGCCGATTATGGCAATGGGCACTTCCACGGTCGATAGAGTGAGATGTCGCCGGGACAATCTCCTGGCAAAGGAGCCCACAAGCAATATTCGGGATTACAAACAAGGGGCACTGCAAGGCCCGTCTACCAACGTCCAGCGCTGCAAATAGTAAGGATTGGCTCAGATCTGCTGATTTCTCTGCTGAGATTATTAGGTACCGCGAACTCGTGGATTTCGATCCATCAGCTTCGAAATGCAAGTATAGTCTGTGGGAACCCCCGATATATTAGGCCATCGGCATGCCCTTCTGGCACTTCGATGGACCAAAGAGTGAGCCATGGCCTTGGATGCAGGCCCCAGTCAGGGCGTATTAGCCAGACGTTGCCATTACCCAGAGGGTTCCGAATCATACCCGTTGCAGTATAGTGAAGGGGGCCATTGCATGGTGTGACCGATCCATTGGGCCGCGGGCGGGCCGAGTGCAGATAATGCGCAGTTCACGTCAAGCCCGTCAGCAGCAAGACACAGATTTCACTCATGGGATCCACCTCGAAAGGGGCAAGCACGAGGTGGCACGAGGTGGAGGTGGATTGGAGAAGGAAGGTGAAACAGGAGCTAGAAGGTCCAAGCTGGCTTCCACGTAAGACGCTAAGGACTTACAAGCGACGCTTTAAGCGCGACCAATCAGGCGCGCTCATCATCACAACGACATCCCTCTTTCTCTGATGTAGTATTCAGCCCCCATCAGCCTCATGAAACATATTGCCTGAGCGAAGCTGAGCGAAGCTGGTCTGAGGCACTGTTGCCGTACAACATGTTGTGGAACCATTACCAGCTGCGGGCATTATGTCAGAGCGCTGAACTGCAACATGAGCAGTACTCAACAGCTGAATTGCAGGATGGTGCTGATGGCCTACTGATCGCCGGACTCCAAAACATGGAGCTCTGGCTTAGTCCTCGCTTTCCTGCACGAGCCACGCAAGCACATTCAACAATGGGCAGATCCACTCCTATACGGGGAATCCAGAGACTGCAATCCCCCGGTATTGAACGTAGGAGTGGCATCATTGCATTAATCATCGATATCATGTGAAATCTATGGAGGAGCAAATGTAAATACAGGTGCGAGCTCGGCAAAACCTCGATTCAGCTCTATAATAAGACTAGACTAATCGTTCGATTCGGTTTTTTCCCAAATCTAGGAATCGAACCGAATTTCTAACTGTATGTTACGCTAATACTTTCGTAAAAGATATCAAAGAGAATTATGCTATCAAAGAGATTTGTAGACGTCTTCAAGCAATGCAAGCAATTACTTGATAACAAGAATTACAACTATAAACAATCTTATATTTAATAAATTTTTACAAATAATTCAATAAATCAAAGTAACAATAAGTAAAGACTTAAGATAAGTTAAACACAATTTATAAGAGGATTGCGTTCGAAAGCTATATATCTTTTTATTATCTAAAATTTAAAATATTCAAGATATTTAAAATCTTAATTATCTTAATTATCTTAATTCTAAATTTAAGATATTTAAGAATTAAGTTATCTTAATTATCTTAATTCTATTAATAAATCTTTTTTTTTAATTATTTTGTAAAAAGTAATACGCAACAAATAGTACTTATTAGCATGCAACTTATAATACTATCTTTTCTCTTTAAGAATTTTTGTTTCAAAATTATTTATTCTTTTTTATTATATTAATCAAGTTAATTATTAAACAATATCGCAATTTTATTGTTAATTATTATTATAAGTATATTCTTTTTACAATGCGTTCTTGTTGAGTTTGCGTCTTATTAAACGTATCTTATCAAATAAATAGAAAATATCTTAAGTATAAAAAATGTTATCGAAAGAATCGAAAATATAATTTGACTTTTAATTATTAAAAAATAAATAAAGCTATTTAGAAGACTAAAAAGCTAAATAATAAAATAACTAAATTGCGTCTAAGAATTGCACAAAAGATAAAATAAAAAAATATTAATTTTGTTGTTTAAAAAATATAAGTAATACAAAGTCGAAAAATATTTTAAAAATTAAGAATAACAAAAAAGAGATCAAGTATATTAAAAAGATATTCGAAATTTTATTTAAAATTATTATCGATTCTTTATTATTTACTTTCTTGTTTTTTAATACTTTGTTAACTCTTATAAGTAATTTTGTTGTTAACAAAATTGTTGCAACTTGTTAAAATATTTCTTCAAATTCTTAAGTAATTTTTATATATTTTCGAAAATAAAATATTCTTTTTACTTAATAAGATATTTTTAATCTTTTTGTTATAAAATTTTCTTAATCTTATATTGTTTCTCTTTTTATAAATAAAAATAAAATATATTTTATAAAAACGTAATTAAATTTGCTAATTTTAATAATAAAATATAAAATATTAAAAATACTTTAACGTTCTTAAGTAAGTCGAGTTTGTAATTAATTAATTTCTTTGTCTTCTTAATAAAAAATAATTTAACTTTAATATAATTTAATTTTTTGCTTAACTTTCTTGTCTTAAGATTTTTTGTAAAAAAATATATTTTATTCTTTTTCTTTAATTAAGATATTGTTTTTTGTTTTTTGTTCTAATACTTAATTAACTTTTTCTATATTTTTAAAATATTATTATGTATTTTTTTTAGTATTGTTATTCTTTCGATAATTAACTAAGCTAATAGATACTTTTGTTCTTTTTCAAGAGATTAAGTTCTTTATTATAATTAACGAAGAACAAAGTTATCTTAATAATATTCGAAATCTTTGCATTTAGTATTAATTAAATTATAAATAGAAGTAATATTCAATTGCTATAAGTATTGTTAACGTAATATCTTAGATATTGCTTTAGACTTTAATTTGTTTGCTTTATCTAATTATTTGTAATCAAATAATAGATAATAAATATTCTAAGTCTTGTTTCTAATATTAATAGAAGTATCTTTTAATAGTTAAATGTAAAGAACTTATCTCTATTACTAATTAATTCTTTAAATATATTATAATATTATATAAGTCGATTTAATACGACGTATTTCAATTGTTCTACTATAAACTTCCTTTGCATATAATAATATATAAATACTTGATAAGTTTGTTAATTATTATTAGTATTAAATTATATCTATCTTTAGTTGCTAAATTTGTCGACTTAAGCAACTTAATAATAAAATTTATTGTAACTTTATCTTATAACAATTTAAATAATTCTTGATATTAAATCTTGTTATAACTCGTATATATATTATATTTGTTCTACTAATAATTAAGATATTGTTTAATATATATTTTAATAACTTGTTTTATTTAAAGAAATTAATAATACTAATATAAAAGCTAAAGAATTTTAATTACTCTCGAGTATTCTTGCAATAATTTATTATAATATTTCTTTATATATTTGTCAATTTTGTTAATAGATATTTGAAGTTTTTTTTTTCTTTATTAAAAATTCTTTCTTATTGTCTCTAAGTATTTGTAAGATAATATTTAACTTATACTTATTTATTAATAATAATTTATTTTTGTTAATCTTAAATATATTATAATTAGATAATTTCTTTGTTTTTATATAATTACTTCTTTTGTTAAATGCGTTTACTCTATTGTTATCTTTATCTAATATATATTATATTTTAAACTTGTATTGTTCGAGTTGCTTTAATTATTGTATTTATCTTCTATTAAGCTATTTAATAATAATAAAGTATAAAAGATTTTTGTAATTTATAAGAATTGTAAGTTTTAATAATTCTTCAATATATACTTTTTATAATTTTAGAAAAACTACAATAGCAAGTAGTTTCTTGTTGTAAATATTATAATTTTATTCAATTAACAAAAGTTTTCTCGAAAGATATATTATTAAATATTATATATCTTTATACTTTTAATTAAAGTATATATTAATAATTAAATCTAATATATTGATTTTAATTCTATTTAACAATTATAAATTATATATTTTTAATACTAATTTCTTTAAATATTTTAGCTTAAGATTCTAAAATAATTTTTCTTCTATTAATCTTTATATTTATAACATCTTTTTTTTTGTAAAATTTGTTAATAATATTATATTAACAAAGTAGTTCTTAATAAATTTCTTGTTATAATTAGTGTAATTGCTAAGTCGAATCGAACACTTTTTTCTTAATCTAATTTATTCTCTTAGATCTTGTAGAATTAAATTAGGATTAAGACGCAAATTCGATTTCAAAATCGAATTTCGTCAAGTTAATGTCAAGAACTTAAGCTAACTTTGTCGCATTAACATTCGCTTATCTTATCTTATCTTATCTATGCGCTAATTCGATTAAACTAGCGTAGAATTTATGCTAATTATATATAATTAGCGCGTTACGTAATATTACGTAATCGAACGAGTTAAATTAAACGTTTGACGCATCTTATGCGCTCGATTTATTCGATTAAGCTAGAACTTTTGTTCGATCTTAGAATTAAAATTAAGCAAATTAATTCGATTAAATTGAAACTCGATTTAATAATTACGCTAGTTATAATTTGTAAAATCTAGAAAGAATTAAACTTTCTTAATATTAATAGATAATTTTATTTTTTAACTACTTGTAACTTTTCGAAATTTATATATATTTTATATTGTTTAACAACAAATTTAAGAAAGTTAACTTTTTTTTAATAAAACTTGCATTTCTTTAATTTAAAATATAATTTATATATTTTTTCAAAATATTTAAGTAAATTATAATATTATTTAAGTATATTATAACAAATTAATTCAAATATTGTTATAATATATTATTAATTATTTTCTAATATATTGTCGAAACATTTGTAAGTTCGAATAATATTATTGTATATTTATATAATTTATATTATATACAAAAAAATGTTTTTTACTTTTTTTTTGTTTTTATTCTAATTTAATTGTACACTTTTTATAAATTTAATTTAATAAAATACTTTGCTTCGAATAATAAATCTTAAAATTTACTAATATTAAGTAAAAAATATTGATTTTTTATTATAATATTGTTTAGCTTTTAATAATTAATATATAAGTAAAAGGTTTTGTTCTTTTTAAGTACAAAAAGAATTAAATATTTTGTCTATAATTAAAAAAAAATTATAAATTCTTTTTTTTTTATTTTTTATCAAATATTTGCGAAGTATTTTTAGCTTTTTTTCGAATAAAATATATATAAGTTTAAATATAAGTTGTTTGTCTAATTTAAATTTAATCTTGCAATTTTACAATTAATATTTAGATAAAATCTTAATTGTTTTCTTTTTCTAAAATAGATACTTCTAATTGTTGTATATTTATAATATATACTTTAGTAATTTTCTTGCTATATTAGATAGTTTAGAACTCTTAAAAGATTTGTAGTTTTTTTTACTTACTTTAATTTTGTAATTTAACTAATTTTTGTTAATATTTGTCGAATTAAACTTTATTAAATTATTTTTTTGCAAGAATGCAAGCTTGTTACTTGTAATCGAATTTCGACTTAATCTTTTATTTATTATCGAATATTATTAATATGTAAATTAAATATAAATTGCGTAATTATATTGCGCAAATCTAAGTACTTATATATTTTAATTAACTTCTAAATTATACTATTTTAATTAAGATATTTCTAAAAAAAAATTGTAAATAATTATTCTTATTATATTAAAAATTAATTTCTTGTAGTATTGCTAAATAGCTATTAATAATAATTTTATTTCTTTATTTACTCTTTTGTATTTTGCAAATAATAAATTTTTATCTATAATTACTAGATTGTAAACGTTAGACTTCTTTCGAATAGAATATTCTTTTCTCTTTACAAAAGTTCTAATTATAAAATTATTTATTATATTAAAATCAATTATTACTATAAGTCAATAATTGTTAATCTTAATTAATATAATAAAATTTTATGCGTATATTATTAAGTTTAATTGTTACTATTAAGCTAATATATTGTATTTTTCTAATATATTCTTTATTAATAAATTTAAACTTTTTTTTGCTTTTATATTATAATTTTTGCTTTAAGTATTTGTTTGCGCTAAGTTTTTCTTTGTTACTAAGTTACTAACTTTGACTTTTTAGAAAATTAATTAACTTTTTTTTTTCTAGATAAGTTTAGTATAAGTTGTTGTAACAAACTATTTAACTAAAATCTATATATATTGTAAGATTTAATTGTTTTATTATAATATCAAATATATTCTTTTTTGTAATAGTATTGTTTTCTAATTTCTTTTTGTATTTGTTTATAATCTTCGATAAGCTAATTAAAGTCTTAAGATAATTTGTAATATTTTTTATATATTTGTAAAAGTTCTTTTAATTATATTTTTTATTTAAGTTAATAATTAAATTATAAGATTTAATAGTTTTTTAAAGTATTCGATTAACTTTTTGCATAAATACAAGTATTTTATCTAATAGTATTTTATCTAGAACTTTTTGTAACTAATTTAATTTTTTTATTAGATAGTAATTGTTGTTCGATTTAGTTTCCAAATTATTTGTTTTTGTATTAATTTATTTTTTAATATTGTTTTAATTATTAAGTATCTCTTTTAATATAATATTAATTTGTTAACAATTTATTAAGTTTTGCAACTAACAATCTTTTGCAAAGTAACTCGATTTGTTATATAAATAACACGTTTTTTAAGATTTATTATCTTGCTTTTCTCTAAAATTCTTCTCTTTGCATTGTTAAATAAAATTTAATTTTATAAATATAAATTTATGTTATAAATTAGAATAAAATCTAATAGAATTACGCTTCGACATCTTGACGCTAAAGCACTCTCTACTTATTTTGTCTATTTTGTCTTCTACTTTCTAGAAGACAACTTAATATTATTACAAGTATTTTAGTATATATACTTTATATCTTTAGATCTAAATTAGTTCTTAACAAATAATAGCTTCAACAAGTCAATTATCTTGTCTTTGCGCTTTTGCATATTATTTCTTTTAAGCTTTGCTTATATATTCTTGTCGACTTTTTTACTAGTCTAATTAATATATTCTTTATAAATTTTATTGCAAAGTAACTTGACTTTATACAATATATAATATAATAAATTATTATTAAATTTGTTATTTCTTTGTTGTCTTTGTCAATCTTTGTTTTATCTTTCTTTACGTCTATTACTTTTGCGTCTATTTCGCAAACTTTGTTATTATTGTTGTTGTTGTCGTTGCATACAAAAGAGCAAGAAATTTTAAATATATAAGTAATTAAATAGAATTCTAGAGAAAGATATTGCAAAAGAGTTTCTCTCGTAATTAAAATAAACTTTGTTTTGCAATCTTTTTCGATTGTTTATATAATCTTATTAGAGATTGTTAATATTATTTTATTAAAGATAATTTAATCTTAATTTGCAATTTCTTGAAAAACTTGTTTTAAGATAATAAGAGTTAATTGATAGCTCAAAATACACACGCATCTTATATTTGTTTAAATGCGTCTTCTTCTATTAATATTAAGAGCAATATCTTTTTGATTTTTTGTAAGCATCTATTATAAATTAGAATAAAATTTAATAAAATTACGCTTTAACGTTTTAACGCTTTGACGTTCTCTACTTATTTAATCTACTTTGTCTTTTACTTTCTAGAAGATATTTTAATATTATTACAAATATTTTAACATATATATTTTATATCTTTAGATTTAAACTAGTTCTTAACAATTAATTTAATTGTCGAACTCGATTTCGCGAAGAAATCGCTAAGTAATTAAACTCAAGAAGCTTAACTTTAAAAAATCTTAAATTTTAAAAAATTTATAACTTTCTTGTATTTTATAGATATTTTATTAAAATTACGTTGTTTTGTAGAGAATTTAGCGTGCTTTTAAACAAAAAAAGAATTACTTAATTTAAACTAGTTTACATAATGCAATTAATTAATATAACTTCGAATTAAACAAAGAAGTCTATTTAAATTCTTGGATTAAACAAAAAAAAAAGTGTTCAATCTAGTTTAACAATTATACTATTAATAATTTACAATAATTTAAATTATTGTACTTCTAATTAGAACAAAATTCTTTTTGCTAATATTCGATTGTTAACTTAAAGAAGATTTTTGTTCTTTTATAAAATTAATTGTATTATTTTTTATAGTTTTTTTATATAGCTTGTTGTTAAGATTAATAACTACTTTAATAAGATTAAATATATTGCTAATAAATTTGCTATTATATATAATTTTATTCTTAAAATTGTTTTTAAAATCTTGTCGAAATATTGTTTTAAATACAATATTGTTTTACTTAATAAAATTAATATATTTCTAAAATTTTGCTACGTAGTTTGTTATAAAAATTTGTTAAATTAAGTATTAAATTACTTTTATTGCAATTTGTTTCTTGTTAAATGTTTCGAAAATTCTTCGAAGTTCTCTCTTGAAATTGTTGAAGTTTGTATATATTGCACAAGAAATTTTGTTATAATTTTTCAAATATTTGCGTAAATTTAACTTAAGTTAATACTAAGCTTTTTCTCTAAGAAATATTAATACAAAAATTGTTTTTTAATTTGCTAAAACAAAATAAAAGATAAAATAAATATTTATTTGTATAAATTAGTTCTTTAGATCGATACAATCTTTATAATAGACGTCAAACTTGTTAATTTTAATCTTATTGTCTTTATTAAATGTTAATTGATATAATATTGTTAAATTAGTATTTAAAGTAAAGACATATTAATCTAATATAAATATTCTTAGAATATTCAAAGTATTACGCTAGTACTTTCGTAAGAGATATTAGAGAGAGTTGTGCTATTGAAGAAATCTATAAACGTCTTTAAGCAATGCAAGCAATTACTTGATAACAAGAGTTGCAACTATAGACAATTTTATGTTTAATAAATCTTTGCAAATAATTCAATAAATTAAAGTAACAATAAGTAAAGACTTAAAATAAGTTAAACACAATTTATAAGAAAATCGTGTTCGAAGATTTATATATTAAAAAAAATCTTCTTGTTTGTTTTGTTTGCTATCGAATATATCGAACATTTTCGCTTAACTTGCTATCAAACATATCAAATACTATTTACTCAATTCGCTAATAAGCATATTGAACATTGCTCGTCTATTAAGTTGTCAAACATGCAAATAGTTGTACTTCGTGCTATATATTGCGTCGTAAATTATATATTACGTTGTTTCGAATTAAACTTGTAACACTATTTCTTTTTTTAAAAAAATTTGTTTCGAAAGCTAAATGTCTCTTTTATTATGTTTTGTTAACAACAAAGTTGTCTTTGTATTGTATTCGAAATTGAACGTTACAATATATTAATAAATATTGCTTGTAAACGTTGCTTTCTCTTTAATTATTTTTGTATAATTATAAAAGACTTCTTGTTTTATTTGAAATGCTCGAAATGTGTTTGTGCAAACAAATCGTACATAAACATGTCGTAATCTTTTCTTAATTATAATAGAAAAAATCCTTTTATTAAGGTTGCTAAGAATAAAGCTTTGTTAACAATCGTTATAATTCGATTGCTACGAAATAAGAAGATTTTGAAGAAAATTAATGCGAAGACAAAACAAAAGACACAATGTTTATTGTCAAAAATAAAAGAATCGAATGCTTTCGAATTTTTTAATTGTTTTGTTGCAAATGTTTTGATCGAATTGTCTTTTGTTTTCTAATTATCTTTTGTTATGCTAAATAATTTTTCGAATTTCGATAAAATTTCTAAATAAAATTATAGCAATTATCAAGATTCTTCTTTAATTTTTACGTGTTTTCTAAGATAGATACTCTTTTTACTTGATAAAATAGTTTTAATCTTGTTGCTCTAAAATTCTTTTTACTTCGTATCTACTTTTTTTCTAAGTTTTGTAATAAATATTTTTTATACAGACGTACTAAGATCGACTAATTTCAACAATAAAATATAAAATACTAAAAATACTTTAACGTTCTTAAGTAAGTCGAGTTCGTAATTGATTGATTTCTTAACAATTTTAATAAAAAATAATTTGATTTTAACATAATTTAACTTCTTGCTTTTCTTTCTTGTTTTAAGATTTTTAATTAAAAGATAAATCTTATTTCTTTCTTTTAGTTAAAATGTTATTTTTCGTCTTTTGTTCTAATACTTGACTAATTTTTTTTGCATAAAAGAGATGTTTCTTTATATCTTTTTTAACATCGTTATTCTTTCGATAACTAATTGCGCAAATAAATATCTTTGTTTGTTTTCAAAAAGATTCGATTTCTTGTCGTAATTCGCGAAGAATAAAATTATCTTTATAATATTCGAGATTTTTGCATTTAATATTAGTTGCATTATAAATAATAATAATACTTAATTGTTTTAAGTACTATTGACATAATGTCGCAAATATTGCTTAAGACTTTAATTTGTTCTTTTTATTTAATTATTTGTGATTAAATAATAGACAATAAATATATAAAGTCTTATATCTAACACTAATATAAGTGTCTTTTAATAGTTAGACGTGAAGAGCTTGTTTTTGTCGCTAATTCTTTAAATATATTGTGATATCGTATAAGTCGATTTAACACAATGTATTCTAGTTGTTTTGCTATGAACTTTTCCTTGCATGCGATAATATGTGAGTACTTAATAAGTTTGTTAATTATCATTAGTATCGAATTATATCTATCTTTAGTTGCTAAATTTGTCAACTTAAACAACTTAATAATAAAATTTATCGTAACTTTATCTTATAATAATTTAGATAATTTCTAATATTAAATCCTGTTATAGCTCGCATATATATTATATTTGTTTTGCTAATAGCTAAGACATCGTTTAATATATATTTTGACAACTTATCTTATCTAAAGAAACTAACAATGCTAACGTAAAAATTAAAGAATTTTAATTACTCTTAAATGTTTTTGCAATAATTTATTATAATATTCTCTTATATATTTGTCAATTTTGTCAATAAATATCTAGAGTTTTTCTTTTTTTATTAAAAATTCTTTCTTATTGTCTTTAAGTATTTGTAGAGTAATATTTAGCTTATGTTTGTTTACTAATAGTAATTTGTTTTTGTTAATTTTAAATATGCTATAATTAAACGATTTCTTCGTTTTTATATAATTATTTTTTTTGTTAAATGCGTTTGCTTTATTGTTATCTTTGTCTAATATATATTATATTTTAAACTTGTATTGTTCGAGTTATTTTAATTATTGCATTTGTTTTTTGTTAAGCTATTTAATAGTAATAAAGTATAAAAGATTCTTGTAATTTATAAAAATCGTAAATTTTAATTAATTTTCAATGTATATTCTTTATAATTTTAGAGAAACTACAATAGCGAGTAATTTTTTATTGTAAATATTGTAATTTTGTTTAATTAACAAAAGTTTTTTCGAAAAATATATTATTAAATGTTATATATTTTTATGTTTTTAATTAAAGTATACATCGATAATTAAGTTTAATGCGTCAATTTTAATTTTACTTAACAATCGTAAATCGTATATTTTTAATACTAATTTCTTTAAACATTTTAACTTAAGATTCTAAAATAATTTCTCTTTTATTAATTCTTATATTTATAACGTCTTTTTTTTCGTAAAATTTGTCAATAATATTGCATTAATAAATTAATTTTTAATAAATTTCTTGTTGTAATTTATAAAATCTATAAAGAATTAAACTTTCTTAACGTTAATAAATAATTTTTACTCTTTAATTGCTTGTAGTTTTTCGAAATTTATGCGTACTTTATATTGTTTAACAATAAATTCAAAAAAATCAACTTCTTCTTAATAAAACTTGCATTTCTTTAATTTAAAATATAGATTTTTTTTATTTAAATATTTTAGTACTTTAAAAATATAATTTATATGTTCTTTTAAGATATTTGAGTAAATTATAATGTTGTTCAAGTATGCTATAACAAATTGATTCAAATATTGTCGTAATATATTATTAATTATTTTCTAATACGTTGTCGAAACTTTTGTAAGCTTAAACAACATTATTGTATATTCGTATAATTTATATTGTATGCGAAAAATTGTCTTTTACTTTTTTTTTGTTTTTATTTTAATTTGATTGTACGCTTCTTGTAAATTTAATTTAATAAAATACTTTGTTTCGAATAATCGATTTTAAAGCTTGCTAATATTAAGTAATAAATATTGATTTTTTATCGTAATATTGTTTAACTTTCGATAATTAACATATAAATTAAGAATTTCGTTCTTTTTAAGTACATAGAGAATGAAATATTCTATCTATAATTAAGATTTTTTAATAAAAAAACATTTTTTTCGTTTTTTGTTAGATATTCGCGAAATATTTCTAGCTTTCTTTCGAATAAAACATATATAAGTTTAAACGTAAATTGCTTGTCTAATTTAAATCTAATTTTATAATTTTATAATTAATGTTAAATAAAATTTTAGTTGTTTTCTCTTTCTAAAATAGATGCTTTCAACTATTATATATTCGTAATATGTACTTTAGTAATTTTCTTGTTATATTAAATAATTTAAAGCTTTTAAAAGATTTGCAATTTTCTTTATTTACTTTAACTTTGTAATCTAATTAATTTTTATCAATATCTATTAAGTTAAACTTTATTAAATCGTTTTTTTAAAAGAATGTAAGCTCGCTACTTGCGATCGAATTTCGATTTAATCTTTTATTTATTATCGAACGCTATTAATGCGTAGATTGAATGTAAATTGCGTAATTACATCGCGCAAATCTAAGTACTTATATATTTTAATCAACTTCTAAATTGTGTTGCTTTAATCAAGATATTTCTAGAACAATATCGTAAATAATTATTCTTATTACATTAAAAATTAGTTTCTTGTAATCTTGCTAAATAGTTATTAATAATAATTTTGTTTCTTTCTTTACTCTTTTATTCTTTGCAAGTAATAAGTTTTTATCTACAATTACTAGATTGTAAACGTTAGACTTTGTTTAAATAAAATACTTTTTTCTTTTTACAAAAGCTCTAATTATAAAATTATTTATTGCATCAAAATTAATTATTGTTGTAAATCGACAACTATTAATCTTAACTAATATAATAAAACATTATGTGTACATTGTTAAGTTTAATTGTTGTTGTTAAGCTAATATATTGCATTTCTCTAATATGTTCTTTATTAAAAAAAATGAACTTTTTTTTGCTTTTGTGTTGCAACTTTTGTTTTAAGCGTCTATTTATGCTAAGTTTTCTTTTGTTGCTAAGTTGTTAACTTTAACTTTCTAAAAAATCAATTAATTTCATTCTTGTCTTCTAGATAAGTTTAGTATAAATTGTCGTAACAAGTTGTTTAATTAAGATCTACATATATTGTAAAATTCAATTGTTTTATTATTATATTAAATATGTTCTTTTCTATAATAATTTTGCTTTCTAGTTTCTTCTCGCATTTGTTTACGATTTTCGATAAATTAACTAAAGTCTTAAGATAATTCGTAATGTTTTTTAAGTATTCGTAAAAGTTTTTTTAATTATACTTTTTGTTTAAGTCGATAATTAAATTATAAGATTTAATTAGTTTCTAAAGTGCTTAATTAATTTTTTGTATAAATGCGAATGTCTTATCTAATAATATTTTATTTAGAACTTTCTATAATTAATTTAAATTCTTTATTAAATAGTAATTGTCGTTCGATTTAGTCTTAAGAGTGTTTATCTTTATGTCAATTTGCTCTCTAATGTCGTTTTAACTATTAAATATCTTTCTTAATATAATATTGATTTGTTAACGATTTATTAAGTTTTATAATCGACAATCTTTTGCGAAATAATTTGATTTATTATATAAATAGCACGTTTTCTAAGATTTATTATCTTGCTTTTCTCTAGAATTCTTCTCTTTGCGTTATTAAGTAAAATTTAATTTTATAGATATAAACTTACAATAATTTAAATTGCTATATTTCTAATTAAAACAAAATTCTTTTCGCTAATATTCGATTGTTAATTCAAAGAAGATTTTCGCTCTTTTATAAAGTTAATTGTATTGCTTTTTATAGCTCTTTTATATAATTTGTTATTAAGATCGATAACTACTATAATAAGATCGAATATATTGCTAATAAATTTGTTATCGCATATAATTTTGTTCTTAAGATTGTTCTTTAAATCTTGTCGAAACATTGTTATAAATACAACATTGTTTTACTTAATAAAGTTAATATATTTTTAAAATTTAATTACGTAGTTTGTTGCAAAGATTTGTTAAATTAAATATTAAATTATTTTTTTCGCAATTTGTTTTTTGTTAAATGTTTCGAAGATTCTTCGAAATTCTCTTTTGAAATTATTGAAATTTGTAAATATTACACAAGAATTTTTATTATAATTTTTTAAATATTTGCGTAAGTTTAACTTGAGTTAATGCTAAACTCTTTCTTTAAAAAATATAAATGCAAAAATTATCTTTTAATTCGCTAAAACAAAATAGAAGATAAAATAAAAATTTATTTGCATAAATTAATTCTTCAAATTAATACGATCTTTATAATAGACATTAGACTTGTTAATTTTTATCTTTTTGTCTTTACTAAACGTTGATTGACGTAATATTGTTAAGCTAGTACTTAAGATAGAAGCGCGTTAATCTAATATAGACATTCTTAAAATATTTAAAGTATTACGCTAATACTTTCGTAAAAAATATTAGAGAAAATTATATTATTAAAGAGATTTATAAACGTTTTTAAGCAACATAAGCAATTACTTAATAACAAGAATTGCAATTATAAACAATCTTATATTTAATAAATTTTTGCAAATAATTTAATAAATTAAAGTAACAATAAGTAAAGATTTAAGATAAGTTAAATACAATTTATAAAAAAGTCGTTTTCGAAAATCTATATACTAAAGAAGATTCTTCTTGTTTGTTTTGCTTATTATCGAATATATCGAATATTGTTCGCTTAATTTGCTAACGAATATTTCGAATATTGTTCGCTTAGCTTGTTGTCGAACATATTAAGCATTATTTGCTTAGTTCGCTAATAAGTATGTCGAACATTACTTATCTATTAAGTTGTCGAACATATAAATAGTTGTGCTTCGTGCTATATGTTGCGTCGTAAATTATATATTACGTTGTTTCGAGCTAGACTCGTAACATATTTTTAGTCCGAGTAGCAATAATTGTAGTAGTATTTTTTTTTTTTTTGTTCTTTTTCTATACAATTGTATTGCAAGTAGCTTATACTTTAAAAACTTTAATATTTATTTTTTACTTTTATATATAATCGATTTTGCGTAACTTTGTACTAGTAGTTTTAAGAGTTAATAGTATCTTTTATAGAGTAATGCGCTAAGTAAAATTCTTGTAACAACCTTCGAAATTTACAATAAAGTATAATATAATTTACTATTTAGAGAAATTGCATTCTAATAAGTTAGTTTCTTTTATATAAATATATATAGTTTAGATATAAATATTAATATTGTTGTTGCAAGTATTAATAATAGTAGTAACTAGTTTTTAATCTACAATATACTTAGTTATAAAGTTTATATCTATATATTAAAGATAAAGATAAACAATAATCTTGAAAATAATATTTATATTATTAATTTGTAGTATTAAGACTTTATTAATCTTGTTATATATATAAGTCTATTCTTTTTAATTAAATAGATAATATTTCTTGATATTTGCTCTACTTGTAACAAACTTTAACAAATTTAATTTTTTGTAAATTTAATTATTTTAGATATTTAAGTTGTTCTTAATACTTATTATATCTAATAGTTTACTAAATTTTTTCTTATTTAATAAATATTTCTATTCTTTTTATCTAAATATATTTAACAATTTTTTTCTCTATACCTTAAAATTGTTTTATCTATACAAATTCTTAAAACTTTATACTCTTATATAATTGTTAATATATTTAGTTGCTATTATATTATATTTCGATTATAATATATTAATTGTTAGTAACTCTAAATACTATCTCAACTAATTGTTAGAAATTATTGTTAACTAAGATACTAGACTTGCTAGAAATATCTTTTTTTCGAACTTTATTAATTTAAACGCAAATAACAAACTAATTAAACTACAAGAAAGTTAGTAAGATATAAAATAATTAATTTGCTAATAAAAAAAAGTTGAAGATTGTTTGTTTCGAATATATGCTTAATAAATTTGTCGATAATTTAATTTTAATAGAAGAGATAGCTTTCTATAGATTTGTTGAATATATATAGAATATCTTTTTAAATAATTGATTAATATAGAATAATTAAATAGCTTTAATAGATATCTCGAATTACGTAGATTCGAGCTTATAATTTATTAAATATAGAAGTAATATTATTGTATTAAATATCGATATTATATAAAATCTATGGAGGAGCAAATGTAAATACAGGTGCGGGCTCGACAGAACCTCGGTACAGCCCTATAATACGGCTGATTTCCAACACCCGGACGCACTGACCCTATACCTTGAGCAAATCTCGATGTGAGCAAAGTGGATTCGCTCAGGGAGACGCCAGGTCTGAGTGTCGCTCTCCGAATGGTTCCACTTCTGCTTGTCATTAAATGGGGCCACTTACTTCCGCCACGGCTTGATGCATACATCTCCGATGATTTCGGCGAAATATGGCCTATAAAATCCAGCGCCTATTGCCGCTCCATTGAGATCGAAAATAGAAGTGCCATGGCCGCAAACGAGACGCACGTCCCGCCTGCTCGTGTCTCATGAGTGGACCATCCTTCCTCATCAGCCCGCCTTGCATTTTGCTAAAGCTTGTCAATATGAAGCTTGATGTTTGCTTCGCCGTACTTCTGAAACATGCCATGGGCCACTGAGCATATCAAAAAGCCAGATATGCATGACAAAGGCTTTCCGAGTCTAGGCTAGCACATTGATGGTGCGTAGCAGCTCATTTGTTCGGCAGATCTGGCTGTTCCGTCTCCTTTCAATCTTCCAGAGTCTAGGTCGTCGCTCTTTCTTATATCTACCTACGATCCATCCTTTTCCATCTTCCTGCCCAATCGCTTCAACAACATCGACACTTTTTATTGCAAGTAAATCTCCTTCCGCAAGCCTCATACAGTGTCTCTACTCTCTTCACCCACTGTTCCATCATCATTCGAGCTCCAACCCTACCTCTCTCCATCTTCCACACATACTACCACTTCACCTCATCCTACCCCAACCTAACACCACCACCTCACCCAACAACAACCATGCATCCCACCGTCCTCTTCTCCCTCCTCTCTCTCTTCGCCATAACAATTTTCACATCACCCCTACCAACCGCCCAAAATATTCAAAGAGGTAAATCCCCTCCTTTATCCCTCTCCCTCTTCCGCCGTCGGTCCATAGCTGACTTCCCAATCGTAGACACGTTGGACTCAAGCGATGCAAACAATGCCCTCCGCCAAGCCGCCGAATCATTCAACAAACCCAAAATCGGAAGTGGCGCGCCGATCTATACACACCCAAAGCTCCCAGAGATGCGGGGTTCCATCATGGACTTTGTGAATGAGAGGCGGTGAGGATATTTGAGACTTTGGGATACTGTTCGCCAGAGGCTGGAGTCGTACATTTCATGGGGGCGGGAGGGAAAGGATTGAACAAATGGTCTATGGCTTAATTTTTGTGGGGAGTACATCTCGGGGCATTACAAGCGACGGGTACAAGATTGGCATGGCAGCGTATTTGCCGTCATATACTCGAGTGTTCGTTGGGAATGATCTTTAAGTATATTATCCGATCGTTACAATTTCGGCACACAGCGCATCCGCCATCTCACATGTCTGCGTATTTCCTCACTATCCTCCCAATTACCACCCGCATCGCACAGCCTCTCAACCCTCTTGTCTGACCACCAGCCCCAACTATGCTCCTCATCTTGTATCTTACACTCAAAGCACATCAATCCTTGCAGCATTATCCAAAAAATCATAGCCTCGACTGCCGCAAAAACTACAAAACCTGCACGCATATTCGAGTCTTCACCCACCATCTTCCCACCCACCACTCGCATCCCACAACCATCATCCCATTATCCCACCCCCCCAACATTCCCACTCACCACCCGCACTCCACAACCATCATCCCACAACCATCATCCCACAACCATCATCCCACAACCATCATCCCACAACCCCAAATCTCTCCACCAGCCCCAAA
>JAABUQ010005162.1_pt1 | contig 21245 bp, 22 predicted proteins | sample 5560001 | NCBI WGS metagenome assembly JAABUQ01 (sample SAMN10711888, study PRJNA513371) | rock metagenome | isolation source: Antarctica rocks | place: Antarctica: Victoria Land, Finger Mt nord | collected 2015-12-18
GAACATCGTGGGCGCGGGAAGCGGCATTGTCAATGATCTGCCCGATCACGGGCAACGTGCGGTTGAGGTGATGGTGACAGGAGAGCGTCCTGCCCGGATCGAAGTCTTTGCCGCACCGTACTTTTTCAGCATGTAGCAACGCCGAGGAAACCAGATGAGCCGACCACGCCGACTGCCACGGGGCGCGCGACAAGTTACCGGACGAATAGCAGGGAAATGCGTGGAGCTGCTCGTACTACAAAACGTGCTTGTGATCGTGCGATGCCTGCCCGAAGTGTCGCGCAAGCGTCGCTTCGAGGCGGATAATCTGGGCGCGGGTTTGCATGTTCGTTGCGATGACTCGCTCACGGCTGATCGCGGGGTTATGCAGGTGCCGGTCTACGAGGGCAGAAAAGCCGTGCGCGACGGTCAATATCGTGCGTAGCTCGTGAATGAGCGCCTCTTCGTCATGCAGAACGTGTATCGGCGGTGTGTGGTCGCTCACGGTATTGTGTCCCCTTCGGTTTTGCCCTCATGCGGTCTCCTGTACCACGCGGGTTCGTTCGAGCTTCTGTGCAAGGGCAGCGAGCAAATTGCTAAGGTCGAATGGCTTTGTCAATATCGTGCATCCCCACTCGTGATACATCGCGGCGTGTTCATGCAGGTAGCGATGGTCTGCCGAGCAGATGAGTACGGGCAACCGAGCCATGAGTGCGTCATTACGCATCCCCCGTACCACCATCTCACCGGCGTTACGAGTTTCCATAACAATGTCAACAATCACCGCATCGGGTTTCGCTTCCGCAATCAGGGCTAACGCCTCATGTCCGACGCGACCCAAAACTACGCGATAGCCCTCAGTTGTCAGCAATTCGTCCATCAGGTCAAGAAAGGGGTCGTCGTCATCTACCACGGCAATCAGCGGAAACAGTGCCATCGCACACCTCGCTTTCGTAGACATCAGTATATACGAATTGCGCAATCTTCATCATCAAAGCGTGAATATGCAGAGAAAAACAGCATCAGAAGTAAAACGACGTTTCTATTATGCAGCGTTTGCACCAGTAAAAGCGCATCGGAATGATGAACAGAGCAGGACATCGGGGCAAAGGAAGCACGGACAAGGGGGGCATAGGAGGTTTATCACGGGACGAAGCGATGCGTGACCGGCCCGACACTCGCTGGGCAACCGGGGCCGACGCCGCTACGACAACCCACGAGGTATTAGCGGATTGATTGACGCACCGGGAAAGTATGACAATCGTTACCGCACCGCAAATGCACAAAGTATTCGATGCGTGAACGGGCAACGGAACAGTAGCGAACGCCAGAGACGCATTGTATGTACGTGGAAACAATAGACGGCTATACTTCTCGTCGCGGAATTGTCTTTGCTGCGGAAATTGGAACGGGAATGTTAGAAGAAGCGACGTGTCGGCAGTACGTGGTGCCTCGCCTCGAAGCGGCGGGGTGGGCGGTGGACGGCGTGCACACCTACACTGAGCAGGATGTGTTCACCGATGGGCGCATCATCGTTGCGGGCGGAATCGCCACGCGCCAAACGAAAAAGCGCACCGATTACCTGCTGCGCTACACGCGCGACTTCCCCATTGCCGTGGTCGAGGCGAAACGCGATTACAAACTCCCCGGCGAAGGGATGCAACAGGCGAAAGACTACGCGGACCTGCTCGACCTGCCCTTCGCCTACAGCACGAATGGGCATGGCGTGGTCGAGTTCGACCGCTTTACCGGGCGGGAAGTCGAGCGTGACACCTTCCCGACGCCGGATGAACTGTGGGAGCGATACCGCGAGGGGCGCAAACTCGCGGAAGGGCAGGCGGTGCAACTGCTCACGCCCTCGAACCTCACGAACGGCAAGTTCCCCCGCTACTATCAGGTGATCGCCATTAATCGGGCGATCGAGGCGATCTTGCGCGGGCAGCAACGCTTGCTGCTGACAATGGCGACGGGCACCGGCAAAACTACGGTGGCTTTTCAAATCTGCTGGAAGCTCTGGTCCGCGAAGTGGACGCGCACCGGGCGCGTGGGCAAGCCGAAGATTCTCTTTCTCGCAGACCGCAACATTCTGGTGGATGACCCGTACGCCAAAGACTTCGCGCCGTTCGGGGATGCCCGCCATAAGATTGAGGGCGGGAAGACGATCAAGAGCCGGGAGATGTACTTCGCTATTTATCAAGCTATCGCGGAAGACGAGGCGCGGGAAGGGTTGTTCCGTTCCTACCCGCCGGACTTCTTTGACCTGATCGTGATTGATGAGTGCCACCGGGGATCGGCACGCGACGATAGTAGCTGGCGGGCAATCCTCGATTACTTCCGGCCCGCTGTGCAGCTTGGCATGACCGCCACCCCGTTGCGCGACGAGAACCGCGACACCTACGATTACTTCGGCGCGCCGCTCTACACCTACAGCTTGCGGCAGGGGATCGCGGACGGCTTTCTCGCCCCCTACAGCGTGCATCGCATCGTCACGACCTACGACGCGACGGGCTGGCGACCGGAAGCCGGGGAACTCGACCGCCACGGCGAAGAGATACCGGACGCGGAATACCACACAAAGGACTTCGAGCGGCGCGTGGTGCTGACGGCCCGCACCGAAGCGATTGCGCGGCACCTTACCGACTACCTACACAAGACCGACCGCTTCGCCAAGACCCTCGTGTTCTGCGTGGATCAGGAACACGCTGATACGATGCGGCGCGCGCTCAACAACCTGAATACCGACCTCGTGAGGACTTACCCCGATTACGTCTGCCGCGTGACGGCAAACGAGGGCGACATCGGGCGCGGGCATCTCAGCACGTTTCAGGATGTCGAGACGCGCACGCCCGTGATCCTCACCACGTCGCAACTGCTCACCACAGGGGTGGACGCGCCCACGGTAAAGAACGTCGTGCTCATGCGCGTGGTCGGGGCAATGACCGAGTTCAAGCAGATCATCGGGCGCGGCACACGGGTGCGCGAAGACTACGACAAGCTGTCGTTTGCGATTCTCGACTACACCGGCTCTGCCACGCAGCACTTTGCCGACCCCGACTTCGACGGCGACCCGGTGCGCGTCACCGTGGAAACGATAGACGACGCGGGCGAAACGGTGCCGGGGTCCGTGGTCGAAGTAACGGACGAGGAAGGCGCACAGCCAGAGCAGTCAGAGCAGCAGGGGGAACCGGAAGCGACGGGCACGGAAGACGCGGTGAACCCGCCTCCTCCGTCCACAGATGAACCGCACCGTCGCCCGAAATACTACGTGGATCACGGCACGGCGGGCATTGCCGCCACGGTAGTGTATGAACTGGACGCGAACGGCAAGCGATTGCGCACCGTCGCCTACACCGACTACGCCGGTGAAGGGGTGCGCACCTTGTTTGCCACGCCGGACGCGATGCGCGAGTCATGGGCCGACCGGGAAGGACGCGCCTACCTCATGAGCGCGCTACGCGAGCAGGGGATAGACATTGCCTCGCTCGTCGCCGTGACCGGGCAACCGGACGCCGACCCCTTCGACATCCTCTGCCACCTCGCATGGGGTGCGCCCCTGCACACGCGCCGCGAACGTGCGGAGCGCGTGCGCACACGCTACCATGACCAGCATGACCAGTATGCCCCGAAGGCACGGGCGGTGCTCGACGCCATCCTCGACAAGTACACCGCCTATGGGCCGGACCAGCTTGCGGTGCCGGACATCCTCAGCGTGCCACCGATCCCCGACTTCGGCAATGCCATCGAGATTGCCAAACTGTTTGGCGGCCCGAAAGCCTTGCGCACGGCAGTGGATACGCTCGTCGCGCACCTCTACGATATATAAGGAGCACCAATGGTGAAGTCTGCCACCGAGTCGCAAGCTGCGCTCGACCTGCCCCCCGAAACCGCGACTGCCGCACGCCGCACGCGGGCAAAGGTGAACAAGCCTACGCTCACCACGGCACAGCAGTTGGGCAGCATCGTGAAGTCGGCGCGCGACACGATGCGCAAGGACAAGGGGCTGAACGGCGACCTCGACCGGCTGCCGATGCTCACCTGGATCATGTTCCTCAAGTTCCTCGACGACCTTGAGCAGGTGCGCGAGTACGAGGCAGACATGCGCGGCGACCCCTACCGTTCCGCCATCGCGCCGCCGTACCGCTGGCGCGATTGGGCAGCGAAGGCGGACGGTATCACGGGCGATGACCTGATTCGCTTCATCAACAACGACGAGGCGACCCTGCCCGATGGCACGCGCGGCCCCGGCCTGTTCGCCTACTTACGCGGCTTGCAAGGGGCGAGCAACCGTGATCGTCGCGCCGTGATTGCCACCGTGTTCGCGGGCGTGGACAACCGGATGAAGAGCGGCTACCTGTTGCGCGACGTGATTGCGAAGGTGAACGAGATTCAGTTCACCGCGCACGACGAGATACATACCCTCAGTCGCCTGTACGAGTCCATGTTGCGCGAGATGCGCGACGCGGCGGGGGATGCGGGCGAGTTCTACACGCCCCGGCCCGTGGTGCGCTTCATGGTGGCCGCCCTTGACCCACGCATCGGGGAAACGGTGCTCGACCCCGCGTGTGGCACGGGCGGCTTTCTCGTGGAAACGTTCGCACATATGCAGGGGCAGGTGAGCACGATTCAGGACAACACGGTGCTGCAAAGCCGCACGATTTACGGGGGTGAGGCGAAGCCGCTGCCCTACCTGCTTGCACAGATGAATCTCGTGTTGCACGGCCTCGAAGCCCCGCAAATTGATTCCGGCAACTCGTTGCGGGTGAAGGTGACGGAGATTGGCGACCGCGACCGTGTAGACGTGATCCTCACGAACCCGCCCTTCGGCGGCGAGGAAGAGCGGGGCATCCTCGGCAACTTCCCGCAAGACATGCAGACGGCGGAAACCGCGCTCCTGTTTCTGCAACTCATCATGCGCAAGCTGAAGCGACCGATGGGCAACGTACCGGGCGGGCGCGCAGCGGTGGTCGTACCGAACGGCACGCTATTCGGTGACGGGGTGTGCGCCCGGATCAAGCGGCAACTGCTGACCGAGTACAACCTGCACACGATTGTGCGCCTGCCGAACGGCGTGTTCGCCCCGTACACGAGCATCCCCACGAACCTGCTGTTCTTCGACCGCAGCGGCCCGACGGGGGACGTGTGGTACTACGAGCAGCCGCTACCCGAAGGCCGGAAGAACTACACCAAGACCGCGCCGATCCAGTACGAAGAGTTCGCAGACTGTCTGGCGTGGTGGCACGACCGCACGGAAGGCGAGCGGTCGTGGAAAGTAAGCGCGGAAACGCTGCTCGCCAATGGGTGTAATCTCGATGTGAAGAACCCCCACGCGAAGGCGGACCTTGCGCATCTACCACCCGAAGAGTTGGCAGACAGTATCCTCGCCAAAGAGCAACGCATCGCGGAGCTTGTGGCAGAGATTAAGCAAGCCCTTGTCGGCACGGGAGTACGGTAGTGGATTCGGATTACCCTCTTTTCCCGCTATCGGATGTGCTCACGCCCATCAGCAGACCGGAATCGGTGAATCCACACGAGACATACCGGATTCTTGGAGCGCATTGGTATGCGGGAGGACTGTATACGAAGGACACGAAGATCGGCGCACAGATACAAGCCGACAAGGTATACCGCGTGGTCGAGGGCGACTTCGTATACAACCGCCTGTTCGCGTGGAAGGGATCATTCGCGCTGGCGACAGCAGAGAATGATAGGTGCTACGTTTCGAACGAGTTCCCATGTTTCCGCGTGCGGAATGATCGGGCAGTGGGTGAATATCTCCATTGGTACTTCAGCCGCGAACCCGCATGGGACGAAGCATTCGGGCTAAGTACGGGCGGCACACCTACGAGTCGGAACCGACTCAAAGAGGATAAGCTACTCGCTATGCGCATCCCCCTGCCCCCACTCGATGAGCAGCGGCGCATTGTGGCACGGATCGAGGAGCTAGCCGCCAAGATCGCGGAAGCGCACGGGCTGCGGCGGGAAGCCTTAGAGGAAGTGCGAGTGCTACACGGTCGGGCTGTTGCGATTGCTATCGAGAATCAAGCAGGCGTAGAGCATATCGGAATCGAACACTTGGCAGAGGTCCGTGGCGGTATTCAGAAGGGACCACACCGAACCGCAGGCGAAAACCCTGTACGTTATCTCACGGTCGCACATGTACACCGCAACCATATTTCCCTCGATGACCCGCGATATTTCGAGGTGAATCCGGCAGAGCTTGAACGTTGGCGACTGCTTGCGGGAGACGTACTCATCATTGAGGGTAACGGCAGTGCCGACCAGGTAGGGCGTACCGCGCTCTTTCAAGGCGAGATCAAAGACTGTGTTCACCAGAATCACGTCATTCGCATTCGCCCAAACCCGGCAGCGATTACCGCTGAATACCTGAATGCGTACTTGAACAGCCCTGCGGGCCAAAGTGAGATGCGAGAGCGCAGCCGAACGACGAGCGGTTTACACAACCTAAGCGTCGGTCGCATTAACGAGATTGTTGTCCCTGTACCGCCGTTACCGGAACAGCAAACCATCGTCGCGTATCTTGATAGCGTACAGGCAAAGGTAGACGCTCTCACGCGCTTGCAAGCCGAGACCGCCGCCGAACTGGACGCACTCCTGCCCGCCGTGCTGGATCGCGCCTTCCGGGGAGAACTATAGCAACCGTCAGAAAGATGAGGTGTCATCATCATCACCCGACATATCGTCGAGAGAGAGCTTATATGTGTCAAACACTTGAGTCATTAGAAGTTCGTTTGCGGGCACCAAGTCGCTGGTGCCTCGATCAAGCCATGAATCGTCCTCCTCCGGGCATAAAGCTGGAAGTAGGATGTCCTCGAAAAACTTTACTTTGTCTACATCATCAGTAGACGATTTACCTATCACAATATAGATAGCTAGCTTGCCAGAGTCTTCTAATTCCTCGACAAGAACTGACTCGACCTCACAGAAGAAATCCTGCCAAGAAGCATCACTTAATTCCACGAGCCATTTACGGATAGGTGTGCCTATTTTCTGCTCTATATATCCTTAGGTACAGGCCGTCGCCAAGAACGTTGCCCAAGAAACAGTGCGAACCGACGACGAACATGTTTGTCATTTGGTAAGCACTGTTTCGCCCGGTAGTTTAAAAGTTCAGCTTTTGGGATGTTAATCGTTTGACGCAGATCAGCAACCCACGCGTGTTCGCCATTATCGCGTACTAGAAACAGCGTGCTTGACCTAGCTGTCTTTGTTAATGCATTATTGGTAACGTATTTCTTTGCGTGAATGCACGTAGCAAATGGCTCTTGGTTGCGGGACTTGATCAAATCACAGCGTTGCGTTGTGACTATCCAGATTTCGTCTTCTTCCGGGTCTTGTTCATCTGAGGGCTGGCTCTCAGGAACTTCAATCCCCAATCCTTCGCCATGAATCCGTTTCAGTTTTTTGCTTTGTCGCAGCAGTTCAGCTTGAGAGGCAGCATCAAGAGACGAGTTAGCAATCTCGTTCGGTAGCCAGCATCCCTGCTCCCAGCATTGATTCACGATATGAGTCAGTAAGGCAGTTTCATCAATTGCTAACGTCATTTGCGCCCTCTCATTACTTGTGAGGGCGCAAACTGAGGAGCTAATCATGTCGGGAGGTTGCGACACATCGCAACCTCAGACTTCAAGCCTCAGGAGACGTACTGCCCTCACCGTACACATCACGTAGCGTTTGTGCGGCCCGTTCTGCCTTACCTAGCACTTGTGCAGTTCGTCGTGTAACAGGACGTGCCCCGTTCAGACGAGCAACATATACTCTCAACATGTGATTCGCAACCTCGACATCCTTAATGTCTTCGCTTGCGGCTATAGCAATGAAATCTCGTCCTGTATGCTCAAGTGGAGCAAGTAGCAAGGAGCGAAGCATAGTCGGATCGGAAAACTTCCCTGCCCACTCCTTAATTATACGAGCGATAGAACGAATGCGTGTCGCTCGATGTGGCTCTGTTAGTTCCCCATCCAATAGATTGTAGACGTGCCTTCGCTTAATGCCACACAGGCGCGCTATGTCGTTCATGGATAGTGCTGTAAGGTCTCGAATTAATACCAACTCCTCTGCCACGGTGTCACCACCTGTGGCGGATGGATCGCTAGATTGCTCAAAGACAGAACCATTCACAGCGCGTGTAGAGCTAACGTACTGTAAGAAGCTCACTGGAGCATTAGTCATGTTCCCAGAGACGTGAGACACACGGTCAACGAATAGATTGATCCCCTCTCGTGTGACGATATACAACCCCTCAGGCCGTGTCACTACCCTCTCTTGTGGGTATGCCGTCGTCATCGTTACCATTGTTCTTACCCTTCCGGCTCGAACCTCACCCACTGGTCGTCCGTTACAGACCAGCGCAGAATCTGATACATCGCATGATTCCACTGAGCAAGGATGTACTTTTGCTGGGCAAAATCTACCCTTTTCGGCTCATCATCATACGTATCAATATCTACCAGAAACCCTTCTGGGAGAGTAGGATCATCAGGAGGGGGTGATGATCCATATCGAACTAGAAAAGCACCTTGAGCCGTATTAAAGCGAACTTGGTGTTGGGCAAATTCCGGCGTGGCCCCATTTAGAGCCGCGATTTCTATTTCGGTAGCGAGAAAGCTATCACAAATTGCCCCCTTCCAGTCTAGAACCGAACATACTTCTTTTTTTTGCACGACATTCGTGTATCTGAACCCTAAACGGCTTTGGTATCGCACACCCAAATCTTTTTCTAAGAAATTCGTGATTACTTCCCATCTCGCACTGAAATCTGTGAATCGCTCGTATGCCGTCGTTTCTAACGAAACTGTCCGGTCCGTCAGACTAATCGTACATTGCCCTTTTAAGGCAGAAAATCTATACAGAGACGACACAGTTGGTCTCAAATTCTCTTCAATATCTTCTCCTTCAAACCCAATGACGACCCGTGCGCGCGAAGCGTTCGGATACTCGTCGAGCAATGTCTTTTGAATGGAGGAAACCTTTTCGTCGCTTAGATCGAAAAGCTGAGAGAACTGCATTTGACAGATAGCGCGACACAAAGGCGCTTTATCTAGTTTGACGTGTTTTCTGCTATCCGTCATGTTTTTACCTCCTGCTGCACAGTCTACTGCACATATGCTGCGCAATCAAGCCATTGATGCTGAAATCTAGACGAGTTTTCGTCTCTCAGCTTTCCTAGAAGGCGCAGTTCACAACACTAAGCCACTGGCGGGCGTCCTCTGCTCAACACAACTCTAAACGTTGCCAGTACCAACCCTTCCATACATCCTACGGTGCATTGTTTATCTGTCGTCGCGCTCCTCAACTGCGACATTGACCTGTTGCTGCCCCACGTTCACCTGCCCCGCGTGCTGCACGATTACCGGCGCGTATCGCCGCTGATCCCGCAATGCCCGTTGCACCCGTAGAATCGCCCGCTGGCAGCGATCCACTGTCTGCTCTGCCTGCGTTCGCGCGTCGTCTCGGCTCTGACGTGGCAGTTCCCATTTGCCGGTGCGTTGGATGTGTGTGTCCTGCACGCTCGCTTCCATCGTGGTGTAGAGCATGAACAGCTTCATCGCTTCCTCGTACGCCGTGAATGCCTGCGTCAGCATGTCTATCAGCAGCCATTCCACCCCGTTCGCCGGTTGCCACTGCCTCACCAGCGATTCCCGCAATACGAGAAAGCGTGCCCTGCCCCACGGTGAATGCTCGTACCCCTCGATAGCGCGTGCCGCCCGGTGCCCGCTCGTCAGTTCATCCCGTGCCGCATCTACCATGCGATGCCATTGTTCTTGGGCGAGGGCGGGATCGCGTGCGCCAAGCTCGTTGAAGGCGTGCCACGATACCTGATCGGGCGGTTGCCCCTGTATCTGTTGCAGCCATACATCGCTTGCCGCTTCCCCGGCAGCCGCGAGTGCTTCCATGAGCGGCTTTTCCAAGCGTTCCCGATAGAACTTCACGTACGAGGTGTAGGCATCTATCATCTCGCGGGCGATGCTTGCGCCCCCGCGTGCATCCTCACCCACCGGCACTACCGCCCGTTCGCTATCCATCGTTCCACCTCCCGGCAGCTTGCCGTAAAGCCGCGTAGCAACTGCATCAATTCCGCATGGTTGTGCCGTCGCGCCGCCTGTTCCTCGCGGTGCCGCGTACATGCCGCCCGTACCGCATCTACCTCGTTGCGCGTGATGTACTGCTTGTGCAACCGCCCGCCTTCACGCCAGAAGCGAAAGTAGTACGGGCCATACCGCTTGCCACCGCGCTCCCGCCACTGCGCGCACACCGCGCCGGGAAGCGTGTTGGGTAACGTTTTCGCGTTTTTTGTTTGCACCATCGCGCACCCCTCGCTTTGCCCCTAACATCTTTTTCTCAGTCGCCAGTGCCCGCCTCTTCAATCACTGTTGCCGGGGTGAGGGTGCCGTCACTGATTGACACCACGTTTGCCCCCGGCCCCGCGAGATTGACCTGCCTTTCCGCCATGTTGACCTGTATCACGGGGGTCAGCAACCGGCGTACCTGTGCGAGCGTGCGGATCGCCGCCGCGTATCGCCCATTAGCGCGGTCTACCTGCCTTTGCAAATAGTCCCCGTGGGCGAGGGCAATACTCCCCTTTGACTTCTGCGCATACAGGCTCTCCGCATACTGCACTTGCAGGTAACACGCGCAAATGCGTTCCACGAGCAGCTTTTCCAACGGTGAGGGAAAGCTACCGAGTAGTTGCCGTTGCATCACCTGCATTTCATGCTCTATCGCATCGTGTGCAACAGCGTTATCACTCGTCAGTAGCGTGAGCAGGCTATGGCGCGTGCTGAGGGCCGCAGTAACCCCAAGTGTGTCCCACAGTTTCGGTTCCTGTTTGCACCACTTTCGTACGTCCGCGAGTGCCTTTGTGTCCCCCTTCTCTGCCTTCTTCACGAGGGCATAAAAAGCCTTCGCGTCGGGCAACGACGATACGCTGTCGGTCGTCGCAATCGCCGTGCTTGTGTTCGTATCGGTGTTCGCATCGTTACCCACGTTTTTTCCTCCATTCGCCGCGATGGTGGCGGTGATACCCGGCATCCAGTAGGGCAGCGCGTACGAGCGCGTCCGTGAGGTCACAGAACGCATCCAACTCCGCCTCCCGTGCCGCTGCCGCTGCCCGGTCCGCCTGTTCGATGGTGGCAGCGGCGACGCGCTTTCGTTGCGCCGCTGCTACCCGTGATGCCGCCCGCGCCGCGTGCGGCCCGGTGCCGATGTACTCGCTCACGACTTGCCCGTTTTCCTTCTTCTTTTTGTAGTAGTAGATGCGCCCACTACTGCCGCGTATTTCCCATCCCACCGTTGTGCTACCTCCTTCACCTTGCCCCGCTTTCGGGGAGAGAGCGGGAAATGCTGCCCGCTCTCCGCCTCTAATTACCGCACTGTGCTATGCCGCCCCGCTCCACATTGCTGCGCGAAGGCGCGCGATGTATGCGGCAGGCGATTCATTGCTGCGTTGCCGGATACCCCTCACCGCGCCGAAGTTGGTAACACCGGCGGGCACATCCGCGAGGTCCGGGCGTGATGCCACCCGCTCGATCCACGTTCGCACCTGTTCCGGTGTCCAGCGAGCAAAAGGTAATGGCAATGTGTCATCAACAGGGGATTGATCGTGTATTCCATGACCACCATGACCACCATGCCCGCGTGCCTCGAATGCATCCGGCTCATGGTCATGGTGGTCATGGTGGTCATCTCCCGGTGGGGACAGCACACTGATGTGCAGATGCAACACTTGCCGTCGCTTCGATTCGAGCGAGCGACGTACCGTATAGCCATCCCGCGACGATTCCACCGAACGGAGCAAGCCTTTCTCGTGTAGCCGCCGTGAAAGCGTTTGCGGCGAAATCGGAAATGATTCGCCCCCCGCCGCTGCCATCCGTTGCGCCACCGCATGTGCCGTGTGCAGGTCGAGGTAGAGGTGATCGCCTTCCACCCACCCCACGCGCTTTCCCTGCGGTCGCATCGTGCGTCCGTCGTCTTCCACCCCGCCCTGATCGCGAGTGTTTGTATAGATAACCTGCCACCCAAACGCTTCCGGGGGTTCCGGTGCCTGTCCTTCCACGTCCGCGAGGTGAGCATCCCACGCGCCAATCGCCGCCGTCAGCAGCGTGAGGAAGCGGCGTGTTGGCTCTTCCGTCTGCTGGTGCTCGCGTTGCTGTGCCGCCATCGTATCGAGCGCGTTCCACACCCGTGACCAAAGACCGGCGCGTTCCGCTTCGGTGATCGCCCCGATCTCTCCCGCAAAGGCAAGCCACGTCTGCCAGCCGTAGGCGAGATGCGCCACCACATCCGGCGTGCGCGCATGTCCCGTCGCGTGCTTCCGGGCCGCGTCCCGCAGCGTGATCCGTCCCTCTTCGGCATTTCCACGCAGCGTGTCGAGTTGCGGTGCGAGCCATTGGAGATAGCCTGCCATCGCCACCGCGTAGCTGCCCGCCGTTCCATGCCGTTGCGCCTGTGAGAGTTGGTCGAGCCGCACATCGCCGCGCGCCACTTCCATAATTGCCATGCGGCCCCGCAACGATTCCCCATGTGGCGTCTCTTCCCCCGTGATGAGGAGAAAGGCGCGGGGTGGCGTTTCCGGGCGCAACCCGCCTTCCGCACGCATCCGCCCCCGGCTCGCGCCGTTACCTACCCCGCGAATGAGGCGGTCGGCAGTTTGGTGCATCCGTGCTACGTCTTGCAACGTGCCACCGGGCTTGAAGTCGTCAATAACGCAGAGCGCGTCCTTCGCCTCGAATACAAGGCGTTCGTTCGCGTTGGCAGTCGAGTACCATGAACCGGGAAGCGTCAACCGCGAGAAGCCCGCGCCAAAGTGCTGCATAGTGAGCGCGGCAAGTTCGCTCTTCTGTGCCCCGGTGGGACCGATTAGGGCAACGGTCGCATCCGCCGATGCAATCTCATTGAGCGGTGCGCGGTATGCCGCCGCGAGCAGGGGCACGGTGATCGTGTCAGGTGCTATATCGAGTATTGCGAGTGAGGCGCGCACTGCATCTATGACGGTGGCAGGATCGGGCGGGGCGGGTAAAGCGATCCGTCGCAGGGCAGGCGAAAGCGCGACCGTGATACCGTCCATTGCACCCGCTGCCCCGATTGCCCCGCCCGCGTGCAAATAGCACCACGCGCCACCGATCTTGCACCAGCCCGTAAAGGCGTATTCCGTGCGCCGGACCGTAGCAGGAGAGAAGCGCAGAATCGCTTCCCGTAACCGATCCTTCGCGCTCATCCCCGCCGCGACTACCGCCCGTGTACCCCACACCGAAAGCGGCCAGTTCATCGTGTTGAATTGCGTCAGTGTGATGCGCGCCGGGGGAAAGGGTGCGCCGGACTCATGCACCCCCTCGATCACGAGTTCGCCCGTGGTCATTACCCCGTCGTCACGAGCAACCTCTTCCGTGATCCGTGCGGTGAAGTTGGCGAGCGGGTCCAACGCCTCACCATCGCGCGTACGGCGACGATGACAGATGCGCCCATCCTGTATTACGTACGGCCCCGCCACGAGCGGCGTGGCGTCTTCCTCTTCCGCGTCTGCACCCTGCCCGTTACTCTTGGGAGTCCAGTAGTCGGTGCGCTTTGTAAGGGCTTCGGCAATCGTCCTCTGCCCATATGTCTGTTCCCCGCGCGCTTCGTCCCACTTGGGGCGCATCAGCCCGGATTGACGAAAGAGGCCGTCAATGCGCACAGTGTCCGGCCCCATCCAGAATGCGATGATTGAACACAGTGCGAGGTCTGCTTCCGATGGCGACGTGTATCCGGTCGTGTTTCCACTCCATAGCGCAGCGAACTTATCCCCGTTCTTCGCCCGCATTGCACGGGCAATCACCTCTGCATCGGTAAGCGTGTTCGCAGTGGCGGAACGCGGTGGGGGAACGATGCGCGCTCTTCGAGCGGTTAAGAGGATGTAGAGCGCATCCACGGCATTCTGTGCCTCGTGAATGGTCGTGGGAGTGTTCGATACATGATGCCCGGTGATCGTGAAAAACCGTGCGCAGTTGTACATCTCGACCGGCCCGCCCGTTATCCCTTCGGGACGCGCACGCCGGATACCACCACCGGGAAGCGTAGCGCACACGATCTGTTTGATACCCGTGCCGGACGGCGATGCTTCCGCGTATGAACCTGTTGCAGCAAGCTGTGCGGTTGTCCATTCGTCAATCTCCCCGGTATCGGGATCGCGGCAATGGTCGAAGTCTATGCCCGTGTACGGGTCATCCACAGTGAACACGTAGCCGATACCGGCAATCGTCGTCGCGTGCGTTTCCGCATAGCTGTGGGCAGTCGCGAAACCTCCCCACGTCTTCGGATCGTTCGTCTTCGCCCGCTCGCCCGTGCGCGGGTTCACGGGTATCTTCGTCCACTTGCCCGGTTCGTCGTTCTTCCCCGCACGCCATTCCCATTGCCAGCATACCCACTGCGCGACCGCGCGCAGTTCATCAGGTATCGCATCCGGGCGTACAGGGAGAGTGAAAGGCACCGTTTGCTCTTCGGGTTTTGCAGTCATCACTTATTCCTTCCCTTGCGAGAAGGCGGGGTATCCGGCACACTGTGAATGCAGCCACACAGTACAGCCGTCCTGCCGCCCACATGCGGTAGCACGGCTATGCCGCTTCATTGTCGTCGCTGTTCACGATGCGCCGCTCGATATACCGGAGCAACGCAGCACGGGGCACACGCACGCTCTTACCAATGCGGATGTGAGGTAGTTCGCCTGCCGCAATGAGTTGGTACACACGGGCGCGGCTAAGGGCGAGGATACGTGCCGCTTCGACCACATGGAGCAGCACCGGGGGTACCGCGTCACGGTCAAGGCCAAAGGTGCGCAGTGCAGACGCTACAAGCAAAAGCAGGTATTGCACAAGTAACATAGTCCAACTCCCCACAGACGAAAGCCGAATGGAAGGCAAAAACCGCCCATACCCTCGCATCCACCTTTGCGAGGTTCGGGGCGGCTCCGTCGGTTCGGCATCCGCATTACATTAGTCTGTGGTTGTTTTTAAGTTACCCTCCCCTGACTATTTGCCGCGTATTGCAGCGATGACAGATTACTGTCACGTCGTTGGTGATTTCGAGAGTAGAAAGTTCTCCGTCCCGACCTACATGTCTGCGTGCGCGAGCGGGGCGTTTGTGAACAAATACTCCGCTTCGGTTAGGACGATAACCCGGATGAAGCACCGTCAATCTTCGGGCGTCGTCAAATAGCACTTGGCATCCTTCACCTGCAACAATCGCAAGACCGAAAGGATAACCACAACCGCAACAGAGAACGGCGTGCCGGTGCATAAGTTGGTCGCCCGTCCCTGTATCTTTACGGAGGTCATAATCGAGTGCAAACGGCAACATGGCACCCCTCCACTTCTTGCACGTACATTTTGTACGAACACGTCCACGGTGTCAAGTGCCACGAGGGATTACCGCGAAAGCGTCACGATTAAGAGTCAGGGCTGACCACAAAATTGACCACAAAACGCAAGCGCAAGTCGGGTATACCCTCCCGAAAAGGTTCTCGATTTTCCCTTTGCACACGGGCAAAGTGTGGAAATAATAGACGCACTGGACAGCCATCGGTGGAACTTCGGATCAGCAGGTTGGGGGTTCGAGTCCCTCCGAGGGTACCACTCCATTTACCGCATTCCAATCACATAAATAAGTAGCGGGCGAGGTGCAATTGCCCCGCCTGCTTTCGGTCTTTGTACCAATGTTTGTACCAGTTTGTACCGCGTCACGTCCCTGTGCGAGCGTCCTCAGTGGGCACGGTCTCAGTGAGCGCATCGTCCATGAGGTCGGCAATTTCCGCGTACCGCTCGGTGAAGAGGTGCGCGTAGGTATTGGTCGTGGTGCTGACTTGCGAGTGTCCGAGTACCCGCGAGATGTCCAGCAGCTTGCCGCCCCGCCCTTGCAAGAGTGAGGTGAAGGTATGCCGCAGATCGTGGAACCGCACGGGTGGCATTTCCGCTGCGTCGCGCAAGGCCACGTACTCGCGCCGCAGATTATCGGCGTCCAGCGGCGTGCCAATGGGCGTGGTGAAGATGAAACTCGTGTCCTGCCATCGGCTACCCGCCCATAGCCGTTCTTGCCGTTGCCGCGCCCGGTGCCGCCGCAAGGCGTCGCGCGCCGCAACTGGCAAGGTAAGCGTGCGGCGGCTCTGCTCTGTTTTCAACTCGCGTAGCCGCAAGCCGACGCCGGGGATGCGCTGCAACTGGTACCGCACGGTAAGCCCCCCCTGCTCTATATCCACGTCATCCCACCGCAACCCCAAGAGTTCACCTTGTCGTAACCCCGTAGCGAGGGCAAGCACGTACAGAGCTTCGAGGCGATTATCCAATATCGCTTTTCAGAAAGGCTCGTGCTTCGGTCGGTTGCAGGGTGCGCATCTCGCGGCGCGGCACCTTCGGGGCTTCGGTGAGCGTGGCGACGTTGCGGGTCACGAGTTGCCAGCATACGGCAATAGTGAGGGCGGCGCGAAGGATGCGGCGGCACCGCGCCGCCATACTCGCGCTCTTCTCTTTTTTCACAGTCTGGGGTGCATATCGGTGATGGAAGTGTGACGTGGGGATTAGGGCGTTTTACCCTCTCCGACTTCGACACATATATGTATGAACCGAGTTTTATTGTAATAGAGAAAAAATCTAGGATGTAGTGCTATGAACGCATTATATAAAGACAGCGTATACTATCCCGTAATGGAACGGGGATGGAGCAGCGGGCGTACTCATGCGTGCTCCCCACTGACCGGACGCCCTTCGGGTTTTATGCGGGACGAAAACCTGAGCAGCCCCAAACCGGCTTTTCTCCTTACGTGAATCACATGACACTCGAAGCAATTCCCCAATGGGAAAGAAGAGCGATGGCGAGGAAAGAGAATGATCAGGGAGCGCGGGAGGCTTTTTCACAGGCGGTTACTGCTGCCCGCGCCGCAGTAGAACAGGAAGCTTTCCCCCAGAACCTTTCGGCGCTTGTCGCCGCACGGGACAAAGCCCAGAGTGATCTCGTTGCTCTGGAAGCGGAGCAGGCAGCGATCCCTGCCGCACTTGAGGTCGCCAGACACAATGGCGATGTTGTGCGGGAAAGGCAACTGCGTCAACGCGCGGTGGAGCTGCGAGTCCCCATCCAGATGGCACGGATCGCGGTTGTCCAGAGCGGCATTGCCGAGATGAAAGCGCGGGTGAACGCAACGAAATCCCGTGGAACCATTGCGGGCAGGAAGGAAGAGCGCACCCGTCTCACCCTGGAGCGCGCCGCGTTCGCTCACAAGGTGGCGGTGGCAGTGCGGAAGAGCTATGCGCATGAGGATTACGAGCTACGGTTAGCGATTCTCGAACGCGAACGCGAATTGCAGGAGCTTGTCGAGCACGAACGCGATTTGCAACAGATTCTTGAGCGCGAGCGCGAACTGCAACGGCTCCTTACCGAAATGTGACCACCACATGCGCCGGACGCGCGATTCCCCCGCCGCCATGTTGGTGACGATCTGCTCCTCACATCGCCGGGTAATTCGCGTCGAGAGCAGATACCGGAGTTCTTGGTCGGGGAAGGGTAGGTAGCCGCAGTCAGTAAACCACCCTGCCGCCCCCTTGCCGTGACCGCTCCCACCGCTTCACCGATTGCCGCCTCCCACTCCGGTTGTGTCGGCATTGCCGTGCATCTCCACCCGGCACAAAAGACGCCCCGATACACACGACCAAAGTGGTTGACAAGAGGCGTCTTCACCGTCATCGTATACGTGGTGGCAATAGATGTTACAGAAGGGATGGGTGTCATGGTCTGGAAGCGGTGGATGGCCTTGGTGGGCGTGTTTTTCGGTCTCTTGCTCATGCTGGCGACGGTGCCGGTCGCGGCGCAAACGGCAACGGCGGCGCCCACGGCGACGCGGGTGGGCGGTACCGCAGGCGCGGTCGGTTCGGCGGTCACGGGTGGCGCGGCAACCACGGGCGCGACCGGCGCGACGGGTGCGGCTGGCGCGGCCGGTGCGGCAGGCACCACCGGTGCGGGCGCAGCGACAACGGTGACGGGTGGTAGTACGGCGACCACGGGCGCGACCGCCACGATGGCGGCAACCGCGACGCGCACCGGCACTACCGCTGCGACGGGCGCCGCAGCAACGGGCGCAACAGGCACGACGGCAGTCACGGGCACCACGGGTGCAGCGGGCGCAACCGTCACGGGTGGCACGACCGCGACTGCCACGATGGCAGCAACGGCAACACGCACCGGCACCACCGTCGCGACGGGTGCGGCGGCAACGGGCACGGGCGGCGGTACGGGCGCAACCACGACCACGGGCGCAACCGCGACGACGGCGGCGACTGCGACCCGCGCGGCAACCACGGCGGCAACTGCGACGCGGCCGGCAACTGCGACGCGGCCGGCAACCGGCGGCGGTACGGCGGCAACGAGCGCACCGGCGGCACTCCCGACCACGGGGCAGCCTCGTAGTGGCAATGCGTTGAACACGGGCCTCATCGCGATGCTGCTTGCGGCCATGACTGCGGTTGGCGCCGGGTTTGCCCTGCGGCGTCGCGCACAGAGCTAAACCCTTCCGTACCGGCTGGTATATGCCAGCGAACCCGGCATGATGCCGACACGAGAACAACGGTGGCGATTTTGCTGCCGTTGTTTTCGTGTATGCTTGGGGAACGCATCAGTCCATGCACCAGATGGCGGTAAAAATGCCGATAGCTGCCGACCACTGAAACGACCGGCACCTGCCGACCACGAACGGAGTGAGGGTATGGCGACACAACGTATTGGCGTCATTATGAATGGGGTCACGGGGCGCATGGGCACGAACCAGCACCTGATCCGCTCCGTGCTGGCGATCCGCGCGCAGGGCGGCGTGCTCTTGCCGGACGGCACTCGCCTGATGCCCGACCCGATCCTTGTTGGCCGCACCGAGGCGAAGGTGCGCGCCCTCGCCGAAGCGCACGGCGTCGCGCGCTGGACCACCGACCTGCACGGCGCGCTCGCCAACCCGGAAGACACGGTGTACTTTGACGCGCAGCACACCGCCGCCCGCGCCGAGGCGGTACTTGCCGCCATCGCGGCGGGCAAGCATGTCTACTGCGAGAAGCCCATTGCGCCCGATCTCGCCACCGCGCTGGAACTGGCCCGTGCCGCCGATGCGGCGGGCGTCCGGAACGGCGTGGTGCAGGACAAGCTCTTTCTGCCGGGGTTGCGCAAGCTCAAGCGGCTTGTGGACAGCGGCTTTTTCGGGCGCATCCTCTCGGTGCGTGGCGAGTTCGGTTACTGGGTGTTCGAGGGCGACTGGCAGGTGGCGCAGCGTCCCTCGTGGAACTACCGCAAAGCAGACGGTGGCGGTATCATCCTCGACATGCTCTGCCACTGGCGCTACGTGCTCGATCACACCTTCGGGAGCGTCACCGCCGTCTCCTGCCTGGGTGCGACGCACATTCCCCAGCGCGCCGACGAGGCGCGGCACTCGTATGATGCCACAGCAGACGATGCCGCGTACGCGACCTTCGTGCTCGAAGGCGGCATCGTAGCGCACTTCAACTCGTCATGGTGTACCCGCGTCTACCGCGACGAACTGCTCGAACTGCATGTGGATGGCACCCTCGGTAGCGCCATCGCGGGCCTGCGCGGCTGCAAAACGCAGCACCGCGTCAACACACCGAAGCCTGTCTGGAACCCGGACGTCCCCAACCCCTTCGACTTCTTCGCGGGCTGGACGGAGGTACCGGACAACGAGCTTTTCGACAACGGCTTCAAGGTGCAGTGGGAGCTGTTCCTCACGCACGTCGCGCTCGGCACGCCCTTTATGCACACCTTTATGGAAGGTGCGAAGGGCGTGCAACTGGCGGAACTGGGGATGCAAAGCTGGCACGAACGCCGCTGGCTGGACGTGCCGCCGCTGGAACACGAGTGAATGCCGGTCAAAGGCGGTCCACGAAAGACTCCGGTGCGGTTTGAGCGACGACACGGGCGACCGAAGGCAGACAAAGGAGCGGCCCCCATGGCACAAACACTGACCCAGACGCAAACCGTGATGTTACCGCAAGCGGATGGCACGCTCGCGCCGTACACGCTGCGCGGCCCGGCGACGTTTACCCCGCTCACACATGAGCCAAAGACGCGGGTCGCCTATGCGGCGGTACATGTCGTCAGCGACCCGCTCGCGGACATCAGCCCGACGCTCGATACGGCGATTGACTGGGACGCCACGCTCGCCTACCGCCATCACCTGTGGGGCATGGGGTTGCGCGTCGCGGAAGCGATGGACACCGCGCAACGCGGCATGGGCCTCGATTGGGCTACCGCCAGCGAGTTGATCCGCCGCTCACTTGCGGAAGCGCGCGCTGTCGGAGGCGGCATCGCTTGTGGGGCGGGCACGGACCACCTCGCCCCCTCGCCGTCGTGTACGCTCGATGCGGTGATCGCGGCCTACGAAGCGCAAGTCGGTTTCGTGGAGGGCGAAGGGGGCCGCGTGATCCTGATGGCGAGCCGCGCTCTCGCCGCCTGCGCCAAGGGGCCAGACGATTACGCCCATGTATATGGGCGCATCCTCGCACAGGTACGGCAACCCGTCATTATTCACTGGCTCGGCGACATGTTCGACCCCGCGCTGGCAGGCTACTGGGGGTCGCGCGATCTTGATGCCGCGATGGATGTCTGCCTCGATGTGCTGAAGGCGAACGCCGCCAAGATAGACGGCATCAAGATCAGCTTGCTCGACCACACGCGCGAGATCGCCATGCGTCGCCGCCTGTCGGACGGTGTGCGTATGTACACCGGCGACGATTTCAACTACCCCGAACTGATCCGGGGCGACGACGCGGGGTTCTCGGACGCCCTGCTCGGCATTTTCGACGCCATTGCCCCCGCCGCCTCCGCCGCCCTCGGCGCGCTCGACACCGGTGACATCGCGCACTACGACGCGATCCTCGCGCCTACGGTGCCGCTCTCCCGCCACATCTTCAGGAAGCCGACCTACTACTACAAGACCGGTATCGTCTTTCTCGCCTACCTCGCGGGCTACCAGAAACACTTCCGCATGGTCGGCGGGCAGGAGTCCGCGCGCTCGCTGCCCCACCTCGCGGAACTGTTCGTGATGGCCGACGCCGCCGGTTTGCTCCCCGACCCCGACCGCGCCGCCACCCGCGTGCGCCATGTCCTCGCCCTCAGCGGGGTCGAGTGAATCGAAATGCCAAATCGAACCGCCAATACTGCCCAGAGGGCGCCCGCAAGACGCCAAGAATCCAAACAAGAAATTCGATGCATTTATCTTTGTGTCCCTCTTGGCG
>JAABUQ010005163.1_pt1 | contig 21244 bp, 18 predicted proteins | sample 5560001 | NCBI WGS metagenome assembly JAABUQ01 (sample SAMN10711888, study PRJNA513371) | rock metagenome | isolation source: Antarctica rocks | place: Antarctica: Victoria Land, Finger Mt nord | collected 2015-12-18
GCGCTACCGGGCACTCCGGCACCGATGCCAAATCCGGCGACAGCGTCGCCAGAACAAATAAGCGATCTATCAGCCTCTGCTGCGCCCGCGCCGTCTGCAACGGCTACCGCGCGCGCGGGAACGTCGGTCCTTGGCGTGGTTGCTGGAGCGGGTATCAAGCCCAATGCCTATGTTTACGGACAACAGTTTACCAGCAACGTCGTGCAAGCGAACGATCCGGTGCAGATTTTGTATGCGACGCTTTCGCCGACCACCGCACGAAACGGCAGCAGCTTGACGATAGTCGCGACCACGACTTCTAATGCCGCGAAAGTCTCACTCTCATATGGCTCCGTCGCAACCAGTCTGGGGCAAATCGCGCCGGGGCAGTGGCAGGCGGTCGTGCCGTTCTCGACGGCAACAGTGCCTGTCGGACAGACTCAGATACAGCTAACGCTGACTGCAGCACGCGCCGACGGAAGAACGATGTCGATTCTACTTCCTTTTTCAATCGCGCCGGGCTGAACACGCAAGCCGACTGCGAGGCGTTCGAGCGCCGGTTCGGTAATGCAGGCGCAGGATATGACCGTCGAGGTCGGCGACCGAGGCCGCAGGTGGCGCGGACCTTGGGAAACGCGGCGATGTGTGAATCGGTCACGTCCTTCTGGTCGGCCTATCGTAGATTACCTTCTAGTCGCTCCGTATCGCTTCTAGCGCCCGTACGAATCCCTCAGCGACCGAGTCGAGCCCAGTCGGGTACTACTGCAGGGGCGCGGCGCGTAGCCGCTGGCCGAGCGCGGAGACGAACGAGCCGTCTTCGGGCGTCTCGATCGACACGACGATCGCTCCCGCGGCTTCGGCCATTGCGACGAACTCGCGCAAAAGCAACGTTTTTCCAACGCCGCGCAAGCCGGTAGGCAACATACTCTGGCCGGGCTTCCCGGCGAGGGCTCGCGACACGATGACGCGGAATGCGGCGATAAGGTCGTCCCGCCCGGTGAGCGCCGGCGGTCGCGTCCCCGCGCCCGGCCGGTACGGATTACCATTCTCGTCCACGAATCTCCACCTTTCTGCATCGTTCTATCATAAGGTCGGGAGACTCATGGAGAAGATGACAGATCGCGAGGCAGCAACTTCGCGGCGCGCCTAAATATAGCGCTTGACGGCGGGCCACCAGCGCGCCAGCGGTTCGCGTGGCTGCGTGCACGCATAGATCGCCAAATCGTTGAAATCGGGCAGCACGTAGGCGTCGTGGTACGTGCCGACGCGGCGTACGTTCGCGTATTCGGTGCGCAAAAGGGCCGAGCGAAGACCGACGGCGAGTACGACGTCACCGGCGGCACCGCGGGTACCATAGATGAAATAATTGTTGTGACCACTGATCGCGGGCGGCAGGCCGTAACGCGGGCCAAAAAAATCGATCGCCGAGGCCTGGCCGTAATCGTGCGTGAGCACGACCGCGTGGCGCCGTTCGGGCGCCGGCAACGCGTCGTAAGCGCGCGCGACGGAGGCGACGAGCGATTCCCAGCCGAGCATATCGGCGAAGTGCTGCGGCACGCGCCCTTGCGGATGCCTCTCCATCTTGATGCCGCGCAGATCGAAGACGTGCTCGTAGCGCTCGAACGTCGCAAGCGGCAGCAGCGGATACGCTTCGGGCGCGACGAGCAAACCGCACACGACCAGCAGCGCCGGATAAAGAAACGCGGCCAGTCGAATGCGCGCGAGTCGCGTTTCGACGACGCACGCGCCGACCGCAAAGAGCACCGGATAGATGGGCGCGAGATAGTACGTTTTCGCTGCGAGTGCGAGGTAGAGGATAGAGAGGACGACGTAGGCGTAGCCGATCCAGCGGTACGCGGCGAAGCGTGCACCGGCGAGCAAAGCGATGAGGCCCGCAATCCACATCGGCGCGCTTAGCGGATTCATCATCAGCATTTGCTGCGCGAAAAACGCGAATGGCCCGACGACGACGTTTTTCGTCGCGGTCGCATCGTGTAGGACCGCAAGCTGGGGCCAGCCGTGTTGCGCTTGCCAGATCAGCGTCGGCGCGACGATCGCAAGCGCAAGTGCAACGGCGAGCGCGAAGCCGGGCCGCACGAGCGTTCGCCGCACGGGCGTCAGCGCGATTGCGATAGTGCACGACCCGAGGAAAAAGAACATCGAATACTTGTTGATGAGGCCAAGTCCGGCGACGACGCCGAGCGCGCCCCATGTGCCCGGTTCGTCATAATCGCTCGCGCGCAAAAAGAGTGCAAGCGCCCCGAGCCACAGCAGCGGCTCGAACGCGTTCATCGTCAACAGATTGCCGATGGCAAGGAAGAATGGCGCGAGCGCGATGCCGATCATCGCAAGCGATTGCGCAAGATGCCCGCCCCCGAAACGCGCGGTGACTCGTCCGGTGAGCACGACCGTCGCACTCGCGGCGACGGCGGGCAAAAATCGGATGGCATACAAGGAGTCGCCGAAGAGCGCGAGTACGGCCTTTGCCACGAGCGCGATCAACGGCGGTTGATCGACGTAGCCCCAAGCCAGATGACGCGCACAACTCATAAAATACAGCTCGTCGCGTTGATAACCGTAGCGGCCCGCGGCGACGAAGTGCAAGACGAATGTCGCAAGGGCGAAGAACGTCGCAAGCGCGATCGGACGATCGAGGCTGAAGGATTCATCGGCCGGCTTCCGTGATTGTGCGACATGACCGACGGCTCGCAAGCCCACAAGACCCTCTTCTGTCAATCGTTTATCGAGACCCATCGACAATTTGAACCGACGGATATCCCGTGGCCCACGCTCGATGAACGTTCCATCGACCGTTTGAAGTCGATTCCCTTTTGGAGCGTCGCACTGGCGGCCGAACGCAACGCCGGTGTGATGGTGACCCGCTACGCCGAGACCCTGATCGATCCGCTCATCCGCAAAGCGCTCGAGCTACAGGGCGTCGAGGAGACTCGCCACGCGCGGCTGCTCCATACGATGCTCGCGCATTACGGCATCCGTGTTGCTGAGAAGCCCAGACCGCCGGCTGTCTCCTCCGAACGCGCGTACCTTGACTTCGGCTACGAAGAGTGCATCGACTCGTTCTTCGGTACGGGCATCTTTGGACTCGCCCGGCAGATTGCGCTCTTCGTTCCCGAGCTTACCGATATTTTTGAAATCGTGTTGCTCGAAGAGGCCCGTCACGTGACCTTCTTTGTCAATTGGATTACCTACGAGCGCATCCGGCGTGGGCGCGGCGCCGCCTTCTTCACCTGGTTCTCGACGGCGCTCGGTTACGCGCGCGCGATACGACGGATCGTCACGACGTTCGCCACCGGCGCCGTGGACGCTCCGAAAAGGCAGGGGGTCGGTTTCGTAGCCGAAGGCGCGGGCACGCTTCTGGGCGACGTCACGTGGCGCAGCTTTCTGCAATCGTGCGTCGATGAGAACGAGCGCTACATGCGCGCGATGCCGGCGACGCTCAAAACGCCGAGCGTACTGCCCGGCATCGCTCGGTTCGCATTGCGCTTGCCGTCGCTGCATGCACGCCACACCGCGCTCGCGGCCTAAGCATCGCGCGCGAGCCCCACGATCCACAGCGGCGCATCGGCGGCGAGACCGCTCGTCTCTTCGCGCGCGAGCGCAATGACGTGCGTCGACTCGGCGAGCGTGCCGAGGTCGGCGACACGCGTTCCGTACACGAGAAAAATTTCGGGCAGCGCGCGGCCAACGTCGCCGAACATCGTTGCGTCATCGAGGAGTGTCTCGAGCGCGCGGTCGAGGTGTCCGATCGTCGTGCGGCGCACCGTCGCGCGCTCGGCAAGTAGCCGCACGACGCCGCGCGCATCGACGACGCATGCATCGCGTTCGCGTTTACCTTTGCGAAGCGCAGCGTAGATCGCGAACGTATCCGTCTCGCACACGAGTTGCACGGCTGCGAGGTCCGTGCGTAGGGCGCGCGTCGCCGCGCTCGCGCGCTCCTGCGCCGTCGCCGGCACGGTGACGCGTTCGCTTGCGACGGCTGCCGTTGCTCCCGACGCGGTCGCGCGCACAAGATTGCGCCGCGCATCGATTTCGACGACGACCTCGACGAGCTCCGGCGCTGCGCCGGCCGCAACGACGCATTCGAACGCTTCGCGCCGTACGGCGACGACGTCGGCCGGAGTCGGTGCGACGATCGTGCGTTCGACCACGTCGCGCACGAGCGCCAGCGCGACGCCGAGCGGCGAGATCACTTCGGCATCGCGCGCGATGCGGTGCCGCAAGCCCAGACGTTCGGCCGCGAACGGAACCAGTGCCGCGGCGCCGCCACCGCCGCCGACGAGTTCGACGTCGCCCGCAACGAGATCGTAGTCCGCAACGAGTTCGTCGATCGTCCCTTTGAGAATCGTCGTCGCTCGTTCCAGCACGGCGCGCGCAAGCGCTTCGCCCGAGACGCCGAGCGTCGCGCCGACGAGATCGAACGCGCTGCGCGCGCTCGCCGCATCGCCGTGCGCGAAATCCTCGGCGCGCACGTAACCCAGGAGATTCGCGGCACACGTGGGCGTCAGCGCGACGTGTCTGCCGTCGCGCAAGGCGAGTACGACGCAATCGTCCGGATCGGTCGCTTGCGGACGAACGTACGCGACGGATGCCCCCGCGAGCGCCTCACGTTCCACGAAGCATGCGTACGCGAAGCCCGCGATGTGGGCCGAACGCGGCCCCACGCCGCGCAGCGCTGCGAGACCGCGTGCGCCTGCCGCAATGCGCACGACGCTGCCGCCGGCGATCGCGAGCGTGCGCACGTCGAGCGTGCGCAGCATCGTGCGATGGCCGCCGACGCGCGCCGGACGCATCTGCGGCTGACCGCGGCGAATGACCGAACAATCGGCGCTGGTGCCGCCGACTTCGATGAAGATGCCGTCGGAGACGTTCTCGTGCAGCACGGCGCCCGCGATGCCGGCCGCAGGGCCCGATAACATCGTGAGGATCGGTCGTCGCGCGACTTCGGCGACGTCCATCACGCCGCCGTCGCTGCGCATGATCATCAGCGGCACGGCGATCCCCGCGCGCGCGACCGCCCCGGCCGTCATATGCGACGTGCGCACCATGCGCGGTAAAATTGCGGCATTGAGCGCAGCCGTGCGCGTCCGCGCGCGCAAGCCATACGTCGCGGCAACTTCGTGACCCGCCGTCGCCGCGATACCGCGCCCACGTGCTAGCGCGACGGCACGTCGCTCTGCCTGCGGCCGATCGACGCCGAAGGCTTCGCTCGCGACGATCGCTTGCGCGCCGCCGCCGACGAGCGTTTCGAGCGCGCGCGCAATCGCGCGTTCGTCGCGCGCATCCGCGTACGCGATCGCCGGTGCGAAGCTCGCATTTTCCGCAAGACGGATCGGCGGCACGTGCAGTTGCGCCCGCGCGAACCAGGCGAACGCGCCGTGGAGCCCAACGATGCCCACGCGCGCCACGTCGCCTTCGAGCAGCGCGTTCGTCGCCTGTGTCGTCGAATGCGCGATGAACTTCACGCGCGCGGCATCGACGCCGGGTGAGGCGAGCGCTCGGGCGAGCGCGGCGACGATCCCCGCAGCGACGCCTTCGGGCGCAGCATGCGTCGTCGGCACTTTCGCCCGCACGACGATCTCGCGCGTCGCGGCGTCGACGACCACGACGTCCGTGAACGTTCCGCCGACATCGATACCGACGCGTAGCGCCGACGCGTCGTTTACGGCGATGGGACGAGCACCGGCGAAGGCGCCGGTTGCGGCGCGAACGGCGCACCCAAACGCACGGTCGCGGTCACGGTCGTTACGTCCGACACGTTGCCGCGTGCAATGCCGAACGCGTGCGGCAAGCCGTCATAGGCACGCGATTGTGTTTGAAACGTACCGTACTCCCACCAGTACTTGCCGTCGAGTTTGACGATCACATCGTTCGTGCGAAGGCCGGCGGCGTAGGCGGGACCACCGGGCCGCACGTACGCGCGCATCAATCCATCCGCGGTTTTGAAGAGCGTATAGAAATAGGTCGGCTTCGCGCGCGCCGCATCTTCGGCGAGTCCGTGCCCGAACAACGACGCCGCGAGAGCGGGCGCTTCGAGAGTCCACGTGCGCAAACGAAAGAGCGCCGCCAGCGCCGCCGTACGGACGTCGTTCGAACGCGGCACGTACCATTGACCGACGGGCCAGCCCGCGCAATCGGTGAGTTCGAGTCCGACGTCGGCATCGGTCGCGACGAGGCGCGCGACGGCGACGAACGCTTTCGCGCTGCAATCGCTCGTGCTTGCGTCACCCGCATATGCGATCGCACGATACCCGCGCCAACCACGGCCGATCGCGTCGCGCACTTCGTCGCTCGCCGCAGCCGAGGCGCCCGGGTTACCGCCGTCGCCGGCTTGCACCGCGATCGTGCGCGCCGCTTCCGGCGGTGCGACGAGCCCCGGCGGAAACGGCACCGGCGTCGCGCCGATTTCGGCGGCGTGCGCGGGCGTCCCGAGCGCGAACGGCTGTACGCCCAAAAGCGATCGGCCGAAGAGCGCGACGGCGACGACCGCAAGCGTCGCAACCGCGACCTGATACGGCAACGTGAGTTTCGTGATCTCATCGACGCGGACGCCCGTGAAGTTCGCAACCCAAACGTTCTGCGTGTTCGTGGGATCGCAAACATTTTGCACCTGAACGACCGCCATGATGGCGGCTACGAGCGTGACCGCCGGGAGGATGCCGAGCCCCGCGAGCACGGTATAGACCGCGATCCCGACGCCGAAGGGATTGAGCGGACCGCGATAGAGCGCGAGCGGCGAGAACAGCCCGAACAGCACGACGTAGCCGAACCACGACCGCGGCGCGATTGCGGAGACCAGTGGTTCGAGCGCGGCGCGCACGCTCGGCAGCGACGTCGCGACGAGCAGCATGCCGATGCCCATGAAGAGCACGATCGCGGGCGCCACGTCCTCCACGCCGCGGATCGCCGCGGCGACGAGGGTCGGGACCGCCCGGCGCGGCGCCGTCGTCAGGACGCCGTAGAGCGCTGCAAGGGCGAACGCAACGATCGCGTTGGTGCCAAAACTGAAGAACAGAACGATCGGCAGCACCGGCGTGACAAGCGCGTAGAAAGGCGCGCGTTTGCGGGCGACCGGCTCGTCCACAGCGAGAGCCCATGTCGCGTAGCCGCGCGTCGTACGGAAACGCACGATCGCGAAGACGATCAGCGCGGCGAGATCGATCGCCGCGAGCGCGAACGCGTACGGCTGCATCGCGGCGCGCTCGACGCCGAAGGTCTTCGTGTAGAACGTCCACTGTGCGATATTGAAGACAAAACCGAGCGCGAATGCGAGCATGAAGAGCGTCGCCGCGGTCTTGCGCGGGACGCCGATCGTCAGCATGATCGGCAGCACGATCGAGCCGACCATGATGATCGCGCCAAGCCCAGTGAGCGACGTGAAAAGCAATGCGACCGCCGCCGCGAGCGCAAGCGCGAGCGGTGCCGGCCGGTCGCCGCCGAATTCCGCCGCATACGTGACGATCGTCTCCGCGATGCCCGTCGACAGCGTCACGCGCGAAAGCAACGCGCCGAAGATCACCGTCACGATGACGGCTGCGAGTTTGCTCGTGCCGTCAACGAACGTGGACCCGAGCCCCGCCACGCCGCCGCCGCCGGCGAGCGCGATGCCGAGCGCCATGAGTGGCACGGCCAGTAACGCCGGCAACGCACGAACGTACATCAGCGCGGCGGCCGCGATGAAAATCGCGACCATCGCGAGGCCCGCTAGGACGATGTCTGGTTCACCAGGCCGCGTCCGCCGAGGCAGCCAACGCCTTCAGGATGACATACGTTTCGAAGCGGATGCGCACTCGCGTGGCGTTCTCGTTCGCTGTCGGACGAGTCCTAGCTCGGTCGGGGCGATGACGCCCGATAGCGAGCGGCTCGAGCGCTTCGTTCGCGAAGCCAAGGCCGGCGAGATCGGCGACGATATGCTGATCGCACTGTTACGGCAAAACGGCTGGTCGGAGCGCCGCACCTACGCAGCCCTCGCCGCGTACTACGAGGCGCAACTCGGTTTGACGATTCCCACGCGCGGTGGCCGCGTCGAATACGCTAGCGACGCGTTTGTCTACCTGCTCGCCTTCATCTCGCTCGGCTTTTGGTCGTTTGCGCTCGGTAAGACGCTTTACGCGCTGATCGATCGCTCTTTTCCAGACTTGGTCGTGGCGCCGGATGCCGGCGGCGCGTCGCTTCGCGAAAGCGTCTCGTGGGAACTCGCGACGATCCTCGTCGCTTTTCCGATCTTCATGTTCGTTAGTCGGGCTATCGCGCGTGGTCTCACACGCAGTCCCGAGCGGCGGGACTCCGGCGTTCGAAAATGGCTCACATACATCGCGCTCGTCATATCCGCTGTCGTTCTGCTTGGCGACGGGATCGTATTCCTCAATGCCTTTTTGGGCGGCGAGCTGACCGTGCGCTTCGGCTTGCAAACGCTCGTGCTTTTAGCGATCGCGGGCGGCATCTTTTCCTATTACCTGCTGGCGATCCGCAGCGACCTCGAGGCGGTCGCGCGTGACCGCGCGTTCGCGTCGCTTGCGACGCTCTCGGCGCTCGTCGTGTTGGCATGCGGTTTCGGCCTTATCGGAACACCCGCACACGGCCGGCAAATTGCGGCTGATGACCGCCGGCTAGAGGTTCTCGCGGATATCGCAAATTGGCTCAAGAGTCCAACGGTCTCCAAATCCGACGCCGGGCCGCCGACGACGCTCTCCGCAATGCCCGCAGCTATTTCGCGTCGCGACCCGAGCGACGATCAGCCCTATGAGTACCGCCGGCTCGATGCCAAACACTATCGACTATGCGCGCGTTTCGAGACGGTCGGCGACGGCGCGGCAACGCCGCGCTCTTACGCCGTCGGGATGTTTGCGGCGAACACATTTGCACACGGCATCGGGCGCAAATGCTTCGACTTCGTATTCGACACCCGCTAATGCGGATCGACTCCGAGCGCTTCATCGAACGTCGGTAACGTTTTTTTCGCCACGTAATCGCGATAGACCGTACCGCTGATGCGATCGGCTCGCTCGATCGCACGCCGCGCGGCGAGGTGATAGCGCTCGAGAACGCTTTCTTCATGACTCGCGCGATTCTCGTATTCCCAGGCGGCGCGCACGAGCGGTTCGAGTGCGAGCATCGCGTCGCGCTGTTCCCAAAAGAGATACTTCGCAACGAAGAGTCCGCGATAGACGAAGCCGTCGTGCTCGCCGCCGGCGTTGGCGCGCGCGTCGTCGTAGTACAGGCGGGCTTCCCGGCCGATCTGATATTCGCGGCCGAGCGTATCGTAACGCCGCGCCGCGAGCGCAAGGACGGCGGCGGCGTTGCGATGCAAAGGCGGCGGCGGCGCGAGCCGCAGATGCGCGAGCGCCGTTTCCGCCGCAAGCCGGAGCTCGGCGAGCACGGCGTCGGTCAGCGGCTCGCGCGGTCCGTTTGCGCCGAGGTCGGGCGCGAGCACGTCGGCCCAAAATAAGTAGTCGCCGTACTCGCGCGGATTATGACCGCGCAGCGCCGTGCGCGCGCGCGCGAGCGCCGCGATGTCGTCCGCGTAACGCGAATCGTCGCTGCCGAAAAACACGGACGGAAAATCACTCGCATAGCGCGCGCGATCGACGGAGTTCGCTTCCCAGGCACTTGCCGCGGCGTAGACTACCGGGTACCACGTCGCTTCGAAGAGCGTTTCACCGTCATCGTGCCAAACGGTTTGGAAAAGCCCCAAGACGTGCGCGGCCTTTCCTTCAGTCACGAAGCGGTCGATGTTCCCGAGCGCCGCATCGAGATCGGGGTAGAGCTCGTTCCAATTGAGCGCACCGGGCGCCACCATCTGATCGAAGCCGCCTGCGGCAATGCGGTCGATGTACGGCTTATAGGTCGGATCATTCCCATAGTGCCAGTTGATGAAAACGAGCGACTTGGGGACGTTCCCGAACAGTTCGGGATGCCGCGCGAGCGCGTCGTCCCAAATCATCGGCCGGCCGCCGCCGTGCGCGAGAACAAAATTTGCCGTATCGACGACGTGCTTCGTGTAGACAGCGCCCTCACCGTTCGCTTCGACGAGCGCCTTCGCGCGACCACGACCGAGATCGGACGGCTCGTCCGATCCGATGTGAAAGAACGGCGGCTGCCCGACGGCGATGAGTTCATCGGCGATGAGCTCGCGCGCATAGGCGTCGCTCGCGGACACGGCGGGCGAAAGCAGATACCCGTGCGGTAATTCCGCGAGCCCGGCATAGCGTTCGAGTTTGAGCGTTTCGTGCATGTGCGCGAATGTTTGCTGCTCGGGGATGAATGCGACGTGAAAGCGCTGCGCGTAGCGCGCGAGCTCGCGCAGTTCCGCGGGGGTGATGCCGTCGAGCGGCGCCGGAAGCGGATGTTTGGGATCGACGAAAACATGTTCGATGTACGGGGAGTAGCCGTTCATCTTGAAGCTCGCGATCGTACGAATGCGTTCGCGGAAATAGCGCATCGACGGCAGCGGGCCGCGCGAGACGTCGTCGGAGAGGATACGCCAACGTAACGCCGGCGCATCGTCGATCCGCACGCACGGCAACGACCAGCGCCCGCCGTCACGCTGCGGGAGTTGCGCGAGCGTCGCAAGCGCATCGAAGGCACCGTCGTCCGTAAACGACCGAATTTCCACGCCCGTTCGAGCGACGACGAGCGCGTAGCGTTCGCGCTGAGATGCATCGGTCGCGTGCGCGCGAATGAAGCGGACCGCGACGCCCCCGGCATTCCCAGGCACGATACCAAACGCGCGCCAGCGTTCCGCAAGGAGTTCGACTGCGCCCGGATCGGCCCGCAGGCGCAGGAGCGCGGCGAGAATCGCCTGCGGCGCGGGTGCCGCACACATCGGAACGAGCGCGACGTGTTCGGGCCGCGGCAAGAGATGCAACGCACGCGGCGGGGTCGTGCCATCGGCGGCGCGGACGCTCGCACCGGCGCAGCACGCGAACATAACGGCGCCGGCGAGCATGAACGCGCGCAGGCGACGACGGATACGGAACCTCACCCGAGCGAACGTTCGAACGAGCACGAAAACGCCCCCGTCACTCGGCGGAGGCGCTCGCGCTCACTCACTGCATCGGCCTGCCGGCGCCTCACGAACGAACCCATGCCTCGCTCGGGCGACGCCGTGAGATACCGCACAGCCCATCCGTCATTCCTTCTTCTGAGATAGCGCCGATCGCACATTCGGCCCGTGCGAACCCGGACGGAATGACCCTCAAGGTGCCGAACGGTCGAGCATGACGCTCTCGGCCGCCGATTACGCCGTCATTATCGGGTTTTTCGCGATCAATCTCAGCATCGGACTGTACTACGCGCGGCGCGGTGGTAAGAGCCTCGGCGAGTTCTTCTTGTCCGGCCGCAACGTGCCGTGGTGGCTCGCCGGCATCTCCATGGTCGCGACCACCTTTGCGGTCGATACGCCGCTCGCCGTCACCGGGTTCGTCACCAAACACGGCATCGCCGGCAACTGGGTGTGGTGGAGTTCGGTGATGTCCGGGATTCTCACCGTCTTCTTCTTCGCGAAATTATGGCGGCGGTCGGGGGTGTTGACCGATGTCGAATTCATCGAACTCCGCTACAGCGGCAAAGCAGCCGCCTCACTACGCTTGGTGCGTGCGCTCTTTCAAGGCGTGGTGGTGAACACGATCATCATGGGCTGGGTCAATCTCGCCATGGCTAAAGTGCTCGAGCTCACGCTGCACGTTCCGAAGCTCGAAGCGCTCGCGGTGTGTCTGGTCTTCACGGCGATCTACGTGACGATCGGCGGTCTCTGGGGCGTGCTCGTGACCGATCTGCTGCAGTTCGTCGTGAAGATGTCGATGGCGATCGTGCTCGCCGTTGCCGCCGTATCCGCCGTCGGCGGCATCGGTTCGCTCGAGACAAAACTCGCCGCGCTCGATGCGTCGCACAAGGTTGCGGCCAGCGGCTCGATCCTCGCGTTCTTCCCGACATCGAACGAAGCGTGGCTGCCGCTTTTGACGTTTTTCACCTACATCGGCGTCCAGTGGTGGGCGTCGTCGTACCCGGGCGCCGAGCCCGGCGGCGGCGGCTACATCGCGCAGCGCATCTTCAGTGCGAAGAGCGAAAACGATTCGCTCCTCGCGACGCTCTTCTTCAACGTCGCGCATTATGCGCTGCGGCCGTGGCCCTGGATCCTCGTCGCGCTCGCGGCCCTCGTGCTCTATCCGCACGGCGTCGCGGGCAACGATGGCAAGATCGATCCAGAACTCAACTACATCCAAGCGATGATCGACCATCTGCCGGCGTGGTTACGCGGCTTGATGATCGCGGGCTTTCTTTCCGCCTACATGTCGACGATGGGGACCCACCTCAATCTCGGCGCCTCCTATCTGACCAACGACATCTACCGTCGCTTCTTGAAGCCCGAAGCGAGCGAAGCGCATTACGTGTGGGCGTCGCGCGTTGCGACGATCGTCGTCATGACGTTAGCGATCGGCGGCGCGTTCGCGAATCAGTCCGTCGGAGATTCGTATATCTATCTCTATAATTTGACCGCGGGCGTTGGGCTCGTGATGATCCTTCGCTGGTACTGGTGGCGAGTGAACGCGTGGAGCGAGATCTCGGCGCTGGTCGCATCGGCCGTCGTCTCGAACGCCTTGCTGATCTTCAACGTCTTCAGCGACGCAAACAAGACCGCGGAGGTGCTGCTCGTCACCGTTCCGATCACGACGCTCGTTTGGATCGGCGTGACGTTCGCGACGAAACCGGAGCCCGACGAGACACTGGTGCGCTTCTACGAACGCGTTCGGCCGAGTGCGTTCGGATGGAAACGCATCGCAAGCGTCTCCCGAACGGCTCCGGGCGCAGAGCCGCTCGGTATCAATCTCATCGACTGGCTCGCAGGCTGCGGACTCGTATACGGGGCGCTCTTTGGGATCGGCAAGATCGTACTGGGCAATCTCGGCGCGGGGCTCGGGTATCTCACGATTGCCGCAATCTGCGGGGCGATCATCACTTACAACGTGACCCGCAGCGAGCGCGCGCTGGCGAGCGGCGCCGCCGCCACATCACGGGCGACCGTCTAGCCGCGCATCGGCTCGGGGGCGCGACGGTATTCGAACTCCTTATCGATTTCGATCACCAGATCTTTGAGTTCGTTCGCGGACACGCCGTCGACGCGCTGACCGAGTTCGATGAGATCGCGGTCCGATTTGACCAGCGCCGCAATCATCGGCGCATCGAGCCGGGCATGTTCGAATTTTCGCACGAACACTTGATCGGAGAACATGCAGCGCATCAAAACGTCTTCGAGCGCTTTGGTCGTGGATTCGTCGAGCGTTCCGACAAGCCGGGTCTGCGCCTCAGTCAAGCGCTCTCCGACGAAGGCACGCACACGCATGTCGCTATCGTGGCGCGCCCGTTCGTCTTCGTATTCATGATAGTCGGGGATACGTTCGCGAACGTAGCTTAGATCATCGCTCATGCGGCGTCACGACCTCCGCAGGCAGCTGACGGTTTCCACGAGCTCCGGCAGCACGCTTGCGGCCGGACCGATGAGATGCGCATCGGTATACGGTGTAATGACGGTCGATTCAACATTGACTTCCACGATATAAGCATCGGCACGAGGGAGGTGCGTAGCGAGCGCCGCGGCCGGATTCACCATGCCGGAAGTGCCGACAACGAGTAAGACGTCGGCACGCGCGGCCGCGTTCGCCGCTTGTGCCCACGTCGCTTGGGGCAACGATTCGCCGAACCATACGATATCGGGTCTGAATCGTCCCGGCAAGGCACGGTTGCAGGGATGCTCGATGTCATCCCGCTTCAGCGGTCCATCGAAAGGGCGGCGGGACCCACAGCGGTTACAGCGTGCTTCCCGCAGGCTTCCGTGTAATTCAAGCACCGCTTGCGAGCCCGCGCGGAGGTGGAGTGAATCAACATTCTGCGTTGCGATCGTGAAGTCGGCGTAGAAAAGTTCCAGCCGTGCGAGCGCGCGATGACCGGCGTTGGGTTCGACGAGCTGGTGTGCGGCGCGGCGTTCGTTGTACCACGACCAGACGAGTTCGGGATCGCGCGCAAAGCCCTCGGGCGACGCGAGTTCCGTGACGCGATGGGTGCGCCAAAGCCCGTTCGCTCCTCGGAACGTCGGCAGACCGCTCTCCGCCGAGATGCCCGAACCCGTGAGCGCGCACACGGACGCCGCTCGCGCGAGACGTTCCGCGACCGTTGCAATCACGCTGCCTTGCGCTCGCGCTCCGTGACCTGTTGCGCTCCCGGCCGTGTCTCGAGCAGGCGCAGCGGCGTGACTTTCTGGCCGCCCCGCGGCGGTTTCTCCGGCGGATCGCCGCTTTGAAAATACACCATGACGTTGGCGGCGGCGCCGGCGAGTGCGACGATACCCCACAGGCTGAAAAAGAAAAATGTCGTGTTGGGATGGCCGTTTCGCCACGTGGCGACAGTGGCGATGACCGAGGTTGCGATCGCGCCAAGGCCGCCGGCGCCCGCAAATATTGCTAGCTGCAGAAAGGTGCGGTCGCGTTGGCGCCGTGGTCGAGTCGGCATACCTTATTCTAACATCCGCTTGTACCCGGCGGGCGTTTCGATACTGCGGGCCGCTTCGAGGGCGGTATTGCAGATGGGACGAACCGCACGGTGTGGATGACGCGAGTCGACTTATGGAACGGGTGCGCGACCGCGATGTCGCGGCCTTCGAAGCCATATACGACGCGTACCATCGGCTCGTCCATGGTATCGCGCTGAAGATGCTCCAGGACGCCATGGCGGCAGAAGACCTCACGCAGGCCGTCTTTCTGAAAGTTTGGAGTCAGCCGGCCGCATTTACGGCGGGGAATTTCGGCGCATGGATCGCGCGCGTTACGCGCAATCGCGCCCTGGATACACTGCGCAGCCGCGCGCTGCGCTCCGAAGGCGACATGCCGCTCGACGTGCCGATCGACGGCACGCTCGACGACGTCGTCTTCGCGCGCATCGAGGGGGAGCGCGTTCGTGCGGCGCTCGGCGCGCTGCCGCAAGAGCAACGTTTTCCGATCGAGCTCGGTTTCTTCGGCGGCATCACGCACGAAGAGATCGCGCGCCGTACCGCAACGCCGCTCGGCACGGTAAAGACGCGTATCCGTGCCGGTCTGCGCAAGTTGCGCTCGACGCTCGAGGCGGGAGTCGGGCGATGATCCACGACGATGAGTTCCTCGATTCCGTGGCGGTTCTCGCACTCGGTGCGCTTCCGGAAGCGGAGGCACGCACACTTGCCGAACATGTCGCGACGTGCGAGAGCTGTCGCGCCGAATACATGCGCTTACGTGAAGCCGCGGACTTCGTCGGCTATGCCGCCGAATCGCCGACCGACGAGCGTGACGAACCTGCGGCCGGGCTGCTCAAAGCGCGGATCATGCACGAAGTGCGCGGCGATGCGCCGGTCTCTGCGGCGCAAGGCCGCGCCGGTTTCGTTACGTCAACGCGTCCGCGAACAGCGTGGCTCGCGTACGGCGCCGCCGCCGCGGCAGCGATCGTTGCGATGCTCGTGTTCGCCGACGATGCTTCGCAACGCCACGCGAACGTTCGCAGTAGCGCCCGCATCGCCGATCTGGAACGTCACGCGGCGGCGCAATCCGCGCAAACCAACGACGCAACGTCGCGCGCGCGGGCGCTCCACACGCGAATCGCGCAAATCGTCGCACCCGGCAGTAAGCATTTCGCCGTCGCGAGCGGCGAAGTCGTCACCAGCGGCGGTCGTGTGATCGTGGCGTTAGGAAAGCTGCCGAGCCTTCCCAAAGGCAAAGTCTATCAGGCGTGGACGCTCGCACGAGGCTCGAAAACCGTCGTGCCGAGCATCACGTTCTCGCCTGATGCGAGCGGCATCGCGATCGTTGAACTGCCCGAACGCGCCGCGCATCTCGCTGCGGTTGCCGTGAGCGTCGAACCCGACGGCGGCAGCAAAAAACCGACGTCGAAGCCGAAATTCGTTCGCCCGCTTTCGTAGAAGCCGTCCGGTGAGTGGCCTCGAAACGTTGACGTTCGCGACGACGGCCGAGACGCTCGTATACCTCGCGAGGCGGCCGTACGAAAACGTGTTCGTAGCGTGGTTGATCGAGACCGGTCAAGCTTCGCGCGGCCAGGTCGTGCTGTGGCGCGACGCGGCGGGCGCCGTTGCCGGCGTCTGTTATTACGGCGCGCAGATCGTACCATGCGCGGACGACGGTGATGCGCTCGATGCGTTCGCCGAACGAAGCCGCAATGCGCGAGAGGCGCGGATGTTCGTCGGTCCGCGCCCCGCTATCGAAGCCGTGTGGACGCGTGCGCGTGCCTGGTTTCCGCCGCCCCGCGCCATACGGGCCAGGCAGCTCGTCTATGCACTCGAGCGCTCGAGCTTGCGTGCCTTCGCACTTGATGCCGGCGGAGCCGCGGCCCGCGCTCTGCCCGATGAAGTCGACGAACTCGTGCCGCATTCCGCGCAGATGATCTCGGGCGAGATCGGCGGCGACCCGACTCGCGTCACGCCGGAATTCCGCAGCCGTTGCGCACGGATCGTCGCCGCCGGCTGGTGGTGGCGCTATCGCGTCGGCCAAACGCTCGCCTTTACGTGCAATATCGGCTCGGCGACGGCGCTAACGGCGCAAATTCAAGGCGTGTGGACGCCGCCGTACCTGCGCGGCGCCGGCCATGCGACGCGCGGACTCGCCGCTATTTGCGACGACATGCTGCGCGCCTTTCCGACACTCACGTTGTATGTCAACGACTTCAATAGCGCTGCGATCGCGCTCTACGAACGCGTCGGCTTCGAGCGCGTCGGCGAGTTCGCGACGATTCTCTTCGACTAGCGCCGCTATAGGACGCGTGCATCGAGCGGCGTTTCGCGTGCGCTGCCTGCGACGCGTTCCACGCGATACGCGCGCGCGTTCGGCCGCGCCGAAACGACGTTCGCGGGCGCGTCGCCGACGAGATGAACGGCAGCGCCGTCGTCGCACGCGATGCCGGGCGCGATGTCGCCCCCCGCGATGAGACGCTGATAGGCGGGGCGCCGTTCTGTTTCGGCGTCGTAATGCGGGCAATTGCTTCCGCGTACGAAGCCGAGACCGTGCAGCGGCGTAAGCTCGCCCGCGAGCGAATCCGTCACGCCCGCTTCGAACCAGCAAATCGATCCGGCGCTCGAGCCGCAGAGCACGGTACCGCTTTCCCACGCCTCACGCAACATCGTATCGAAATTCCACTGTCGCCAGACCGCGAGCATGCTGCGCGTGTTGCCGCCACCGACGTGCACGATATCGAACTCGAAGAGATACGCGCGCAGATCGACGGGTGTGCGCCGGAAGAAACGCAAGACCTCGAGTCCGACGCCCAAGCGACCATACGACTCGTAAAAGCGCGCGACGTACGACGCGTCATCGCCGCTCGCGGTCGGCACGAAGACGACGCGCGGTTTTTGTTTTCCGCACGCATCAACGATGTAGCGCTCGAGCTTGAAGTTTTCGGTTTCAGGCACGAGAACGCCGCCGCCGATCGCTACGATCTGGCGTACGACGCTCACCCCTTTGAGGCGCTCCCAGCGGTATAGACGGGCATGTCACCGCCATGCGAAGGCGCGGCGCCGTCCGTTGCTGACGACGCGGGCGGAAACGCACCGGCACGCACGTCGCTTGCATAGGCTTGCAAGGCGCTCGTCGCAACGCTTGCGAGTTCCGCATAGCGTTTCGCAAACGGCGGTGCATCGGGATAGAGCCCGAGCACGTCGTGCAACACGAGCACTTGCGCGTCACAGGCTTCCCCCGCGCCAATGCCGATCGTCGGGATCGAAAGCTCGCGCGTGATCTCAGCGGCGATCGCCGGTTCGACCATTTCGAGCACCAGCGCGTACGCACCGGCGGCTTCGATCGCGCGTGCGTCGGCGAGCAGACCGTCGCGATCGTTCTTGCGACGGTATCCCGCACCGATCGACGCGGTTTGCGGTAACACGCCGATGTGCGCGACAACCGGAATGCCGGCGCCCGCGATCGCCGCGATGCGCGGCGCGATGTTGACGCCGCCTTCGAGTTTCACGCTGCTCGCGCCGGCGCGCACCAGCGCGACGGCCGACCGGATCGCGTCGGCATCGCACGTTTCGTACGAGCCGAACGGCATGTCGACGATCACGTGCGCGCGCGTCGTCCCGCGCACGACCGCGGCGCCGTGACGGCACATATCGTCGAGCCCGACCGGAGTCGTCGCGTCGTACCCGAGCACGACCATGCCGAGCGAGTCACCGACGAGCACGACGTCGATCCCCGCCGCTTCGGCACAGCGGGCGAAGGGCGTGTCATACGCCGTGATCACGGGGAAGCGCGCACCCTTGCGAGCACGGATCGCAGCGGAGGTAAGACGGCGCAAAGCAGCCATGGCCCGCGCTACGCCTTCGCGTGCTCGTGCACCTAGCAAGAAGCGTCAGCGTGCCCTCTCGTTAGCTTCTCGTACGCGCCAGAACGTCGGCGTAGGCACGTTGCGTTGCCGGCACGGCGACCCCATGCGCGCGCGCATGCCGCACGAGAGCGCCTGAGATCGCTTCGATTTCCGTTGGCCGGCCATGGTCGACATCTTGCAGCATCGACGAGCGGTTCGCGGACGTCAGCATCATCACGCGCTCCGCCTCGACGACGGGATCCGGGAACGGCAGGGCGACGCCCTCGGCTTGCGCGACGAGGTGGGCTTCGCGTGCGAGAGCGGCCGCACGCTCACGCAACAGCGGCCGTTCGAGCAGTTCGCCATTGCAGACACCGGCGAGCGCGGTGACGGGATTGATTGCCGCGTTGATCACGAGCTTCGCCCACACGTAGGGTTCGATCGGTCGCGCGACCGTTGCGTGCAAGCCGCATCGCGTAAAGAGCGCCGCGAGCGCGTGCGGCTCAACGCCCGGATCGTGTCCACGAGCCCAGCCGATGTGCGTCGCCCCGACGGCGGTGCGGCGCACGACACCCGGCTCGAGCCACGTCGCCGCTTCCGTCGTCGGTCCGAGCGCGACCTGACGGCGTTGGCCAAGCGCGGAGGCAATGTGCGACGGCGCGTCGATCCCATTTTGGAGCGAGAGAATGACGGCGTTGGACGCGAGCGTGTCTCGCAACGGCACGAGCGCGTCGATCGTTGCGTACGCTTTCACCGCAACGACGAGCAACGCCACATCGCGCGCCGCTTCGGGTTCGCGGGCGACGCGTACGGCGCGCACGGTTTCGCCCGCGATCGTGATGCCACCGCGAGTCGCGATCGCCCGCGCGACGCGCGCATCGTGCACCAGTAGCCGAACGTCGCATTCCACCGCGAGCGTCGCCGCAACAAGCGTTCCAAGCGCTCCCGCGCCCAGCACCGCAACCTTCACCGCACGCGCCTGCGCCATGCCCGCGCCGTCGGCAACGTACGCTGCCTCACGTTTCCCGCGCTTGCTGAAGACCGAATTGGTCTGGGCCGAACCGATAGGTATGAGTCAGGACATGCCCAAGGTCGTCCTCGGTGACGGCCCGAGCGCCGTTGAATTTGCCTTCGAAGACCTCTGCCGCCATACGATTGTCTTCGGCTCCTCCGGCTCGGGCAAGACGACGCGGGCCTTCAACCCGCTGCTCAAGGAAATGTTCGGCACGCTTCAAGCCGGCGGACTGATCATCTGCGCGAAGGGCGAAGCGGTCGCCGAGGTCTGCGAGATCGCGCGCCTCGCCGGGCGCGAAACGATCGTCGTGCAACCGGGTTCAGAACGCGGCATCGATCTGCTCAGCGGAAGCCCCGACCTCGATTCGATGTACTTCCGCGACACCTACGGCAAAGTCGAAGGCGAAGCCAAACAGTGGGTCGAGGCCGCCATCGCGCGTCTGAAAAATGCGTTGCGCATGCTCAACGGCGCAGGCGAGCAGTACTACACGTTCGGCCATCTCACCCAGTATTGCTTCGATGAAGATTTCCAATCGCGGGCGCGCATCTTCGCGATGGAGCGCATGCGCAAGATGGGATCGGACCAAGCCGAAGAGGCGTGGACGATTCAAGAAGCGATCGACTACGAAGAGCTGCGCTGGAACAAGTACACGCCCGAAGCGCGTCGCGCCGTTCAGTTCGCGGTCTCGCAGTTGCTCGAACCGCTGCGCGACTATCGGATTCAAAAAACATTCGCATCGGATAAGTTTGGTCTCATTCCGCTAGACACCGTCTTCGACGGAACGATCATCGTCCTGCACGTACCGCGCTCGCGTTACCAGCGCGCCGCAGCAGCCGTGTACACGATGGCGAAACGCCGCTTCTTTACCGCGGTCGAAAATCGCCGCTCGAATCCAAAGCTCGATCAAAAGCGCCCGATCCTCTTTGGTGTCGACGAATATCAATTGTGCATCTCGGAATCCGATGTCGATTCGCTCGGCGTCATCCGCTCCGCCGGCTGCATGGTGCTCGCAACGACCCAGGGTGTCTCGTCGCTCTACACCGCACTTCCGCGTGACATTGTCGACGCCGCCCTACAGAATTTCACGCAGAAATTATTCTTCAAAACCGACGACCACGAGACGCTCGCCACGTTGATTCGTGCGACGCAGCATACCAAGAGCGGCTTTCAGACGAGCGAACTCTTCGCGATGTCACGAGATCAAGGCGTGGCCCACCTCACCGTTGGCGATCGGTCGGTCGACGCCGTCATGGATATGAAGCCCCTCTTCGTCAGCATCAACCACATCGGCGCGCAACCGGAGACACCGCAGCTCGCCGCCGTCGGATAGTCGTCGAACTCGAGCCGCCAGTCGCTCCCTAGCTCACTTACCGAGGGTCGACCCTCCCACGGCGCTAAAGTTAAGCGCCCTGTTGCACGACGGAAACTTTAGCGGATACGGTCGTCCGGAGTCCGTCGAAGTTGGGCCAGCGCCGCTCGGATTCATCGCCAAGCGCATTGCAGTTGGCTTTCTACACGCGCGCACAGAAGCGAGAGTGGCGTTACCTATCCGCCACCACCGCTCGATGAGCGGGGCAAATCTGACATGCTAGGGAGTCGCCGCGGGCGCAACGTTCGGCCCCGGGTGAAGAACCTGGATAGCCTGTCGGAGGAACCGCCGACCACTGAAAGAGACCGCGCCACGCACGGGCGTCATTCCACGCTTCTCGACCGAGGAGGCCCATGATTAGCGTACCAGCCAAACCCACCCAACAAAGCATAGAGCCGCCCCACTTTGGAGCTGACCCGGTTTAGTGGACGAACGGTTTAGGCTGCTTCGGATCGGTCTCGCTCCTCAAATTCAATCGGGCTGAGATAGCCAAGAGTCGAATGGAGCCTCTTCGAATTGTACCAAGTTTCGAT
>JAABUQ010005164.1_pt1 | contig 21243 bp, 17 predicted proteins | sample 5560001 | NCBI WGS metagenome assembly JAABUQ01 (sample SAMN10711888, study PRJNA513371) | rock metagenome | isolation source: Antarctica rocks | place: Antarctica: Victoria Land, Finger Mt nord | collected 2015-12-18
AGGAGGCGGTCTCGGCGGCGATTCGGGATTGGGTGGCCAACGTCGAGACCACCCACTACATCATCGGCTCGTGCGTCGGCCCGGCCCCGTTCCCAGCGCTTGTGCGCGACCTGCAGCGCGTGATCGGCGACGAGGCCCGCGCCCAGGTCCTGACCGCCGCCAGCCGGCTGCCGCAGCGGGTCGTGGCCTGCGTCGGCGGCGGGTCGAACGCCATCGGGATGTTCACCGCCTTCGCCCAGGACCAGGAAGTGGAGTTGATCGGCGTCGAAGCGGCCGGTGAGGGAATCGACAGCGGCCGCCACGGCGCGCCGCTCACCGCCGCCGGGCTCCCCGGGGTCCTCCACGGTGCCTTCTCGGCGATCATGCAGGACGAGGACGGGCAGATCCAGGAGGCGCACTCCATCTCGGCCGGCCTCGATTACCCGGGCACCGGCCCCGAGCACGCCTGGCTGCGAGACTCCGGCCGGGCCCGATATGTCGCGGTCACAGACGAACAGGCGCTTGAGGCCTTTGCCCTCACTTCCCGTCTGGAGGGCATCATCCCCGCACTGGAGAGCTCGCACGCTCTCGCCTGGGCGCTGGCCAACCGCGACAGCGGGCTGGACCTGGTGTGCCTGTCGGGCCGGGGTGACAAGGACCTGGCGGAGGCGCTGGAGCGGCTCGACCAGCAGGGCGAGATGTGAGCGGGGGGGCGACGATCGCCGCGGCCTTTGCCGCGGCCCGCCAGGAGGGCCGCGCGGCATTGATGCCCTACATGATGGGCGGGTTTCCGGATTTCGGGCGCTCGCAGGAGATCGCGCAGGCCTACGCCGACGCCGGCGCAGACCTGGTGGAGCTGGGGGTGCCGTACTCAGATCCGCTGGCCGACGGCCCGGTGATCCACGCCGCCGCCGGCCGGGCGCTGGCGGCGGGGGCCAGGCTCTCCTCCGTGCTCGATCTCGGTGCCGGGCTGGCGACCCAGGTTCCGGTGGTGGTGATGTGCTACTTCAACCTCATCCTGGCTCAGGGGCTCGAGCGGTTCCTCGACGAGCTGAGCGCGCGCGGGATCAGTGGCGTGATCGTCCCCGACCTGCCGCTGGAGGAGGCACCGGAGGCGCTCGCGGCCTGCGACGAGCGCGATGTGGCGTTGGTGCCGCTGGTGGCCCCGACGACTCCTCCCGAGCGCCTGCGCCGGATCGGTGCGCGCGCTCGTGGCTTCCTCTACACCGTCTCGGTCACCGGGACGACCGGCGAGCGCAGCTCGCTGGGCCGAGGGCTCGGAGCGATCATCCAGAGCGCCCGCGCCAGCACCGAGGTTCCGGTGGCGGTCGGCTTTGGCATCGGCACTCCCGAGCAGGCTCGCGAGGCCGCCACGGCTGGCGCGGACGGGGTGATCATCGGGACCCGCCTGGTCCGCGAGGCCGGCGAGGCCGGGGATCCGGCGGCGGCGCTGCGCGCTCTCTTGGGCGGATTTGCCAGGGCGCTGCGCGAGCAGCCCGTCGGTTAGCATGGTTTCCCGATGGGCCTGATTCTCACCGCCACCGCTGGCCTGAGCCTGTGGATCATCCTGTGGGCCGTGGGCGTCTCCGGCTTCGACGCGATCCTCATCGTCGTCGTGATGGTGCTGGTGGCGATCGCGGTGCGGCAGCTGAGTCCGTTCCTGCCGGGCCGGCGGGACTAGCCGAGCAGGCCTCGGTGCGCCGCATCGCGCTCGTCGGGGGCCGTGCGCGGCTCCGTGCCCGAGGGCCCCTGGTGGCCGCTTGCGCGGTTGCGGTGCTGAGCGCTGGATGCGCAGGCGCCGCGGGCACCTCGAGCGTGACCGCCACCGGTCGGAACCTCACGATCTATCTCAGCGCGCCCGTGGGCGCCGGAAGTAGTCACCTCGCCCAGGACGTGCTCGACGCTGAGAGCCTGGCCTTCAGCCAGAAGGCCGGTGAGGTCACGACCTTCAAGCTCTCGCTGCAACGGCTGTCGGCGCCCAAGCCCTCCGACAACGCCCGTACCGCGATCCAGAACACGGCGGCGATCGCCTACCTGGGCGAGATCATGCCCGGGAGCTCCGCGGAGACGATCGGCATCACCAACGCCCAGCAGCTGCTTCAGGTCTCACCGACTGACACCGCCGTCGCCCTGACCCGGGCCACGGCCGCGGTCCCCGGCGCTCCGGCCAGCTACCTCGAGTCCCAGAAGACCTACGGGCGGACTTTCGCCCGCGTGGTGCCGAGCACCGTTCAGGAGGCGCACGCCCAGGCGACCCAGATGCAGGGGGAGGGGGTCCGGAGCCTCTACCTGACCGACGACGGCACCCCCTACGGCCGGGCCCTGTCGGCCGCGGTCAAGGCCGACGCCGCTGGGATGAGCTTGCGCACCGGCCCGCCGCAGGCCAGCCCGTTCTCGAGCGCCGGCGCAGACGCGCTGTTCTTCGCCACGGCCTCTCAGCCCGTCGCCCGAGCCCTGTTCACTGCGGTCGCCGCGGCCCACCCCACCGCCAAGCTGTTCGGCTCCTCGGCGCTGGCCGATCCCACCTTTGCCGCCTCGCTGGGCGCCGCCCGGCTCAACCTGGTGGTCTCGGCGCCCGGGCTCGCCCCCGGAGCGGCCACGGCGCGCCAGTTCCTGCACGCTTTCCAGAGCACCTACCACCACGTCCCGGTGCCGCAGGCGGTCTTCGGCTACGAGGCGATGTCTGCGGTGATCGATGTTCTCAAGGAGAGCGGCCCGGGAGCCGGCAACCGCGCTGCCGTGGTGCACAACTTCTTCGCCATCCGCAATCGCCAGGCGCCGATCGGGAGCTACTCGATCGACGTCAACGGAGACACGAGCCTGGCGCCGTTCGTGTTCGAGCGTCTGCGCGGAGGGCGATTCGTCCCCATCGGGCAGCACTAGCGCGTGCGCATCGCTGGTGCCAGGGTGGCCGGGGCTGTCGCCGTCGGTGCCTTCGCCTGCGCCGGTGCGGTGGCGGGCTGTGGCGCGAGCACGCCGCCTGGAGACCGGATCACCGCTCACGAGCTCACGATCTACGCCAGCCTGCCGCTCCAGGGCACCTCGGCGGACAGCGGCGAGGCGGTGCTGGCCGGCGCCAGCCTGGCGCTCTCCCAGCAGGGAGGACGCATCGGTCGTCTGCCGGTCACGCTGCGGCCGCTAGACGACGCCACGGCCGCGCGAGGCGGATGGGATCCCGGTCAGACAAGTGCCAATGCCCGGCAGGCTGCGGCTGATCCCAGCACGATCGCCTACCTCGGAGACCTCGACTCCGGCGCCAGCGCAGTCTCGATCCCGGTGCTCGAGCGCAGTGGGATACCGCAGGTCAGTCCCACCAGCACCGCGGTCGGGCTCACCTCCGGTGGCCCCGGCGCCTCCCCGGGGGAGCCCCAGAAGTACTACCCCACCGGCGAGCGCACGTTCGTGCGCATCGTTCCCGACGATGCGGCGCAGGCGCAGGCTCAGGTGGCGCTCCAACGCAGCGCCGGCTGCACCTCCACCTATGCGCTCGACGACGGCGGTGTCGACGGGGAGGCCTCCGCTGAGAGCTTCTCGCAGATCGCGCCGAGCGCTGGCCTGCGACTGGCGGCCGTGGGAACCTTCGATCCGGCCGCGAGCGACTTCACCCCGGCCGTGGCCGCCGTGGCCGCGACCGGCGCCGATTGCGTGCTGCTGAGCGCCCGCGCGGGACCGGCGGCCGTGGCGCTCACCGAGCGGCTCGCGGCGGCGCTACCGCGCGCCAGCCTGTTCGCCACCGCGAGCCTGGCCCACGACGCCTACACCGATCCGCGGCAGGGAGGGCTGCCGGCGGCGCTCGATCCGCGCGTGGTGATCACCTCGCCTGCCCTGGGCTTGCGGGCCTACCCCGCCGCGGCGACGCGCTTCCTGGCCGGATATCAGGTCCGCTCGCAATCGCCACGGTTTCCCACGCTGGCGACGCGATCACGTTCAGGAGCGCGGCTGCGGCCGGGCTCGGGGGCGGGGTTGGCGCTTCAGGTTCGCTCGGGGTCACCCCCCCCGGACGCGATCCTCGGCTACGAGGCCATGAGCCTGCTGCTGGGCGCGATCAATCGCGCCAGCGAGGATGGCCGGCGCGCGGTGCGTCGCACGCGCGTGCTGGCGGCACTGTTCGCCACTCGCGAGCGCCACAGCGTCCTGGGCACCTACAGCCTGACCTCCGCCGGGGACACGACCTTGCGGCGCTTCGGCGCCTACCGCCTCGCCCGGGGACGCCGGTACTTCTGGCGGGTGCTCGACGGCTAAGCAGGTTCGCCGCGCGATCTGCGCGCGGCCCGCCGACACCGGTGAACGTTGCGTTAGGGCGGCGCCGGGGCGGGAGCAGCCCGGCCCGGGCACATTAGTCTGATCCTCCGAGACCGAGTAGGCCAACCCGAGGACCGCGCGAATTTCCACCAGAGCTATGTCCGGATGTCTGCTGGCGGCGCTGGTGCTCACGGTGGGCGGCTGTGGCGGCGCCAGCAGGCGCGGCGACGGTAACGGCGGTCCCCACGGGGCGGCCAACGTGGTGGAGGTCTACTCCAGCCTGCCCCTGCGTGGGCCGCCGGGCGCCCACGGTCGCGCGATCCTGGACGGCATCCGCTTGGCGCTTCATCAAGCCGGTGGCCGCGCGGGCCAGTACACCCTGAGCCTCCGATCGCTGGACGCCTCCGGATCAGCCGCTGGGGGCTTCAGCCGGACCCGGGTGACGGTGAACGCCAGAACCGCCGCCGCGGACACGAGAACCGTCCTGTACATCGGCGACTTCGACTCGCAGGCGAGCGCGACATCGATCCCGATCCTCAACGAGGCGGGGGTTCCGCAGATCAGCCCCGGGAGTACGTATGCCGGCTTGACCGTCGCGGGGCCGGGCACCCGCCGGGGCGAGCCGCAGGAGTATTACCCCGGAGGTCGCCGGACCTTCTTCCGCATCGTTCCCAGCGACACGATGCAAGCGGTGGCGGGCCTGGAGACGATGAAGCACGACGGCTGCACGAAGGTCGCGGTGGTCTACGACAAGCGCCCCTACGGCAACGGCCTGGCCGCGATCCTGCAGCTCGACAGGTCCAGGTACGGCGTCGCCATCGTCTCGGACACCGGCATTCCCTCAAGCCAGCGACTGCGCGCCTACGCCAGGTCGCTCAAGCGCCTCGGTGTCGACTGCTTCTACTTCGCCGGGGTCTCCTCGACCCACGCCGTCCAGATCACCCGGGACGTGAACGCCGTGCTTCCGGGGGCCAGGATCCTCGGCGGGGAGGGGATCTGCACCAGCTCGTACACCAACCCGGCGGACGGCGGCGTACCCGCCGCCGTTGCCCCGAGGATCGAGTGCACGATGGCCGTGCAGAGTGTGGTCTCCTACCCGGGCGCCGGGCGCTTCCTCGATGCCTACAGAGCCCTGTACGGGGCCGGGGAGCCGGATCCATACGCGATCTACGGCTACGAGGCGATGAAGCTCGCGCTGGACACGATCGCCTCCCTCGGGTCCCAGGGCAACGACAAGGCGGTGGTGCGGGCGGCGCTGCGGGCCACCAGGACTCGCCAATCCGTGCTCGGGAGCTACGGGTTCGACGCCAACGGCGACACGACGCTGCGCTCCGTCGGCCTCTATCGCGTCGACAGGAACGGCCGACCGCGGTTCGAGCGGCAGGTGGGCTGAGTCGCCCTGACCGGCGGTATCGGCGCGACTCGCTCTTGGGGGCCGCACGGGCACAAGTGCACGACGACCGAGCACCCTGATCGCGTACGCGCGTTCTTGCTCCTCCGGGGGGCTCGCAGCGTCACAGGCCTCCGGGAGGGCTGCTCGCCGTGCACTTGTACCCCGGGCGTGGTGCTCACGTCAGTGCAGAGCACCCAGGTGGTCTGCCCATCGTCTACCACGTCGGTGGTCACCCGACCGCCTTCTGAGTCGCCTTCTGAGCCGGTGCCCTGAGCGGCCTCAGCGGCGCAGGGCAATCTGCGCCTGCGCCCAAGCCAGCGCCTGCGCCAGCCGTGCGATCACGCCTGGGGGTGGTCTGTCATCTGCCTGACGGTGACCCGGAGCACCGCGTAGCCGGCGGCGCTCAGCACCTGGCCCTTGGCGCGGTCCTGCTCAAAGGCTCGCCGGCCGCCGTGGTAGAGGTAGCCGTCGACCTCCACCACTACCCGCAACCCCGGCCACAGCGCGTCGATGAGGTAACCCTGGCAGCGGACGTTGAGCTGGGGCTCCGGCAGGTCCGCGGCGCGAATCAGCGCCAGCAGCATCTCCTCGGCCTCGGAGAGGGTTACGGTCTCGCATCCCTCTCGACCGAGCAGCGTCGCGAGCGCGGGAGCTCCCGCACCGTGTGGCGCACGCGCCACCACGCTCGCGATCTGTGCGATGGTGGCGAGACCCTGGCGCAGTGCCTCGTCGAGGGCCCGTTCCAGGTCACGCGCGTCTACCACGCTGGCCAGATCCAGGAGGGTGCGCGCCGGCGAGGTGACCGGCAGCCACCGGCGGATGCGGAGGTCGTGGGGGAGGAGGGTGGTGCTGCGGTGCACGCAGACTCCGGCCCGACGGGGGAAGCGGGGGCCGGGAACGCTCACGTGGACGCGCGCGTCGCGGTAGTGGCGAAGGAGCTCCCACAACGTGCCGGCGCTCGTGTGGCTGAGCACGGCGCCGTCGCCAGCCGCCAGCAGGGCGGCGGTCTCGTCCCCGAGCTCGACCGGGGCCGGATGCCCGACCGCGTATACACCTCGGTGCCGGGGGTGCAGCCGCCCGCTCCCGAGCTGGCCCTCGATCATCTTGCGGGTCAGCCCGGCGGCCAGCAGCTGCCGGCGTGAGACCCGGCCGCGTTGCGTCGAGGCGATCGCCGCCACCCGCCCGTCGGCGGGGCCGCTCACGGGTACAAGTGCACGACGACCGAGCACCCTGATCGCGTACGCGCGTTCTTGCTCCTCTGGGGGGCTCGCAGTGTCACAGGGCTCCGGGAGGGCTGCTCGCCGTGCACTTGTACCCCCGCGCGTGGTGCTCACATCCGTTCAGAGCGCCGTGGCCGGAGGAGTTCGCCCCCCCGACCGCAGGCATTCGCCCCCCGACCGCGGGAATTCGCCCGCCGACCCGGGGAATTCGCCCCCGGGCCGCCGCTACCGGCCCGGCATCAGGCGCAGCTCCTCGGTGGAGGCGAAGCCCATCTCCGCCCCCGCCTCGGCGGCGCCGCTGGCCCGAGCCTCCTCCGCCACCGCCGCGGCCACCGCCGCCGCCACCTCGCGATTGAACACCGACGGGATGATGTAGTCCTCGCGCAGCTCCTCCTCGACGACGATCTCCGCAATTGCTCGGGCAGCGGCCGTCTTCATCGGTTCGCTGATCTGCCCCGCCCGCACGTCCAGCGCGCCGCGGAAGATGCCGGGAAAGGCCAGGACGTTGTTGATCTGGTTGGGGTAGTCCGAGCGCCCGGTGGCCACGACGCGGGCGTAGCGGGCCGCCTCCTCGGGCGAGACCTCCGGGTCGGGATTGGCCATCGCGAACACGATTGGATCGACGTTCATCGCCGCCAGCGCCGCCCCCGGTAGGACCCGTGCGCCGGAGAGCCCGATGAACAGGTCGGCGCCATCCAGAACCTCGGCGACGCGGCCCGAGCGACGCTCGAGGTTGGTCGAGGCGCACAGCTCACGCTTGACGGCGTGCATCGAGCCGTCCAGGAAGTCCTCCCGGCCGGCGTGCAGCGCCCCCCGCGAGTCGCATCCGACGATGTGCCGGGCGCCGGCGGCCAGCAGGATGCGGGTCACCGCCACCCCGGCCGCACCCATGCCCACGACCACGGTACGAATGTCCTCGATCCGCTGCCCGGTCAGCTTCAGGGCGTTCAGGAGGGCCGCCAGCACCACGATCGCGGTGCCGTGCTGATCGTCGTGGAAGACGGGGATGTCCAGGGCAGCCTTCAGCCGGTCCTCGATCCCGAAGCACCGGGGCGAGGAGATGTCCTCCAGGTTGATGCCCCCGAACCCCGGCGCGATGGCGCTGACCGCGGCGACGATCTCGTCCGGATCGCGCGTGTCCAGGCAGATCGGAAAGGCATCGACTCCCGCGAACTCCTTGAACAGCATCGCCTTGCCCTCCATCACCGGCATCGCCGCCCGCGGGCCGATGTCGCCGAGGCCGAGCACGGCCGTGCCGTCGGAGACGACCGCCACGGTGTTCCGCTTGATCGTGTACTGGAAGGCGCGATCGGGATCGTCCCGGATCGCGCCACACACTCGGGCCACGCCCGGCGTGTAGGCCATCGACAGGTCGTTGCGCGTTTTTAGCGGGCTCTTGTTCTGCACCTCTATCTTGCCCCCCACGTGCAGCAGGAAGGTGCGGTCGGTGGTGTCGAGCACCCGCGCCCCGTCCACCCCGTTGACCGCGTCGGTCAGCCGCGGCCACTCGCCGGCATCGCCAGTCTCGACGGTGATGTCACGGACCGTGTGGGTGCCCTCGACCTGCACCAGGTCGACGGCGCCGATCGTGCCGCCGGCGTTGCCGATGGCGCTGGCCACCTTCCCGAGCATGCCGGGCCGATGATCGATCTCGACTCTGAGCGTGAGGCTGTACTGGGCGCTGGGGCTGCTGGGCACGGGGGCGGATAGCCTGACAGACGATGCCCGATGAGCTCTTCCTGATCGACGGAAACAGCCTGGCCTACCGTGCCTTCTTCGCGCTGCCGGAGTCGATCGCCACCTCCACCGGCGTGCCCACCAATGCCATCTTCGGCTTCGCCTCGATGCTGGTGAAGATCCTCACCGACTTCGGTCCCAAGGCCACGGTGGTGGTGTGGGACGCGGGGGACACCGGGCGCAAGCAGGTGTACGCCGAGTACAAGGCGCAGCGCTCCAGCCGGCCCGACCTGCTCAAGGAGCAGTGGGCGCACCTGGCGCCGCTGGTGGAGGCCTTCGGCTACCGCAACCTCGCTGTCGCCGGCTACGAGGCCGACGACGTGATCGCGTCGATCGCCCAGCGCGCCCGGCTCGCCGAGCCCCAGATCCCGGTGATGGTCGTCACCGGCGACCGCGACGCCTACCAGCTGGTCGACGACGGAGTGCGGATCATGACCACCTCGCGCGGCATCACCGACACCCGGGTCTACGATCGCGAGGGGGTGCTCGAGCGCTACGGGATCCCGCCGGAGCTGGTCCCCGACTTCATCGGCCTCAAGGGCGACACCAGCGACAACATCCCGGGAGTGCCCGGGATCGGGGACAAGACGGCCTCCGACCTGCTCCAGCGCTTCGGCTCGCTGGAGAACGTCCTGGCCAGCATCGACCAGATCAGCGGTGCCAAGCGCAAGCAGAACCTGGTCGAGCACTCCGACGCGGCGCGCATCTCCAAGCAGCTGGCCACCGCCAAGCGGGACATCCCGCTGGAGCTCGACGTGGGCGAGTACGTGTCCGCGGCACCGGATCGCTCGCGCTTGCGCGACGTCTTCCGGCAGTTCGAGCTGCGCGACCCGCTGCGGCGGCTGGAGGAGGCGCTGGGATCCGCCGAGGCGGCGGCCCCGGCCCCGGCCGCGGAGGCCGCGATCACGGCGAAGCTGCGCCACGTCGCGCTTACGCAGGTCAGGAGCCTCCCGCACACCGAGACCGCGGTGGCGATCCAGCTCCCCGAGGCTGCGCAGGACGCCCTCTTCGCCGCCGATCCGGCCATCGGGTTCGGCCTCTACGCCGATGGCGCCGGGGAGGTGCTGGTCGGTACCGCCCCCTCGCCCGAGGCGCTGGTGGCGGCACTGGGTACCCGCCCGGTGATCGCCCACGATGCCAAGTCGCTCGGCGAGGTACCCCCGCGGCTGGCCCACGACACCGAGATCGGGGCCTACCTGCTCGAGCCCTCCCGGCGCGCGTACCCCTTCCGCGAGCTGTGCGAGGAGCGCGGACTGGCCGCCGAGGTGGAGGACGAGGCCGCTGCCGATGCGCTGCTGACCCACGCGCTCGCGGCCTGGCAGCGGGAGGAGATCCGCGGCCGGGGCCTTTCCGACCTGCTGGAGCAGGTGGAGCTGCCGCTGGTAGCGCTGCTGCGCCAGATGGAGCAGGCGGGGCTGAAGCTGGACACCGAGCGCCTGCGCGACATCTCCGCGCGCGTCAAGGCGGAGGCCGATCGCTTGGAGCAGGAGATTTTCGTGCTCACCGGCGAGGAGTTCATGCTGGGCTCGCCCCGGCAGCTGGAGGAGATCCTGTTCGGCAAGCTGGGCCTGTCCCGCAAGCGCCGTGGCAAGACGGGGTTCTCCACCGATGCCCGCGTGCTGCAGGCGATCCGTGACGAGCACGAGGTGATCCCGAAGATCGAGCGCTGGCGGGAGCTGACCAAGCTCGCGCAGACCTACCTCGACGCGCTGCCCCAGCTGATCGCCGCCGACGGCCGCCTGCACACCACCTTCAACCAGACCGCCGCCACTACCGGCCGGCTGTCCTCCAACAACCCCAACCTCCAGAACATCCCGATCCGTACCGAGCTGGGCAGGGAAATTCGCGCCTGCTTCGTGGCCGAGCCCGGGCACCTGCTGGTGTCGGCCGACTACTCCCAGGTGGAGCTGCGGCTGCTCGCGCACATCGCCGGCGAGGACGTGCTCAAGGAGATCTTCCGCCGCGGCGAGGATGTGCACAGCGCCACCGCGTGCCGCGTGTTCGGGGTGACTCCCGATCTGATCGACCCTGGAATGCGTTCTAAGGCCAAGATGATCAACTACGGCATCGTCTATGGTCTGTCCGCCTACGGCATGGCCGACCGGCTCGACATCCCCCAGAGCGAGGCTGACGAGTTCATCCAGCGCTACCTGGCGGGTTTTCCCGCGGTCGGTCGCTTCATCGAGGAGACGATCACGCAGGGGACCGAGCACGGGTACGTGTCCACGCTCTTCGGCCGCCGGCGTCAGGTGCCGGAGCTGCGGGCGCGGCGCTGGGAGATGCGCAAGCAGGGTGAGCGGTTCGCGGTCAACATGGTGATCCAGGGCACCGCTGCTGACATCATGAAGGTCGCGATGGTGCACACCGGCGAAGCGCTGGAGGCGGCGAGCCTGAGGACCCGCCTGATCTTGCAGATCCACGACGAGCTTCTGCTGGAGGGGCCGGCCGATGAGTCCGAGCAGGTCAAGGAGATCGCGGTCAGGCAGATGGCCGGCGCGTTTGCCATGGACCCGCCGCTGGCCGTCGAGGCGGGGATCGGGTCCGATTGGCTGGCCGCCAAGTGACTCCTGCACGGATCATCGGACGGGCGGCCGCCGCGCTGGTGGCGGTGGCGCTGGCGCTGGCTGGCGGCGCGTCCGCGGCCCGGGCCGGCGCCCTGCTCGGCGTCGTGCCCGACATCCCGACCGGTGCTCCCCTCACCCACCAGAGGGTGGCTCGCACGGCCAACTTGCCCACTGGCGGCGGGCCGGTCATGCACGCCAATCGCACGCACCTGGTCTTCTGGATGCCGGCCGGATCGGGGCTGGCCTTCGACGCCGGCTACGGGCAGCAGATGGTGACCTTCCTGACCCGCGTGGCCCACGACAGCCACCTGCCGACCAACGTCTACAGCCTGACCGGCCAGTACACCGATCGGTCTGGAGCGGCGGGATACGACCAAAGCTACGCCGGCGCTATCCTCGACACCGATCCGCTGCCCCCCCCGGACCCCGGATGCGTGGAGCCTCCGCCGCCACCGGCGGGTACCGGCCCCGGGTGGAGCGACTGCGTCACCAATGCTCAGATCGAGTCCGAGCTGTCCGCGGTGGCGGCCACGCACGGGCTTCCCGCCGGCGACCGGGATGTCTATTTCCTCATTACCCCCAACGGCTTGGCGGACTGCGACACGAGTTCCACCCCGGCCAGCTGCGCGCTCGGCGGCAGCTCGGACAACGGCTACTGCGGCTACCACAGCTTCACCCCCGGCGGCTTGCTGTATGCGGTGATCCCCTACAACGCCGTCCCGGGGCACTGCCAGTCCGATGATCCTCGCCCCAACGCCAGCACCGCGGATCCGGCTCTGTCGAGCCTCAGCCATGAGCACAACGAGACGGTCACCGATCCGTTCGGCGACGCCTGGATCGACAGCTCCTTCAACGAGAACGGGGACCTGTGCCTGGACCAGGCCGCGCATCCTCCGCGCGCGCTGGGCGGCGCCGGCTCCGCCCGCTACGACCAGGTGATCGACGGCGGCCACTACTGGCTGCAGCTGGAGTGGAGCAACCAGGAGGGCGGCTGTGCCGCGCGAGACGAGGGCGATCCCCTGTCGCTGCGCGTGCCCTCAGCGGCCAGGACCGTCACCAGGATCACGCTGCTGGCGCACGGGCGGGACCCAGACGGGCGCATCGCCTCGTATCTGTGGAGCCTCGGCGACGGCGCCACCTTGCGCGGAGGGCGGGTTCGCCACGCGTATCGCCGCCCCGGCCGTTACAAGGTCGTCGTGCGGAGCACCGACTCCGCCGGCAATTGGGCCTTCGCCAGCCGCACGGTCACGATCCGGCGCCCGGTGCTCCGCCACCGCCGTGCGCGACGTCACCGCTGAACCTGCTCAGAGCGAGCGCCCTCTCGGAGGCGCCGCGGCGCGGAACACCACCTCCACCCGCTCGGGTCGCCGGTGGGGCGCGGTGACGGTGAAGACGAGCCGGTCACCCGCGTGCAACGTCTTTCCGCGGAGGTTCGCGAGCAGCCTGGACACCTGCGCGGCCCGCGCCCGCATGGCGGTGAGCCGTGGGCAGTGGGGCCCGAAGCAGCGCACCGCGACGCGGGCCCCCGCCGGCAGGTGACGCACCGTCACACCGCGTAGCACCGTCCTGGCGCCGTGGAGCGCCCAGCTCACCACGAACCGGGCGCGGACCGAGCGCCGGTGGGCGGCAGCGGGGTGGTGGTGGAGTTGACGGTCGTAATCGTGGTGTCGAGCACCGGCGTCGTGTTCCGCGCGGCGTCGGTGACCAGCACCTGCAGGCGGTGCCGGCCGTTGCGAAGCCGCGCTGTCGCTACCGAGAGGTCGACTGCGGTGCTCGTGGGGCACGGTTGCTGGTAGTCGAAGATCAGCGCTCCGGAGGCGGGCTCGGTCCCCGCAGGAACGCAACGCCCGCCGTCGGTGTTCGGGGTCGCCCGGTAGACGAGCCTTCCGTCTACGAGCGCCGTCACCTGGAAGACTCCGGGTCCCCCCAGATCGGATGCGGTGAACAGCAGCCCCGCCGTCCCGTTGGCGTCGGCTGCCAGCAGACCGCCGCTGAAGCTCGCGGCGGCCGGCTGGGTGAAGTTGCTGAGCAGCACCTCACCGGAGTCGAGGTAGGCCTGGGCAGACTGTCCGGCAGCGCATCCCATGGCTCCGCAGATCGCGGCGATGCCAAAGGCCGAAGTGGGTGCCGCCGGCGAGCCTACCGTGAGCTGCACGGGGCCGACCGTGGCCTGGCAGGGCGTGGGGGCACCGGGTACGTTGCACGTCGCCGCCAGGCGGTCGTAGTGCTGGGGACCGGCCGAGTCCACGTTGGCACCGGTGCTGGTGCCCGCAGTGCTGGTGTGCAGCGTAACGCTGATCGTTCCGCCCACCACCAGCGTCCCCGGCGGCGTCTTGTAGACCCAGGCCGCCGAGGTGTCGGACCCGGAGGCGACCGAGGCGCCGACCTGGGCCGCCAGCCCATGGGAGCCGGGGCCGGCGGGGCAGCTGCCCAGGCGCGCAACCCCGCTCAGACCGGCGGTCTGAGTGACGAACGCGTCGACTGGCGCGCCGGAGCCGTTGGCGTGGGCGCAGAGCGCCTGGGCGTACCGGCCCGCGCCCCGGAGGTGCACGGCAGGAGGCCCACGAGCGCGAGGGCACCCAGAGCCAGAATGCGCCGGAGCTGGAGGACCGGCGACATCTCAGGCGGGGGCGAGCATCGGCCGGCGGTGGGGACGCTGAAGCGCGAAGTCCGGATGGGCGATATCCAGGTAGTGGTTGAAGGACCAGTCCACGAAGCGCTTGGCCTGCATCGCCCGGAGCCCGCCCGCCAGGAGTCGCGGCGCGATCCTCGGCACGAGCCGCTGCACCCGCAGCATCCAGGCAAACGCCGCGGCGTGGCCGGCGGAGAAGTCGTGGTAGCTCCTCAGCGCCTGCTCGCGCGTGCGCTCCCCGGCGATCACCGTGCGAAGCTCCCGCCCGCACGCCAACCCGAAGTACAGCGCGGTGCGGATCCCCTCCGCGGTCAGGGGCAGGCAGTGACCGGCCGAGTCTCCGGCGAGGAACACGCCATCCTCGGTGGCCTCGCGCAGCGCATGGGGGATCCAGTTCCCCTGGTAGCGGACCCTGTCCGCACCCAGGTCGACGGCCAGACGCTCGGTCGGCTCGCGCACGTGAAAGCGGGGATCGAAAGAGCCCACCCCGATCCGCACCTCCTCACCGGCGGGAAACGACCAGCCGTAGCCGGCGGGCACATAGCCGCGGTCGATCCACACCTCCAGGTCACGCCCGTTGCCGAACGGATGCACCTCGAGCCCCCGGGAGAGAAGGGCGTCGGGAGGCTGGATGTTGGCGCCGGCGCCGAGCACCCGCCGCCACCCGAGGGCGTCGACGATCAGCGGCGCACGGATCTCACCGCGATCGGTGCGGACCGCGCCGCCCTCGCGGCCTTGCACCTTCGCCGTCTCAAAGGTGAAGTCCCCTTGCGCCGCCAGGGCCTCGCACAGCGTGCGGTAGTCGAAGGTGGAGAACGTGTAGGGCAGGTCGTAGCGAACAGTGGTGTAGGGGGAGTGGACGACCAGCTCCCCGAAGGTCTGCTGCATGGACTCCTGCAGCGCCATCACCTCCAGCCAGCGCGTGGGGATCCCGCACGCCGAGGTCTGGCGCTCGCCGATCTCGTAGCGGTCGATCACGAGCACCTCGGCACCGCTGCCGGCGAGCTCCCGCGCGACGGCCAGGCCGGCGAAGCTGGCGCCGCAGATCAGGACGTCGCACTCGCGGTCCAGTGGGGTGCGTTCGTCACCTCGCTTGGTCGCGCGTCGGGGCATCGCTGAGCGGATCATACGGAGCGCCCGTCACGACGAAGGACGGCTATCCTCCGAGGCAATGTCCTCGACAACCACTTTGACGCCCCCCGCCGACATCCCCACCGCCAAGGTCGTGGAAGGTTCCAACGGCCTGCTGCTGGAGATCGACGGTCAGATCGTCCCCAACTATGACGCCACCCTGCATCCGTTCCAGGAGGGGGATGTCGTCACCGGCCACGTCGTCCGGATCGACAACGACGAAGTTCTCGTCGACATCGGCTACAAGTCCGAGGGCGTCATCCCCTCCAGCGAGCTCTCCATCCGCAAGTCGGTGGATCCCGGCGAGGAGGTCTCCCTCGGCGAAGAGGTCGACGCCCTGGTCCTCACCAAGGAGGACCAGGACGGACGGCTGATCCTCTCCAAGAAGCGGGCTCGGTTCGAGAAGGCATGGCGCAAGATCGAATCCGCCGCCGAGTCAGGGGAGCCGGTCGAGGGAGCCGTGATCGAGGTGGTGAAGGGCGGCCTGATCATCGATCTTGGCGTGCGCGGGTTCCTGCCGGCATCGCTAGTCGACATCCGGCGCGTGCCCAACCTCGACGAGTACATGGGGCAGCCGATCGAGTGCAAGGTGATCGAGCTCAACCGCAGCCGCAACAACGTCGTGCTCTCCCGGCGGGCGGTGCTCGAGGAGCAGCGCAAGGAGGACCGGGAGCGCATCCTGGACCGGCTGCAGCCGGGTCAGGTCGTGGAGGGCAAGATCTCCAACATCGTCGACTTCGGCGCCTTCGTCGACCTCGACGGGATCGATGGCCTGATCCACATCTCGGAGCTTTCCTGGTCCCACGTCAACCACCCCTCGGAGATCCTCTCCATCGGGAGCACGGTCAGCGTCAAGGTCCTGGACATCGACCGCGACCGCCAGCGGATCTCGCTGGGCCTCAAGCAGACCCAGGAGGATCCGTGGCAGCGGGTCGTCGACACCTACAACATCGGCGACGAGCTCGAGGGCACAGTCACCAAGGTCGTCACCTTCGGTGCCTTCGTCGAGATCCTCGACGGTGTCGAGGGCCTCGTGCACATATCCGAGCTGGCCCAGCACCACGTCGAGAATCCCCGGGAGATCATCCAGCCCGGCGATCCCGTGCGGGTCAAGATCCTGGAGATCGACTCCGAGCGCCGGCGCCTGTCGCTGTCGATCAAGCGGGTGGAGGGACAGGTGCTGCCGGTCAGGCCGATCGTGCCGCCGGCCGAAGGCGATGCCGGCGACCTCGACGACGTGCCCGAGCTGGGCCTGTCCGAGGACGTGTTCGCCGCCACCGAGGCCATCGAGCCCGCTGCCGTGGAGCACGAGTTCGCCGCCGAGCCGGACGCGGCTGCGGGGGAGGAGGCGCCCGCCGCGCAGGAGGACGCGCCCGCTGCCGAAGCTGCCGAGCCGGCCGCCCCCGCGGTGGAGGAAGAGCCCGTCGCCGAGCCCACCGAGTCCGCACCGCATGATGAGCCCGCTGCCGAGGGCACCAACGGGGATCCGCAGGCGCAGACCGCGGCTCCGGCAGGCCAGGAACAGTCCGCCTGAGCGCACTCGCGAGATGGCTCCGTTCGTCGGACTGACCGGCGGGATCGGCGCGGGCAAGTCGACAGCGCTGACTGCGCTGGAGCGGCTCGGCGCCGTGGTGCTCTCCACCGACGACGTGGTCCACGAGCTCTACGAGGGCGCGGAGCTCCGCGCCGCGGTCATCGAGCGCTTCGGTCAGGAGGTCGCCCCCGAGGGAAAGGTCGACCGCGGTGCGCTGGCCCGCGCGGCCTTCGCCACCCCCGTCGAACGTGAGTGGCTGGAGGGCCAGCTGTGGCCGCGCGTGGGCGAGCGCATCTTCGCCTGGCGCCAGGAGGCGGATGCGCGCACGCCGTCGCCACGGGCCGCGATCGTGGAGGTGCCGCTGCTGTTCGAGTCCGGCCTGGATGGCGCCTTCGACGCCACCATCGCGGTTGTAGCGCCCGAGGCGCTGCGGGCCGAGCGTGCCGGCGCCCGCGGCCATCACGCTGTCGACGAGCGAGCTGCCCGCCAGCTGACCCAGGAGGAGAAGGCCGGTCGCGCCACCCACGCCGTGATCAACGACGGCGGCCTGGACGAACTGGAGCACAAGCTGTCAGCGGTTCTTGACATGCTGGATCGGTGATTCCCTCCACAGCCACCGTCGCCCGGCGGCGGCTCACCCAGCGTCAGGCTGCGGTTCGCCGCCGGCGCATGGTGATCGGCACTGCCCTGGGGATGGCCGCCGTGGTCGCGGTGCTGCTGACGCTGCCCCTGGCCCGCCGTGCGGTCAACGATCTGACCCTGCCGCTGCAGTATCAGGGCATCATCCGCCAGCAGGCCGCAAGGAAGCAACTGGATCCGGCCCTGGTAGCCGCTGTGATCTATGCCGAGACGAAGTTCGACCCCCGCCCGTCCTCGGCCGGTGCCGAGGGCCTGATGCAGATCCTGCCCCAAACGGCGGAGTTCCTCGCCCACCGGTCAGGGGCGACAACGTTCAGCCCGGCGGACCTGGCCACGCCGCAGGTCAACATCGCCTACGGCAGCTACTACCTGCGCTATCTCCTGGGCGAGTACGGCCAGAACCGGGTGCTGGCGCTGGCTGCCTACAACGGAGGAGAGGCCAACGTGAACCACTGGCTGGCCGCGGCGCGCTCTGAGGACCGGCACTTCACGATCCGCGACATCCCGTTTCCCGAGACCCGCGCTTACGTGCGCAAGGTCCTGCAAGCCCAGCGGGACTACCGGCGCACCTATCCCTCGCAGCTGGGCTATGGCTGAGTTCGCTCAGTGGAAGGTCGCGGTCAAGCTTTGTCCGCCGCCGCTGGCGGTAAGCGTGTCGGTGAACGTGCCGGCGGCGGGACTGCTGTAGCGGACCGTGGCCGTGGATGTCGCCGGACCCGCGCTGGGGATCGTTAGCGTGGTAGGCGTGACGCTTCCCCTGGCGCCGGGGTTCAGCGTCATCATCACGGTCTGGGTGAAGCCCAGGTTGCTGACGATGTTCCCCAGGCTGTCGGTCACGCTCACGTAGGCCGTCCAGGTCTTGCCGTTGCCAAAGCCGCTGCTGTAGGTGCAGGTGAAAAGGCAGGGGTTCGGGATTCCGGCCGAGCTGGTGGTCGAGACCCCGGTCCAGGCGCCCAGCGACGCCCCACCCGCTGCGACGGTGATGGGAGCGAACGTTGCGCTGCGTGTCCCGTCGGTGACGCTCAGCGTCTCATTCTCGGCCTTGACCAGCGTGATCCCGAAGGTCGCCGTGCCGCTGACCCAGGCGGGATTGGCGGGCAGGGTGGGGGAGGTGCCGTTAGGACTGGCGCTGGCGCCGGACCAGCTCAGCGCGGCGCTGGCGTAGCCGGTGTCAGTGGCGCCGTTCTTGATCGCGGTGAGCACCACGGCGTTGTTCGCGGTGGCCGTCCCTGCGGTCACTGAGCTCGGCTGGGTGGTGACGGTGAAGCTCTTGGCGTCGTCCTCCACCGTCGTCTTGATGGATGCGAGGTTCCCGACGTGGTCGGTCCCGGTGAGCGTGTACACGTAGCAATACCCTGCCTGGATCCCGGCCGGCTGGGTGGTGCCGGTGATCGTGGTCGCGGTCGTGAACGGGCCTCCGGATCCGGGGGCCCCGCAGGTGTTGAGGCTCAGCGACTCCGACTGCACCGTGAGCACGGAGGCGCTCAGTCCCGAGCCGGCGTCGGTGTAGTCGGTTCGGCTGCCGATCGCGAAGCTCGTACTGTTGGTCACGGTGGTGGCGGAACCGCCCGGACTTGCCGCGGTCCCGTTGACGTTCACGGCACCTGAGACGGGAGCCGCGATGTCGCTGGTGAAGGTCAGCGTGGTGGCGACGGTGTTGCCGGCCGCGTCCGCGCCGGTCACGGCGTAGGCGGCCGGTGCCGCGGGGTTGGCGCTCCAGGAGAAGGTGCTCGACGTGTAGGGGCCCCCCGTGGGCGTCGTCACCGTCTGGGCAGCATGGGTCCAGCCGGCGGCCCCGATGGCGGGGAAGGCCGCTGAGGCGGCGCCCGAGCCTGCATCATTCACCGTGTCCTGCAGGCCGAAGGACCCACTGGCGTTGCCCTTGTAGTAGAGCGTCGTTCCGCTCAGATAGGCGCCCGACGCGCCCGCGGCGAGCGCAATGGTCTGGGTCGGCGGGGTGGTGTCGACGGTCCACGCGTAGGTGGCCGCCGGGCCGGTGGAGCCGCCGGTCGCCGCCCGGACGGCAAATGTGTGGGGTCCGTCGCTGAGCCCCGACTTCATGGTGGGGCTGGTGCAGGAGGCGAACGCGGCTCCGTCGAGCTGGCATTGGTAGCCAGTGCCGCCCCCTCCGCTGAAGGTGAACGTGGCGGCGGCGCTGGCGGCCGGATTGGACGGCTTGGAGTTGATCGTGGGAGCGCTCAGCACCGTGACTGACGGGCTCACGCCCGTCCCCGTCCAGGTGTGGTACACGGCCGTCACGGTGTATGTGTAGCTGCCGGCCGGCACGGCGGCGTCGGTGCACGAGAGCGTGGTCACGAGGGTGGGGCTGCCGCACACGGTGGCTCCGTCGGAGCGGGAGACCCTGTACCCGGTCACCGCGGGGCCAGAGCTCACGGTGGCGGCGGCCCAGGTCACGGCGATGCCCGTCCCGCTCTGCGTCGCGCTCACTGCCGAGGGACCGTTGATCGTGGGCACGGTGGTCTGCGCGCTGCCGGCGCCGGTGGTGGAGAAGTACGCCAGCGCGACGCCGGCGTTCCCCAGCAGGAGGACTACGGGAAGGAGCCACCGAGCAACGCGAACGGCGCTTCGGCGGATCATCCGAGTTTGCCGGTGCCGCCGTAGGCAAGGGTGAGCGAGGCTCCCTGGCAGCCGTCCTGATTGGTGGGACGGTCGATGATCGAGACCTGTGGCCACCCGGCGCTGGGGACTCCCAGCGCCTGAAGGTCCAGGGTGGCCCGCCCGGGGATCACGAGTGGCAGGGGGCCACCGTACTGCTGTATCGCAAAGTCTGCGGCGGTGCAGGGTAGGAAAGCGCTCCCCCCGGGGGCGTTGATCTGCGCGATCGCCACGGTCAGGCTGCTGACTCGCAGCGCGAGGCGGTTCGGGTTCGTGACCCGGAGATCGAGCGCCTGCGGCGTTCCGAGCTCAAGCGGCCCGGCCAGAGCGCCGGCGATCGTGAACGGCGCGTGCCCCACCGATACTGTGCCGCTGCCCGGGCGTGCCGTGATCAGGAGCACGGAGGTGCTCACGGTTCGCCTACCGCTGCGTGCGCGTAGGCGCAGCCGATACGTGCCCCGGGTCGTCCCGGGCGAGGTTGTGATCGTGAGCGTTGAGCCAGATCGGCGCGTGAGCTGCGGGCGCCAGCGGGCTCGGGCTCCGCGGGGCAGGCCAGAGACCTGCAGTGCGACCAGTTCCGGGAAGCGTAGGCGCCGGATCCTGACCTGGTAGACCACCGTCCCCCCAGCGGTGATGTACTCACGTGCGGGCGAGGCTGAGAGCGTGAAGGTGGAGCTCACCCGCCGCTGATGCGCATCGTCTCCGTCTCCGTCTCGATCTCCGGCTCCGGACGCCGCATGTGCGAGCGCGACCGTGGCCAGCGCGGCCAGCAGCGCTGCGGCCGGCCATACCCGTGCCCGGCGCAGAGCGGAGCGAAATTCGATCTTCATGCGCGGCAACCTCCTCACCTTCTAGTGTCGGTCGAAGGCCCCGAGGGGTTCCCCAGGGCCTCCGAGCGACGATTCACTCGCGTCAGTTGCTGGTGCGTTAGTTGGTGGTGAAGCTGGCTACCAGGTAGGCGTTCTTGCAGCCGTCCTGGTTCAAGCCGTTGTCGGCGAACACGAGGCTGCCGTTGCGGGCGAGCGCGGTGGTCCCAGCCGGAACGTTCTGGTTCTCGGCGACGGGCGCAATCGTGAACGCCGTAGTGTCGCACTTGCCGGCTCCCGTACCGGTGATGTTGGTGGTGTGCGCGGCGTCACTGTAGGCCTGTATCCCGGTCGTGGTGACGGTGCCGACGTACTGGTTGCCGGTGGTCGGGTTGGTGACCGAGAAGGCCACCGCGGCCGGGTTGCCGCCTGGCACGATCCCGCCGGCGCCGGGTGTGATCGTGCCGGCGATCGTCAGCGCTGCGCTCGTACCCACCTGAGCGTTGCCGGTACCCGCTCCCGACGTGCTGAAGTACGCCAGCACCGCCCCAGCGACCGCAAGCGCGGCGACGACCGTGAGTGCCACTACGAACCGCTTCGTCCTAAAGGCTCGAAGCATTAATCTCGACTTTCGTGATTTCAGGCGGCCGCGAATGCTGATGGTGATTGGGGTTGTGTGAGTTTCGGGTTGGTGGTCATCGGGGGTGCTTGTGCCCAAAACTCGTGGCGGATCAGCTCGCGCCGGAGCGC
>JAABUQ010005165.1_pt1 | contig 21242 bp, 21 predicted proteins | sample 5560001 | NCBI WGS metagenome assembly JAABUQ01 (sample SAMN10711888, study PRJNA513371) | rock metagenome | isolation source: Antarctica rocks | place: Antarctica: Victoria Land, Finger Mt nord | collected 2015-12-18
CTCCAGCGAGGTGCTCCGCGTCAGCGGTGACCTGCGCATCGAGATCGGTCGCATTGCCCGACGGTTGAGGCAGCTGTACGGTTCGGGTGAGGCGACGTTCTCCGAGATCTCCGTGCTCGCCCGCCTAGACAGGCAAGGGCATGCCAGCCCCGGTGCGCTGGCGGCAGCCGAGTCTGTTCGGCCCCAGGCGATGGGTGCGACCCTTGGCGATCTGGAGCAGCGAGGGCTGATCGCACGGAGCCCGGATCCGAGCGACGGCCGCCGGATGTTCATCGCACTCACGGATGCCGGCGGGCAGGTGCTGGAGGACCAGGGGCGCGCCGTCACCGAGTGCCTGGCGCGCGCGTTAGCCGACGGGCTGAGCCCCGCCGAGCAGCGACAGCTGATGGCGACGGTGCCGCTGCTGGCACGGATCGCCGAGCTGCTCTGAAACCACGACGGCCGCGAAAACCGATCCCATCCGCCCACCCTGGGCCGGAACCGATCCACCGCCACCGCCAGCCCTTTTGGAGGAACGTCCATGTGCTTTGACACCGACTCTCGGCCTCCCGTCGATGCTGACTCCAGCACCGGTACCGGCAGTGAACGGTTCGTCCTCACCGCTGGCGATGGTGCCAGGCTTGCAGCGTTCGCGGCCCGCCCGCGGCGGCCCACTGGAATCGGTGTCGTCGTTCTTCCCGATGCCCGAGGACTTCACCGCTTCTACGAGGGGCTCGCTGACCGCCTGGCCGACAACGGTCACACCGCTGTCGCCATCGACTACTTCGGCCGAACGGCTGGGGTAGAGGAACGTAGCGAGGACTTTCCCTACCTGGAGCATCTGTTTCGGACGACTCGGGCAACGTTCCAGGCAGATATCGCCGCCGCGGCCGGCCACCTGCGCTCCCCCAACGGCGGCAGCTGCCGGTCCCTACTCACACTAGGGTTCTGCCTGGGAGGGCGCCTCTCTTTCCTTGCCGCCGCCACCGAACCAGGGCTAGCCGGCGTCATCGGCTTCTATGGCTTTCCTGGCATGGGTGGGCAGCTCCGCCTGAGCCAGGTCGCCCCGGTCAGGGCCAAAGGCTTCGACCATTCAACTCAGGGCGCTTACGCCGCCTCGGCCGGGGTCGCTCGGGCGCTTGGACTGGACGCGGATAAAACCGCCAACGCGATAGCCATCTGTGGCACCGCCTTCAACGCCCTGCGCGTGACCCGCACCGGCTCGCTCTCCAACTGGAAGGCCCTCGCCTATCCCAACGTCGCCTTCGGCGCCATCCACGCCGGCTTCCTGGCCCGCCTCGGCGTCACTGGGCCGATGGAGGTCTTGGAGGGCAACAAGGGCTTCATGGAAGCGATCGCCGGCCGGTTCGAGCTGGACTGGTCCCAAGAGGACCTGGAAGCTGTCCAGCTGACGATGATCAAGCGCTACAACGCCGAGGGTCACGCCCAGTCGACCATCGACGCCGTGTTGGAGCTCCGCCGAGACGGCCTGAGAGCCGAGGAGGTCGAGCGCATCGACCTGCAGGTCTTCGACGTCAGCTACGAGATCATCGGCCCGGGCGCCGGCGACAAGAAGAAGGTGAGGACCAAGGAGGAGGCTGACCATTCGCTGCCCTACCTGGTGGCCTCAGCGCTGCTTGACGGCGAGATGACGCCTGCCCAGTACGCCGAGGACCGAGTCAACCGAGAGGACGTCCAGGCGCTGCTGCAAAAGGTGGAGGTGCATGAGGCGGCGGAGCTCTCGAAGGTCTTTCCCGAACACCAGGGGGTGAGGATCGAGATTCGCAGGCGCGATGGGCGCAGGAGTGCGCTGGCGCGTCCCGATTACCAGGGCCCTAGTTCCTGGCAGGAGCTGGAGGCCAAGTTCACAGCCCTCGGCGGCCGGCCGAAGCTGGTCGACTTGATCCAGCGCCTCGACGAGCTGCCTGTGTCTGCGCTGGCCAGAGAGCTGTGAGCGGCGCCGCGCGACTGCGAGCTCGCATCGAGGAGGGCCGCATCCTCGTGGTCCCTGGCGTCTACGACGGCCTCTCGGCGCGGATCGCGACGGCTGCCGGGTTCGAGGCGATCTACTGCAGCGGTGGGGCCGTCGCGCGCAGCACAGGCATGCCCGACCTCGGCCTGCTGAGCATGAGCGAGGTGCTCGCGCGCCTGCGGGAGGTAGTCGACTCGACCGAGCTGCCAGTCATCGCCGACGCCGACACCGGCTACGGCAACGCTCTCAACGTGGTCAGGACGGTGCGGGAGTTCGAGAGAATGGGCGCCGCGGCCATCCACCTGGAGGACCAGGTAGCCCCGAAGAAGTGCGGCCACTACTCCGGCCAGCAGCTGATCAGCGCCGAGGAGATGGTCCAGAAGCTTAAGGCGGCTCTCGACACGCGGCGGGAGATGCTGATCATCGCCCGCACCGACGCCCGAGGCCAAGCCGGCCTGGCCGAGGCGATCCGGCGCGGTCGGCTGTACGCCGACGCGGGCGCCGATCTGATCTTCATCGAGGCACCCACCAGTCGGGAGGAGATCGAGACCATCGCCAGCTCCTTCAGCGAGGAGCCGCTCCTGATCAACATGTTCGAGGGCGGCCGCACCCCATTGATCCCGGCCACCGAGCTGGAGAAGATGGGCTACCGGCTGGTGATAGTGCCCTCCGACCTCCAGCGGGCGGCCATCCGCGCCATGCAGGTCACGGCTGAGGCGCTCTTCCGCGACGGCTCCTCGAGCGCCGTGCGTGAGCAGCTGGCGCCCTTCGCCGCGCGCGACGCCATTGTCGACCTCGCCGGCTGGACCGACCTCGACAGCCGGTACGCGGAGGCGGATTCGCCTCGCGCCCAACCACCGGGAGACTAGTCAATGACATCTTCAGACCGGGAGGCGCCGACGGTTCGAATCGCTGAGGTGTTCCCCCGCGACGGCTTGCAGACCCTGCTCTACGAGCCCGGCCTTCGTCAGCCGAGCACCGATGAGAAGGTTGCCTTCATCGAGGCTGTCGCTGCGACAGGCGTGCCCGAGATCGAGATCACCGGATTCGTCCACCCGCGCGTGATCCCTCAGCTGGCCGACGCCGAGGCGATCGCAGAGCGGCTGGTCGGACATGACCTGGGCGGTGTCAAGCTGCGCGCGCTGGTGCCGAACCTCCGGGGTGCGCAGCGGGCCATCGCCGCCGGGGTGGCCAAGATCTCCTGCCTGGTGGCGGCCAGCCCAACCTATCAGCGGCTCAACTCCAACATGTCGATCGACGAGAACCTGGAGGACATCGAGCGGTCGGTTGAGCTGGCCTCCCGCTCTGGCACCGAGGTGGCGCTGGGCATGGCGATCTCCTTCGTCTGCCCTTACGACGGCCTGGTCCCTATGGAGTCGGTGCTTCACATAGCAGAGCGCGGTTATCAGCTGGGCATCCGTGACATCCATCTCTCCGACAGCATCGGCCTGGCCTGGCCGGCCCTGGTCAGGGAGCGGGTCTCAGCGGTGCTGGACCGCTGGCCAGAGTTCCAACTCGGCCTCCATCTGCACACGCTGGCGGGTACCGCGCTCGGCAACGCTTTCGCCGGCTACGAGGCAGGTGCCAGGGGCTTCGACGGTTCGGCCGGCGGGATCGGCGGCGGTATAGCCATGCCTATCCACACCACCGAAATGGGGAACGTCGCCACCGAGGACCTGGTCTACCTTTTCGAGTCGTCGGGGGTGACGACAGGCATCGACCTCGCCACCTGCGCAGCCAACGGGCGCAGAGCCATGGAGTTGGTTGGCACAGGCGGCGGCCATGTCACAGGTTTTGGAACTATGGAGCGGTTCCTCGAGATCAACCGGGAACACCTGGCGGAGATCGCCTCGGCGCCGCCTGGTCAGTCTGGGCGGGCCTCGGGCTGAGCTTGCGGTGGTCCCAACTCAGCGCTCGGGTGATGGTGAAGCGGAGGCCCACCCGCTTTGGCGCCTGGGCCAGAACGCGTGCCCGCGCCTCTTCCCCAAGGTCGGCGGCGGCCGACCTCTGGCCGCCGGAGTGCGTCACCACCTGCCAGCCCATCTGAGCCACGACATCGGGGTCGCGGACGATCTCGACGTCAGCCTCCAACATCGCTCCGCGCAGCTCCCCGTACTCTTGGCCCGCCTCCACCTGGAGGGTTGCTCGGGGATCGCGCTCCAGGTTCCGGGTCTTCTGCGATTTGGCGTAGGTCCAAGTCGCCGGGCGACCGTCCCGCTCGAGGTAGTAGTGGACGGGCATCAGATGCGGCCGGCCCTGGGGCCCGATGGTGGCGATGGTCATCGTGCTCTCAGAGGCGAGGAACGCCACCAGCTCGGCTGCGTTCATCCTGATCAGTTCCCTCTCCCGAGCCGGCATCTACTGAATCATCGCTGACCGGGCCGCTCGCAGCGCCGCAGCTGTCGACAAGGGTCGCCCCGGGCGCCCTTTGGTCAATGCGCCGCAGTGTCAGATTTCGAAGGAGATCTCGTAGAGCCCGCCCCTGAAGACCGCGCGATGGATCCAGCCGAGCTTGCGCAGCAGCGCCAGCATGCTCTGGTTCTCGGGCAGGACGATCAGCGTGAAGGTCTTCAAACCGTGCTCCCGCGCCACCTGCGCCAAAAGGCTCAACAGCTGCGAGCCCAAACCCTGCCGCTGCACCTCATCGACTACAGCTACGGCAACCTCGGCGGCATCGGTACCCGCCGCGCGATCGTAGCGGGCAACCCCGACTATCCTCTCTTGGCCGCCTTGCCGGCAGTACGCGACCAGGGCGAAGCGATCCTTATAGTCGACCCGCGCCAGTTTGCGGGCCATGGCCTCGGGCAGGCGCTTCAGCGGTGAGAAGAAGCGGAAGTAGACACTCCGCTCCGACATGTGAGCCACCGCGTCCTGCAGCAGCGGCTCGTCGTCCGGCCGGATGGGCCGGACGTGAACGCGAGTCACGTCCCGCAGCCGCACTTCGCGCTCGTACCGGCTCCCGACCTCGCCCATCGTCCTCGTTCTACCCGACCCGTCTACTCAGCGGAGCGTGCGGCGGAGCGCAGCCCGGGCGGCGTTGTAACCGCACATGCCATGCACCCCGCCGCCGGGCGGCGTTGCCTGGCCGCAGAGGTAGAGGCGGGGATCCGGCGTCGTATAGGGGCTCCAGCGCGGCAGCGGGCGCGTGAAGAGCTGGCGCAGATCCTGCCGGCCCCCATTCAGATCACCGCCCACCAGGTTCGGGTTGTGCTGCTCCAACGCAGCCGGGCCCGTCGCTGAGCGGGCCAGCACGAGATCCCGGAAGCCGGGTGCGAACCGCTCCACCTGGCGCTCGATGGCGCCAGTCATGTCCACCGCTGAACCGTTTGGAACATGACAGTACGCGTAAGCGGTGTGGCGACCGGCAGGAGCCCGGCTAGGGTCGAACAGACTTGGCTGGACGAAGATCACGAATGGCCGCAGGGCGTGCCGCCCCTGGCTCACCTCGCGCTCCGCGGCCGCGATCTCAGCCAGGGTTCCGCCCAGGTGCGCTGTGCCGGCTCGGGCGCAGGCAGGGTTGCGCCAAGGCACGGGCCCGCGCAGGGCCCAGTCAAGCTTGAACGCGCCGGGACCGTACCTATAACGCTCCAGCCCGCGCCTGTAGCGGACGCCCAGGCGGCTGCCGGCCAGACGGAGCACCTCGCGCGGCGTCAGATCGAGCAGAACTGCGCGCCCGGGCAAGTGTCCGAGATCTGCCACGTGTTCGCCGCATCGGATCTCGCCGCCCAGCTGGAGCAGGCGCTGGACCAGAGAGGCGGCGACTGACTGCGAGCCCCCGCTGGCCAGCGGCCAGCCGCCAGCGTGTGCAGTCGCCTGCAGGACCAGGCCGAACGCAGCACTCACGGGCTCCGTCAGGGCCAGGCCACCATGGGCCGAGCAACCTGCCAGGAGCGCGCGAGCCCGCTCGCCTTGGAAAGCGTGACGCGCCAGACCGGCAGCAGGGAGGAGAGGCGTGACGCCGAAGCGGGCTCCGGTCAGCGCCAGCTGCGGCAGCCGAGGGCCTGCAAGTAGCTCGGCGAACGCGGCCTCGGCGCCGCTGACCAGGCCACCCAGCCGCCGACAGTAGGCCGCGCGATCAGCCCGGTCAAGGCCCGCTGCCGTCACCTCCACCGAGCGATCCAGGATCACGGCTGCCCCGCCGTCCAGAGGATGAGCCAGCGGAGCGGGCGGCGTCAGCAGGCGCAGGCTCTGGCGCCGCAGAAAAGGCGAAACAGGCGCGAACGCCATGACTGATGCGCACATGTCGTGGCGGAAGCCGGGCTCCGTCAGCTCCCCGCTGCGCAGGCCGCCCCCGGGCTGCTCGGCGGCCTCCAGGACCAAGACCGACCGGCCCGCTTCCAACAGCGTGATGGCGGCCGCCAGCCCGTTCGGACCTGAGCCGACCACCACGGCGTCGGGCGCGGTAGTTGCGCTAGCCGTCGTTCTTGCGCTGGCAGATCGGGCAGACTCCGGAGAAGAGCAGGCTGTGCCCGTCCACCCGGAAGCCCGTCGCCCCGGCTATCTCTGACTCCGCTGCCAGGAGTACGCAGCCCGGCACCTGAGCGACCTGGCCGCAGTCGCGGCACCGGATGTGCTCGTGGTGCTCCTGGTTGGGCTCGTAGCGGGTCTTGCCGTCGCCCACCTCCACCCGGTTGACCTCGCCCGAGCGCTCAAGCATGGTGACAGCCCGAAAGACTGTTGAGTAGTCGGCGCCAGGGACCTGGGTGCGAACCGAATCCAGCAGCTCGTCCAGCGCCCAGGCGTGCCGCTGGCCCGCGTCGATGACGCCGCGTACGGCATCGCTGACAGGACTGGGCCGGGGCATGCAGCCATTAAAGCATGAAGCAAGTCGATTGCGCAAATCATTTGCGCAACTGCTATGCTGCATCAACATGAAAGTGCCGCAAGCCGTGGCTCTGACTGGCTTGCTGGTTTTGATCAGCCTGGCTTGTGGCGCTGGTCAGGCCGGTCAATCCAAACCCGGGGCCCTGCGGGTGACGAGCACGCTGACCCAGGTAAGCGCTCTCGTCCGGGCTGTCGGTGGCGAACGAATCCAGCTGACGGCTCTGTTGGGACCGAACAACGATCCCCACCAGTTCGAGCTGAAGCCTGAACAGGTGACCCAGCTGGCGCGCTCGGCCGCCGTCTTCGAGAGCGGGGCCGGAGTCGACAAGTGGCTCGTCCGAGGCCTTGCGGCAACTGGGGGAGCTGTGCAAACCGTCGACCTAGCGAAGCACGTGCACCTACGTGCCGGCAGTGCCGGGGAAGGCGGCCAGGACCCGCACTGGTGGTACGACGTGGATAACGCCAAGCTAGCGGCGGCGGCGGTCGCCGACGAGCTGGCGCGGCTGGATCCAGCCGGCCGGGGGACCTATGAGCGCAACGCGGCGGCGTTGGGCCAGCGCCTCGACGCGGCCGACCGGCAGATCCACGCCAAGATCGACCCCATCCCGGTCAAGCGCCGGCTGTTCGTCGCCAACCACGACGCGTTCAACTACTTCCTGCCTCACTATGCGATCACGCTCGTCGGCGATATAGTGCCGGCTACCGATTCGATCGCCGCGGTGAGACCGGCTGACGTTGCCCGCCTGGTGGCTGCCATCCGCCAGCAGCACGTCTGCGCCATCTTCACTGAAACCACCATCGACCCGAATCTCGCAGCTCAAATCGCTCGCGAGTCCGGAGCCAGAGTCTTCGCGGGCAAGCTTTATGGTGACGCCCTAGGGGAGCCGGGCAGTCCCGGCGGAACGCTGGAGGGCGCGCTCAGCCACAACGGCGCCGTGATGGCTGAGGGGTTCAACAGCTGTTGAGCGAGCCGGCCGCCGTCTATCTGGAGAGCGTGAGCGCTCGCTACGGCAGCCTCCTGGCCCTTCGCGATGCAACGGCCAGCGCCCCGGCGGGCCGCTTCGTCTGCCTGGTCGGGCTGAACGGAGCCGGCAAGAGCACTCTCCTGAAAGCGGTCGTGGGTACGGTCAGCGTCACCGGCCGCATCGCTGTGGCGGGGGTGGAGGGCCCGGAGCGGCGGCGACTGCTGGCCTACGTGCCCCAGCGGGAGGACATCAACTGGGCCTTCCCGGCCAGCGTGCTGGACGTGGTGCTGATGGGCCGTCAAGCATCGCTGCGGCGCATTGGCTGGACGGCAGCCCCTGACCGTGAGGCGGCGCTCGGTGGGCTTGAGGAGGTGGGCCTGGCCGAGCTGCGGGAGCGTTCGATCGGCGAGCTCAGCGGTGGCCAGCAGCAGCGGGTCATGCTGGCCCGAGCGCTCTTCTCGCCAGCCCGGCTGCTGCTGCTGGATGAGCCGCTCTCCGGCGTCGATCCAGCCAGCCAGGACAGCGTCATGCGTTTGCTCCACACGTTCTGCAGCCGGGGCGGAACGGTTCTGATGGCAACCCACGACGTGGTCGGCTCAGCGCGCGTGGCTGACAGGGTCTGGGGTGTGCACGGCACAGTGGTGGCGGACGTACCTGCCGACCAGTTGCTGCGGCGGGACACGCTCGAGCTCATCTACGGTGAGCACCTGCTGGTGCTGCCTGATGGCGGGCTGGCGCTGGGGGACCAGGCGCGGTGACACTTCAATGGCTCACCGACCCCTTCCTGCTGGAGGTGCAGCGCCGGGCGCTGGTCGAGGTTCTGCTCAGCGGCGGCTTGGGGGGCGCGCTGGGCTGCTACGTGATCTTCCGCCGCCTGGGGTTCATGACTGACGCCCTGTCCCACGCCGTCCTGCCAGGGGTGGTCATCGCCTTCCTGCTCACCGGCGCGGCCGGGATCCTCTACGGCGCGCTCGCGGCGGGGGCTGTGGCGGCTGTCTCGATCGGGTTCATCACCCGCGATCAGCGGATCCAGGAGGACGCGGCCATCGGCGTGGTCCTGACCGGGGCCTTTGCTCTCGGCATCGTGCTCATCTCAACCGTGCACAGCTATGCGACCGCGCTGGAGGACTTCCTTTTCGGCAACGTGCTGCTCGTCAGCCCGGAGGACCTGTGGTTGACGCTTGGGCTCTCAGCTGTGGTTGCTGCAGTGCTGCTGATCTTCCACCGTCGCTTCGTGCTCCGGGCATTTGATCCCGGCTTGGCGGAGGCGATGGGCCTCAGGGGGCTGCTTCTGGACCTGCTGCTCCTGCTGCTCCTGGCGGCGACGGTGGTGGTCTCGCTGCGCGCCATCGGCAACATCCTGGTCGTGGCCTTCCTGATCACACCGGCCGCCACCGCGCGCCTGCTCACCGTCCGCGTGCCGCGCATGCTGCTGCTGAGCGCCTGTCTCGGCGCGTTCAGCGGTGCGGCAGGCCTGGTCATCGCTTACTACCTGAACGTCTCCAGCGGCAGCCTCATCGTCTGCCTGAGCACCCTGCTGTTTCTGGTAGTGCTGATCTGCGAACCCCGCCGCGGTGCGCTGGCACGCCGGCTCCGGCCGACCTGGCCGGCCAAAGAAGACCAGCCTCGCTTCCACCATGGCTGACGTTCTTGATGGCGAGCGAGCCAGTAGGGTTCTGGTTGCAGCAACGGGCCGCAGGCATTGGCCCTGGCGACTTTGGAGGAAAGCAAATGAATCAGAGTCCGCTGGCCAGGAAGCTCGGCATCAAGCCGGGCCACAAGGTAGCTCTGGTGAACGCTCCAGGCGGTGTAAGCGACCGGCTGGAGCCATTGCCGGAGGACGCCAGCCTCGAAGCCAAGCCGGGGCAGGACATTGACGTTGTGGTGCTCTTCACCAAGAGCGCCGCCGAGGTCGATTCGGCCAAACGGCTGATCCAAGCGGCCCAGCCCGATGGGCTGCTCTGGGTTGCCTACCCCAAGGGCGGGAAGAAGGCCGGGACCGACCTGAACCGCGACATCCTCCGGGCGCAAGTCGGCGAGTTTGGTTGGCCGGCCATCTTTCTCGTGGCCGTTGACGAGACCTGGTCGGCGATGCGCTTTCGTCCAGCCGACAGGGTGGCTGGGTGACAGTCGCCCGCTCAGCGCCGAGGCGAGGGCTTGGCTCTTCTCATTGCTCGAACCTGTCGCTCTTCCGATAACTCGATCGACGTATTCAGTAGTGCCTGACGATCGGCAGCCAGCCAGGCTCAAGCCGGCGGTCGCCGTCAATATCGAGATTCAGCGGAGGTGACATGAGGCTGGTGGCAACTGAGTACCTATCGCTCGACGGCGTTTTCGAGGAGCCAGGCCGCTGGTCGGGGCCCTTCTTCAACGACGAGGCTGCACAGTTCAAATGGCAGGAATTGCAGGCGAGCGACGCCCTGCTGCTGGGGCGGAAGACCTACGACGGTTTCGCTGCCGCCTGGCCTGCCATGAAGGACGAGGCCGGTTTCGCGGACAGGATGAACAGCATGCCCAAGTACGTGGTCTCGGCGACCGCTGAGAAGCTTGAATGGCAAGGCTCGACGCTGCTCAGGGGGCATCTCGCGGAGGAGGTGCGCAAGTTGAAGGCGGAGCCAGGGCAGGACCTCCTCCTGTCCGGCAGCGCGCAGCTGTTCAATGCGCTTGGGCAAGAGAATCTGATCGATCTCTACCGCTTCATGCTGCACCCTGTTGTGCTGGGTGGCGGCCAGCGGCTGTTCTCGGCCGATGTCGACCGGAGAGCCTTAGAGCTGACGCATACCCAGACGTTCCGTTCCGGGATAGTCATCCTCGAGTACCGCCCGGCCAGCCGATCCTAGTGTCCCGCCTTGGCCAGCTGGCCTGGGGCGCCGCCGGCTGGCCGACGTTCCGTCCGCCAACGACCAAGGAATAATGCTGCTCACCTTCGGCGGCGGCCACTACGCCTCCTGCCAGCCCGCCATGAAGGACAGCAGCAGTTTGTCAAAGGCCGCTTCGGCGTCGATCAGCAGGCCTGTTGCTTCATTCGTGTCCAGGCGGCGGCGCCGGGCGATCGCTGCGAGCTCCTCCAGGAATGGTGCCCGATAGCGCAGGAACATCTCGATCCCTTCACCCAGCGAGGCGCCCAGCCCGGCCGCGATGACTCCGTACTCGACCGCATGCGCTGCCGCCTCGTGCAGACTGGTCAAGGCCACCGCCGGGGAGTCCGCGTCCAGGTGGTTCAGCAGCAGCTCCACCATCCGGCGACCTCGTTCGCGGAACCGCTCTCGCTCGGACTCGGGCAGCAGCGCCAGAATCGGCAGCGGGCTGCCTTCGGCGTCCAGCCGGCGCCTGTACGCATCGGCCATGCGATCGAGGGAACTGCCGAGATCCGCAAGCTGGGGGCGCCGGAGCCGCGGCGCGGGCAGCAGCTCCGTCAGCACTGACCGCTGGAAACGGCGGTGTCCGCCAGGGGTGACAAAGCTCTTGACCTGGCCCCGGTCGGCCCAGCGCCGCAGGGTCTGCTGACTGATACCAAGCTGCCGGGCAGCCTCGCCCAAGCTGACCCAGCTGTCCGCCAATTGTGCGTCGAGGTCGTCGTCAGGCGCGGGCGGCTCGCTCACGTCTCGTCAGCATAGGCGCCCATGGCCAGTCCTCCGCTGGGTTCGGGGGGCTTTCCCGAGCTGCGTTAGAGCGGCGCCAGTTCCGACCCCTGCATCTGGAGCCGTGGGTTGACCAGTTGGCAGAATGGGGCCGTGAGCGCGCATCATCGCCAGCCGGAGGGCTCGGCCGAGGCGCTGCAGCAACTCGTCCAGGCCCTCATCGAGCAGCTCGGCGAGGACCTCGGACGCGAGGGGCTGCGGGGAACGCCTGAGCGGGCCGCTGACTCGCTCACGTACCTGACAGGTGGCTATGGCGCTGACTTGGAGGGCCTGCTCGGAGACGCCCTCTTCGAGCAGCAGTACGACGAGATGGTCCTGGTCAAGAATGTGCAGTTCTACAGCCTCTGTGAGCATCACCTGCTGCCTTTCTTTGGAGCCGCTCACGTCGCCTACCTGCCGCGCGGCAAAGTGCTAGGCCTGAGCAAGGTTCCCCGCCTGGTGGATGTCTTCGCTCGCCGGCTCCAGCTGCAGGAGCGGATGACGCGGGAGATCGCCGAGGCGCTGCTGCAGCTCACCGAGGCCAAGGGCGTCGCCGTGGTGATTGAGGCTCGCCATCTCTGCATGGAGATGCGCGGGGTGGAGAAGGTCGGCGGTCAGACGGTGACCTCCTGCATGCTGGGCGTCTTCCGCTCTGACGCTCGCACCAGGGGTGAGTTTCTGAACCTCATCGGCCGCTAGTGGCTTGCTTCCGAAGTTGGTCGAGCAGATTGTGGCAGGCAGCCGGAGGCTGCCGGTCCGAACGAGGAGGCGAAGGAATGGTGGCACTAGGAGGAGCGCATCGTGGATGCGTGACGACGACGGGCCGGGTCCCATGACGCCCGCATCGTCGTCCGGAGCCGCAAGATGCCGGCAAACTTCGGAAGCAGGGCACTACCGGCCGGGGGTTCGGCGCAGGGCCTGCAGAAAGCCTGGATCACGCACCAGCGTGGCCTCGGTGGCTGAGCGTCCCAGCTCCTGCAGCTCGCTTGGCACCCGCGTTGGCCGACCGTCGCTGTTGCGCACCCACACCCACTCCGTCAGCACCTCTGCCAGCGCCTCACCGTCAGCCACCCGACAGATCTCCGTCTGGCGCACACCGCGGCTGCCGCGCAGATAAATCACCCGAACAGTCAGCTCGACCACATCGCCGAACTGGGCAGGTCGATGGTGAGTAATCAGGCTGCGATGAACCAGCCACCAGCCGCCCTGCGCCCTGCTCCAGGCACGGCCGTAGCCGGCGAGTTCGGCATGCTCCATCGCCATCTGCTCGGCCCAGTTGAGGTAGACAGCGTTGTTGACGTGGCCGTTGCTGTCCAGTTCGTAGTTTCGCACCTGCCAGCGCGCGGTGTAGCAAGTGAAGTCAACGCTCACGCCGACTCCAGGTTAGCCGCCGGGCAGCTTCACTCCCGGGATCAGCGTGACGATGAGGGCGATAGCTGCCGCGCCCATGGCGGCGGTCGCTGCCCAGCACAGCGCCTGGCTCAGCTGACCGCTGACATGCTGCTTCATGTATTTGCGGTCGGCCGCGAGCAGCGTGATCAGCACCAGCAGTGGCGGCGCTACCAAACCGTTGAGCACTGCTGTGTAGAAAAGCGCCTTGATCGGATCGATGTGCAGGAAGTTCATGAGCGCTCCGGCCACAACGGCGGCGACCATGATGCCGTAGAAGGTGGGCCGGTACTGCGGCTTCACCGCCAGCGAACCGCGCCAGCCCATGAACTCCTTCAGCGCATACGCGGCGGAGCCGCTGAGGATGGGGATGGCGAGCAGCCCGGTGCCGATCATGCCCAGGGCAAACGCGACGAAGGCAAAGGAGCCGAGGAACGGCTCGAGCGCGGAAGCCGCCTGATCGGCGGACTGGATGTCAGTCTTGCCGTGAGCGTGCAGCACAGCGCCGGAGGTCAGGATGATGAAGTACATGACTATCTGCGAAAACGCCATGCCGATGAAGATGTCAGTCCGGGCGGCCCGGAGCTCGCTCGTCTTGAGCCGGCTGCGCCACACTTCATTGGTCGGTTCCGCGGAACTCATCTCATCCACTTCGGCCGAGGCCTGCCAGAAGAACAGGTAGGGCGAGATGGTGGTGCCGAGAACCGCCACGACTCCCATGACGAAATTCTGCGAGAGCTCCAGATGCGGGATCACCGTCGCCTTTACAACCTGCAGAAGATCGGGGTGCGCAGCGAACCCCGTGACGATGTAGGCGAAAAGCGACAGCGTCAGCCACTTGAACACGCGGAAGATCCACTGAAAGCTGACGAACAGCTGCAGCACAACGACCAGCGCTGCCACCGGCACCACGAACAGAATCGCAGGAACTCTCTGCCTCGTCAGCTGGGAGGCGCCGCTCGCTACCGCACCCAGGTCGGCACCGATGTTGATGGTGTTCGCGATCAGCAGAGCCGCGATGCAGACGCCCACCAGCGCCGTGGGAAACTTCTTGCGCAGCGAAGTGCCGAGCCCCACGCCTGTTTGCAGAGCGATCCGGCCGCAGACCTCCTGGACAGCCGCCATCATCGGAAAGGTGAAGGGCGCCAACCACAGCATCCCGAAGCCGAACTGGCTGCCAACCTGCGAGTATGTGCCGATGCCGCTGGGATCGTCGTCACTGGCGCCGGTGATGAGGCCGGGGCCCAACAGCTGGAGGACGCCGAGCGGACCGAGCTTCTTCGCGTCGGCGAAGGTGCTGCGTGCCGCCAGTGGCGTACCTGTCCCCGGTTCCTCGCGATCGGTGTCCCCCTTCAGAACCTCCAGCGGCGCAGGCTCGGCGTCGGCTCCCACTGAAAGCCGCTCCAGTACCGGGTCTTGGATAGGATCGGCCATTTACAGCATGGTATTCACAGAAAAGCTGAGTGTCAAACTGTAGGTTTTCTACCGCAGAATGGTTGAGTTGTCAGCAAAGGTGGCGGAAATGCGAGCGGCAAGCAGCAACCCGATTGGTAACTGCGACTGCCGACGGCTGACGGAACAGGCGGTCAGCCAGAATGCAAGAGTGGCCGTCGGACGAGGTAGCGCGCTGGGGCGTGGCGGTGCGAGCGCACCCAGCACGCTGACCGCGGTCGGCGTTCGAGGGCGCGTTCGCTCGCTGCCGGCTCTTTGCCGCTCGGCGGCCGCGCGGTGAGCGTCCAATCCGGCCGTGAGCTGGGGGCTGAAGCTCGGCGTCTCGCTGAAGTGCCCAGCGGCCGGGCGCCCTGGCGCCACTGGGGGCCGTATCTCAGCGAGAGGGGCTGGGGCACCGTGCGCGAGGACTACAGCCCTGATGGCGATGCCTGGAACTTCTTTCCCCACGACCATGCCCGCTCCCGGAGCTACCGCTGGAATGAAGACGGCTTGGCGGGCATCTGCGACGACCGCCAGACGCTCTGCTTCGCTTTCGCCTTCTGGAACGGAAGCGATCCGATCCTGAAGGAACGCCTCTTCGGCGTCACCGGACCGCAGGGCAACCACGGCGAGGACGTCAAGGAGTACTGGTGGTTCCTCGATTCGACTCCCACCCATTCCTGGCTGCGCTGGCGTTACATGTATGCGCAGGCCGAGTTCCCCTACTCCCAGCTGGTCACCGAGAACGGCCGGCGCAGCAAACACGAGCCGGAGTTCGAGCTCCTCGACACCGGCGTGTTCGAGGCTGACCGCTACTGGGAGATCACCGTCGACTACGCCAAGGCAGCGCCTGAGGAGATCTACGTGCGGCTCACCGTGCGCAACCACGGGCCCGAGCCGGCCGAACTGCAGGTGCTGCCCACGCTTTGGTTTCGCAACACTTGGTCCTGGTCGGCGGGGATCAAGCCGCAGCTGCGGGCCGATGGGACTTGCGTGCTCGCCCAACATCCAGAGCTGGGCCTGCGCCGGCTCAGTGGCGAGGGCGCCCACGATCTACTGTTCTGTGAGAACGAGACGAACACCAAGCGTCTGTGGGAGGCGGAGCCAACCACGCCCTACCCGAAGGACGGCATCAACGATTTCGTAATTCGCGGCTCGGCGACCGTGAACCCTGCGCTCACCGGCACCAAAGCCGCCCTGCGCTACCGGCTGAACGTCGCCGCCGGAGGCACTGCGACGCTGCGGCTGCGGCTTTCGGAGGGCGAGGCTGATTTCACGAACTTTGAAGCGCTGATGACGCGGCGGGAGGCGGAGGCGGGCGAGTTCTACGCCGCGCTCACGCCGGTGGGCGCGTCCACCGACGAGGCCCGCGTGATGCGTCAAGGATTTGCCGGCCTGCTCTGGTCGAAGCAGTTCTATCACTACGACGTTCGAACCTGGCTCAAGGGGGATCCCGGCCAGCCGCCCGCACCGGCCAGCCGGCAGAACGGCCGAAATTCGGATTGGCGGCATCTGTTCAACCAGGACGTCATCTCAATGCCTGACCCGTGGGAGTACCCCTGGTATGCGGCTTGGGACTTGGCGTTCCACTGCATCACTCTGGCCCATCTTGACGCCGAGTTCGCCAAGAGCCAGCTCATCCTGCTCTGCCGCGAGTGGTTCATGCATCCCAACGGCCAGCTCCCTGCCTACGAGTGGTCGTTCAGCGACGTGAACCCGCCTGTCCATGCCTGGGCGGCGTTGCGCGTGTTCGAGATCAGCGGCGGCCAGGACTTTGACTTTCTGGAGCGCATCTTCTTGAAGCTGCTCCTGAACTTCACCTGGTGGGTCAACCGAAAGGACAGCGAAGGCAACAACATCTTCGAGGGCGGCTTCCTGGGGCTGGACAACATAGGCCCCTTCGACCGCAGTTCGCTACCTGTGTCCGGTCATCTCGAACAATCGGACGGCACTGCCTGGATGGCCATGTACTGCCTGCACCTCTGGGAGATAGCACTGCGCCTGGCCGAGCGGGATCGGACGTACGAGGACATGGCTATCAAGTTCTTCGAGCACTTCGTGCTGATCGCGGTAACTCTGAACGACAAGGGTCTTTGGGACGAGGTCGACGGGTTCTACTACGACGTGCTGCGCCGCCCCGACGGCTCCTCGGTGCCGCTGCGCGCGCATTCCATGGTTGGTTTGATCCCGCTCTACGCAGTGACCACACTCGGGCCTGACACGCTGAGCCGGCTGCCCAGCTTCGCCCGCGCAATGGGTTGGTTTCTGGCCCACCGGCCGGAGGCGGCCGGCGTGGTGGAGCACATGGACGACCCTAACCACGCGGGCTACCGCCTGCTGGCGATAGTCGGTCCCCAGAGCCTGCGCCGCATCCTCGCGCGGGTGCTGGACCCGGCCGAGTTCCTCTCCGACCATGGCGTCCGGGCGCTCTCCCGATGGCATCGCCAGCATCCCCTCCAGGTGGCCGTCGACGGCTTCCAGGCGCAGCTCGATTACGAGCCTGCCGAGTCCACCAGCGGGCTGTTCGGCGGCAACTCCAACTGGCGCGGGCCTGTCTGGTTTCCCGTCAACTACCTCCTGATCGAAGCGCTCAGGCGGTATCACCGGTTCCTCGGCCCGGAGTTCAAGGTGGAGTGCCCGACAGGCTCAGGTCGCTGGCTGGCCCTTGACCAGGTGGCCGACGAGCTGGCCGCGCGGCTGGTTGGGCTCTTCCTCAGCGGCCCGGATGGCCGCCGGCCGGTGTTCGGGGGTTATGAGCGGCTGCAGCGAGATCCTGCCTGGCAGAACCTCCTCCTCTTCCACGAGTACTTCGACGGCGACTCCGGCGCCGGCCTGGGGGCGTCTCACCAGACCGGCTGGACCGGTCTCGTGGCCAACCTGATCGCAGATCGGCGGCCGCTGGACTGAGATCGGCTGCCTGTCAACCGCTGCGGGGGCAGGGCGAGCGACCAGCAAAGGCGCCGGCTATGGCGGCGTAGCCACGAGTGTTCGGGTGAAAGCCGTCGGCGCTGAGCCAATCGGGATGCTGGGTGGCCATGTCGCCCTGGCAGTGGAGATCGATCAGCGCGGCACCACGACGAGCGGCCACCCGGGCTATCGCCGCGTTGTAGCCGGCCACGGCCGCCCTGATGGCTCCCGGCTCCGGCGGCGGACGATTATGGATGAGGCACCGGGGCCCCTCTTGCGGGCCCAGGCAGTCCCGGTAGGCTGGGAGCCCGTCAAGGACCGGGGTGTTGGCCAGCAGGACGCGGGTTCGGCCGCCCTGGCGGAGGGCCGCCACCAGCTGGTCCAGCTGCTGTTCATAGGTATCCACCGGGACGCTGTGCAGGAGATCATTGGTGTTCAGCCACACGGTCGCCAGATCGGGATGCACCGCCAGCGCGTCGGCGAGCTCGGTACTCAACGCCTGCTCAGTGGTTGCCCCTGCTGAGCCAAAGTTGTAGAAGATGGCCGATTCCGGCAGGTAGCTGCTGTAGAAGACCTGTGGCCAGGCGTCTCGCTCCGGCTGATCGGCGCCCAAGCCGACGGTCTCACTGGCGCCCAGCGCGGCGTAGACGTGCGCGTTGAACGAGACCTTCGGTGAGGGTGAGTTTGGCGTGGCGGGGCTGCTCTGCAGCCCGCAGGCAAAGAGCAGCAGCCCGGCAGCCAAAGCCGGCGAGCGCCGGGCCAGTGATCTGACTGACACCCTCGTCACAGCTCCGCCATGGCTTCGCTGGCAGGCATCCTGGCGGCGCGGAGGGCGGGCGCCGCGGCTGCGATCAGGGCCAGCAGCCAGCTGCCGCCCACCCCGAGCAGGACCACCGCAAAAGGTAGGTCTTGGAGTCTCAGCGCCTCAATCGGGATGCCCTGCTGGGTCAGGTATTCGCTGACCTTCAGAGCCAGCGTTTGGGCCAGCAAGAGCCCTGCCAATGTACCCGCCACACCGCCCAAGAACCCCACCAAAGTCGCCTCCAGCAGAAACCACCGAACAACGTCGCGGTCTCTGGCTCCGATCGCCTTGAGCACCCCGATCTCGCGGCGCCGCTCGCGCACTGCTGTCAGCAGCGCGTTGGCGATGTTGAGTCCCGCCAGAAGAACCGCTATGGCGCCGATCCCGACCAGAACTATGTCCACGACGTGCAGGTAGCGAAGGACAGCCGCCAGTACATGCTCGGGGGCGCTCGTCGCGAAGCCGATTTGATCGATTCCCACCCGGACACCGTGCATGGTGTCAATGCTGTCGGCGATCACAATCAGGGCCGAATAGGGGGAGCGGATGCTGCCCTCGCCCCGCAGACCGGGCGGTGCGGCCGCACCTGACAGCTCCCACTCGCGCGCAGCAGTTGTCTGCTGCAGCGGCACCAGGAGATCGGCGCCGGCCACGTCCTGTGAGACGACACCGACCACCTTGGCGCGGAACCAGCGAGGCCGGAACGGAGCTTCCGAGCCAGGCGCCTCTACCCGGGGCTCGGCGACCTGGATCGGCTCTCCCACAGCTGCTCCCGGCGGCCCCCCTGGGTGGGTGTGGTCCAGGTAGGACTGCGTCACGGCCACCTCCGTCAGCGAGGCGGCCGCCGGGAGCCTGCCAGCCAGCACTGAGACAGGCGAATCGGAGCCCAAGCCGAGGTCGGTGCCGGCCATGGTGGCGCCGAACGAATCGCCCGAGGGCGGCACCACCACCACCGGCGCCGCCTGGATGGGCACGACAGCGCGCACGTTGGGGAGCCGGCGGATCTGGCGGATGGCAGAATCGTTGAGATCCCTGTGGCCGGCCAGCTGAAAGTCGTCGGTCTGAAGCTGCCAGGAGGCCGGCGCATCGTCAGCGACCTTGATTGCGCCGACTGGCAGGCCTTTGCCGAAGTGCTCGACGGCGCGGCTCTCGGCCACCGAAGCGATGCTGCCGAGGGCCACCAGAAGGGCGCTGCCGACGGCGACACCAAGGACTGTCAGGCCGCTTCGCGCTGGACGCCTGAGCAGACTGCTCAGCGCCAGCCTGAATGTCGCCCCCCAGCTCACGCTGCCTCTAACCTCCCCTCTCGCAGGCGCAGAGTGGTGGCGGCCCGAGAAGCGAGCGAGCTGTCATGCGTCACCACCAAAAGGGTGGCGCCGTACTCATGGCGGAGCTGCTCGATGAGATCCATCACCCGCTGAGCGTTCCGCTCATCCAGGTTGCCGGTCGGTTCATCGGCCAGAATGAGTGCCGGGCGGTTGACCATCGCCCGAGCCACAGCCACGCGCTGCCGCTCTCCGCCGCTCAGCCGCCCGGGCAGGTGGCCGGCCCGTTCGAGAAGCCCCACCTGCGCCAGGAGCGCTCGCGCTCGAGCCAATGCTTCGCGCCGAGAGAGGCCGTTGATGAGCGCGGCCAGGCCGACGTTCTCCAAGGCTGTCAAGCTCTCGACAAGACAGTGATGCTGGAACACGAAACCTATCGTCCGGCTGCGAAAGCGCGCCATCTGTTGGGAAGGTAGGCGCCGCAGGTTGTGTCCGGCGACAATCAGCTCGCCACCCTGAGCCCGCTGCAGGCCACCCAGCAGGGCCAGCAGAGTGCTCTTGCCTTCACCAGAATCACCTGTCAGCGCGATGTAGCTTCCAGCCCTGACTTGAAGTCGCAGCTCGCTCAGCACCAGGAGAGTGCGTCCGGAGCTGGCGTAGGCATGGCTCAGGCCGCTGACGCTTATCACTTCCCTCTCTTCAGTCGTCGCGCCGGCCGGCCCGCCCGCCATGCTGGGCATGTTAGTAGCGGCGGTCGGGGTGGCCTCGCTCAGGAAGTGGCAAGGCCCTGGCCGATCGGCCCGCCGTTGGTTCGGGTGGCAGGATATGAGCAACACCCATGGCCCTGATCAGCAAAGCCGGACGGGTCGCTCGCCCTCGCATCGCACGCGCCGGCTCGCCAGCCGCGAGTTCCGCTTTCGAGTGGGGAGTTGTCGCCGCGGGCGGCTGGCTGATGACAGGCCTGTACCTGGACGGCTGGGCGCATCAGCACTTCCAAGTCGAGACCTTCTTCACAGCGTGGCACGCAGTCCTCTATTCAGGCATGGCGGCGGCTGCAGCTCTCTTTGGTTTCACGGCGCTCAGCAACCATTTCAGTGGTTACGCGTGGCGTCGCTCGCTCCCGCTCGGCTACGGGCTCTCACTGCTGGTCGTGCTGGGCTTTGCTCTGGCGGGTGCGCTCGATATGGCCTGGCACGCGACCTTTGGTTTCGAACGCAGCTTTGCGGCCCTGATCAGCCCTCCTCATCTCCTTCTGGCCGGCTGCGGTCTGATCGCCGCCGGGGGACCGCTGCGATCAGCCTGGAATCGAGGCAAGTCGGTGGCTGGGTGGCCTGCGATCTTTGCCGCGATCTACCTCCTCTCCGTCATCACCTTCTTCAGCCAATTCGTCCACCCGTTCAACGATCCGTACGCGCTGGAGGTGGGTCCGGCCGGAACTGTCTACGCCGCCGAGGCCCTGGGGGAGATCTCCATAGTCTTCCAGTCAGCGGTCCTGCTGTCAGTGGTGTTCTTGGTCCTCCGCCGGCTTCAGCTGCCGCCCGGCAGCCTGCTGCTGCTGCTGACGATAAACGGCTTCGCGATCAGCGCCATGAAGGATCACTATCGGTTCGCGCTGGTCGGGCTGCTTGCCGGCGTGGTGGGCGAGATCCTCCTCTTCAGCCTCCGGCCGACTGCCTCCCGGCCGAGTTCGCTGCGGGTCTTCGGCTTCGCCTGGCCGGTGGCGCTCTACGCGCTTTATTTCGGAGCTGTCGGCACGCTCGGTGGCACCTGGTGGAGTGTGCCGCTCTGGACTGGCTCGATCTTCTTGGCGGGTGTGGCCGGGCTCCTGGCTTCATACTGCTTCTTCTCACCCGGTGTGCGCGAGCACGCGCCAGATCCCCAGTGAGGCTAGGAACTCCAGCCGCAACTATCAGCCGCAGCCGCTAAAACCGGTTTCCGCCGACGAGTTGTTTGCAGCGCACCAGCAACCTAAACCCAGACCGCTTGGTAGGTCTAGGTTGAACAGCCCACGAGATGTCCCGACGTTGGTGACTCATCGTGGGCTCATCTTCCGAGCAGGGTAGACGAGCTCGGCGGGTGGTCGACCGGCGT
>JAABUQ010005166.1_pt1 | contig 21235 bp, 8 predicted proteins | sample 5560001 | NCBI WGS metagenome assembly JAABUQ01 (sample SAMN10711888, study PRJNA513371) | rock metagenome | isolation source: Antarctica rocks | place: Antarctica: Victoria Land, Finger Mt nord | collected 2015-12-18
TTCTCCCTTTATACCTACCCAGATTCCGCACCCGCACTCGCACTTACCACCCCCCATCTCACAAACGAGTACCTCAAACAAGTACTCCTAAACCTACCCTAAACCCCCCCTAGGGACCCCCGCAATCAATATCAGCACCAACCCACCATTACCATCACCATCACCATCTCCCTCCCATCCCCATTCAACCGTACACAACCCGGCAGTAACAACGTCACCCGCTCATACCCCCCCCTCGCCGCTCCTATTCTTCCCTCGCGTAGCACCCGTCGCTGAATCGATGCCGCAGGACTGGGTCGGAGAATATGATTCCTCGGGGAGGGAAGTTTGTGCGGCCGCAGCGAGGAGAGGATGGGAAGGCGGTTTACTTTTGTGGGTACAGGGATGGTTACGGATGATTGGGTTGGACTTGCTGAGCGGTGCCACTCGGGCTGGGTTTTAGCATGTGAAGAGAATGCTAGAGCGTGGGGGGCTGGGTTTTGGGCTGGAGATTGGAGAGTGGAGTCTAGTCTGGGGGATTGAGTCTGGCCTTGGGGGGGGGTTTAATGACACGGAGGGTTTGCGCGGGTGGTGGGATGGGGGTTGCATTCGTTGGTGTTTGATCTACTTTTATCCTGTGTGGCAGCGATATCACAGCGTCCCACGTTTTTTGGCTGATGTTGCATTGTATGAGAAGTGATGATGGGGAAAGGTGTTGATTGAGTCTAGCACAGAAATCTATCGGTGTTCCAAAATCCCAAAGGCAAGATGGAAGCGCTTGAAAGGTGGGACCTGTCGCCGAAGCGAAATGAGGCGTTCGGTATGGAAAGGGCTCAGGAGGGATCTATCGGCAGTACCACACTCGACAGCCAAGACTGAGAAAACAAAATACCCTAAACGAAGCAACTCGGGTTAGGCAAGACAGGAAGCGGCACCAATGGAGACTCAAACTCAAACTCCAGTAAGAAAATCACGCACTCCGTCCTAGGGCAAAAGTCCAGGACCTAGATATAGAACATACTCTCTGCCAAATTCCCGTGGACCTTGATCCAGTCCTGCATAGCCTACGTCGGTGCCTGGCCGATCCAATCATCTCCGTCAGTCTCTCTGTCGTGCTTTGGCTTGCGTTCGCCCGACTGGGTGAGTGATAGTCTGCTAATATTGGGGAAAGTGTCTTTCAATCCATTCTCCGTACTCTTCCGTTTTGGCATTGGAGTTAGGCACTGGGGAGGTTTGAATTCTTCCTTGACTACTTGGCGGGGGTTGTTCTTGCTGAGGGGCTTGGGTGTTTGAGGCGAAGTGGGACCGCCGGCAGCTTTTATGTTACTCGGCTTTGGGTTTTCTTGCTTTGCACTGGCGGACATTGGGCGCCGGTCCTGCGGAGTTGGCGACTTGGGATTCTCGGAAATGTTTGCGCTGCTTGATTTGCTCTGTTTTGGCTTCAAGGGGCTCAACACCGGTTGTTTGTTCTTCGGAGGAGAGGCGTCAGGCGTGCTGGTAGTCTGTGTGATTTAGCTACTCCATTGGCTTGTTCCCGAAGGGCTCGTGGAATCGGCGTCGCTGGGGGAGCTAGACTTGTGCGTTCTAATCGTGTCTCCTGAAAGATCGCTTGTCTGGGTTGAATGACATTGATTGCGGGAAAGCTGCAAGGTGCCTTCGCATACGCTCGCAAGCAATGTTGGCATAGTAGGCTGGGGCGCAGATGGATATTGCACTGGTTGCACAACCGTACATGTAACACATGTTGTGAGTCAAAGTTTCGATTAAATTGGCGAGATTTGTCGGCTTATCCTTGTTTTGCTCCGTGGTGAAGATCTCGTTCAGCAATACAACGTAGTGCGCCGGTCGAGCCGGCCCTTTGATGGCAGAATGAGATTGCAGATAGAAGTCCCAACTTCTCGTTTCTGTGATTATGCGATCGACTACGGTCCCGTTAGTCGGGTTATCATTGCTCTTGTCGTCTTTGGTGTAGAATCGCGTGTGATGCTGCTTGTCGACCGCGATGAAAGTGATTTTCGGAGGTTTCTGTTGAGTCAAACAATACAGATTGCTGCAGGCTGATCTGATTTGGACCACCTCGTTCGTGAGCATGTCTTGGTGCTGCAGTTCAGTCACGCTGCCCCGATAGATCGGCAAGTTCTCAGGGATTGGGCCATTGCGCTGCTTCCACAGCTCAAGCCGCGTCCGGAACGTAGAGCCGAGCTCATTGACTGTCTGAGTTTCCGAGACCCTTTGAAGTCGGATATCAGTGGGCCACTGCGAAAGCGTTTTGGGGGCACTTGCCACGACTGCTACGAAAATTGGTGTGGAGGACTCTTCATCAGAGGACCGTTGTGTAAGGTGATATCCAACGACCATTGTCTTGAAGGTGTCAATCATCCTCAACCCGCCTCCTCCAATCAGGTGACTTTGGCCACCAAGCTTGAGATTGACATTCAGCGCAACATTTGCATTGTATTGCCGCGATTTTGTGTCTCTGTTGAAATCGTTCTCGATTAGGCACACTGTGTGTATACCATAACGAGGGTCCCCAACATGCTTGATCTTGTCGTACAGTAGCTTGTTGTTTTCCGGCAATGTGGCGAGCACATATTGAATTTTTTTAGCCTGCTCGTCGAAAACTTCTCGATCTCAAGGTATTTTGGACCTGTGGCCTGTCTTTCTTGAATGATGTAGTCGTCCTTGACTTTGATGCCAGAAGAGCCTAAGTCATCTTTGAACCTCTTCACAGCCCTCTTGATCCGATTTTGAATTCTGCATGGACACAACGCTCAGCCAAGTCCGGTCTCGTAGTGTTCCTCCATCCAGGAATCGCTTCTTGGCCAAGTTCCAGCTGGCTCCCTGGGCGGTTGCGGTACCGTCGTAAGTAATCTTGGGTGAGTCCAGCCTAGGCCCAAGCACGCTCATTATGGCTTTTGACCACGCTGAAACGCTGCCACTCTTTCCATGGATCTTCGTGGCGTCCTCGCCGGGTGGTACGAGTGCGAAGTTGCTATTTGTTTCCTCCAAGTCTCATTGGGCTCTGACTTGGATTGTTGTCCTGGAATGACCTTGCAGACCTCGGCAGGAAGATACTCTGGATTTTGATGGGTTCCAACATCGACGACTGGTAGCTCAGGTTTCAATTCGCGGGCGTACGCTGAATTGCGTGAGTATTTGCATCAATCCGGAGAGACAAGAGGAACTACCTTGGTTGAAATAGTTGGAGACCGAGATAAGCACTCTGTCAGCTGTAAATATAAGCCCAAATACAGCGCTCTAAGTGCGTGCGCATTTTTAGTGGATTTGTGGTGCAAATTACATCCAACAGTCGCGGACTATCACATAAAGGCTGACACCTTCCTCAGATCCACCCATACAACCAAGGGAAGCAGTACAATGACAACCCATGGATAAAGTTCCGCAACACGCCGAACTGGAAGTCAGGTCCTTTTCCTTTTGGAACCACCGCAACGCCTTTCCAGTCGTACTTCTCACCCGCATCCGCGACCTCAATCATACCCGCCGCCAGGTCGCCATAGCTCAAGAACGCCCCACCACAAATATCCGTACTGAGCTCATATCCGGTCTGCTCGGCCTCCAACAATCCTCCAGGCTGAATGAACACCGCATTCAACCAATCCTCGTTTTGCCGGTAATATGCCTCCGCTCTCTCGAGGTCGTCGTATATGTGCCTAAAGGCGCAGTGGACGATCCAGCGGCCCAGCCGGGGCACGTCACGGCTCAGGTGCTCGTTGACGGTGCAGGAGCTCAGAACCACGACCCTTGGTAACCTCGTCTGTGCGTCCTCCTCGCGAATCTTGCGCAGCGCGGCAACCAGTATCCGAGCCGTATCTTCGGCGAGCGAGGTCTTGGGCACGTTCTCGTTGGTAGCGATGACGGCGAAAACGGCCGACACGCCGGCTACGCAGCGGCTCATGAGCGAGACGTCATTCATGTCGCCTTCGAAGATGTGCACGTTCGGCTCCACGGTTAGGCCGGGGAACATTCGTTCTAGCTTGGGCTTGGAGCGCACGTAGACGTTGATTCGGTTTTCGGGGGATGCCTTGAGGTGTTCAAGGATCGAGTGCCCTGTATTGCCTGTGGCACCTAGGATTGCGTACGAAGGCATTGCTGGATAGGTGCTAGCTGGTGTGATATGTCGAAGTTGGTCAAAGTGTGATCAAGTTGTCTTTCAAGAAACTGTGGGTCGTGTAAGGGTAAGGATCTGGGAGCAAGAGATGTTTCAAGGGAGCCAATTGTTGTACTATCAATAGATTGGAAATATAATTGACGGAGACAGATTGAACCGTGCTTTGAATGTCCACATTATGCACATTGTGGTTTTCGTTGACGGTGGATGTAAGAAGCCTTCAGAGGAATTTGCAGTGCACTAACCAACCTTGGCCATTCCGCTCAGACCACAAGCAGGCCAGTGCCTGGTCACGGGCAGTGTTTACGATCAGAAGACTCCCACTGCCCAAAGCAAGAATAAATGCCCTAAAATAAGGTAAAGAGTAGTCCGATCGTTTCCCTCACGTGATCGAAAACCGGGGGTCTCGATGGGCCGATCCAGATCTTTGGGCCGAGGCGAGCAATCTTAAATTCGGGCCACTGTCAACTGCCACACATTGTCTGACCTGGTTCCGATTCGCCGATTCGGCCTCCGAGGAAACAATGTCTGCCTGCTTATGGAGTGAGGCTGTTTCTTACTCTGCGTCCTGTCTCACAGGAGCTCGACCTTGAAGAAAGGGCCTACTACCATAGCACGCCGGGAGATTTACTGTCAATCCATATTTGAATAGTACTCGGCCCTGCCCGTGCCTGCCCCAGCTTTCATCCTGTCACCTTCGTCTTTCATCCTGACCTTATTCCTGTAAATAGCTACACTATCATTAGATTCGTACTACTATCTCGTCCCGATACAGGTTTTTGAACTTTCAACCTCAGAACTTATAAGTAAATTGAATCTAGTTTGATTAAATCAGATTGTTAACAAATTCTGAAAGCGTATTCCCAAGTGATTGTTCAAGTTGAGCAAATATATCTCATTACCAACAACAGTTGGTATTCCAACCTACAATTTACAGATTACGTTGGTTTGTTTGTGTTGTTCGTTGGCGTTTCTACTCAGCCAAAATATTCCAATATTCACAATGTTTAAACAAGGAGCAAGCGAGCTGCAATTTCTCAACAGTCAACTGCATATGAACCGCTGCCTTAAATCCCTGATTCCTCGACTCAATATATATTTTCTTTCGACGTCAATATGCAATTTCTGCGACCCATTTCTATTGTTACTGTTCTCCTTTGCCGTGGCTTGATATCTGCCCGGTCTATCCCTAGTCCGATACTGTCTGCTACTTCTGTCGAAATATCGACTTTCGAGACAGAACATGCAGAATCCTCGACGAAACGCGCTGCAATCTGGAAGCGAGATGTCACCGGCCCAGAAAATTACGATGATGATATCGACGCATTCATGTACGATCAAACCCGCAGTGGTAAAGCAGGTGTCAATCTCATCCCGGAAGGCGACAACGAAGATCCAGCTACAGCACTTGAGTACGAGTTTCGGGGCCACGAATGGAACATGGCTGTCAACAATTTAGAAGGATGTACGATGTTGATAGTTATATCCGAAAACCTTGACAGGCTGTGGGCCGCGCATTTCTTCGAGGTTCCCGGTTTCTCTAGTGGCCATAAATTTTTCAAAGACAAAATCATCGCGCCTATGCTTAATGGAAACCCCGACCCTGCAATCAGCATGCCCGGCCTCTTACCGAATAAAGAGCGGTTTGGCTCAAAACCTGTCACGATCTTGATATCCACAAGAAAATGGCTGTCCGATGAACCACACGACTTCAAATACAAGAATGAACTTGACGAAATTGAGAAAACCCTTCGTCGCCTCTGGCCCAATATGCCTGCTACTATTCCCCAAGAGTACGAAAAGCAGATTTTGGACAGCGCTTATGATCGTACCGCGTTGGGGAAACTTCTGATTCAATACGGCCCTGGGCTGGCGGGCGGCATGAGGCAGGCAATGGTGAGAGTTTGGCTAGAGGATTGGGAGACGCCGGTTCACGCGGACTATTGGAATCCGAAGTCGGATCAAATCGCGCCAAGCTGAGTGCTATCTATACTTTGTCTTGATCTGGCAGGATAGTGAGTCAAAACTCGTATTGTTGGGTCATTTCAACTAAAAACTGTATTGAAGACAGGAGTCCAAAAGATTGGCTCGGTATCCAGCTTATGCTACAAGTATGCAGCACTCTTGCTCACATATAGTGTCTATGCCACAGTGTATTGTAGACAAAAGCAATGTTTTGGAACCTTGCCATTGTACACCGATTCAACCCGTCGTTCTAAATTCGGCTGTTGAGACCGATCAAACTGACCACAACTGCACGGCTTAGCTACTGTACTTCATAGTTGCATATCAGCTGGGTATGTTATGGATTCGGCCTGGGGATCTACTTATTTGTTCCAAAGACGCGAGGAGAAGATCAGCGAATATTGCTATTGTACGGACACCCTTTTACCGAAGAATACTGGCCTGTGAAGAGTCTTGCCTGCGTTCTCAGAAAACATCAGTCTTCTTCTTCCAATATTTCATATCCACTTCATCTCCGCCCTTCTTTGGCCGTTCCTCATGTTCATTCAAGTCAAGCCTCGTGTAGCCGGAGACAAAACCCTGTAAAACTCCATTGATTCCCCCTCAGATTCATGGCTGAGCGACAGCCTTCTGTGTTGATTCGACAAAGAATACTTGATACGACTATCAACACAGCTTGAGCAAGACAGAAACAAGAATAGAGGCAGGACGACAATGCCTTTGTGACTCGAGAACAAGAGCGATGTTCGGCTTTATCACCTTTGTCAATGAAATTCTTCTTTCATCCACAACAAAGCCTTGTCGCTGGCATGAAAGCTTTATCATGCACACCCATTTCCCATAACAGGATTTTTACACACTGAGTCTCGTTCTCCCCAATCCAACTTTACCAACCAACCAGTCGTCCATGGCAGCAATTGCCCATGCTCCATCCCAGCGACAATCTTCAAACAGCAACATGAACACCGCAAACCCCGCCCAAGCCTCCAATACACACGCTGACACCCACAACCAAACGCCCAAACAGCAACAGCAAAGCAAAAGCAGCAACCCTGCAGCCGACCCTTCTCCCAAGAATCCTCCAGATTCAGCTCTGACAGACTTTTTAGATGAGTGGATGGTCGAATACACAGCAGACCAATACCTGGAAATGGATCTAGGGGCGATCCTGTGGACGGCGCAGAAAGTTATGGATGACGCTGAGCACGAGAAGGCGAAGAAAGCTGCGCAGAAGGAGAAAGAGATGACACCGACTGCAGGGGAGCTGGACGATGAGGAAGAGTGGGTGGATCTGGGGACGCCGATGATCGGTCTCAAGGAGATCGATGAGGCTGGGAAGGAGATCGTACTCCATAAGGGCTGAGTGAAGCGGTTGCGAGAAGTATTGCACTGGGAAGGAGAACTCTGGATGCGGGGTTAAGGAGCCGCCATATGTCGAGGTATGTATCTGGTACTTTGCAGATATAGGGCGTTGCGGTGATCGTTCATCAGCATTCAGTGTTTTCTTAACGCAAGATGATAGATATCACAACCGGTTTTGGGCAGTGGACAGTCAGTGCAAGCCTGAATGCAGTGATGTTAGCAAATATATCGAAAATGACATTGACTCGCTTTCAGGGGCTCAGGGGTAAGTTGTGTGAAACATTACCACACTATAATCATAAAGTGTAATCTACAACCCATGACCTCCTGCTCAAAATAACAACCTCCACAGGGCTCAAAAGACCAGAAGGCAAGAGCCGCAAAAGTAGAGATTAAGGGGGGGGCCGAGATTGTATTGCTGAGGTGGCGCGTCAGAGGTCGGGTGTCGAATTCAAAGTGGTTTGGGTAACCCAACCAAATCTTCAACATTGACGTTTAGAGTTCACTAGTGCGATTTTTCATATCATTTTCCTGAGCACTCCTTGATGTTATACCAGAAAAACCTCCAGATGTGGTTGGTGGGTGTGGATGTAAGGTCGTTATCGCGATGTGGTGACCACGAGCTGGAGAAGTGGTGATGCGGAGAAGATGGGGGAAGGTTGGGATACTTGGTGGTGCTGCACCATCCAATAAGTACCGATGCAACCGCCGAATAGGTCATCGCTGCTCAAGCGCACAATAAGGTGAAAGGGTTGGATGGTGTCGCAATCAAGAGGGTTCTCGCAGCCTCGAGGAGCGCCCAAATCACGATAGAGGTCAGAGAAATGGGAAGATTGCCACTTATAGGATGTGGAGCAGGCAGTCTGACTTCATTCGCTTAGAACTCTGCTTGAAGTATAAGAAAGTTTCAATCGCAATTGTATGATTCCGTAAAAGTGCTGTCTGCAATGACCATAGCTCTCCAAAGAATAGAGCTCAAAAGCCGCAGGTGATCTTAATTTCTTTCACGACACCCCTGTAGTCTAATGGAAAAGCAATGTCCAACGCGGGGGTCGTTCGAAGATGAATCTCCCGTTCCCGGGACCTCATCTTTCCCGCGCAAATCATTTACCGTTGTCGTACGTCACCATCGCCAACCTTCTTTTCCGCTTCGAATTGCCTGTCTGATTCGAAAATTCTTACGTGAAAGAGCAGTATTTACAGCTAGCAAATGGAACAAGCAAAACGTACGGTGGATCAGATTCGTGGAGGGGTGGTGTATTGTTTAAGTCTAGGGTGTTCCAAAACGAAGCCTAACTACTGCTGTGCTTATGTAAGCCATTCAGCTTAGAGTGCTAACAGTTGCCTCAGTTACTCAGACTCTATATACTAACACCCTTCGGGGTTAGCCGCTGCTGACTACGTACGTAATAATTATAGAGTCTAAACTTAAGAATATATAATTTTCTCAGATATAGCTTAATCCTTTCTTTATTTTTGTATTTTAATTTCTATTATATAATATTTATATATCTTTTATATAAAGATTATTCTCCTTTTCAAGCGTATTCAAACGGCGTTTTAATTGACTAATTTTATTAAGCTAAAAAAAAGTTATTTTAATATAAAAAAAAAGTTGAAATTTTGCGTCCGGGAGCCTAGGTTTTCCCTTTTTTATTTTTTTACTTTTACTTTAATATCTCTATATTTATTATATAATATTTATATACTTTCTATATAAAGATTATTCTCCTTCTCGAGCGTAATTAAAAGACGTTTTAATTGACCGATTTTATTAAGCTAAAGAAAAGTTATTTAGGTATAAAAGAAAAATTGAAATTTTACGCCCTAGGTAATTGTTAGGGTGTATAGTAAATGGCAATATAGAGTATAATAACTAGACGCAGCTGCTATGATAGTAGAGCGCAAGCTGAACGCAATAAATAGGTAATTGTTATTAACCCTATTCTTTAGGAGGATAGAAGAATTAACGGTTATTATTAAAAGAATAGGGGACCCCCGGGGTAATAAGGTAAAGTTTTTGAGTAAAGTAAATATAAGGTTGCTTTAACAGGCTTAATACTAACGTAGCTTCTAGTTATATACCGGAATACATACGGAATATATACGCAATACTAAGACCTATATATAGCCTTATAATTATCCCTCTTTTAAGGTACTAGTCTTTAATATTTTAAATAGCAAGATAATATCCCTATAAGCTTATCAAAAACCCCTTATTATAGACGTTGTAGGGGGAAAAGAGTCCTAATATACTTTATATAATTTCTGTATATATAATATCTTTGCTATATATATATTTATAAATATAATATCTCAAAAACCTTTCAAACCTGTAGGAGATATAGAGGAAAAGAGTATATAACGCTATAATACCTTAGACGCCGCTCGGTAGATACAATAGTTATAATATAAATACTAATTAACTTATTATTTATTATTATATATAGCCCCTTTTTCCGGTATTACGCTGGTATTGTTATACTAATAGTATAATCTAGTATATAAAAAATTATAATATTAAAAAATTCTCCTATATTTGTTTTTCTTTTATAATTATTTTTATATTTACCTCCTATAAATATAATATAGGGCTATATATGTTCCAGCAGTATTGCAATAGATATTAACTATATATAATACTACTATTATTATAACTATTACTATAAATAAATACTTGTATATACCCCGATAAATAAGCGTTATTAACAAGATATAGCAATAACAACAACTACCTACTTTATTATTATATAAGTTACTAAAGCTATTCTACCCCTGGTACTTTATATATAATTATCTTAAATACTATAATATATTATAAGCTTTATATACCTTTAATATTCTTTGTATTAGATATAATTAACTTTTTACTTAATAATAATAAGGATATTATTATAGCAGTTATACTGTAGTTTCTGTATATATACTCTTGTTATATTATTATTAATATAACGGTATTTACTTTGCAATATTCTATATAAATATCCTATATAATATTTCTTATTCTTATTTAGCCTTTTAGGTTGAAATAAGTAATATAAATATTATTTTATTATTATTTATATTCTCTATAAGTATAGGCTTTAATATATCTTTCTTATTTTATAATATTCTATTTGTTTTGCTTTGTTATACGCTATTATCGTATATTTATTCTATAATTATTATATAGTTATAGCTAATATATATATAATATACCTTCTCCTTGCTTATACTACGTTATTGCCGCTCTTAAGGGCAAAACTATTTTGCCTTATCCCGGCCCCGCTTTTAGCTATATCTATACCCGGTATTATAGGGGGTATTATAATCTTAATAAGTATATAATCTTCCTATATACCTTCCGTATTTATATTTGTATTTTATTTTTATATACCGGGATCGGCGCCTTTAACCCCGCCGGGAAGGCTACCGGGGCAGTCCTTATTAAAGGCTATTATAACTCCCTACGGGCCGCGGGGTTAAAGGATTCTATATATAAGCCCTCGGTTATTAAGGTTATAACTCGTATAAGGGAATCGTTAGAGGGCCTAGGAGCAAAGGTTTATAGTAACTGCCGCAAATTTGCCGTCTTATAAGGCGCCTTTAATTTCCTTACCGTTTATTTAAAAGGGTTATTAGTTTGTTTTCCTTAATTATTATATTTAATAATTTTATATAGTTTTTATTAATTTTTATAAAGGAGACTTATTGCTAGGGGAGATAAAACTATAAAGCCTAAGGGTATACCTTTAGCCTCCCCGGTAGTATTTATAATATCTAAAAAAAAAAAGAGGAAGATATAAGTTCCGTTTCTATACTAAGTTCCGTATAGCTTAACTAACCTTTATATAAGGGGATACGGAGATAGGGAATATTAGGGAGGGAAAAGAGAAAGGAGCAAAAGGGGAAAAAGGAGAAGATTTCAGGGCTGCTAGGCTTATAACTGCCAAGGCTATAAAGAAGTAGCGTAGATATAAACGTTACAATCGGCGCTGCGCTACTACTATTTCGGCGTAGGCTTAATATAGGAGCAATTATTAGGCCTAGCTCTAAGGGGGCAGTATCTTTAGGCTTATTTAATATCAGGGTCGGGTAACTACCGTACTTTTAGTATATAAATTTAGCTATTAGATAGTATATTTTCTTCGCTATCTTCGGGTTTTTTAGAATATTTATAGCAGGTATATTTATATTTAATAAAATTATCGTTTTTTCGCTTTATTTTTAAAGTTCCGGATACTCTTTATAATATTTCCTATATTTTCCTTATTAACTTATTTATTATATTCTAGGTTTTAACTTTTCTATTTAATTTAATATTATATAATGCTTTTCCGGTAATACTTCCTTAATACTTCTTCTATTTCCTATTCCTGCTAATTATTTATTAGTTTAGGAAGTAATATATATTTCTGATTATTCTCCTATAAATTATAATAGGGTTTTAATAGCAAAATATAAAAGACTAGATAAATCCGATAGGTATTAGGTAATATTAGGCGGTAAGCTTATATTCCGATTATATCGAATATCCAGAAAAGATCAATAAATTTATAAAATAGCTTCCTGTTAGGGCGCTTCTATTTCAAATTCTTAATAAATAATAATATTAAATTGTTTATAGAGAACGTTTATAGCTTATACTTCTTATTATAATATTTTTATTAATATTTTACGGTTTTTTAATAGCTTTCCTTAAGCTTAGCGTAAATAAATTATAGTTTTTTTACTTTTTCCTTTACTATTAGTATTCGTCTATTCTTAAGCGTTTTGTCCTCGAAACGAATAGTAAGGTTATAGCTATAATATACAAAAAATTAAGTTATTTTAATATTTTTATAATAGTTATTATTATAAACAAATTCCGCTATTAATAACAGTACAGCCTAATTGCTCTGCTTATAATTATAATAATTATATAAGTACTATTTTAGGGTTTAGTTCTATCGCTTTATTATACTATTGGTTTAAGGGTAGAATATAATTAATAAACGTCTTTTAATCTTAAAATAGTAATATAATTCGGACTAGAAAATACTTATAAATAGAGATTCTCTATCGGATACTATATCTTTTAAAGAGCTATATTTAATAATTATATCTAAAAAGAGATCGGCAAACTTTATAACTATTATAGTCTTATTAATTAGTATATAATATACTATTTTACTATATCGATTAATAATAATTAATATAATATTATAAACGCAGCCCTTTTGTTTGCTCGGCGGTAAATTAGTAATAAAATTTATAATAATCTCTGCTTACAGCCCTTTAAGTTATAATAGGCTATAAAGCTTTCTATATAGCTTATACCGTTATACCTTAATATATTAATAGATATTATATACTCTAATATAGCATTTTATATATATAGCAATATCTTTCTATTAATATTTCCGTTATAATAATTCGAGCGTTTTCTTTATTCCGAAATATTTAGCTAAGAGGTTATTATAATATCGCTTAAGAAGCTCTTGCTTTAATATTTTATTTCCCGATATATAATAACGTCCCCGGGTAGTTAAAATCCCGTTAATAAATTTTTATATATTATAATAACGCCTCCGCTTATTTCCTATAGGCTCTTTGCTAGCTAATTATATATCTTTGATAAAATTATTATTTTATTATAAAACTTTAATCAGGTTTATAACCTCAATAATATAATTTTTATAAGCCGTCTTTATAATTGTATTAACCTTTTATTTTAATATAAATATTATATAATTAACTTCTTAAAGTATTCCTATAACGAATATATTATATAAATACTCCGCCTATAGACCTTTGTTCTATAGGGCTAATTTAATTTAGAATATTAATAATAATTATCTTAGATTATCAGAATTACCCTTGTAATTAAGGCGCCGCGATAATATATCGGCTAGGTTTATTTTCCTAGGTCTATAACTGATCTCAAAATTATAAATAATTAAATTTAAGGCCTATTTAATTTATTTAAGGTTTAACTTTTTGATATTTATAAAACCTCTTAGGTTATTATAATTTATTAAAACCTCTATAATATAGACATTATTACTAAAATAATAGCGCTAGTATATAAACATATTAATAATAGCTAATAACTCTTGATTATAAACCTTATAATTTTATTTTATAAGTATTATTTTTCTAAATTAAAAAGCTATTAAGTATTATTGTTTATTATCTTATAATTACGATAATATTATAATAATAGCGAACCTAAAAGTATCCGTTTCTAAACAAATCCCCTTTTCGAAATCGAAATATATTAGCAAAGGTATCTACGTAAAGGCTTTGCGTAGGGTATAAAATACTTATATAGTAGTCTCTAACTATTTAAATTTGCTAAACTTTTTACCTCCTTTATTATCTTTTAATAAGTTAGTTAAGGGACTCGCCTTTTTAAAATAATTTAAGATAAATAGACAGAAATAGTTTGCAAACCCCAAAAACTGCTAGAGCTAATAAAATAATATCGGAACCGGCTATTACGTAATTATTACAATTCTCTCTAGGGATATAAATACGCCTTATATAAATATTATAAAGCCGAAAAACTTAATTATTATCTGATTAAATTTATATTTAAACAGTTTTATAAATAGGGAATATTATTTTAACCTTTTTAATATTTTATATATATACTATCAATATTACAATAGGTCCTCGGAATAGATTAATATATTATTTAAGTATATTATATATATTATATTAATTAAGTCTGCTAAAGCCTTATTAATATATACTTGGAAAGTTGCCAGGGTATTAGCTAAGCTAAATAATATTACTAAATATTCAAAATACCTGTACCGCGTATGGAACGCAGTTTTCTATTTATCACCCTCCCGTATATAGATTCGGTAATACGCCTTTATCAGATCTAGCTTAATAAACCTTTTAGCTTTACTTAAACGATTTAATATCTCCGTAATTAAGGGGAGTAAGTATTTATTCTTTTTAGTTATTACGTTTAGACTTTTATAATCAACGTATAACTATAAGGTACCGTTCTTTTTAAATATAAAAATAATTAGTATTCCTATTAGCGATACCGAGGGGCGGATTATCTCTCGTATAATTATATTATTAATATATCGATAAAGTTCTTTAAGCTCTGGCTTAAAAAGATTATAAATAGATCGATAAGGAGGATCTCTACCTTCCAATTCTATTATATAATCGCTTTCTTTAAAAGCTGGTAATTGAGATATTTTATCTCTAGAAAATATATTTTTATAGGCTTTAAGCTCTTTAGGTAAAGTTACTTCTTTGCCCTAAATATAGATCGGCTATAATATTATATATATTATCTTAATTACTCCTATTAATTTAAAAAGACTTTTATCGAAATACTCTATATTTTCGATTTAAAACTTATTAATAGTAAAGGGAAATCTTTATATTATTACTCCGAAGTCGGCTTATATATAAAGATCTTTAAGACCTAATACCCTAATAATTAGTTAAAGCCTAATCTAATCTATAATATAAAAAAGCAGCTTATATTCTTCTTAACGACCTTAACTATCCTTTATAACAAAGCAGATACGATAGGCCCTATAATAATATATATTCGATCTATTAATTGATTTGGGTATAAGCAGGCTATAATCCTTATATAGAAAATTATATAATATAATTATATATTAACTGATTAAATTAAATATTAACCTATTATTTAAAAGGATCTTAATAAGCTTTAACCCTTATAGGGTAAATATTTTAGTATTATTTATATTTAATAAAAACCCTACCTCTATTTTTTCTTATTGCTCTGCTTGCGAGGTATTTATAAAGTCTTGTTATTTTTTATCTTTATAACAAAATTAATAGGATTTTTGGATAAGCAATCCTTAGCCTAATAACCTGCTTATTTATAATAATAACAATTATTATTTTTTTCGGGGGAACGTAAACGCTTAAAATTAATTAGAATTTAATTTAAATTATTAAGTTTTTTATAATTATTCTTCGCTCCGTAATCAGATTAAGATCGAGTCTTCCTTGATTTATCCCTTTAATACCTATTATTAGATAACTTCTGATACCGATTCGGCTTAATAATTTGGTCCTTTAAAGAATAAATTGTCTTATTTTCGAAAATATATATATATTACTCCGCTATACCCTTTAGAGAACTTTATCTAGTTTTATTATATTATTTTAGGCGGGATACCTTTGTTATAAGGTTAACGTAGATATTTAACTCTTTTCTTGCTATAGCTATTAAATCGCGAATATAAAATAGCAGTTTTTTATTAAAAGCTTGCTTTTTAATAATTTCCTTCTTATATTTAGGATTTATTTATACTTCGATATTAGAAAGATAAATATCGAAATTATAAACTAATTAATACTCCTTTTGTTTTATATTCTTATAACGTAGTATAATCTTAATTAATTTATTAACTAGGTATAAAATTAAGTTTATTAATATTTTTTTAAAGGCCTTAAAAATATATTCGAGGGGCCTACCCTAAGACTCTTTAGTATTCCGGATATACTTCGATTATATATTATCTAGGCCTAATTTCGTAAAGGAAATTTTAGATATATTATTAAGGAAATAATTAAGGCTTTATTATATTTAATTTCCTAGCTTCCAGAACCAATTATTAAGGTCCTTAAGTAATTTGCTTTTATATTATAAGGGATTTCTAATATAGGGTTCTTTCGATATCGCAACTATTATATAAGGAATATTATTATTTTATATAAATTATATATTTATATTCAAATTCCGTTATTATTCTTTTAAGATATTAACTTCTATATTTATAAGCTGCAATTTAAAACGAATGTTTTTGAATTTAATTTAATACGCCCTATCCTTAATTTCTTCTAAGAACATTCCTAAATTAGTTATATTAATATTTGGGCCGCTTTTATTACAGTTTAGCTACGAAGATCGCGTATTATATCTAGCTATCTTGCTCTAAGCAGTATCGATAGAGAGAGCTATTAGAATTATTAAGGTATATAATAAATAGCAATATAGAGTATAATAACTAAATATAGCTGTTACGATAATAGAGCGTAAGCTGAACGTAATAGATAAGTAATTGCTATTAATTTTATCTTTTAAAAAGATAAAAAAATTAATAATTATCGTTAAAAGAATAAAGGACCCCCGGGGTAATAAGGTAAAGCTTTTGAGCAGAATAGATATAAAGTTACTTTAATAGGCTTAGTACTAACGTAGCTTCTAGTTACGTACCGGAGCATATACAGAACGTATACGCAATACCAAGACCTGCGTATAGCCTCACACATTAGGCAATAACCGTTTTCAGGTTGCAAGCTCGGACGATAAGCTACTTATAAATTTTCTTCGCAGAGCTTGATTATATTCTGAAGTACAGTATAGCCTTCTATACTATAGAGAGGAATATAAAGAAAAAGCGAAAAAGCCAGCCGATTATATGGCGGATCCAAACATCAGACTCGATTTAAAAAAAAGTTAATAGACTTGTTACTTGAGGTACTTTATCCTTTATCTAAGAGGTAATCTTACATAATTAAATTTACTATTATTTGCTAAGCTCTTTGGATACAAATTAATATTTTTGTTAATATAATTCTTCTCTTCGAGTCCAAACTTGTTAAGATTTTTCTTTTGATATAATACTTTAGAGCTTCTCTTTTAATATTTTGATTTCTTTGTTAATAGAAATAAACTCGGTATAATTATTTAAGTTTGCTTCTATTTTCGCCGGTAATAATTGCAAAAGCTAAAGGAAGTAATAGAGCGATAACCCGCGAAATCCTTCGAAATAAACGATACAAGTTTTCTTATTCCAATAATTTGCTATTCTGTCAATAATATTAAGATTAGGCGTATATCAACCAAAGAAGGTATTTGGATTCCTATAGCCGCCAAATTTTATTCCTTCGCCGATTGAATAATTATTGTCTTTAGTAAAGTTAGCGTATCTTTCCAATATTATCTTAGCTAGAAAGATTTACCGTCTGCTTTAACGAAGGCTTCTCTTCGAATATTATATATACCGATATTTTCCTTGTACCTAGTACGATACCTTAGATTTATTATCCGAATACTAAACAAACCGGTTCCTTAAATCTTTCCTGTAGGCCTATCCGCAAATATTATTTAAAAAAAAAGTATACAAAATATCTCCTTCTTAATTTGAAGGTAGCGTAAAGATTCTTATATAAGTAGCAAAATCGCTTCAATATCTTCAAAGGTTTCGTAGTCCTTAAAGGCGCGATTTGCTAGGGCGATTGCTAGTAAAGGGAATATAGGATTTATATATAATAACTCTATATCTTCGTATATACTATATTATAACTTAAATCCAGATTGGATTAATTAGTATAGATTGCTCCTGTTAGGGTGTATAGTAAATGGCAATGTAGAGTATGATAACTAGACGCAGCTGCTACGATAGTGGAGCGCAAGCTGAACTCAATAGATAGGTAATTGCTATCAACCCTATCCTCCAGGAGGATAGAAGAACTAACGGCTACCGTTAGAAAAACTAACGGCTACCGTTAGAAGAATGGGGGACCCCCAGGGTAATAAGGTAAAGCTTTTGAGCGGGGTAGATACGGGGTTGCTTTAACAGGCTTGGTACTGACGTAGCTTCTAGTCACGTACCGGAGTATATACGGAACGCATACGCAATGCCAAGACCTGCGTATAGCCTCATAGCTCCTAAGAGAATTTCGAAGCTTTATATATAGGAATAACCTTTTATATAGCGTTTCCGAAAAGCCTTTTGTATCTTTTTCGATTTGTATATTAATCTCTGCAGTTCCTTTCTTATTCCTGAAAATAATAAAATTGATTATTTATTTAAAATATAAATACTATCCTTATACGCTTTCTTAATTAATAATGTCTAACAGAGTAATTTATTAACCTTATATAAAAGTCTACAGTTGGAGCTTTTATATATAATAGACTCAAAATACTCGCTGACCCGCCCAGACGAATATATAAATAATATATAAATTGTATAATTTTATATTAGGATCCGTTTATATTTATATTAATACCAATTCCTTTATTATATATACGTAATAAAGATTATAAAATAATATATTATTATATAATATTAAGTTCACCGAGTAATTGAAAGATTGAACTTCTTATATAATCCGTTTTATATATATTACTAAAAATATTAGATCTTATAATTTAAAGGGAAATATAAAAGATTTAGGTATAAATAAAGAAAATAGTTTCCGATATTTTAAAAAATATTTTTTTGTTATTAAATTGCTGTTACTATTTAGTTCCAAAGTCTATCTATTTCTGAATTATAGTATATATTGACGGTTTCTTCTTACCGGCGCTATAGCCGCTTATAACAGCCTCTATAAAATGCTTGGCCGATTTAATTTTATAAGGGCTAATACCAAGGTTTCTTTTCTCGTACCTAGCCGAAGACAAGTCAAATCAGCACGGACTTTATTTTTAAATAGTAGGGAAAAACAAAAGACTTACTTATCCCAAATACTTAATATCCGATTGTCATTGATTTCAGTACTATCTTCGAGGTGCTTCGAGACCTTATCGCAGTTGACGTTGGCCTTGGGCAGCAGCTCCAGACCATGCGTTTCTGCGTCATTGAAAAACTGCTCTGCAGTCCTCTTCTTCGCCATTAGACTCCAGGCAAAGGCGAAAATTGAAACAAGACTAATCTTGAAGTGGGAGAGACGTATGGGGCGAGAAGACAAAGAAAGGGGAATAAATAGACCTAATACAAGATATTATAGAAAGAGGGGAATAAACAGAAAAAGAAAGAAAGGAAGGACAGAATAGAATATAACAGGAAGCCAATAGAGTTATAAACGGCTCCTTTCGACTAAGATCTAATATACCCTGAATAGAGCCTATCTTTTAAACTTGCTATCGAAATATAGAACGAGTGAGTAGCGAAGCAGAAGGAAGCGACAGGGGGGGAGCACGGGGGAGCAGAGAGGGAGTATAGGGGAGCAGAGAGGGAGCATAGGAGAGCAGAGAGGGAGTACGGGGGAGCAGAGAGGGAGCACGGGAGAGCATAGGGGGAGCATAGGGGAGCAGTAAAGGAACACGAGAGAGTAGGGAGAGAGCATAGGGGAGCAAGAAGGGGCCATAGGGGAGCCAAAAGCGAGCGGTAACATGAAATGGGTTTTAGCGAGGGAGCAAAGTGGCGGCCCGTTACTCGTATTGACCCCCCAACGGCTACGACCCCCCAACGGCCAGGCACTAAGCCTATTTAGGGAAGAAAATACCAGTATACTTCGCGTACCACGTTTGTATATCATTTTGAATATCCGAAAAGGGCAAATTATAGAGTTTGTCAAATGCTTTTGCTTAATTATTTATTAACGTAAATCGGCCAACAAACGGTAAAGGAATATAAAGGTAGAGTTTTATATATCCCAAAATATAAAACTGAATACAATAATAGGGGATATATTATATATAAATATTAAAGTACCAAAATATTTACAATCTTTGTTTATATAACTTATATATTCTATATAAGCTTTATACAGTAAGTATTGATAAAGGTATAATAATAATGTTTAAGAAATATTGTATTGTTTAATAGGTAAAAACAGTAGAATTTGCTACTAGCTAACTAGAATAGGCTTAGTGCCTGGCCGTTGGGGGGTCGTGGCCGTTGGGGGGTCAATACGAGTAGTCAGCGACGAGTCACGTGTTGCACTCATTTCGGGGATATTATATATACATATTATAAGAGATTGTTAGGGGATAAGGATCCAAAAACATCGATTTTTGATAGTATCGCGAAGCTAAATTTCGTTGCTTTCGCGATTTTCCTCTCAGACCTTATGCCAAGAATACCCAAGTAGTTTCCGCCCGACGCTGATTGGCTAAGGTCTGTCTGAGACAATGCTGCTATTGCTCTAAAAAGCTGGTAAAGTAATATCAAGCTGCCCTAAGACACCTTCTCCTACGACCTCTGGAACTCCTCAAAGTGCTTTTCCTCAGTCGCAATGGGCAAATATTCCGACTCCCCAGAATGGGAGGACATTGTCCCCATTCCCCAAAACGACGGAGGTCCGAATCCCTTGGCCGCCATTGCATACACAGAAGAATACAGCGAAGCAATGTCCTACCTGCGAGCCGTCATGGCCAAAGAAGAAAAATCCGAAAGGGTACTCGGGCTCACAGAAGACATAATTCGAATGAACCCCGCCCACTACACCGTCTGGTAAGTCACTCCGGGTCAAACTTTCAATGGGAATTGATCAATTGATAGAAAACAATGCATGCAGGCTATACAGAGCAGACATCCTCTCCGCCCTGCACAAAGACCTCCTCGAAGAACTCGACTGGCTCAACAAGATCTCCCTCAAACACCTCAAAAACTATCAAATATGGTCCTTCTCCCCTCCCCCCCTTCCTCCCGCCCCCCCCTCCGTCCCCAAGCTAACAAATTCAAGGCACCACCGCCAAACAATAGTCTCCCACCTCCCCACCCTCCCCACTAGCGAACTCCCCTTCCTCGCCCGCATGTTCGCTAAAGACGCCAAAAACTACCACGTCTGGTCCTACCGCCAATGGCTCGTCCGGCACTTCTCCCTCTGGGACACCGAACTCCCCTACATCGAGACCCTCCTACTCGAAGACGTTCGCAACAACTCGGCCTGGAACCACCGCTGGTTTGTCGTCTTCGCGCGGTACACGGATCCGACGAAACACAGCATCAAAAATAACGACGCGGATGCGGAGGTGCCGGACGAGGTCGTGGAAAGGGAGATACGGTATGCGCAGGGGAAGATCCGGCTGGCGCCGCAGAATCAGAGCCCGTGGAATTATCTGCGGGGGGTGTTGAGGCGGGGTGGGAG
>JAABUQ010005167.1_pt1 | contig 21227 bp, 6 predicted proteins | sample 5560001 | NCBI WGS metagenome assembly JAABUQ01 (sample SAMN10711888, study PRJNA513371) | rock metagenome | isolation source: Antarctica rocks | place: Antarctica: Victoria Land, Finger Mt nord | collected 2015-12-18
TATTATTTATATAAATCATAAAAATTTAAATATAATATAAAATATAATTTTTATTAATAATTTTTCTATATATGAAATATTTTTGTTATTTCTTAAAAAACTTTTAACTTATTAATTTAAAAAATATATTATTATTAAATATTTATTATTATATTTTAAAATAAATTGATTTTTACTTAATTTAAATAAATTAAAATAAATTAAAATAAATTAAATAGAATTAAATAGAATTAATATTTTTTAAATTAATATTTTTTAAATTAATATTTTGTAAATTAATAAAATTTAATTCAAATTTTATAAAATTAATATTTAATTTAATTAAATAATTTATTAATAATAAATAAAAGTAATAAAATAATAATAACGTTATAAGAAGTTTAATTAACAATTACGTTAAATACGCTTATAATACGTATAAATCTATAAATTTATAAGTTCGAATCTTATTATTTTCAACTTATGTATTAAAAATGGAAAATTTGTAATAAAAGAATACGGAAATACAAAACAAATTTTCGATAATACGAAAACAATGGTTAATATATAATAAGAAATTCGCGGTAAATATAATAGAAATAATAAGCTTTTAAACAAAACACCTTTCAATAATATAAATTTCACATAAACTTTAATAAGTATTACATCGAATATGAATTTGAAAAAATATTAACAAATTAAATTATTTAATTATATAAATTATATAACTCAATTTATAATTTAATTTAATTGGGTTTAATTTAACTTATTTATAAGTTAAATCTAATACTTAAGAACTAAACGTAATTTAATTCAATTTATTTTAAAACGTATTTATTGCGAACTTCGTATGAATTAACTATTGTATAAAATATTTACATTTTAATAATATTTTTTTAATTAAAATGGAAATAATATTAAAAGAAAACGGTTAAAGTTTTCGTTATTATATGTAAAGCTATAATACTTAATAAGGGGAGTAGGGCAAGAGCCTAATACCCTCGCAGCTATCGTTTTGGCCTGGTGGCCGAACGGTAGCGATCCTTACATTATAATTTTATTTTAATTCAATTTTTTAAATAGTTTATATTTTTATATATATATTATATATTTTAATTTTTTTTATAAAACTTATATGTAAAATAAAAAAATATTTCTTAATAAATAATTATTATTTTAATTATTATTAAATTTAAATTTAAAAAAATTAATAATAATTTATTCAAAATAAAATTTAAGTTTAGATAAATTTAAATGTTTTATTCAGAATTAGAATAAATTCAAAGTTTGAATCTATTCAGAACTAGAATTTTCTTTTGATTACAAAGCTCTAAGCCTTTGATATTTCGAAGTTAAACGAGCTGCGGACTAAGTTGCAGCGCGGTCTAGGAGTCAAGGGCTGCAGCGAATAGGATGCCCACGAGGGATTTGTTGCCTAAATAAAGACCTTCAATTATGTTATCGATAATCTCCTCCCAAGTTTATGTTTTAGGCACTGAGTCGTGACCGGGATTGACTGTCGCTGCACCCTCGATCGTCGTATCACCGCCGAGCTGAGCTGGGCTGAGACAGGACGAGGCGCAGTCCAGGGTGCGACAACGCGTTAGGAGGGCACAGAAAGCCAGCCGGGGGTGGACGATGTAGTGTCCAGGTCGAAGGGGAAATGGCGAGAGACACATAGTCGAGGACGACGAAAACCTGGGGCGGCAGGCCGGCACGTGACGCAGAGAGGCCGCGGGAAAGGGTGGCGCCGGCTCCTGAGATTTTTTATCGACAGAATTGAATAAAACCTATGGTTTTATTGCCACTTTTTCAAACGTTGACCGCCGCCGTGCTTGCCACTTTTACGCCGGGTCCTCGTGCTCTACACTACGCCAGAACAGCGCAAAGTACTGACGAGGATCAGGCCGTTATGACCGGGGTCTCCGACTAACGCTGATATAGTACATTCCTACCCTTATGACTGAAGAAGGCGCGGCCATTCCCTTCTATAATATAGAATCCTAGGTCTGAAAACATCCAATTCCAAAACCTAACTCCATAGGGTGCGATTAGGGTATAGGATTTACCTCACCCTATCCTATTAACTTCTTACATCACACCACCCTCAAACATGATATGTACTACTTATGCTATTCTAGGTTTGATAGGCTCAGTTTCAAGTTTACTGGAGATTCTTTTGGGAACGCACTTCCAAAGACCTCGCGAGGATGGAACTCCACTCGTATAGGGTCTATCGGCACACGCGCGCTTTTCAATGATTGTAGACACACTAGATTTATGATTTTTCAATCCATCGATGGCCATGATGCTCTGGTCCCGACTACTAATTATTGTCATGCTAAGCGACGTGATTCTTCTGCCATCACGGACGCATGCCGCACAGAAACTTTTCCCCTTGTGCTTGAAGATAATCGCCAATGTCCATTGTCTTGAATGTGGTGATATATATAGACTCTGCGAGCTTCGTGCTGGCGCTTACCGCCTACGAACTTTGCATAATCGTCCGGAAGAGATGTATGAACTCAGCTCGTCAGTTCTGCGCTCCGCCGCCGGATCGCTGGCCCATACTTTCGCATCGCCAATGGAATAGGAGTCAACACAAGGCTTATGCAGCCCAGTAGTGTGAGAGTCCAGCGAACACCAAGATTTTCGTACATTGGTATCGACACCGGAATCATTACTCCCGCCGCCACGTAGCGACAGAAAGTCGCGATCGACAGCGCACTGGCGGCGTACATCCCAAAAGAGTCGATCAAGTACAAATAGGACGAAACAAAGACTCCGAGGAAGACGACGCCAATTAACGTACTGCCGATTAGAGGACTCCAGAAGCTGATGCTTTCGTCTGCTGTCCAGGCCATCCAGAAAAGCCCAATTGGCAGACACGGGGCTGTAATGATGGCAAAGAGGAGCCTATACTCAGGCAGAAGCGATTGATGACCATTGATTCGAGCTTTTTCCAAGTCTCTGAGGTATTTCCAGTGCAGGGGAACCGCCAATGCTGTAGCAATGATGATGCCCATATCAAGACCCAGGAAACAGAGTCCCACGGAACCCAATGACATGTGATAGATGTCACCAAAGATGAACGTGTATCCAGTCAGAAATGTGAAAGAGACGATGTAGATCATGGTAAGGTAGATCGTGAACAAGACAACTGACATGTTATGTATGAGCATGTTGAACGGACGCCAAGTACTGTGAGTTAATCGACGCAACAGCGTCTCTTCTTTGGCTTCCAAAGTGGATCTATACTTCATGTCGCCAGTCTCTTTACGCAGTATTGCAGCTTTCCATGACAGCAGAAGTGGCGCGTAAGTCTCAGGAGCGAAGATGACAATGAAGCTGGTGAAGAATCCGGCAACCAGCAACGCGACCCATTCAGACCAGCGCCAACTGAGGCTGGTGCTTTGCCCAATGTATGCACCGACCATTGGAGACAGGAACACGCCACAGAAGTTGATTGTCGAGCTCAGTGTGAAGACGAGAGCACGGTGATGTGGAGGCCACAGGTCAGCCACGCTCCCAGCAAAGGTTGTTACTGCAGTGCAACCCATCATACCGGCCAGGGAACGGAAGACGAACTGCACTGCGACGCTAGGTGCCAGTGCTGAGATCATGATAAATATCATGAAACAGAACAATGTGCAGATATAGACAGGGTTCCTCCCGACCGTTTCAGAGAATGGTCCGCTGACAAGTGATCCAATGCCAAAAGCCATGAGATAAACGCCTGTGGAAAGGGATTCGACGACGTCGCTGACACCAAAATCCTTCGCAGCTTCTTGGATTATCGTAGAATCGTTGCCAGACGCCCAACCTCCCGAAAGTCCAGCACCGAGGATGACAATTGTCGTGAAGAGTTTTCGTCTGATTGACCAATGTTGGGGATTGTGCTGAGCGTCATGGGCTTCGAAAGATACAACAATGAAGTCAGTGGCAGTCTCGGGATCTTTTTCAGGCTGCGAGGCTCGCTGCTCTTGGTTCGGGGCAGCACAGCCTTGGTCGAACATCGTCCTTTGCTCCTGTAAGGACTCATGATTCCTTTTTCGAGAAGGGGATGCCACGGTACTCTTCTCCCTTACCACAGACGAACTGTTCAGAAGGTCCAATCTCGAACGGACACTTCTTCGCATTGCCCGATATTGTAATATAGACTGCATGATCGATAAATGTTGTATTAGGGTGATCGAATACGAAGTAAAATGGTCCGAAGCCCCTGAATTATTGACAGGCAATTGTAACAGTCTCACACGCGTAATGCATGTTGGCAGGCTTTATAGCATTGGTTGACATACATAATCGAAACTTGCGAAGAGATTAATGCCCCTGAGATGGTCCTGAGCGCATCGAACGGGAGCCTGCAATTTCATACTTTCCGCACATCCCGCACGACCCGCACAACCCGCACAACCCGCACAACCCAATCTTGCGACTCCTAAAACGGGTTACAGTTGGGCCGGGGTCGAAAAAAGTTGAACCAAGGTCAAGATTAGCCGACGTTAACCTTGCGTAATTCCTAACCCAGTTCAGCATTTAGCATATCTTCAATATATATCCCGTATTTATTGAAATATTAATTTTCTTTAATGTTCTTCATTATATATTAAACTTTCGAATTCTCTTTTTTAAATAAAAAGAAACATAAAATATATATTAACTTTTATTAAAAATTAAAAATACTTTTTAATGAATAAAAGTAAAAATTGATTTTTATTAAAAATTTATATTTAATTTCAATAAATTAATAATTATATTCAATAAATATTCGGTATATATTAAATATATATTAACAAATATTAGAAAAATATTTTTTAAACAGAGACGGAACATATATTAAACATATATCAAAAGTTTAACCGAGGTAAAATTTCGACCTTAGCCGAGGTTGCGTCGGAGTTAACTTTCGACCCCAGCCGAAATTTTTCCACCCCAGCCCAGCTATAAGCCCCTCCTAAAGCAGCTTAATATCTTAGCAACAAACCACCATTTGCGATTGAAAATGCACCAAAACCTGTCATGGCTGACAAGGAAGGCGATGGAATGAATGCTACTCCCGTGAAAGATAGTCGAATTGGGAGACGCAAATCTCGCTTGGCTTGCGAATCATGTCGTCAAAGGAAACGGAAGTGCGATGGCCGACACCCGTGCTACTCTTGCCTCAGATATGAGCATGCCTGCTCGTACAGCGAACGTCCAAAAGAAAAAGCTCAGTCATCTAAAAGCGCAAGACAAGCACCTGAAGAACATAATCATGTCGATGTTAGCCTGCAACTCGGGCCATCAGATGATGATGAGGATCTTGGGCAGGGGTCTTCAACGTTGAAAGCGATGTCCAGACAAGCGTTTTCCGGTCGTCTTTTCGCTCAGCATCTTCAGTATAGCCTAAGCGACGGTGACTCGTCACAGTTGCGCAATGACTCTTGGAACCTTGGAGTTCGACAACGTCCTCCTGCAAGGCCTGAATCGATATTGAGCATAATATCTCGGGAGGAGGTTTTGCGACTACATGGCGTGTACTTGGAAACAGTCCATCCTGTCTATTCGCTGGTGAACGGAAATGTGTTCGTGGCTAAGGTCAACGAGCGCTGGTCTGGTACACGCTCATCCTCGTACGATGCCATTATTTGTGGAGTTGGAGCACTTGGTTCTTTGTTCTTGGGGGACACACCCTCACTCACCGAAGCGGCACTTGTTGAATATGCGAAACATATGCTGGAAATAAAAATGGCAACGCCTCAGACTGACGTCTGTTTCCTCACGGTTGGCGTAGCATGGCTTCTACGGACACTTTACCTGCACATGGCCGATGATAGCCATGCTTCATGGATTGCGAGTTGCTCGACGATCCGCGCCGTCGAAAGTGCTAGCTCCCAGCCATGCAGGACAGAAGATTACACCGACAATGTGGCTCAGTTTGATCATGCAAAACTACATTGGCTGGCACGCATGCTCAACGAATGGATCTCAAACGCCTGCTGTCGGCCATACGCAGGAAAGGGGTTTCAAAAGATGACTTGTCTCGCACCAGCGCTCTCACTAGATATTGGGGACGTTGCTCCGCGGCTCATTGCTCTGTACAAGCTGTCGAGGACGATATCAGGGTTTTCCCGACCAGAACAAGCTCCTGAGCTTGAAGATCTTTTGCTACAGATTAAAGTCCTAGGACTGGAAGAGAACGACGTTCTTACACTTCACAAAGCAAACCACGCTTTTTGCATCTATCGCCGTCTACGTATATTAACTCCGAACGTTTCACAGCAGACCTTATCCCACATCATTATATTCGGCCACGAAGGTCTGCAAGCATCACTTCGTCTGGCTCAGAGCAGACAGCCCTGGTGGCACATCGCCAATGTGCCTTTTCAATTCCTCTGCGTCATGCTAGCCATCGATGTCCGCTCAAGTCTATCTGAAATCGATGGTATCATGCAGACACTGTGGAGCATTGCTGAGTACTTTAACACAGAACAGATGCACAAGATAATTGAGACGGCAGAGAGTATGATTCGAATGTGTAGGAACAAAAAGTCTGCAGAGGCATCTATGCTCGGGCAGCAGACTGCAAGTACTCAACCTGAAACCCTTGGGAAGGCCAAAGCTTCACTCTTTCCACACGATCAACTCCCTGCGAACTATTGGGAGCATTTTCAGTGGGATGCTTGGTTTGAATCCGAATTGTCGACGGAGTCCGCTCTAGGAAGTAGTGGCCTAGGCTGACCAAAAACCCGAGAAGTTCTCATAGATATTCATGTAATATAGCACTACGTAGAGTCTATTGTTTTGAGGAATCTGGAAATAACTTCTGTTTTTCACTATTATTTCTTTTTACTTTAGTATTATAATAGCTATAGAACTTTACTTTCTACTATTACTTTATAACACTACTTATTAAAATAGAAAAGATCTTTTAAAATAATTATAACTTTATATTTAATAAGTTATTATTAGTATTTAGTTTTACAATTAGTAATTTCCTTATTACATTGGCAAATTTAAAAACTTGATTTACTTGATTTTAATATTATTAACAATTAAAATCCGAATCAGTAAATTTGCTTATATTTTAATTTTTCAATATTAATAATATTAATAATATTAAATAAAAATACAATTAAAACATAATTGAAACAAAATTAATAAATTTTTTTCAAAGTTTCCGTTTTAATAAGGTTTATATATTAAGTTTGTATAAGTATAATCATTTTATATACAATTATTTTTAATTTAATTTTCAAAAATTTAATTCATTTTTAAAAACGTTAATTAACCGTAAAGGTATAAGCGTTTTAAAAACAAAGATTTAATTCCCAGTTTTAAAAAAAACTTGGCAAAAAAAATTCTTAATAAGTCCTTACTAATTATGCTAATTATATTAATTATTCGAAACGCTATTAATCAGGAAAACAAATTGTTAGAAGTTAACTTTTGTCCCTCGGATTTGCCAATGTTGTATTGAATTTTACATTTCATTTCATTATCAAATAACACATTATTTTACTATAAAGTAGAAAAGAAATGGATTTAATAAGTAAAAAGTAAACAATGATTATTTTATATATTAGCAAATCGGCAGACTTGCTTAAGATATGCCTTATGTACCTTAAGTAGGAATCAAGAAGTTCAACAGGATTAACAGCTTCTAAATTAGTTTCGCAAGATAAGTTACCGTCCCTGCCCTATGTTAATTTTAAATAAGAATTAAAAAATAAAGATACCCTTTACTCTGTTAGCAATTATTAATATTTTGTCTACTTAAAGCTTATATAGCAATTTTTAAAATTTATAATAAAAATAAAAATAAAAATTAATAATATTTGATAATTAATAAATTAATAAATGAATAAATGAATAAATAAAAAATAAAAAATAAAAAATAAAAAATAAATAAATATAAATATCGCAAAAGTTGTTCAATTTGCCATATTTATTAAATTTACTAAATACGTTTAAAGCGAACCTTATATAATTTATAAAGAAAGTTGTACAAAGTTCGCTTAAGGCGCTTTAAGTATAAATCAGCAGATTTAACAAATTTAACAACTTTTGATTTCCTAGGCAAGTCTGCCGATTTGCTAATTTACCATTTTATTTAAATAAACTTTATATTTGTTAAAAGGGTCGTAAGATTAAGAAAGTGTTATAGTAGTAACTAAAGGTAGGAACTTAATGATCGAGTAAATTCCGTCGAAATACCCGATTTAGAACGGTACTAGAGATAGTAGCTAACCGTAGGAAGGTCTGACAGATGTAGTTAACGAAAAGTGCCAAACAGACCCTAATACCATAAGTTGATTTCACTCGTCAAGTGCTGAGAATAATTTGTAAGAAGACCGCCGAAAACGGCGTCGAGACCATCGCAAATCCGACGCGTTTTCACCTGCCCACAGAGTATTGTACTCGCCTAGGTTGCATCTGCCGAATATTGACTTTCGTTCATTGGAGCCGGCATCACAGCCCCCTGGTATCACAGCCTCAAAGGATTCACCGTCATGTCAGCAACATCGTCTGAAGATGTAAAAATCACTGCGTTGTCTGTTCCTTCTCCCAATGTTAGATGTGGCAGCCTTCAGTGCCGATGATCAAGACTACCAACCAAGCCCTCGTCTTTGAAAGCAATAATCTGCTCTAAGCTATGTCGGACGTGCAAACCAACACAGCTATCGTCGCCATTGTAATCGCTACGATCGCTTTTTTTGTCACTACCGCGCAGCTCTTACAAGCATTATTTGGCACCGCAGAGGGTTACCGACGCTGTCAATCGTCGATCATGGGCAAATGGGCAACAAAAACCAGGCGCAGATGGCGCTGGAGCGAATTCAGATTCGAAACCAAATTCACTACTCCATACATCCATCTGCGTCCAGTCGGCGTCCCAACCTACATAACTGGGATTCCAAAATTTGCCTTCATCACAGGCACCGCGGGCTCAAGACACGAAACATGTTCAGAGGACGATATTATGGACAAAGCGGCAGACACGGAGGGCACCGATGATGTGGTTAGCTGGCTTGCTCTTCTAGATCGTCTACACCACCTTCAAGATTCTTTGACCGACGACAAGATTAATGTTGTTGTTGAAAAAAGCATGGATACTCCTCACGCTGCCCTTTCGACCAGAGTCCTACCAGATTTCTGTGGAGCGACTTGTCCTGCTATCACCTTTCGCACCAGATCCTGGGACTTCATGCCTCCTGAAATTGTTCGACCGGTCGCATCTAGCACAATCGGGGATGTCATAGCTATTACGCAGCGCCTCGGTATGGGCTGGAGAGACATTCGTCCGGATGACGGTGTCATGCGAGCTGAAGGAAACGGCCAATCAATCGTTTCGACGATAGTCCGAGGCTTCGGCATACTTATGCAATACAGTAGCGATAGCGCCGTCTTCCACAAAAACGTGGATTCGTGGAAGAACGTGACTATCCCTTCCGAAGAAGCGGACAAACTTGGGTTTGGAATCATTCCTGGTTTCAAGGAGCTCGGCCTCTCCGACTTCGTTTTCGGCGACTCTAGCGAAGTCGATGCCGTCAAGACAGCAATGGTACAATTAGGGATAAACCACTATGTTTACAATGGATACATCTCGGCCATCAAGCGTACGGATCGGATTTTGGGGTTTTCCGACCTTGTCGCCATGGCGGCTCCATTCATGCCACTCCACGAGTCGTCGATCGTACAGATATACAAACCATATCGTGACGTCCAAGACAGTCCCCTCGCCTGGTGGGAAGGATTTGTAGTGTTCCACTCCCGACTACTCGCGGAATTGGAAAAGCTCAAAGCATCTGGCGAAGATTCAAAGCAATTGCAATGGGTCCACGACAAATTCGAGTACATGAGGAGCACATACCCTTGGAACCAATGTCCGTCATGGGAGACCGAGACCAAGAACAAAGAAGTCCTGAACGGACGTTCGAGAACTTTTTTGGGAGACCTCCACGATATCTGGCAGCAGACTACAGTCTACTTTCAGGGGCTCCAGGGGAAGAGTCATGGCGAGAAGTCAACTGCTGTGTTTCGATACGGAGACCTGGTGGGAGCACACATCGCGCAAGCAGTCCACTACCCAGACCTGGCGAACGAGAGGATAAAGGCTGGGGGTGAAGGGACCGATCATCGATATGACCTAGGTGCCTACAGGAGCAAGCGAGTGGCGGAGGCCATGCATATCTATGTCGACCAGGTTCCTTTCGTTGTACAGCTAATGAAGGAGAAGGCGTTTGAAGATGACAAGCTTGTCAGAGATGCCTGGTGGACTTTGATCTTGAGGGCGATGTGCTGGCATCGTAGTGTTGCCTTTATCGAGCGACCTGGGAATGGCATGGTCGTACCCTCGAGTTTCCATGGGAGCAGAATCCCGGTATACATTGCGTGAATTCGCTAGCCGTGGAACAACGCAAGTTGTATCGTGTCATCAAAACTCGTAATGATCTCTATATATCAAAATACAGATAGTTGGTATCAGATTGAAAAATATCATATCCTACCCCTCATTCTATCATCCTTCACAAACAGGAAATCATCAGCGAAGCTGAGGTCATGAATGGCAAGTCCAGATACCCTTCACAAAGCCAACCTCGAACACTCTATTATCGGTACTTTCAAGCTCAAAATCTTCGTTCTCGTATTCTCTCGCATCCGCAAGAACGCATGTAAAAGCACCTTACGGAAGACACCACCCTTTTAATCGACGCTGAGCTGCGATTTGCCGATGATGTAGAGGACTTGATGGTTTTAGGCTTCCTCGAGCTTGGCGGAGAGAGGCCGCGGTACTTTGCTGGGGAATCCCGGTGGGGCTGGTCGTTCGGTGTATGCCAGTTCGGCATGCCTTCCCTCTAATCACCATTAATATTTATAGAATCCCGAGTTATGAATTGCCAACGGGAAGTTATGACTTTTTACCTTTTAATTAATATATTTTAATGTATTGTTATTATATAATTTTGTATTTTAGATATGAATAAACTGTTGGCTATAGGAGATTTCAATTGCTCTATTTACCTAGGAATATAGGCTTATTTATATACTCGGCTAATCAATCTGGGCCCTATAAATAATAAGGCATTTAATAAAGCTAATATACCCTAAATATAGCCCTTGTTATTCGGTATATAGCCTGGCTAACAGTAATCCAGGATTATAATATACTAAACCTGATTTAACTTAATATTATTAAAAAGATTATTTTAATTATTTTCTAATATCTCTTTTTAAGCTTTATAATAATTTCTAAAATATTATTAGCAAATAGTTTAACAAGCTTTGTATTTCTTCTTTTGCCTTTTTAAACCAGCCTTAATAGCTAAAGTATGTATTTTAAACTTGCTATTATTATTAGCTTTGTTAAAAGATTTATTATTATTTTTTTAATAAGAATTTAATTTATAATTATATTTTTATTTTATATTAACTCCTTTATTTTATAATACCGAAGTCGTATATATTTCGTTTTAAAGTATATTATAAGGTTTTTGGTTAAATTAATTATTAATTAATTATTCAAATTTATTTTTATAATTTTTATATTTCCTTTATTATACCCGAGTTCTTAAAGTAAAATTTTAAAATATATAACTTTTTTATATACTTCTAATATAATAATATATTTAATTTTAATTAATAATATAGTTATAATTAGCTTTTGCTTAGACTTTTAACTAATTAATTTATTAATTAATTTGAAAAAATATCTTATTATAAATCTATTATTATTAATATTATCGTATTAGGAAAAATCGGAATAGGCCTAAAAGGTCTTATTATATATATAACTTAGCCTAAATATTATTCTAATTTCAATTATATTAATTAAATATCTTATTACCTATTTTACTATTATATAATAATTATTTATTAATTATATAAAATAATTATTTAATTAATATATTATAAAACTAATATTAAATTGGTTTATTTTGATTATTTAATTTAAGGCCTTAATAATAAATATAAAGTTATTGTTCAATTTCTTATTAATAATACAATAATCTTCTATTCCTAATTGCTTAAATATTTAAATAATATAACCTTTTTAAATAATTATTATTATATAATTATTATAATTTCTTAAGATTTTTATTTTTAAATAAAAAGAAATTATTCTTAAATACTTCAGTTTAAATTCCTTATTAAATTAAACTTTTAATTTATTTATTACCTTTTTTATATATAAAAATATTAATAAATTATTTATATAAATAATTATAATTGTTCCTTTATCGTTAATAAAGATAAAATTGTCTTTTTAAAGTTATTTAAAGCCAAAACTTTTTAACTTTGCTATTAATATTTCTCCTTATTCCTTAAATAATTATTTAAGGTTATATAAGGTTTTTTCTAAATAATATATATTATTTATATTATTAGTATATTTATAAGGCTATTTTATATATATTTCTTTTTTAAAAGTTGCTTTTAAGAAAATAATATCGATATTAAAATATTTTATTTTTATATTATATTTTATTCTTAAAGCTAAGAATACTTTTTAATTTAAAATTTTTATAATTAATAAAAATATTATATTATAATTATTCTTTTTATTTATTCGAAATTTTTAATAATTTATTAAATTTTATATTTAATAATTTTACTTTTAATATTTAATTTAATTAATAATATTTATTTTCCTAAAAATATTTTATATTTTAATAATAATTTCTTAATTTTTTAAATTTTTTTAAATTTTATTATATTTAATTCTAATTAGAATATTATTTTTTATTATTTTTTATTTAACTTTAAGAATATTTTTCGCTAATTTTTAAAAGAAATAGTATTTTTATTTTCGATTTTTTAAAGAATTTATATAAAAGGAAATCTTCCTCCCTTTATTCCTTTTTAAAAATAATAATAATTTATTAATAAATGAAGTCTCGTAAACCGTCTCGGTTAATATTCTAATAATATTAATAACCCTTAATAAATTTAAAGAGGTATTTATTATATTTATAATATTCTTAATATTCTTTATTTATTATATAAAAATAATATATTATTAATATAAATTACGATTTCCTTATTTAATTTTATATTTGATATTTATTTAATATTTTATTTATTAAAATTAAAATTAATTACTTTATTAAATTAAATATTTAGAATATTAACTTTTTTAAATCTGTTTTATATATTAGAATTAAAATTAATTTCCTTATTAATATTAATATTTTAAATATTTATTTTTATATTTACAAATTATTTATTTATTAATATATTATTTATTTTATTAAGAATATTAGGAATAATTACTTTATTATTTTTTATTTTAAATAAATATATTTTTATTAATATTATTTTATTAAAAATAATATAAGTTAAAAGTTTTAATTTTTTAACCTTTTTATTTTATATTTAATATTAATTAGAATTATTATTAAATTTTAGGAATTTATATTTAATACTTCAGAATTTAAGTTTCTATTTATAAATATATTTAAATAATTTTATATAATTAATATTTAATTTCTTTTTAATTTATTTTTAATATAATATTTTTTTATTAAATATTATTATAAAAAGCTTTTTCTTAATATATATTATAAAATTTAAAGCTTCCTTTTAAAAATCTTTATTTAATCTTAAATAAAATAATATTATTCGAATTTATTCGAATAATATTCTATTATTTTGTTTAATAATATTATTTTAATAAAGGCTATATAATAATATTAACTCCTATTAAATATTAATTTAATTAAGAATTGTTTATATTTATAAATTAATAAATTTTTTTATATTATTTTTATATAAATAATTAATAATATATTCTTTAATATTATTTTTCTTAATATAATTTTTAATATAATTATTAATAGGGCCTATTTCTTATAAAAAAAGAAAATAAATAATTATATATATAATATAATTTTTTTTTCTAGAATTTATTTTTTAGAAGCTTTTATATTTTTATAATATTTTTTTTATTCTTAAAAAAGTCTTTAATATATAATTTATATATTAAAATAATAATAGCTTAGACTTTCCTATTTATTAAAGGCAAATTATTATTAATATTATTTTTATTTTTATTAATAATTGATTAAAAATTTTCTTTAATAAGGGTAGTTTGTATTTCGAAAGCTTAATTATAATAATTAAAAATCCCTTCTAAGATAATTACCTTCCTATATATTATCTTTATAACTTGATATAAAAGTAAATAAAATAATAATATTTATAAATTAAAAACTTAAATATTTTTTTCTTTATATAAATATATAAATATTAACCGGGCTTATAACTTATTGATTATAAGAAATTTTGTTTATTTTATTTATTTAAGAATATAAGTTTATTTATATACTCGGTTGATCAATCTAGGTCTTATAAATAATAAAATATTTAATAGAATTGATATACCCTAAATATAGCCTTTATTATTCGGTATACAGCCTGGCTAACAGTAATCCAGGATTGCAATACGCTAGACCTGATTTGATTTAATACTGCTGGCGAGACTGCCCCAGCCATTCTCCAACATAAACTATTATAATTATTATATAATTAATATTTAATAATATATAAATTTAAAATTCAAATTTTTTTGATTTTATTTAATTTTTATATACTTCTTTTCAATAACTTTTTCATATTATTTTATTAATTTTACTATTCTTTAATATTATATATATATAATTAATTGAATAATTTGCCAGCGATGATAACGTGTTTGATAAATAAAAGAGACCCAGCCCAAGTTGAAAGACATGTTTAGTAGCATAGAAATGAGACGAAAGAGACTTGACTAAATAAGTATGACAGGAAGACTAGTGCTGATCCGAGTAGCATAGTCTATGAGCTGGTTGGTGGTAAATGCAGCAAGACATTGCAGCAGGATCTTTGCCGTCCTTATCGTCTTGTACGAGTGGCGTCCGTCGTACATATAAACCATGTATTGATTTAGTTGCGTGTTGATTCCTCCCTCCCCATTATCATTGTTATAATCATCATCAATACAACGAGGTACGCCCAATCCATAGCATCCCATAGGGCGCCTGAGCCCAATCTGTAATAAACGCTACTCCTCCGAGAACTCCATCACCATTTCCGTCATCATACTCTATTTGATCTATTCTTTTCATCCTCTTGATTCCCTTCTTCTCATTACCGTCACTACCACTACTATCTCTGCAAGATCCTCCCAGACCATCCCATCACAGCACCCCCCCTCCCACCTAGGCGCTGGCACCCAATCCGCAGTAATGACTCGCGTCCCCCCCACAACCCCACTATCATTCTCCCTCCAAGACAGCATACCCTCCACCATCCCTCCTCCCCTGCTTCATCCCCTGCTCCTCCTCCTTCGCAGCCCTCGTGAACCAGTCCGCAACCCCTCCCCTCTTACCCTCGCCCCCCTGACCCCGAATCAGATGCCACGCCGCTCTCCGCGACACCTCCTGAGGATCCTTGCACCACTCCCAGAAATTGCGTGCTTCGCCGAGGAGACCCTGGTCGTGGTGCTTGTGGAGGGGGTAGGTGAGGGTGTGGGAGGTGTGGTGGAGGGTACTGGTCAGGCGGAGCCAGGGGGAGGATGGTGGTGGTTGTTTTGATGGTGATGGAGGGTGGGCTACGGTGGGTGCATTTTGGATGTTCTTGTCATTGATGTCGTCGGGCTTCCCATCTGAGGACTCCGTGACAATGATGGGGTCGAGCTCGTGGTTCGCTTCCGCGTCGTCTGGTGGCCCGCCTACTGCTTTACAGTCCCGCTGCGGATGGTGACGATGGAAAATACGGCACCAGAGGTTTTGGACGAAGTAGGCGACCTTGTCGTGCGTAACGAGTGCCGCCAAGATGACTTGAGCGGTGACAGCCCACGGCGCCCACTGGCCGACCGCATAGGGTTTTTCGGCATCAGGTTGCGTGGCCCAGAGAGCGATTTCGAAGGCGAACAAGGTCGCGATGCACAGGGGTACGCAGAGCAGGACCACGAGGACGGCGAGTAAGTAGTTTAGCCCGGCGAGGAGCCTGGCGAGGTGATCTTGAATTCGCAACAGATACGGTTTGGCGGAGAGCGGGCGGGTCCTGAAGAGCTGGATATAAATGGTGTCGCGGATCTCGCGGGGGTCGCGGCGGCCGAACATGGCGGCAACCAAGCCCTGGGCTAGGATGAAAGGGAGAGTGAGGTAGTCGATCCATAGGATTTTAACGGCCTTCTCCAGGAATTTCTCGGTTTTTAGGGTTTTGCTGCTCGATACTATGCCGGCGTACAGCTGCGCTTTCGAGCTGTCGAGTAAGACGAGGTCGTCTTGCCGTCGGAAGATGCTGGGGATGTTGACGAGATTGCAGGGCTTGGTGCATCCGTGATCTTGGACGAAGGTGCTATCAATGGTATTGTTGTAGCCCTCCGCAGCCGAGTACTGTTGGCTGGCATTTGTACCGGGAGCACACATCACTTTGCTCATGTCTGGGAACTCTGCATTCGTATCGCCTTGGCCCCAGGTGTATTGCACCTGGATGCAGATGAAGCCCACGAGTACCAGGAACGCCCAGAGTATAATGATCCTCCGTGTACCGATATCGCTCTGTGTGTGCGTTCCTTTGCGGTCTCTGCTACTCGCTGCTTTTGCTCCGAGTCTACGTAGTGTGCCGGACCAGTTGAGGAGCGGGACGGTGATCAGGCAGGCGAAATTGAGGATCGCGTAGAGGGCGATGCTGTCGCCTTCGACGATGGGATTGGGGCCCCGCCAGACAAGGAGACAGGCATGGACGGCAGCTGCGCCTGAATAGGTCAGGGCGGCTGCTAGAGCGCCGGCGACGAGCCAAAGATGGGCACGTGAGAAGGGAGAAGATGAAGACGCAGTAGTAGAGAAGGCGATTCAAGAAAGAGTAGAGACCCTGTCGAGATTGATGCTTAGATATATTTGCCTTCTCGAAGGGAGTAGAAAACTAACGCTGGTCGGGTAGTAACAGACTGCAAAAGCCGCACTGCTGTCAAGAAAGACCGCTGTGACATTCCCACTATCCCCATTGGTGTAGATGTCGTTCAAAGCGAGGGCGAAGGGTAATAATGCAGCAAAGCAGAAGAGTGTAGCAATGGATTTTGATGCAGTGGCCATGACACGCAAGAGAGATGAACAACTAGCATAACAGGTCGGCTCCAAAGGCGGTGGTGAGGGACAACTTGAGGAAGGGAAGAGCAAGCAGAATTCAGAGACACATGGAGACATTCTCAAAGCAACAAGCTTGCAGGGACGAGGGGGTCTTGACATAGCCACGCAGTAGTCCCCCCATGGACTGTGGTATGGACGGTACACCAGCTGAGGCTGAAGCGAGGGTCCTTACCGCAAGAGGCATGTAAGTAAAGCATGGGTGTGGAGCGGTGGTGCGGCGGTGAAGGATCCGACGATTCGCTGCAGTAATACAGTAAGCGCTGCTGCCATACGTGGGAGTGAGACATTGAAACAGGCTAGAAATCAGCTCAACTGCTTTGTAATTCTATCATCAGCCTCAGTCATGTCCGTATGCTTCCACATATCTACTACGGCCAGGGTAATAAGGGGTCTGAATACGGGGCTGCTTCGCTTCCCGGGCTTCGGGGAGGAGGAGGCAGGTCATCCGACCACTACTAAAAAACTCAGACAACTACGCTAAGAATTAGAGTTTCGGTATAATTTATCTTCGTTTTGTTTATAATCGCCTTATTATCTTTCCTATGTTATATATCTTTTATATAATTAATTATAAATTTATTATATAATTAATTAATAATTAATCTTTAATTAATCAAATTTATTATAATAACTAATTTAAAGAAAAGCGATGCTTATATTTAATATAAAACCCTAACTTAACGCCTTATAAATTAACTTATATAGGATAAAAAATTAGTAAATAAAATAATAATAATAATTCAATTCCAAATTAATTTTAATTTAATTTAATTTATTTTTGATATTAAAATTCTATTTATTTAAATTAATTCAAGATTATTTATTAATTAATTCGAATAAGATAATTATATATTATAATAAGCGAGTTCTTTTATTATTTTAATATAAATAATAAAAAGCTTTGTCTTATTATAATAGGATTAATTCTTATTTAATTTAAATTTAATTAAAATTAATATAATTATAAGTTTATTTTTTAAATACCTTAATCCTCCGTAAATATATATTAAAAGGTTATAAAATAGATATTTTCTAGGAAAATTATAATTCTTAAAGATTCTAAGGTATTATATAATTAATTAATAAGTTGAGTTTTAAATTAATTCGGAATTAAATATTAATTAATTTAAATTTTTTTGAGTAATTTATATATTATTAATTAGGAAATATAGTTCCTAAAACCTTTAATTTAGCAAAGAAAGTCGTTAAAGCTTTAGTTAAGTAGAAATTACCTTTGAAAAAGGATTAAATAATAATTAATTTAAAATTGAAATAAAATCGATTATTAATTAATTTAATCTTACAAAATATATATTTATATTTTATTCAAAATTCTAAAGAAAGAAATATTTTATTATAATTATAAAAATTATAAAATTAATAAGTTTTTAATTTCTTAATAATTTAATTTTAAATCAAATTTGATTTGAATTTAAATTAATTATTAATTAAATATAAAGTATTTATAAAATCTTATTTATTATAATTATTTAAAATATTTTAATTATTCGGATTATAATTTTAATATAATAAAGGTTAAAGATATATTTGCTATTAGCAAGTATTCTAATAAAAACAATAGGAATAATAAGGAAATTAAGGGGAAGATTAGGGGGGAAACTAAAGGGGAAATTAAAGGGGAAGCTAGAGAAGAAGCTAAGGGGGAAACTAGGGAGGGTAAAGGTAATAAAAAATAAATTAATTGGATTAAATTAAGATCAATTTGGGATTAAATAAAAATTAATCTTAATTAATAAGTTAAATTAACTTAAATTAAAATAAGTAAATAATAAAATTAATTAGAATTATTTCTAATTCAATTCCAATTTAATTATATCTTTTATTGTTTATTTGATTTTTTAATTATATTATTTTTAATTTTGTTCTTTTATTTTCAAACTCTAGTTTTCGAACCTTTGTTTCTTTTTGTCTTTATTTTAAGTTATTAATTAATAATTAATTAAATAAATTCTATTAATTTATTAAAATTATTTATTAAAAAAAATTAGGATTAATTAAGATTCAATTTTACTTTTTAAATCTTTAAAAACTTAATTTTAACTTTAATTATAATTAAAAATTATTATTAAATATAAAATTTAATTATTTTTTTCGGTTTTTAAAAAATATAAAAGATTCTATATTATTTTCTTTATTAAAATTTATTTCAATTAATAATTGCCTCTGATTTTTATAATAACTTCTTAATATTTAAATTAATTTTAAATCAAATTTAAAATAAAATAGAGTTAATTATTATTCGATTTCTATTCAAACTTATAAAACCTTTTTAATAAACTTATTTAGCGATATATATATTATATATTAAAATCGAAAAATATTAAATATTATTAAGTATTATATTAATTAAGGTTTCTAATATTAAATTAAATATAAATTAATTTAAATTTAATTTAGATTTAATTTGGATTTAAGTTTATTTTATAATAATATATAATAATATTAAGCCCTTTTTAATAATATTACTTTTATAATATATTTATTTAATTATATTAATATAATTATAAATTATAATTAAAATTTCCTTTAAAATTTCGGAATAATATATATTAATATTTAAAATAATATTAATATTTTATTTATAATAAGTTTAATTACGGATCTTCGGAGTAAATAATAATAAATTTAAAAAAATAATAAATATTTAATTTAAATTTAATTTAGATTTAATTTAAATTTAATTATTAATTAAAAATTAATAGATTTTGAAATATTTTTTTTTGAAAATTATTTTAATAAAGCTATTATTCGTTTATAAACGAATTTATTATATTAATTAATTTTAATATTTTAACGAATTCTATATTTAAAATAAATATTATAATAAATAATTATTTATTATATATATTAATATTAAAGCCGAAGATAAAAGTTAATAAATTAAAAATATTATTTAAATTCTAATTAAATTAATATTAAATTAAAATTAAATCTAAATTATATATTTTTTTAATTTATACTTTATTTATATTTATAAAAATTATTTTAAAATTATTATTATAAAAATAAAATTAATAAATAAAAAATTATAATAATTCGGAAACTAATTCGAATATTTTCGTAAATATTCGTTAATAATATTTGTTATTTAATTTATTTATATAAATTCGGTAAAGTATAAAGATTATAAAATATATAATTAATAAGATTTTTGAATTAATTATAAATTAATCCCGAATTAAATCTTTTATATTTTCCTGATTTTAATTTGAATATTATAAATATAATATTATTAATTAATCCTTTTACCTTTTTAAATACTATATTTATTTTATAAGCTTTTAATTATAAAAAGATCTAAGCTTATATCTTATAAAAAATAATAATAATTTTAATATTAACTTTATTAATATTAAGATATTAAATATATCGATATTAATCGATTACGAATTAATTTAAAATCGAATAAAAATTAATTAATAATTAATTAAAATTTTATTCCTTTATTTATATTTCGATATTTGAATTTATATTTAAATTAAATATTATTAAATATTTGTTTTTTAAAATAATAAAATATCTTTTACTTTAGAATAATAATTTCGATTCGGTTTATTTAATTAATATTTTGATAAATATTTATAATATATTTTATTTGATAATTTAAATAAAATATGTTTAATAATAAATTACAAAGGAATTTTCCTATATAATTAATTAAATTTAAATCTTTTATTTGCTTAGTAAGCTTAAAGAAGTTATTTTATAATTCTAATAAAAGATAATTATATAATAATAACGGATGTATATATATTTTATATAAAATAAAAATAAAATATAAATAATAAACTAAATTATTAGGGATAAGAATATTAAATTTTATTTAATAATTTGTATATTATAAAGCTTTAGAATTAATTTAATAATTAATATTTAAATTAATTTAGAATTAATTTTAAAATAATTTTGAATTAAATATAAATTAATTATTATAATTTTTTTTCCTAATTAATATATATTTAATAATATAATATAAATTCTTTAATTTTAAAAAAAGATTTTTAAAATATTTAATATAAATATTTTTAATAATATTTAATAATTAGAAAAAAAATATTTTTTATTTTAGACTTTTATTATTTATATAATTAATATAAAATAAAATTTTAT
>JAABUQ010005168.1_pt1 | contig 21227 bp, 22 predicted proteins | sample 5560001 | NCBI WGS metagenome assembly JAABUQ01 (sample SAMN10711888, study PRJNA513371) | rock metagenome | isolation source: Antarctica rocks | place: Antarctica: Victoria Land, Finger Mt nord | collected 2015-12-18
CCACCATCCCCCCCGGGCTCCACAACATCCCCCAACCAACCAACCCCCTCCCCATCCTCATTCCCCTCCCCTTCACTCACCACCATCCTACCCCCGCCTCCATCCCCTCAACTCAACCTCCAGCCCAGCAATCCCTTCCTTCTTAACCTCGATCTGACCGCTCAAACCCACTGCCAGTGCGACGGCATCTGCGATTTGTTGGTCGAATTGCGCGCGGAGACGGGTGGCTTCTTGGGAGAGGGTTCGGAGGGTTCAGTTTGAGGCTTTGACGCGGGCGATTTGTCAGTCGTTCATTGATACTGGGGTGTGTAAGGTTTTTTGGGTTGTGGGCTATTGGGGGTTGGGGGAAGGAAGGGGAAGGGAAGGGCTGGGGGGTTTTACAGGCATTTTCATAGAACTCTTCGACTTCAACGGCATTTTGTGCTGCTTCATCTTTGACCGCTTGGGCCAGTCGCCGGTACTTGCTGCGTTGGATGCGGAGTTTTTTGATCTTGAGGGTTTTGGTGATGCCTTTGCGTTTGGAGGGGCGGGTGCTAATGTGGTTGAGGAGGCGAGCGTCTGGGCGGTCTTAATAGCTGTAATATATGTGGGTGGAGTGGGAAGGATGATACTTACTTTCCCTGTTCAGGGTTTGGATTGTGTCCTGGTAGCAGAGGATGTCGAATTGGACTTCGCCTGGTGCGAAGTCTACCCTGTCGAGAGTGATTGTAGGAGGATCGTCGAAGCCATGGGCTAGGTCTAGCGTCTTGGTAAGAACGGAGTCGAGATTCTCTTTGACAGCGTCGACGAGGGTCTGGCTGTTGGCTTTGGATGATGATCGTGTGGAGGGCATGTTGTCTGGTTGATTAGGTAGGAGAGAGGGAGAGAATGTCTTGTCTAGCAAAGGAAGAGGGTGGGAAGGGAATTCTGTGACCAGCACAGTGGTGAAGGAGTGTATCGAATGTGTGATGGATCGGGCGTATGCAGAAGATGTTTTGCTGAATGAAATAGGAAAAAGCAAGAAGAGAGAGAGTGGGGGGGGGGGGAATGAGCAAGAATATATATTTAAGAGCAGGTGAAGGATTAATAGTCAGCGTCTTCTATACAATAGGAAGAGGGAGTCAAAAAACAGTTGCATTTGCAATGCCGGTTGTGCTTAGACAACAGACTTTTGGTAGGAAACTCAACATGACAATAGCAATAGGGAATGAGACCGCATCCATCAATAGTATATGCCAATGAGAAGATTCTGCCCCATTCAATCAAGCTATTCATCAATATCGTTTACTCAATCAGTTGGGCTTCGCAGGAAAAGGCCATTGTCAACGAGAGGTTTTATATTCACAATACCGACTAGGCTTCTTCACAGAAAAGGGGGAATTCCGCAACAGACACTATATTAAAATTGCTACAATCAAGCCATCATCGTTTGTGAGCGCCCATTCGCCTTTCGCTGTAATCACAAAAAGAGTGAAAAACCAACCTTGGCCATAGCCATCACCACAATTCCCACGTCCCTATTCCAAACATTGCTTCCTCACCATGAATTCCGATCCCAATTCGGATCTACTGCACGTAAGCCTCCATTCTCCCTTAGTCAAAACCATTGGGCCTCCTCCCTCCCCCGCCGAGAAGGACTCACCCTGCACAAAGCTCGCCAACACCTTACTCCCCGTCTGCAACAACGGATGCCCAACCACAATCTGCAAAAACCGCTGTAACCCCTCCCGCCGGTGCTCGATCACATCGTCGCTGAACCGGTTCGTGAATACCTTCCCCGGCAGCGGTGGTATCGTCACCCGCGCGCTCTCTCTTTCCAGTATATCGCGGAAGTATTCGAAATCGCTGTAGCGGCGCCGCACGGTGCTGTGCTTGAACTTGAAGGCGGGGATGTTGGTGCGGCAGATGATTTCGTAGTCCGTGTACATGGACCGGGATGTGCCGTGGGTTTGGGGGTTTTTGACCTGGGATTGGGGGGGGTTGGTTAGTCGCGTGGTGAGGAGGCCCAGGATGGACGGAAAGAAGAGGGGTAAGGAGAGGGGGCGGAAGATAGTCGGGGAAGGGTTAGGGAGGACTGACTTCTATCTCGAGGAAGTTCTCGGGAGGGCCGTAGATTTCTTCGAAGGATTGTTGGCGGGCGTCTGGCATTGCTTGCATGATGGAATGCGGGGAGGGATTGGGGCGGTTTGTGTTTGGCAGTCAGTTGCGGGATAGGGGTGGTCGCTCTTGTAGTGATAAATGTACAGGATACAGAGTTCGCAGCTATTTGGCAGAAGATGGGAGGTCGAAGTCGTGGTGGTGTCGGATTTGGTTGAAGAAGATTGAAACATAGTGGGGCTAATATGTGCAATCTGATATCGGAGTAACAATTCCAACCATTTTCCTGCAAAAATCCTCCGACAGCATTACCAGCATCATACTGCATACTAATGATCCACAGCGTCTTCCGTTGCACTCGAATTCTGAGTTCTGAATGTGTCTTTAGAGCTAATAGTATAATATACAATTCGCTCGAGATTCCTCGTCGTTCTACTCACGACGCCCTCTACATACAATCTTCTAGTCCGTAAATCATGTCGAGTTGGGGATGATTTGTCAATTTATCCAGTTGATTCCGATTTGTTGCTCGGCTGTTGCACCTCTACCATGCATCATCGTCGTCGTCATTACCACCTGCGGCGGCCACCCTTTGGCTCCTCAACCTCGTGCGATATTGACTTGCGGGTGCCCGGCGAGCCCCTGGTGTATCATAGAATCTTCTGTCCGCTTTCAATTGTTCGTCAACTCTCCGCCCCATTTCGGGTTCGCCTTCGTCGTCCTTGGCACCGTCATTCCAGCTATGTGTTGTGCAAGTACCAGTCGCCATACCCCAGCCATTCCACGATGTTGCTGCAACCATTTGTAAGTATAGAATGCGAAGACAGGGGATGGTGGGATTTACCAGCGATCATAGGTGCATTCGGATGCCAACTAACATCTCGAACGCATGTTTCCCATATTTTCTGGTCATGTCGGCTATCCATGATGAACGCATTAGCAGCGGAAGCAGCGTCGCGAGGTCGCGAATGATGTGTAGCTCGGTTAACATTAATCTTGCCTGCCAGTGTGGCATCTAAATTGTAGACATAGACGCTTCCGTCAGTACTTCCAGTATAGACATATCTTGAATTTGTGCTGCCAGGTGGCGAGAAATGACATCGTATCAAGGTCTTGAGGACGCTGTGGCCACGGAATGTCACCACTGAGCCATCATGGGGATGTGGTAAAGCCTCCTCCTCCGAGTAGGTCATGAAGCGGTAGTCAAAATTAGTGCAGTATTTGCTTGGGTCGAGCCTTGCGGATTTCTCGGTTGACATCATCTTTCGCAAGTCCCAAAGCTTCATGGTCTGGTCCTTTGCGTTACTAAGAACGTATCTCCCATCACCTTTGCTGTCGACGTAGGTCAGGCCTTCAGTGTGGCCCATGAAGACACCCGCCTCTCTGCTGTCGCCCATGCTCCGACGATCCCAAACTTTAATCAGTGTATCGTCAGAGCCAGAGTAGAGGATATGGGGAGATGATTTATCTCCGAAACATACGGCGTTGACATCCTGGGTATGCCCCTTGATTCTAAGGATCGATTGTCGAGTCTCGATATCGTATACATAGACACAGGAATCGGCAGTCCCCGCGACAATTTCTCGTCCGTCTCCGGAAAATCGTATTGACCATATCTAAAGATCTTTTAGTAAGATTCTCAGCATCAGCACCGTATGAGCAATACACCGAAGTGACCCTCCCCGTACGCTCCATCCCACCCTCTTCCACCTCGTCTGCTTCTACGGCCCATGTCAGAGAAGTCTAAAAGCCATGGTTCGGCACTTTCGTTCGGGTCCGTCGGTGTCAGACAGACAACACTTCGAATGGAACTGTATGCCAGGTATTGGTTGTCTGGACTTAGTGATGCGTCTGTGATGGTCCACCGTCCATAAGGATAGTGCACTGTCTTGTAGTGTTTCCAGTCGTATGGATTAGATGTGTCGTACATCCGCACGTTGAAATCTTGAGCGCAAGAAAAGAAGAAATTTCCATCGTCGGAGAATTGGCCAGAGTAGCATCGAGTATCGTAGTGGATGATAGTGTCTGCCGTCTCCGACGGTAGCATATTCTGTTCGTCCGGTGAGATGGACTACCTCGAGACACGAGCTTTGGTACGAAATGCATACCTGCGATATAGCCCTTGTTGACTTTGGACCTCTGTATCTGCCCATACCCAACTCACGCATCATCAGATTCCTGGCCAAAGATTTGTTCTTCTTCCTCGACCTGTCTCGAAAGTCTTCACCTGCCCCAAAAATTCCTCCGTCCATCAATTTTCTGCCTTCTTCATTCGGTACTGGCGGAAACTCTCTCTTTTTTCCACCTTTGGCTTTTCGTGTTCGCCGAGGAGTCGATCCCCAGAAACCAGCGCTTTCAACATCTTCTTCTTCGTCATCGTCAGCGTCCAGTGCTATGCCGGCTCCACCAGGCGTATGTCCAACTAGTAGTTGGCGTAGTCCAGCGTGGCCAAGGAGCTGCATCAATTGATTCGGCAACACTATCTTAGGTGAGACGTAGTAGTTTTAACATTGGTGTGAAAGCGGTACCTTGTATACGCCGCGGACCTGGGGCCGTCGATGCTTGTTGATTTGCGCCTTCCGTTTCAGTTTCCCCGCCTTCTTCATTGTTCAGATCATTCTCTACCTGTTCCTCCTCCTCCTCGACTAAAAGTTCCATCTCCACCCCACTCAGTCCATCTTCAGCGTCTGCTCAAGACAAATGCCGGGAAGTCAGCCTTCATCTAAATTCATCTCACTTCACTCTGAATTGGTGCCATAAAAGTGCAAATCAAAATTGAGAAATGACCGACCATGAAAATCCGCCTCAACATCTTCTGAGGGATCGAAGTACTCGATATCATCACTCTCATCTGTTGCTGGTTCAAAGTCCATGTCGTCATCATCTTCGTCGTCAAGATCTCCACCTGTGCCTATGGAGTCGTAAATGTTTGCCGCATGGCTGGCAGGGTCTGGGGATTCGCTACGGGGTGGATCCGATGGGGGAGGAGAAGGCATCTTGGCGATAGGTCATAGACAGAGACGTCCCACGCATCGGGGTGTGGTGCGACAACGAACAGCGAAGTCAATACTTGCCCATCTCGGGATAGACGTCTTATCGATAAATTACTCTAGTGCCGGAGATTACAGTTTACCCGAAACCCGCATTCTCCTTATCTCCTTTTCCTGGGTCACTGTATCCAAATAATTCACTCGGGTTCTATTGGACCCTCAACTGTTGAGGATGAACAGAAGCTAAGCAATCCTTGGAATCGTGATGGACGCGAAAAAAAGAACACACGGAAAAGAAATTCTCCATTCGGGTATCAGAGTACATTAATTCTATGATAATGACCTGTCGGCCAGGATCTACAGCTATATCAAGGGTATGATACACGATGCTCTTGCTTCCCTGCAAGACCATACGCTCTGTCAAATTCTCTCGTCCGTGTTGAGTTGAGATGATGTGATCCTGCGAATTGAGCAGGTGCAACCGAAGAAGAATCACGCCTGGGTTCCGAGCAATTTCAATATCAGCTCATACCTAGACACGGTCAGCTTCCAGTATATTTGTGGCAAGCCAGTCTTATCAAACTTACATGCCAAACATGATAGCAGCGCTAGGAACGACCCTCAGCATGTGCGGAGTAAGGCCTCCATACAAGGATGCCACACCCTCCTCCCTCAAGATAGTCGTAAAGCACTGCACAATGCCAGTGTACTTGAGTCGGCCGTCTGCCAGTGGAGCTTGCCGTAATCTCGTTCGGATGACTTCATGAGGATATGTCACAAGGGCCGCAAAGAATTTAGCGGTCCCAGCTGCCCCAATCTTGCCAGTCCAGCTCACTGTCTGGTCCCACACCGTAGGTGGTTTTCCCAATGCCATCAGCCTTGTTTCCCGATCAACCAAGTAGAGCTTCATCTGCTCATACAACACCCACTGCAACGTACTCTCCGTGACACCAAGGTAGCTTGCGCTCAGTCCACGGTACAGTCCCCTGACACCTTCCGCGCGGAGTGTTTGTTGTATGCAGTCCATGGAATTTTTGTACTTCCGGGTCTCGAGGCTTCCAGCCTTCTCAGCCATGTTCTTGTCAAGTTGTAAGCGGGTCTTGACAAGCCATATAGGGTTTGTCGCGGTACCGGTGGCAATCCCAGCACTTGCAGCAGCACACAAATGCACCCAAGCCGTCTCTTTGCCGTTGTTAAAGTTCTGGCTTATTAGACGTTTGCCATTGCCGTATGCGTAGAAGTTGATGGCCCGCGCAGGGACCACGCCGATCAGGTTGGGCCCAAGGCCTTTGAATAGGGCTTTCCATCCTTCAACACGGTGTATGGAGAAGAGAATCTGAAATGTTTCACGAAAATGTAGAGCAGCGCTCGCAGGCAAGGAGAGGGCAGAAGGCGGAGGAATACCGCGTGCTTTTCGCATAGCAGTTATTTGAGATTGGTAAAAGTCGGATTGTAAGCGAGTTTTGAGAACGTCAAGGGGAGATGTGAGGGTCGCGGCGGTCATGCCCCCAATCCTTAATACCGATTAGCAAATTTTCTCGCGTTGAGAATCTGCGATTCCTTACCCTCCGGCAACAAAATGTGCCCATGGCTTGGCCACAGGGCCGTCCTGTTTGGCCACCAAGCCATCGTTTCGAGTGGTGGGTATCACATCTCCAGCCTCGCGGGACTGGGTCAGAGTGGTCGCCTGCGTGCTTGCTGATGCGGGTGGCGAGGTCATGAACGGAGGTCACTCCTTAGGCGTCTTATGGGGGAACAGAGTATCTCAGGGTAGTTCGTACACATGGCAACTTGAAGGCTTGAGAGAAAGGAGAAATCGCACTATCAAGATCATGATGCTTCACTTCCATTTTGCAATTTCTTCAGTCTAATTTCACCAATCGGGCCTAGTGTCTGGATATGCCGTACCAGCGAAGGGAGCCATGAGATTGTCATGCTACAAATGGGACTTTTATGCTCAGTCAGGCGAAGGATACTGGTAGATTCTGGTCAATTGTCCATTGAATTACACATGTTTGGCCTTAAGAATGATATTCTATTACTCCGTTTTCTGAACCTTCCCATCGGTGTTCTGCAGACACGTTGGCATGATGCCGAATGTCTGGCATGCATGGCAGATACCAGCCTCAAAAACCGGCCAGTTCTGTACTTTCCCCTTTGTGAGCCGATGCCGCTAGGCCCTTTCTCAGGACTGTTTCGTGCTCGAAGATCCTGCCTTCTCAAGATGTTGGACATATCGCGGAGCCTTTTACGGCGTGCCTGTTGAGATTAGAGGTGCTAGAGCCATATAACGCCAAAAGGAGTCGATAGAGCAGGCATATGAGTCGCTGGCGCGTTGACTGTGGGCTCGAATCGCTCGAGGATAAGTCTAGTCTTGCCTCGGGCGTTTTGCACCGTGGGGGTTCCAGGTGGCGTCAGCTGTACTAGCTCCCAGCTGTCCTTGGAGTTGCGTGTTGAACATGGCAGGGTTGTAATGTGTTTGATTCCCTTGGAAGCCTTGACCTGTGGATAACGTTCGTCTCAGCGTTGAATCAATAGCCTGGGCCACAGTGTGCGAAGCCAAAGGGGAATGATGAAGATTGATAGGGGGCTGCGAATATTTCGTGTACTGAGCCCACGCACAGCCAGGATTCGCACTATTGCCCGACGCAGCTCTACCTCGCTGCTGAGAAGGGGGAGCCATAGAGTTCAAGGGGATTTGCTGCATTGTTCGCAAAGCTGCAGACGCAGATGGTGCGGGTGCGGAATACGGCCCAGGGGTATGTGTTGAAATAGTGTGGGAACGATTAGAAGAACCGGGCATACCTGGCATTCCCATACCACCTATCTGTGGCATATTCATTCCCATACCCATCGCTCCCATGCCCATCCCACTCATTGGCATGCCCATCATGCCGCCTCTCCCGCCTCGCATGCCCATTGTACCCCCTCTCATCCCGCCCATCATACCGCCTCGGTTCTGGAAGCCACCGTAAGATCCCATATTTCCCATTGGGTTGGTCGGGAAGCCGCCCATTGGAGCTTGGAAGCTGGGCATCGGTTGTTGAAAGCCACCACGATTGTAGCCTGACTTGTTATTCGTGCCTCCGCCACGATTGTTGTAGCCGCCTCCACGACCACCCCAATAGCCTCCAGAGTTGCTGAAGCCCGACTGAGATGCGCCATTCATCCCTGCGGCTCCGGTACCCCCAAATCCCGTGGATGTCGATCGATTGTTGTTACTTGGTCCGCTATTCCGCATTGGGCCATCTTTTGGCAGCGTGCGGAAGGGATTGGTGAATGGATTGGTATAGCCGACTGTGAACTTCTTTGTGTATTGTTGTCCTTCACCGAAGGACTCAACCTTATGTTTAGCAGCAGTGGCTGCTTGTGGACTTTTGAAAAGGACGTAGGCTTGTCTAGAGCGAAGAAGATCGATCAGCATTCGTCTATTGCCGTATCTAGCAGGATCATACCCTTTGCTCTTTCCGTTCACTTTGTGCTCGCTGAAAGTGATGTCCTCAAGTTCGTCTTCACACTGGCTTTGATTCGCCCATCCCCGGACGTCGTCATCATTAACCCACCAATGGAGGTCCGAAATGTAAAGGGCAGTCGTAGCCCCAGCGTCTACGAACCGATCATCTGCCTCTCCGTCCTTTCTCTTAACCCCTTGGGTCTGTGGAGCTTGTTTTGGAAGCTGGACTGGATCTGGTGCAGATTCGTCAGTGCTAGCTATCTTCTGCGCCACGTCGGAGCCTTCAAGGCAGTTCTCTTGCTTTATCGCTGGTTGAGTTGCCGCGGCAGTTGAGGATGATGGTGGATCTGTGGAGTTTGGGAAAACTCCGGGGTCTTTCAAGTCTGTGGTGCGATTGACTTGGATGGGTTCCTCAGTTGCTGTTGTTGCCGGATCTATTTCCTGCTGAGAATCTTCACCTCCATCTCCGTAGATGTCAATGTCGAAGTTGTCTTCTTCAGAAGCCATAACGGAAGTTGAAACTCTTAGGTCAGCTTTTGAAGGTTGCAATATTGACTGTCAAATTGTGTTATGATACAACGATCTCGAACGGTTCTTGAGGTAGAATTACAGGTCTGCAGGCCGCCAGCAAGTGAATTAGCTTTCAACAAAAAACACACAGAGAGTTTCCTGTTGTAAACCTGATATGATGCCTGCCCCTGACAATCAGATGCGAGGGAGCCCAATGCTTCCACCACAAGAATGTAAATCAAACATACGTACATGTAAAAGAAGTTCACGTAAAAAGAGACACCGAAGGCGCTTTCTGCGTACAGAATGTATGCCTGCTCTTCAGGATGTCACACGGCAAGGCAAATGATCGATTGAAGGTGAAGCAACAAGAATGACACACGACAGCACACTGCCTCAGAAAGATCCCAGCAGTTAATACAAAAGACCGAAGCTGCCCTAATAGCACATTAAGCCATTATGATGGTCGTCAGTAGGAAATCAATAGGGTATCTTGGAAGAGTGAACCATTCAAGAGGTTCCGCTTCGTGGAAGAAGTCGCGAGCTTGAGCGGTGGAAGGGATTGGTACTAGCTTCAGAGCAACCAAGGAAGACAATCGTTGCAATGAGTGTGGTTATGAAGATTGCTAGATGGCAGAAGTGAATGCTGGATGAGGTTGAAACAAGAGTGGGATCTGAGGAGGGGAGCTGCTGAAATTTAAGGTACCTGAGACTCCGAGAGCTTCCCGTTCTGAGTGCAACACCGTAGTCGCGTACATTCCGGAACGGTGATGATTCTTCCTTCAAGGCCAGGTCTCGAAGTTGAATATGTTCCCTCAACTCCACTCCTTTGAATATCCTTGTCGCCTTCACAGATCTCCTCAATCGCGGTCTATTACACAGCATTCCCAACAACGAAGTTCCTTGAAGCCCCTCTTTCCTCGCGGCCTCCTGCTTCTTCAGCATGTCAGACCAATTCTCCGAGCTCCTGGACATCCCAAGAGACTTTCTTCGAGATGGAACCCAATTCATGAACAGGTACCCTTCTCCAGTCCCTCGTTCATGTTGGCTACATACTGACAAGCTACAGATGCACCAAGCGTAACTCCTCCCCAACGTTCTTTACACTGTCCAAAGCTTTGCTGATATGTGCAAATGTAGCTGACAAGCGTGAGTTCATCAAAATCTCGCAGGCAGTAGGCGTCGGCTTCGTGGTCATGGGCGCTATTGGATACCTTGTCAAGCTGGGTAAGTCTCCTTGAGACTGTTCTCGATATGCTCAAGCTGATCCATATGGTAGTCCATATACCTGTCAATAATATACTTGTCGCATGATCAGGATGACCGTTTGAGAATGGCGTTTTGGAGCTCCTGTATGCATTAGTGAGGAGATGGAGAGAAATATGATACAACTATCTGCCTCCTGGTCTCGATTCTTGAAACCTCGAAAGCCATGCAAGTTGGCCACTTCTCCATTATATCGCACGTGCCTTTGTTTAGATTTCCATTAAGGTTTTGATCTTCTCCCATGTGATTTGTGGCTCTGGCACGATAGAGAGACTACTGGTAACTTCAGGTAAAGGCTCAGTGAATACGATGGGCTAGACAAGCAGGAGAAAGCCATCATGACGGTGCGCGATATAGAACGCCTAATCTGCAGGCGCAAGGAGAAGACATGGACTTTTTGATCAGACCAATCTCGAATCTGCTGCATGACTGCAAGCCGCCTGCATCCCACGCCATGGACTTTGAAAGTCTGACAATCGCTTCGAGACACGGCATGCTACTTCCACTGCTCACAATGCACGACCCCTAGTCCCACTCTAAATCCTAGTGTCATAAGCAATCGGCACTACAGTCTCCACGCCCATCTTCGCGTCCACTGTGCTCGACTCCCTCGGCCCGAGTGGCTGTCTCTTCAAAAACATATGCGTCCCCTCCATCTTCGCCTTTTGCTTCTTGCCCGCGTTTTCCTTGACTCGGTTGATGAACTCCTCGCGCGAGCGAGACAGAGAGACGTGCTCGATGCGGACGTTGACACGCTTCTCGATATATCGATTGCCGACTCGCTTGTAGATGATCACGCCGACGGCGGATTTGGTGACGTTGTAGATGACGCCGGTTTTGCCGTGGTAGACCTTGTGGGGCATTCTTTGGAAGTTGTCAGCGGCTGGCAATATAGAAAGGTCGATGTAGAGAGGAGTTCTGTGAAAATTGTGGGGTGGTCTCACCCTTTCTGGACGGCTCCGTTGGCTTTGATATCGACTATGTCTCCAACTCTGCGAATGGGTTAGCAAAGCCTTTCTTGCATTGCCGGAGAGGGGTGTCCAAGGAATGTCCAAGGGAGCGAATGCCCCAACGTACTTGTATTGTCTCAGGTACGTGGACAACTTGATCATGCCCTTCTTCTTGAATTGCCGCGAGAAGGCATACTGCAATGCACATTAGCCTCAATTCTAGGTGTAATACTGTCCAGCCTCCATTAAGTTGAACCCCATAGAATGAACACTTACTCTTGTGCCGGCGCGAAGACCGGCTGAGTGACCCATGATGATAGTTTGCTCTGAGTGTCTTGATTATCTGAAGTGATCTTCTTGGTGGATCGAGGATATTTCCGTGGGTTAGAATTTAGCGAGGCGCTAAGGAGAAAAGGGCTAGTGGGCACAGTGCACCTTCGAAATGCTGCTTTACCTCGAATTTCATCTACCAGGAGCGTCTATCCACAATCAAGCAAGCTTTCAATTGCAAGTATGGCGCCTCGGTCGTACTCGAAGACCTACAAGGCAAGTTGCATCATATGCGAGAGCATTTGCCCACGCCACTTGGCCCCTTCTTGATGGACCTACGGCCGATCATAATCGCTGACTTGGAATACCTGCAGGTCCCACGGCGTCCTTTCGAAGCCGCCCGTCTGTGCGTACATCCCGGCCACTGAGCATGAGCTTGTCTCTGCCTATGTCGTTGTACAACGCTAAATCCTCCATTTCAGTGACTCCGAGTTGAAGATCGTTGGAGAATATGGCCTCCGCAACAAGCGTGAAGTGTGGCGCGTCATGCTCACCCTGTCCAAAATTCGTCGTGCTGCCCGGTTTGTCTAACTCTGCTCCTGCTTCTTCTGCTCCTGTGAATATTTCTTGGCTCTGGAGCTAATGCTTCCGGTAGTATGCTTCTCACCATGGAAGAAAAAGACCCTAAGCGTCTCTTCGAGGGCAATGCCCTGATTCGCCGTCTCGTTCGTGTCGGTGTGCTCGACGAATCCCGCATGAAGCTCGATTACGTGCTGGCGCTCAAGGTGGAGGATTTCTTGGAGCGACGTCTCCAGACCTGTGTCTACAAATTGGGTCTCGCCAAGAGTATCCATCATGCCCGTGTTTTGATCAGGCAGAGACATATTCGGTGAGTTATCCTACTATGCTCTAGTAATTTACGTCGAACTAATATGGACGTGAACTGCAGCGTTGGAAAGCAGATCGTCAATGTGCCCTCTTTCATCGTCCGTCTCGACTCCCAAAAGCATATCGATTTCGCTCTTACTTCGCCATTTGGAGGAGGCCGTCCAGGTCGCGTGAGGAGAAAGAAGGCGAGGGCTGCGGAAAAGAAGGATGCTGGTGATGAGGGTGGTGAGGAGGAAGAGGAGTAGATGCAGCAGTCGGGTGGTTTTATGCGCATGATAGCATGGAATCGGACATGGCAGGTCGGGATTGCTAGATTTCTCGCCTCAGACGTAAGATAATGCTTGCATCTTGAGGAGCTAAGCCAAACTCTCATCTCGCCACCGTGCATCTCACACATGCAAGTTGCGGAAGCAGCAAATGGAATGGAGTAGTCCCTTTTCAAAACCCTTGCAATCCTCAGGATATCCCCCAGCGCCAACGCTAATCGCAACGCACAACCTTTACATAGACGCTATCAACAAAGTAGCTCATCCTTCCCCAAAAAGCCCGCCATTGGGTCGTTTGCCACCGCTTTCGACCTCCTATATGCCTCCATCTCCTCGTCGTTGATGTCTCCTTTCATCTCGGCAAGCGTTCGCTTCTTTCCCGTGCCTTCAGCATCCTTCCCTTTTGCTTCTGAATTCGTCTCCTCCTTGGAGACTTCACCAAGCCTTGGCTCGCTAAGTCCTTCGATCGCCTTCGTCGGCTCCGAAACCTCAAGCTGCCGCATATTATGATCGTCTTCAAAAGCCGCCTTACCCTCTTCTCCGGTACAGTAGCTGTTCTTGACTGTCGAATGACAGCAGGCATACCCCCATTGGAAGTTCGCCCACCAGCTTCCCCACACAGATGTATGGTTATTGATCATCACATCTTCATGGTACTTCGACTTGGCTTCTGGCTTCGACGCCCCCTTCATCGCCCCGGTCTCGTCGTATTCGACATACTTCTCATTCTCGACGACAGCCACATCACGTAGCTGCGAAGGCTGCAAATGCTGCTCCCCACCATACTTCTCCAGCAGCATCTTTCTTTTCGCTTCTCGCTTAGCATCGCTCTCTTCCTTCTCTTTCCGTCGAAAGTACTCTCCAGATGTCGGATTGGCTTGTAGATGTGTCTTGTTTTTGTCACCCCGCTCCTGTGACTCCCATGCATATTTCTGTGCGCGCTCGAACTCGGCTGCATCGCCTGATGCCCGCATGAAGTTGTCTTCTGCGACCAGAGCGGCGGCTTGGTCGTTTTGCGCACCCATGTCTAACATAGATCTCGTCTTCGGGTCGTATTTAGCGGAGTCGAGATCGAGGTTGAGTAGATACTTGGCGGTGTCTTCCCTTATTCGTAGATTCCTCGTAGAATTACTCTGCTCCCTCCCCATATCCGACTCTTCGGCGTATTTGGCTTCTTCCTCTTCTTTCGTCTGTTCCTCCCCATTCTCTTTCAAGGTCTTTTGCCCATCTAGCTGCCCATCGGTCTTTATCTTCTTCTTCAGACTCTCCAGCTCCTCGTATTCTTCGATGACATTCCGATACTCCTGGGCTTCATACCCATTCCACCTATCCCTCTTCGCATCCCACCCCAGCTGCACATCCTGTACCACCTCATCGGCTTGTATGTCCGTACCGGTCCACTTTGCGCCCTTGGCTCTCGGTCGACTTAGACACTCTTTTGTCTTGTGTGTCATTGCCCCGCAATTCTCGCACGCTCCCTTGCGGAATTTGGTGGCAGCAGGTCCGGCGCGTTTACCTCGGTCATACCATTTGGACTGGTCTGGTGCAGTGGTCTGGAGACGTTGATGCTCGAGGTAGTCATTTTCGCTGTCGGCGGATTCGAGGTAGAAGGGCTTTTTGGAGATGAAGGAGGGAATGTACTCATTCTGCTCTTTCTTGGCGGGTTCGGCGGGTTTTCGAGACATAGTAGAAGACAAGGAGGAGAAGATGCGGAGTGGATCCAAAGAAGCCGGTGGTCCAAATGTTGAAGTGAAGTGCTGAATGTCAGGCAAGATACTTTTCAGAAATATTTCTTATAAATTACACTTTTCAATTCCGATACTTGTGTCAAGAAATTAAAAACCACTGGCCAAACCGATTTGATAGGGCTGACATCACCAGGGGGTTTAACAAGTATCATTTATAGGGGAGTTTATTTGGGTACGTAATGACTTATAACCAAATTTATTTTCGTAATATATTTGAAAAAATTAAAATATTCTATTAACCTTTTTTGTATATTACATTTATATATTATATTAAATATTTAAAAAATATAAATTATAAAAAAAAAATTAATTTTTTAATATAAATTATAAAGCTAAATTTAATAATAAATCAACAAATTCGAAAAGTTACTTTTATTTAATATTAATATTATTAATAAATAAATTTTGAATTAACAAATTTGTTTATATTTTAATTTTTTAATATTAATAATATTGAATTAAAACGCGATTAGAACAGGATTAACAAATATAAACTTTTTATATAATAATTAATTCGTACAAAACTCGCAATAAATAATAAAAATAAAATAACTTTTGAAATAAAAAGGTTTATAATGATTTACTTTAATTTTTAAATTAATAATTTGAAAAAATTTGAAAAGAAAAGGGAATCTTTTATATACAAAAGAATAATGAATTAAACTTCTTAAATTTAAATACGAATTTTATTCCAGATTATGTTTGTATTTTTATAATTTATATTGGCGATAAATTCGCATCGGTAATATAAATTATGAAGTTATACGCAGGTCTTGGTATTATATATACGTTCTATATATATTCCGGTACGTAATTAGAAACTATATTAATATTAAACTTATTACCGGAAGCCTTGGGGAATAAAGTAACTTTATATTTACTTTATTTTATTATTTTATTTTATTATTTTAAAAATCTTTTATTTTTTTAATAAAAGTTATTAATTCTTTTATCCTTTTAAGAAATAAAATTAATAATATTTATTTATTTATTATATTCCGCTTATATTTTAATAATTTTAATAATTCTCTTTTCCGATATTATTTAAAGTAAAATAGTTGAATATAATATATTATTTTTATAATTAAATTATAATAAAAATAACTTTAATATTAATATAATTAATTTAAAAATATTTTTAAAATAAATTAAAAATAAAATATATTAAATTAAACTTAAAAATATTTGTTTTAAATTATAAATTATAAATATAAAAAATAATATTTTAAAAAAATAATAATAAAACTTAAATATAAATATATAATTTATATAAAATAATAATATTTTATATATAATAATAATAATATTAAAAGAATTTTATATTAAAGATTCCTTATAATATAAAACTAAATTATTTAAAAACTTTAATAATTAATTTTAAAAGCTAAGAAATTAAATATAATAAAATTTTAATTATTTTCTTAATAATATATTTAAAATTTCTTTTATAAAATTAAAATTAAATAATATATAATTAGAATATATTTAAAATATTAAAGAGTTTTAAAATAAGCCCTTCGAATATACTTTTAAAGCTTTAAAAAAATATTAATAAATTTGATTTTAATTAAAATTACATTATATTATAAAAATATAAAATAAAAAGAATATTAATTAATTTATAATTTCGATATTTGTTTTTTTAATATTAAAATATAAATAAATCTTAAATATAAAAAGGAATTTATTAAAAAGTTATTATTTTATATTCGTAATTTAATAATTATAATAGGAAAAGAGTTAAATATTTATATTAACTTTATAATAAAAATATTCTATTTAAAATAATATAACAAAGTTAAATAAAATTTTCTAAAAGATATAGCAAAATAATATATATACATTTTTGAAAATAAAATAATTTACTTTTTAAAAAACCGAATTATTAAACTAAATTAATACTAAAAATCGTTTAATAATAAATATTAAAAGGATAAGTTAAAAAAATTCGATTTTAACTTAATTATAAAACAAAAAATAATTATAAAAAACCTAATAATTTAAATTAATTTTTAATTAATTTTAAATATTTATATTCCCCCGAAAAAAAATATTATTATTATTATTATTATAAATAAATAAGTAATTAAATTAAGGATTCTTTATTTAAAATACTATTAATTATATTATAAAAATAGAAAATAATAAAGCTTTATAAATACTTTATAAAAAAAATAATAAATAAAATATAAATAAAGTTTCTATTAAATATAAATAATATTAAAATATTTATTTTATAAAAATTAAAACTTATTAAAAAATTTTAAATAATAAATTAATATTTAATTTAATTAATTAATATATAATTATATTATATAATTTTCTATATAAAGATTATAACTTATTTATATTTAAATTAATTAATAAGTTAAATATATATTATTATAAAACTTATTATATTTGCTTTATTATAAAGGATAATTAAAGTTATTAAAAAGAATATAAATTAAATTAAACTTTAATTAATTATTAAAATATTAAGTTTTAAAGATTTCTATATATAAGCCGATTTCGGAATAATAATATAAAAGTTTCTTTTTATTATTAATAAATTAAAAATTAGAAATATAAAATATTTTAATAAAAGTCTTTTTAATTTAATAAGAATAATTAAAATAATATATATAATATTATAACCGATTTATATTTAAAGCAAAGAAATAGTTTTGCTTAAAGAATTTAAATCTTATAAAAATAAATTTTTTAAAGATAAAATATCTCAATTATTAACTTTTAAAAAAGACAGTTATATAATAGAATTAAAAGGTAAAAATCTTTTTTACCGATTTATTTATAATCTTTTTAAGCTAAAGCTTAAGGAACTTTATTAATATATTAATAATATAATTATATAAAGAATAATCCGCCTTTTAATATTATTAATAAAAATATTAATTATTTTTATATTTAAAAAAGACAATATTTTATAATTATATATTAATTATAATAATTTAAATATAATAATAAAAAAATACTTATTCTTTTTAATTATAAAAATATTAAATTATTTAAATTAAATTAAAAGGTTTATCAAATTAAATTTATATATAAAAACATAATAAATAAAAAATTATATTTTATACGTAATATAAGTATTTTAAATATTTAATAATATTATTTAACTTAATTAATATCTTAATAACCTTTTAAATATATATTAATAAAGCTTTAACAAACTTAATTAATATAATATATTTAATATATTTAAATAATATATTAATTTATTCTAAAGTCTTATTATAATATTAATAATATATATATAAAATATTAAAAAGATTAAAATAATATTTCTTATTTATAAAATTATTTAAATATAAATTTAATTAGATAATAATTAAATTTCTTAATTTTATAATATTTATATAAGATATATTTATATCTTTAGAGAGAATTATAATAATTATATAATAACCGATTTTAATATTATTTTATTAACTTTAATAGTTTTTGGAATTTATAAACTATTTCTATTTATTTATTTTAAATTATTTAAAAAAAATAAGTTTTTTAATTAACTTATTAAAAAGTAATAAAGGAAGTAAAAAGTTTAGTAAATTTAAATAACTAAAAAAATATTATATAAATATTATATATTTTATATAAAACTTTTATATAAATACTTTTATTAATATATTTCGATTTCGAAAAAGGGATTTATTTAGAAATAAATATTTCTAAATTTGCTATTATTATAATATTTAATAGCTTTTTAATTTAAAAAAAATAATACTTATAAAAGTTTTAATAAATTATAATAATTTAAAAAGTTTTATAAATATTAAAAAATTAAGTTTTAAGCAAATTAAATAAGCTTTAAATTTAACTATTTATAATTTTAAGATTAATTATAAATTTAGGAAAATAAACTTAGTTAATATATTATTATAATATCTTAATTATAAAAGTAATTTTAATAATTTAAAATAATAATTATTAATATTTTAAACCAAATTAACTTTATAAAATAAAAATCTATAAATAGAATATTTATATAATATATTCGTTACAAAGATACTTTAAGAAGTTAATTATATAATATTTATATTAAAATAAAAGATTAATATAATTATAAAATAGTTTATAAAAGTTATATTATTAAAATTATAAACCTAATTAAAGCTTTATAATAAAATAATAATTTTATTAAAAATATATAATTAGTTAACAAAAAACCTATAAAGAATAAATAAAAACGTTATTATAATATATAAATTTTTTATTAATAGGATTTTAATAATCTTTTAATTAAATATTTTAGAATAAAGAAAATATTTGAATTATTATAATAAAAATATATAATATTTATTAATATATTAAAATATAATAATATAATAATATAAACTATATAGAAAGCTTTATAGCTTATTATAACTTAAAGGGTTATAAGTAGAGATTATTATAAATTTTATTATTAATTTATTATTAAGTAAGTGAAAAAACTATATTTATAATATAATATAATAATATATTATATATTAATTAATAAAATTATAATAATTATAAAATTTATTAGTTTCTTTTTAAATATAATTATTAAATATAATTTTCTAGAAAATATAATATTTAATAAAAAATTATTATTTATAAATACCTTTTAATTTAAATTATATTATTATTTTAAAATTAAAAAATATTTATTAATTATATTTTACCTTTAAATTAATAATATAATAAAATAATAAAATTAAACTTTAAAATAATATTTATATAATTATTATAATTATAAATAGAGTAATTAAACTATATTATTATTAATAACAGAATTTGCTTGTAATAATAATTATTATAAAAGCTTTAAAATAATTCTATTTTTTATATATTATAATTATAACCTTATTATTCATTTTGAAGATAAAACGTTTAAGAATAAACGAATACTAATAATTAAAGAAAAAATAAATAAATTGTAATTTATTTATACTAAGTTTAAGGAAAGTTATTAAAAAATAATAGAATATTAATAAAAATATTATAATAAGAAATATAAGCTATAAATATTCTTTATAAATAATTTAATATTACTATTTATTAAAAATTTAAAACAAAAGTATTTTAATAAAAAGCTATTTTATAAGTTTATTAATCCTTTTTAAATACTCGATATAATTAAAATATAAATTTATTATTTAATATTACCTAATATTTATCGAATCTATTTAATCTTTTATATTTTATTATTAAAATTTTATTATAATTTGCAGGAGAATAATTAAAAATATATATTATTTTTTGAATTAATAAATAATTAATAGGAATAAAAAATAGAAAAAGTATTAAAGAAGTACCGCTAAAAAGGCGTTATATAATATTAAATTAAATAAAAGGGCTAGGATTTAAAATATAATAAATAAGTTAATAAGGAAAATATAAGAAATATTACAAAGAGTATTCGGAACTTAAAAAATTAAATAAAAAATAATAATTTCATTAAATATATATATATTTATTATAAATATTTTAAAAAGCTCGAAGGTAATAGAAAAAATATAATATTTAATAATTAAACTTATATATTAAAAGTATAATAATTATTTAATCTTAATACCGAATAAGTTTAAAAATATTACTTTTTTAAAATTAAATTTAATAATTATTTTTATATTAAATTTATATCAAAATAGTAATAATATAACGCCGATTATAATATTTATATTTATACTACTTCTTTATAACTTTAATAATTATAAATTTAATAGTTTTGGAATCTTTTTCCTTTTCGTTTTCCTTTTTTATTCTTTTTTCTCTTCTCTTTTTAATACTTCCTATTTCTATATCTTTTTATATAAAAATTAATTAAGTTATATAAAATTTAATATAAAAATAAATTTTATATTTCCCTTTTTTTCCTTGGGTATTATAAATATTATTAAGGAGGATATAAATATACCTTTAAGCCTTATAGCTTTACCTTTCTTAATAATAATACTTCCTTTTATTCCCCTAATAATAAGTTTCCCTTATAAAAGTTAGCAGAAATTATATAAGATTATTAAATATAATAATTAAGGAAAATAAATTAATAACCCTTTTAAATAAATAACGAGGAAATCGAAAGTATTTTATAAAATAGCAAATTTATAATAATTATTATAAATTTCTACTTTTAAAGCTTTTAACGACTCTTCTATATAAATTATAACTTTAATAATTAAAATTTTATATATAGAAATTTTTTAGCTCTATAACTTATAAGGAATTATAATAACTTTTAATAAAGATTACTTTAATAATCTTCTTAATAGAATCGAAAATATTAATTTTAATATATAAAAATAAAATATAAATATATAAAATATATAAAAGGATTATATATTTATTAAAATTATAATACTCCTTATAATATTAAATATAAATATAATTAAAAATAAGGCCGGAATAAAATTAAATAATTTTGCTTATAAAAGCGGTAATTATATAATATAAATAAAAAGAAAATATATTATATATATATTAATTATAATTATATAATAATAATATATAATAAAGCAAAATAAATAAAATATTATATTATTTATTTTAATTTAAAGTATTAAATAAAAATATAAAAAATTTATATAAAAAATTATAAAATAAATATTATTATATTAATAATAATATAATAAGAATATATATATAGAAATTATAATATAATCATTATAATGATATTTTTATTATTATTAAATAAAAGATTAATTATATTTAATATAAAGAATATTAAAATTATATAAAGCTTATAAATATATATATATATTATATTAATAATTCGATTTAATTATATTCATATTATTTAAATATATTTAAATTTTTAAAATAATTATATATAAATTTTT
>JAABUQ010005169.1_pt1 | contig 21217 bp, 25 predicted proteins | sample 5560001 | NCBI WGS metagenome assembly JAABUQ01 (sample SAMN10711888, study PRJNA513371) | rock metagenome | isolation source: Antarctica rocks | place: Antarctica: Victoria Land, Finger Mt nord | collected 2015-12-18
ATCCCATCCCTTCGCACACTCCCCCCCAAGCCGTTAATCATTAACTCCCAATTCCCGACCTCTCTCCCTAAAAGGCGAAGATCCTCCTAAACCCACTGCCCACCTTCCCCACCACACCCCCACTCCTAACCGGGCTCCTCTCCTCCCTATACCTCCTCTCCCTCCTTCTCCGCTCCCCACTCCCCTCCGCCTTAGCCTCCTCCTCCCTCCTCTTCCTCCTCTCCTCCCGCCTCTTCCTCCTCGCCTCCTCCTCCGCCTTCTCCTCCTCTTCAAACCTCTTCTTCCGCTCCTCGCGCCGCATCCTCGCCTCCTCCTCCTCCTTCTCTTCCTGCTCCCTCCTCAGCCGCCTCTCCTCCCTCCTCGCCCGCCGCGCCGCTTCGTCCCCCTCCGTCCGCGCCTCGTCGTCACGTCTGCGGCGCTCGTGCCCACTATCGGTGGCACGTCTGCTGCCGCGCGGACGCTCGAGTTGCTTGGCGTTGGGCCGGAACCCCAAGATTCGCGTGTCGCTTTCCGCCTTCACCGTATCCAGCAGTTTCGGCCTCCGCGGCTTCTCCCCTCCATTAACAGCATCTCTAGAGCTCTTGCTCCTGCTAGCGCTGGGCCTGCTCTCGCCATCGCCAGCGGAATAGCGCTTGCTGCTCCGTTCGTGCTTGAGCTCATTGAGCGTCTTCGCGGTCGAGGAGCTGAGGTTGCTGTCGCGGCGTTTGTGCTCGGGGCGGGGGGCTGGAGCGAGGGGTGGTTCGGCGGATTTGACGGATGAGGATTTCGAGTAGCGGCGTTCGCGCTCCCAGCCTGAGCGGCGGCGGCGGGAGGATTTGGTGGTGGAGGGGGAGGGAGGGGGGTCGTTTGGGGTAGAAGGCTCTTCGGGGATGGCGGAATCGATGGGTGGGGCTGGGGCTTCTTCTGGGGGGGCGGGGGACTGCTCCTCCGCTGGTGGGGCTGGGTCTTCGGCAGGGAATGGTGGCGCTTCTTCTGCGGGTGGTACAATCTCCGCTAGTGGCGCTTCTTCTGCTGGTGGCTCTTCCGCTGGTGGCGCTTCTTCTGCTGGAGGAACCTCTGCTGGTGGTACTGTCTCCGCTGGTGGCCCTTCGTCTGCTGGTAGCACTATCTCCACTGGTGGCTCTTCTTCCGTTGGCGGCGCCATCTCCGCGGGTAGCCCTTCGTCTGTTGGTGGCACTATCTCTGCGGGTGGCCCTTCTTGTGCTGGTAGGAGCTCATCGTCCTTTGCAGGCTCTAATGACTCGGGAGGGCTCTCGACTGCTTCGGATGCTGGTGCGCTCTCTGCCGGCGGCTCTTCTGGTGAAGGCGCTTGCGATGACTCAGTGGCAGTTGGTTGCTCTTCAATTAGAGCAGCCTGCTCGGCCTCGGTCGCTGGCTCTGATTGGGGTTGCTCGTTATTGATAATGGCTTCTTCAGTAGGTGGCTCGTTCTTGGCTGGAGTGGGGTCCTTGCTTGCAGCAGGCGCCTCGGTTTCCCCAACCGTAGCTGGCTGCTCTGGAGGCGCTTCACCAGGCGCCGTCTGCTCTTCCGGTACTGCTTCCTTAGTGAGCTCGTCTGGGATGCTAGTCACCTCGGTCTTTGCAGTGTCATCAGTCTTAGGATGCTCTTCAGTCGCAGCGGGTAATTCTTCTTTCAAACCGGACTCTTCTTGCTTCGCGTCTTCGACAGCAGCATCGGCTTCAGGCTGCGCGTCTGTAGAAGGAGACTCCTCTGACGTCGGTTCGGGGGCGCTTTCTTTTTGTGCTGTCTCAGAGGATGCAGGTGGAGTCTCTGAAGTCGACTCATCTGGCGTATGATTTGTGTCGGCAAGGCCGCCGTCGACGGCCTCTTCTACTGCGGGTTGCTCCTCTTTGACGCTCTCGGTAGCAGGTGCCGCTTCCTCACTCGCTGGCAAAGATTCTACAGTTGCGATGTCCGCCGATTCTTGGGGAGGGCCTTCTTCGGCTGGAGAAGCGTCTGTCGGCGGAGGTTCCTCGGGTGTAGTCGTTGGAAGCTGGGCTTCAGGTTCTTCAGCTCCCGTCTCTGAAGGCGGATTGTCTGTCGCTGCTGTGTTCGTGGCAGGTATCTCAGCCGGAGCTTCAGCTGGTGGCTGCTCCGACGCTGTTGGTTCTGCAGGAGAAGGGTCGGTACAGGGAGCTTCAGGCTTAGGAGCTTTGTCCTCTGAGCTAGGCTCTGAGGTATTAGCTTTAGATGCTGCCTTGTCCTTGGACTTCTTAGATTTCTCGGCTTTCTTCTTGCTTGAAGCTCCCTTGGGTGGCTTAGCCTCCTTAGCCTCCTTAGCGGCCTTTGACTTGTTTGACTTGTTTGACTTGGTCTTCTCTACTGGTGCTACGTCATCGGTGGTGGCTTCAGCTGGCTCTTCCGACTTTACCTCATCCGGTGGCGGGTCGGAGGACTGTGTATCGCCTGGAACATTGGGGGTTGCAGTATCCTTTTCATCGGCAGCTGGGGCAGGAGCTTCTGACTGCTCTGGAAGATTCTCAGGAGCCGCCTCCTCCATGGGTGAATTTTCAAGCTATGCGTAATTAGTTACATCCTTACCTAGTGTGAGTGATAAGGTCGTGTTATCTTACCAGTGCATCGCCTGAGCCCACATCTAGGTTCCCTTTGCCTTCGTCGTCGAAAACTCCTGGTTCAATTGGCGGAAACTCGGCTTCCTTAGGCTCTCCATTCCCTTCAACGCTAGTAGCTGCGGCTTCTTCGGGGTGAGACGGTTCCCCGGCATCATCCGGGGTACTTTCTGGAGCTTCTTGGGTCTCGCCAGCGGGACTGTCCGAGACATTTGGGCTCTCTGTCTCGGGTTCGGCTGCGGCCCCTTCCCCTCCTACTGGTCCATCTGGTGGCCCCTCGCCTGTGTCGTCGTTGCCATCCTCTGGAGCGCTCCCTATACCACAACTATCAGTGAGTGTGACTTAACAAATGTTGTTATCGTGACTAACCTTCGGCAGAGTCTCCTACATCGCCGGCATCAGCATTCTCATCGTTTGGTGGATCGTTCGGCTGCTCTGCTTCTCCACCAGCCTTTTCATTGTTTGGTGGATCGTTCGGCTGCTCTGCTTCTCCACCAGCCTTTTCATTGGGAGGAGATGTGTCATCTGGCGGTGGGGGATTGAATATTGGGAACACAGGATGACTCGTAAGCTGTAGGCTCTGTCTGTCAAATGTCTGATAGCAATATACAGGAGGTTTGTGATAGACGAACGCCATCAATTGCTAACTCCTGGGATGTATCACCCGTAAATTCGAGTCCGAATGCTAGCGGGACCCCCTTCTTATGTTTCTTGCCCATGTTGTGCGCTAAAATCCAATTGGGTCGATGCTTTGGAGGGGGTAAGACGAAGGATCGATGATACGATGTCACATAAGCACGAGGAACAAATAGCCTTCAAGAACCTCCATTTTATGATCAAAAAAAAGGCTGACCAACATATGTATGAGAGAGAATCGAGGGCAGCATATCCCCTTCATGGATCAAGGGCCAAAACCATCATGGACGAGACATATTCCACGGTCCTCCACCCTCTCCAGGAACCGCAATGGTGAGTCGTGGGATGGCCGGTTGGGTGAGCCAATGATGAGAGATGCGCTGGGTCGTTGGAGCCACGTCAATTGCAGCAGAGAGGATGTATGTAGCCGACGACTAATCTGGTTACGGGCATAATGACGAGGGATATCTTTACAGAGAGGAAATGAAAGATCTCACCCGAGTGGTGCCTTACTCTGACCTACATGGCTCTTATGCATTCTTGCTGCCGTTGCTGCCCAACACGAAGCGAAAGCGCTCACACATCGCAACTCCACTTTCGTACTAGCCGACAACGGTGGAACTCAAATATAAGCCCAATTGATGTAGCTTGACCTTTTGAGAACAGATTAAGGCAACCAATGCGTTCGTCGGACTGTGTACGATGGTTCGTGAGGAGCCGCCTACTGATGCAGCTCGCTCGAGGTGACGTCGTACAGCGTACTCTACTCAGACGGGTCGACTCGGCCCGGCGCCGTGGTCTTGGCGTGATTCGGAACAACTCGCCTTCATTTCTGGCTGGGATCGCGTCACTCCCAAAGTCGAACCTAAAAGGTATCTCGAGCGGTATCTTTCAATCGACATCCCTAAAACTCACTATAGCAGACCGACAACAGTAAAGAAGGATCATATTCAAAGAAAGCCTCCATCAATACGCTACGTTTACCATCCAGAACATGGCAGAATTTCTCTATTCTGTGTCCTGGCATAGTGTACTCTTCCTGAGAGCCCTTGAACTGCCATAGCTAAAGAGAAAGAATGTCAAAGTATTTCACTTACACGGGCAAGCGGATCGGGATGAGCGATTGCAGAATAAACCAAGTTAATTGTTGAATGTTTACGCGAGTGACGCCTGACCCCTGAAAGGTGCAGCAAGCCAAGGCATGGGATAGAGAAAGTCTGCCATGGTCAAGATGGTAAATGTAGGGTCCAATTAGAAGATGTAGGGTACGAGTAGAGGCTTCCTGTTCGAGAGACGAGAAAAGCTCGAAACCTTGTGAGTTGCTGACGATGTTGGGAGGAAGTCGTCATTACCTGTCAAAGAATCACTTCGGCATCTTGCCCTGAGGGTTCGGCGTGGGTAAGCCAGTTACTAGTGAAGTGAGGAAAAGTTAGATGAGCAACATGTATTGAGCGCCTCGAACTCCGATAGGTCGGCTGTTGCCTCGCACGCCTCACATTTCGCCATGCTACTCGGCATGGTTGAAAAGGTCATATTGGAAAGCTGAGACGGTAGTCGCCCTCATGAGCAGAACCTGACTATCCTAAGTCGTATACTAGGATTTTCAGGAACCATCATCGATCCGCGATCAAGCCTGACTTGAAAGAGGATGATTAGTAATCGAGTGCAATGTTGGATGTGATCATTTTGATTTGGTGAGATGGATATTGCACATCGTTAACTTCCATACAAATGCTGATGCCAACTGCTCACTTATTAGCAGCTCATTCGTTGAGAAGAGCACCCGTTATTGTCGGCCTGGAACACTCACTTGCAGTAGTCGCTTGCAATTATTTGCAGTCATGACCAGCTACCTAACGAGGTAGACAGGCGAGGCTTTCAGAGACCGATGAGCCTCTACGTATCCACGTTCTGCGTACTTGAGTTGATCGTTGACTTCCATTGACGCCTTAACCCTAGGCCCCTTGATGACGAGGCTTCATGAGTTAAATGAGTAGCCGCGGTCTGCGTAATTGGGTTTCCAAAAGCGCTCGTCATCTCGGAAGGGTAAGCCCATGATCATGCGAGAAGGTCCCGTGGAGTGAACTGGGCTATGGCCCAAATGAGACCAGTCAGACTGGGGATCGAAGTTCGATTTTTTCGACACGACGAAATTGGAAACCGACTCCCCAGCAGAGGAGCCGCGACAGGCTCAATGAAAATTGAGAGTTTCGATTTGGGAATAAGCCAGTCTCCAAGGAACGCATCGTCCTATCCCATATCTTTTTTTTTGTTACTCGTGATAGTGGCAAGCCAATAGCCCTCAATACGGAGCCGACCAAGTCATGGGTAACTTCTTTCAGTTCAGGGTGACCTCACCACCCGTGGATACGAGGAGCTTGACGAGCAGGAATCTCGGGCGCAGATCCATGTCACAGAGAGCCTGTGGAAGAGCCAGCAGCCGAAACCTGCGGAAATGCCAACGATAAAGCCGCCTCAGCGGCTGTACGATCCAAGTATGGCTATCTCTAAGGATACCAAGGTGGATATAACCAGCGAAAGTAGATATCCGTGCTACCCACTAGACCCCTGAGAACACAGAATCGCGGTGCGAGTGATACGGTAATCAGTGTGTTCAGTATCCAATGAAGCCTCGAGTAGTGACGGCGACTGCAAAGAGGATAATCGCGGGGCCCCTCTGTTCTCCATGTTCGTTGTGCTCTCAGCTGTAGCATCAAGCGCTGCAGACTGCTCTCAATGGTGTAATCTTGATATTCCTCGTTCATCTTCAGATTAGCATGGCACTACTCCTCAGGTGTCTCAATAGCCCTATTCGAGACTAGACCCTTCTACTATACCCCACACTACGACACATATATCGACGTGGCTATGGGTAGTTTTCAATTCTACCGAATAATATCTATCGTGGTAAGCCAACACCTTCTCGTCCAGATAATGCATAAAGACGAAAAGTTCTCAACTCCCTTCAGATTTCGAGGAACTTTAATCCGTAAGCGTTGTTCTCGATGGATTACAAGATAAGAACGTAGCGCTGGGCTACTCGTGCTCGACAAGGCATTTGTCGTGGATAAGAGGAAGTGCACCAGCCGCATGGAGCGCGTCCGGCTGGCGGTGCCAGCTTAAAAATTACTTTTTGCACACTCATGACTCGCGTCTTAGCAGAAGTGCATACTTACAATTGCCGGTAAGGTGCTTGTTCTAGAGCCTTGCTAAACGAAAAGATACCATAAGGTAATCTTGGACACAGTATTGGCCCGACGGTTGAGGCTTGATCGACCAGTGGCCGCCCATAGCTAAAGAGGCGAACCGTCAAGTAACATTGCGGACGCAGATACAGAACCCGAGGGACCTGCAAGAGGAATTCAAAAAGGGGTTGTAGTGTAAAAGAGCATCCGCTTGTGCTTGCTCACAAGACGATAGCAGAAAGCGAGAAATCAAGAAGTTGGGAGGGTATACGATCTACATTCCATGAAGAAAAACTTTTTGCAGACTATTTGTACTATGGGGCTCTTGGAATGCATTCTTGCGTACATCAGGTGGAAGATGCCCCGTAAGTCCGAATACGGGTTGGGAATAATGAGAGGAATTATCGTGATCGAAAATGAGATTCAGAGCCTCGTCACTTACGGCACAAGATCTCCCCATGTACTACAACAAAGCGTCCATCCGGCTCTGCACACCATTCTCTCCATGCCTCTGATAACCTGTGCAGATCTCCAGCAGTTGCATGCCCGCCATCAACAGCTTGCTGAAGAAAGGCTGACTGGATAAGACGATCGGCCCACATGGCGCCCCAGAACATACGTTCTTCATGAGTGCTAAAAGACCAAGTGCTTGCACTTTTAGCAATTCGAGATCGCTCAAAACCGGCTTCATGAGCCCAAGCATGAATCTTTCTTCCAGCCATTGGATCTCCACCGTTAGCTCGAGCTACTCGCATGTATATGTTCAGCCATTCCTCGAATGCGTGATACTCAGGATACCACTGGTTGACAGACATATCCACCTCGCGAGTCGCAAGGATGCCGTCTGGCTTTAATATCCGTCGCATCTCAACGATGGCCTTGACTGGCTCGCCACAATGTTGTAGCACTTGATGAGCATGTACCACATCGAAGCTATCATCAGGATAAGGCAAAGCATGTACCCCGCCAGTTTCGAAGTGTATGTTCTTCAAGCCTCGAGAACTCGCGTTGGCTTGGGCCTGTTCCAGAACTTTGGACTCCGCATCCATGCCGATGACATATCCATCAGGTACCAAGGCGGCGAAATCGGCGGTTATTGTTCCAGGTCCGCACCCAACATCAAGTATCTTCATGTCAGGGTTGAGAATGCTGAGAAGATATCCAGCAGAATTCGCTGCCGTCCGCCAATTATGAGACCTGACCACCGATTCATGGTGGCCGGACGTATAGGTGGCTTTAGAGTTCCCTGACATCTTAATCTCAAGCGGCCCAGTGTAGAGGTGACCCCTTACCAAATTGTTTATCGCCAGACATGCAAGTCTTGGATCAGGCGAATAGATTGATTAAATTGGACAATCTTCACTCTCCACAGAAGAAGGCGTCGCAGCTCTAAGACCATTGATCAAGAGGTGAAGTCGTGAAAAAAACAAGCTGTAGAAAAGATCGTTTCAAATGAGATAAGGTACTCCAGAAAGAGCTGAATACTGCTGCGCTAGGGACAGCACGCTAGACCTAGAACCAATTAGCCACAGATCCCACAACAACTTCAAGGCCCTCGAAGACCCTTTGGAAGCCTACGTTATATCTGTGCACTGTTGCATTCATCGGTCCACAGTGCTAGAGATGGATCGACAGTTCCACGACTTCGGTTTTCTCTTTTCTAGGTGTTCCCGTTAGTCCTTGCCGGCGCGACTGGCCAAGCTGGATACCTGCCGTACGGATTCCAAGCTGCCCGACTACACCACAGAAGACGACGGATATTGAGAGAGCATGGCTACGCCGCAGCCCGGCTATGGGCAATATGACCAGGATCAACAGCAGCAACAGCAGTACAGCGACGGGCAACCTGAGCATGAAGGGCACACTTCTCCAGTACAAGACGATCAGCAAGCCCCCGTTGCTGGGGGCCGGAAGAAGCGCGCATATGCAGGCCAGGCTTATGACTTTGGAGGTGGTGCAAACTCCGCGTTAGGGGGTCAACAGCAGGGTGGTGGAATGTATCCGGTACCTGGTGGAGGTTATGGAGCCCATCCCCAGCAAACCCAACAAGAAGCATACCAGCATCCACCTTATGGAGTAGACCCTCCAGCACAGCAAGCGCCTAGCTATGGGCAGCCACCATCTGGTGTTGGAGGCTATCAAGCACCAGCTCAAAGCTATCCTGCACCGGCCCCTCAACCAATGTCACCTATCGGCGGGATAACGCAACAGATGGGAAATCTAGGTGTGAGGGGAGAGCCCTCATTACACACAGCTCCTACACCGCAACGGCCCCAGCTCAATCAGCTCTACCCTACGGATCTATTAAATCAACCATTGAACGTTGCTGAGCTAGATCTGCCGCCACCACCCATTATCCTACCACCGAATGTAAGGCTGACTAATATGTCCAGCTATGCACCCACTAATCTCTCATAGTCAAGCGTTACTCCGTCTCCCCATTCTAACTGCCCCCCGAAGTATGTCCGATCGACGCTCAATGCTGTTCCAACTACACATTCGCTCCTAAAGAAGTCACGGTTACCTTTCGCCCTGGTCATACAGCCCTACACTTCGTTGCATGACAACGAAGACCCTGTGCCCGTCGTGCCTGACCAAGTGATCGCAAGGTGTCGGCGATGCCGTTCTTATATCAACCCGTACGCTACATTTCTAGATCAGGGACATCGATGGAGATGCAATATGTGCAATCTTACTAATGAGGTACCGCAAGCCTTTGATTGGGATGCGGCAACGCAAAAACAGCTTGACCGCTGGCAAAGACCGGAATTAAACTATTCGGTGGTGGAGTTCATTGCGCCGCAAGAATACATGGTTCGTCCTCCGCAGCCGCTCGTATACCTTTTCCTCTTCGATGTCAGCTATGCTTCGGTCACGAACGGTTTGCTTGCAACAGGAGCGCGTACCATCCTGGAGAGCTTGGACCGCATACCAAATGCCGACCGACGGACGAGGATCGGATTCATGGCCGCGGATTCGAGTCTCTACTATTTCTCTATCCCCCGTGACGACGCTGAAATTATAGAGACAAGCATGCTGGTCGTCAGCGACTTGGAAGAGCCCTTCATGCCGACCCCTGCCGATCTCCTGGTGACACTCACTGAGTGCCGGGAAAGCATCGAGAATTTCTTGGGAAAGCTACAGGAGATGTTCGCGAGAACTCAGAACGGCGGTTCTTGCATGGGTTCTGCCTTGCGCGCTGCTCATAAACTAATTTCCCCCATTGGTGGTAAGATCACCGTGCTCACTGCAAGTCTACCCAATATGGGAGCTGGCAAGCTCGAGATGAGAGAAGACAAGAAGATCCTGGGAACGAGCAAGGAAAGCAGCCTACTCCAGACCGGCAACGGTTTCTACAAGAGCTTCGCGGTCGAGTGTTCGAAGAACCAGGTCTCGATCGATATGTTTCTTTTCTCATCGCAATATCAAGACGTGGCGTCGCTCAGCAATTTACCAAGGTACACAGGAGGTCAAACATACTTCTATCCTGGATGGAATGCTGCAAGAGGAGAAGATGCGGTCAAGTTCGCTCATGAATTCTCCGCTTACCTTTCAGCCGAAATTGGGCTGGAAGCGGTTCTCCGCGTTCGGGCAACAACTGGTTTGCGGATGAGCACGTTCTACGGTAATTTCTTTAACAGAAGTTCGGATCTGTGCGCGTTTCCTGCTTTTCCCAGGGATCAGAGCTATGTGGTAGAGGTGGCTATCGACGAGTCTTTAGTGAAAGGTGTCATATGCTTGCAAAGCGCTGTCCTGCATACCACATGCAATGGTGAAAGGAGGATACGTGTCATGACTCTTGCGCTGCCGACGACGCAAAGTCTGGCCGACATGTACGCTTCCGCAGACCAAGCAGCTATCACCACCTTCTACAGTCACAAAGCCGTCGAACGCGCTCTCGGTAGCGGCCTCGAGCCCGCTCGTGATGCGATACAGGCTAAATTGATTGAGCTCCTACAGACTTACAGAAAAGAATTGGCCGGTGGCAACATGGGCAGTGGCGGTCTACAGTTTCCTGCAAACCTTCGATGCTTACCAGTCCTCTTCTTAGGTCTTATGAAGAATGTATGATATTGTCACATGGCTGATGAAAGCATTGAACGCTGATTTTTTGCAGATCGGTCTTCGAAAATCCGCCCAGATACCGAGCGACATGCGTTCCGCTGCGCTCTGTTTACTCTCAACCCTACCGCTTCCTCTACTGATGCAGTACATCTACCCTAGATTCTACTCGTTGCACGATATGCCCGACAATGTTGGCTTACCCGAGGATGGCACTGGCGACATCGTTCTTCCCCCAGCCATCAACTTAACTTCTCAGAGCCTGGTGCCGTACGGTCTGTATCTCATCGATGACGGTCAGACGCAGTTCCTGTGGGTGGGCCGGGAAGCCGTACCTCAACTGATTGAAGATGTGTTCGATGTGCCAGACAGAACTCAGTTGAAGGTTGGCAAGCAGACCTTACCGGTACTCGAAAACGATTTCAACGAGCGAGTTCGGGCAGTGTCGGAAAAGAGCCGAAACCATAAATCTCGTGGTGTTGGTAGTATCATTGTACCTCATCTGTATGTGGTGCGCGAGGACGGAGAGCCTGGGATGCGGCTGTGGGCGCAGACGATGCTGGTGGAAGACAGGGCGGATCAGGGCGTCAGCTTGAAGCAATGGCTAGGGATGATGAGAGAAAAGGTAAGTAATCACAAGCCCTCTATTGAACGATGCTAATGCATCTCTAGGTGGTACAATAACAAGCAATGTAGAAGTATCCTCGAATCACGCTTTCATGGAGCAACGAAGTCTGATTGAGCGCGCCATCATGGTCGCTCAATGGCATCCCAGTAACTTACGCCTTGGATCCGAAGGCTTCACCCTCAATTGTCAGCGTGTTTATGAATCACTTCTTACCAAGGGCCAGCTGTTGATACTTTTTCTCTTGACAGCAGGACTGCAAAGAATGCCTCTGATTGGTTGGAATAAGGTTAGTCCTCGCCCCGCGAGCGAAAGCTTGGCGACACGTTGATGAAGAGGAAGACAACGAGATCGCCTGCGACAAGGACGACAGTATCTTAGAAAGCGCAATTATAAGGAGGCGGCAAGTGGAGCGTGATCGGAACAGCTTTCTCCAAACCGTGATCCAAGCCCCGTAGCAAATGATTGGAGGTGCAATGTGAATGATCTTCGGCGCTTAGCCCTTGCGCTATTCCTGGACATTCCCCACCATGTACCGGACCACATCCACGCAGCTGTGATTGAGGCCACTGAGGATGATGCCAGTTCACTGTCTTCTTCAATGACTGTAAAAGCAGACTTATGATCGCGCTGTCCCGCACATTTCCCAAATGTCCTAGAGCGCAACGCGGAAAGCGGAACATCTAAAGGTGCCTTGTCAAAGCCTGTAAGTCAGTTGCCCCACCTCGAGCAAGCGCGCTTGGCCTGAAGACGCAGGTACCAGCAAGATTCACCAGCGCCTCCGGATTCATGTGCGACCGGTGGATGGCAGGCCAAGTGGAGGGTGCAATCGTCGTCGCACAATAGGAAACTCGCATTCACTGACAATAGGACTCTAATAGGCAAATACAAATACCTCCTCCAGCCATCTTGCCTCTTTGATCACCATTGACGAGCGCCCGAGAACACGATCGAGAATAGCCCGACTTACCAGCCTCTTGAACAACTTCGACCGCGTTGCAAGGAGGAGTTGCCCTTAAGTGAGACATCCCGGAAAGAGAACAAAGAAGTCCTTCGCCTTTGACCCTCAATCTACTCGGCTACGCGCAACAGGCTCGCAAGTAGAACATCAGCTTGCAACCGCATCGTTTACAATACCTTCGAGTCCAAGTGGTGTCTTGAGAATCTCTGAAGGACAATTCACATTTCAAACCGGCTCGCCTGTTATACCTATTGGATCAAGGTCTACATCATCCGTGGAGACTACGTCTCAGGTACGTTTATGGATTCATGGCTGCCAGATTTCTACGAATTAGCTATCATCACCTTGCGCTCATACTTTCCCTACCTTCGTTTATGCTCCATGGTCTATAGACATTGCGCACAGCAGTAACAGCTAACTTCCCCTTAACAGATCTGCTGGCAGACTTTGAGGCTCAACCCTACGCTCTTTGAAGACCTTCATTCGCTTTGACTCGGGCTTATTCTGGATACTTTAACTTCAATCGTACCTAAGCCGCAGCTGAGATGTCTCGTCAACAAACTGGACCTCCAGGGGGATCAAGAAAGATATCCTTCAATGTTTCGGATCAGTACGACATCCAAGATGTCGTTGGAGAAGGTGCCTATGGCGTTGTATGGTGAGATTCGATTACAGGGATTATCAGATGGGCGTGTGCTCACGTTCGCTCCAGCTCTGCTCTGCATAAGCCATCAGGCCAGAAGGTCGCAATCAAGAAAATTACCCCGTTCGACCACTCCATGTTCTGTCTGCGAACTCTGCGGGAAATGAAGCTACTACGCTACTTCAATCATGAAAACATAATCTCAATCCTCGACATACAGAAACCGCGGAACTACGAGACATTTACGGAAGTCTATTTGATCCAAGTAAGTGCTTGCTGCAGTATAGCCTTGCGCTTATGATGGCTGACCGTTGACTCAGGAACTCATGGAAACCGATATGCATCGCGTCATCCGTACCCAAGACCTGTCCGACGATCACTGCCAGTACTTCATTTACCAGACCCTCCGTGCTCTCAAGGCCATGCACTCCGCCAACGTTCTGCACCGCGACCTTAAGCCCTCGAACCTGCTCCTAAACGCCAATTGCGACCTGAAAGTCTGCGACTTTGGTCTTGCTCGTTCAGCAGCATCAAGCGAGGACAACTCAGGGTTCATGACGGAATACGTGGCTACACGATGGTACCGCGCGCCGGAGATTATGCTTACATTCAAGGAGTATACCAAGGCCATCGATGTCTGGAGTGTGGGCTGTATCTTGGCTGAGATGCTGAACGGGAAACCCTTATTCCCAGGGAAAGACTGTAAGTCCTCGATTCAAGAAAATCCGAGGCTTTCATGCTGACTCTCCCCAGACCATCACCAATTGACCCTAATTCTTGACGTTCTCGGCACGCCAACCATGGAAGACTACTACGGCATCAAGTCCCGCCGCGCACGCGAGTACATCCGCTCATTACCCTTCAAGAAGAAGGTCCCAATGAAAGCCATGTTCCCAAAGACCTCCGATCTAGCCTTGGATCTGCTAGAGAAGCTACTAGCGTTCAATCCAGTCAAGCGCATTAATGTTGAGGAAGCTTTGAGACACCCTTACTTGGAGCCATATCATGACCCGGAGGATGAGCCAACCGCACAACCCATTCCGGAAGAGTTCTTCGATTTCGACAAGAACAAGGACTCGTTGACAAAGGAAGAGCTGAAGCGTATGTTTCCTCGTTCCGTCACACGCGCAATATTCGAACTAATCGAGATATAGACCTCATCTACGCAGAGATCATGCGATAAACCAATCCTCTCCTTTACCTCCTCAGCAATCAGTCTGGGAGGGTTACATTCTACTAGCGGCGGGACTCTCTAGAGCCTCGAGTTTGAGTGATATAAAGCGGACTTGATACACCTGGCTTCTACCCAATTTCATTAGTTGACGAGCGCACGGCCTCCGGTTGGCCCTGGATAGGGAGCGGATGCATGTTGCATTGGTGGCTTGAGAACATTCTGTCAGCTAGTTGTAGAGAGTGAGTGCCCATGTCAGTTCGGCTTAGCTTTAGCTACTCCATCAAGCACATCCTTCGAAGATACTCAATGGTGTGTGCACTTTACCCCGTACCCCTGCTCAGCAATCCACCGGCTTGAGGTCCTTCACGCGAGCCGACGGCTCTCTCGACGCCTGGACACCCTGCCTAGCCGCGTGGAAGGTCTGCTTTCTATCAAGACGACCTACTCGTACCTTACTTTCCTTGAGAAAACATTCGCAATCCATAATCAGTCAATACGTTAGTAGTATTGTGTAACGTAGCTTCTACTGTTGGATTCTTCCAAGTCGAGGGTACTCCTCTCCACTACCACGTTCGAAAATGGACTAGCGCCTGTTGGATCGTTCTCCTCTCGCCGGCGCAGGGACGGCCCGCCGTACCATTGCATACAGGGTCCTTGGGATCCAGGCCTCGTAACTGCCATGGGATTACACAGCTACGATGCACCGACTGAGATCCTGGGCGCGAAGGATGCAGACAACATCAGCTTACGGCTGTAACGTTGCAGAAGCCTGATAATCGCAGCATCCTCTGAAATTATCGGAGTCCCACCCTCCACTTCGTCACGGAGATGACGCGTAAAGTGGTGCGGTGAAGCTGCCACTGAGTCCTCATCGGCGATTTCTACTGGGAGTATCCGCATTCTCTTCTCACATGCTCCTCGATCAATCCTGTTCCTCCGTCGTAGAGACCCTTTGTACTTCCTTTTAATTCTCTCAATCCTCAACATTTCTCACCTTAATCGTGGATTCATACATCCATATTCAAGCTCGCACACACAATGCACCCCTCACTTTTCTTCCTTCTCCTCTCTCTTCTCTCCCACATCACCACCGCCACATCCCAATTCCCACAACATCCACTCAAGCCCTGTCCCCTCCTCTCCCGACCGCTGCGATGCTTCACCACCCCACCTCCTCTCTTCCAAGAAAATACCGACTGCCACACCACCCCACAGCGCTGCGGTGGGCCCGGATGTCAGAAATGGGGCCCCGAGCGGTCGCCCGCTGGAGACTGGGTTTGTCAGGAGCAGGAGTATTTTGCGGGCTGCTACTGCAAGGAAATCGATGAGTGCCCATTGGGTGAGGGCGCATGTGGGCCTCCAGGTAGTGAAGATTGAGGATAGGGATGAAGAGCAAGTTTAGAATTAGGAGGGACGTTGTTGAGGACATATTAGACGCTGAGACATGGTGTCAAAGGGCCATATCAGTCGGACTGCACCACGTCGCTTCCGCTACCTACCTCTCCATCCACGTCACAAACACCGGGAAACAACTGATAGGAGCACCAGCCGCCGATGCATCCTCTTGTCTTTGTTCGAACGACTTCATGTCCTCCTGCATTTCCCGCCGTTGCAGACCGCCGAGAATTTTGGCAATGGCTCCTCAATCGGCCAGCTTTTGAAAGCATAGTATGGACGCCGGCCCGCATAGTGATCGCCTACCCCTGCTCGACTATAGTATCGTTGCAACAACTACGCCTCGCAGCTAGGGATCGAATCTACTTCTCTCCGACTCTCCGACTCTCCGACTCTCCGACTTTCCGACTCTCCGACAGCTTCAGATCACGCGCCGACATCTACGCTACTCCGACGCCAGCCTTACCTCTTTCTGCACCAGAAAACAGCGTTCGCCATCCTGCCTACGAGATTTCTCGAGTTCATCAGCCGCTTCCTCTAGTTCTGCGTAAGTCCTTCGGACCAGAGCGCTAAATCACAAGAAAGGTGAGTGCACTTCCCATAGCTCGCACAAACCTCTTCTAACCTGCGAAGGCGAGCAGATAATGGGGCCAGCATTCACAAAATTGAATTCTAGACAGTATAGTGGCTACCACAACCAAGAAAATATCTGCTTCGCTACATCCTCCACCTCATGTACTCCATCTACAGCAGCTCCCTTCTCTTCGTAGTGCCATTCCCACCGAATATATAAAAATTGCCTAGATGGGCTTGAACCCTCTCCGTTCACAGGACCCTTGATGTTGTTATAAAAGAGTAATTAATGGACGTGTAGGAACGAAGGGTTCCTCTGGCCTCCTCGTGCTTTGGCCTGATGATACCATCCATAGCTGCCTTCCATGTCCAGCCTACCAATATGCGAAACAGCCTAGCGCTCAAGGGAGCACTACGAAGGATGTATTTCTCTGTTCTCGTAATCTCAACGCGCCATTCTTGCTGCTCGGCGAACTAATCAACGTATCGACGAGTTACCTGAGGGTATACGGAACGCTGGGGACCACGGACGAGCGAGTCAACTTTCTTTTGCTACCATAGCGGTGTGGAGGTATAGAGTCCCTTGACTTCCAGCCTTGTGGGTTAGGGATGATCTTTCTTCGCTTTCCATCCAAGGAGATCCCGGAGCTTGATACCCATATACCCCGGTCACCGCCTTTCCATCTCTCCTATCTTACGCTCGGGACATTCACACTCGCACAACACCCCCTCCTTCAGCGATACTCCATCGAACCCTACGAACAATACCACTCCACCCTCCCCTCCAGCGCCCGCTCCAGCTCCTCCTTAACCTGTGCCGCAACCTCCCCGTCCTGAATCGCAACCCCAATTTCCTGACTCGTAAACCAGCTCGCGCGATCCATATTGCCGCTCCCCAGCACCACCACCCTCTCATCAACAACCGTGCATTTGACATGGCATTTCACCTCCGGCCCCCTACTCGCTACGGGCTGGAAATATCCAATCGTGAGGGTGCCCACCGCCCGACTTTGTTCGACATCACTACCGGCCCGGAGCGCAGTGTAGCGCCGCCGCAAGCGCCAGACGCACAGCTCTGTGATGGTGCCGGCGGTGAGGAGCTGCTCGAGGAGCATCATGCGGCGGTTCGTAATGATAGTGACGTCCACGCCTCGGGCGAGGGCAGAGAGAAGAGCGGAGAGCACGGGTGGGGAGGTTAGGTTGGGGGTTAGGATATGGATGTGCGTCTTTGCGGTGCTGAAGAGGTGTAATAATGTTGTGTTTAGGGGCGTTGGCGGGGGTGCGGGAGCGGCGAGCGGCCAGGGGCGGAAACGGGGGTTGCGGTGGTGGGGGGAGGGGAGGAGCGTGGTTTCGCATTGTATGTTGTGCTTGTTGGAGGTAGAGGGTGGTGATGAGGTGGAGATGGGGAAGGGGGGCAGGTCATTTCGTCCCCAGGTTTCGCGCCAGAAGGAGAGGAGGGAGGGGACGATGGGGCCGGAGAGGTGGATGCAGCATTCGAGCCAGGACTCCCAGCTGAGGTTGCAGCTCGGTAGAATAGCGTGCTGGCGGTCTATGAGAATGAATTTTGGGTGCAGCACGCTGACGGGGAGGAAGAAGATGCTTTTGACTTGGAGATCTAGACCCTGTAGCTTTGAGGGGCTGGGGAGATGGAGGTGGGAGGCCCATGTTGAGAGGTGGTAGGTGTGGCCTGTGGGGGAGGAGGTGTGTAGGAGTTTTTGGAATAGGGAGCGCGATGAGAACCCGATGCGGATGCGGAGTTTGTTTTGGGGAGAGGGGCGGCGAAGGGCGAGCTCGGAGAGGGAGATGAGGAGGGTGGAGAGGGCGGATAGGCTGGGGGAGGGGGCCCAGAAGCAGGTTACGAGGAGGATCTCGTGCTTGGCGGTTGCTAGTACTGGGAGTATTGAAGAGGTGAAGATGGATTCGCCGTTGCCAGTTGTGAGGGGACTCGCGTAGGAGATGCTGGTTAAAGAGGGTTCGGAGGTAGTTAGGGAATGGGGATTGTTGGGCTGCGGCCACTCCATCGCAGTAGAAGTAGCTCCTCACCGCTGGGCCGTAGGGTTGAAGAATGCGGCAAAGGCATTGTTGCTTTGGGAGCTTTCGAGATTAATATGTGATCGCGGATCAACTTGTCATAACGGACTGCTGTGAACTGACAAGAAATATCCTTGGTCGCTTTCGGAATAGTGGTCCTTTCAGTATGAGGATCCTAACGTATCCCAAGACAATCGCCCATGATCAGCTTCTAGTCCTTTGGATTTTGAGAATCTTTAGTATAGGCCCAATGCTATCTACTGGTGTAGTACTCGAAATCGCTTGGGTACTTTAAGCGACCAGAATTTTCCCGGTTGACGTCCTGGATGTCTTGCAAACGCTACAACACCATGACTCCGTTAGAGACCATCAGACCAGGTAGGACAGACGGGGTACGTTTGCGTAACATCCTTGAAAGCACAAAGAACCGTCTCCATGTGCTCGGTAAGTCTGGAGTTAAGGAATTATTCTGTGACAACATGCGCTCATTCCACGCTCTGTGGCATAGCAAGTAACGTTTTGCACGGGGGTGTAGTAGAATTCTCCAACAGCTTCATTTCATGCTTTCGGTATTTCAGCCGCATATGCCTCGGCGGTTTTTTGAGTTATTCTTGTCACTCGTCAAGTAGCAGGACATGACTTTACGGTGCAGGACATCGTCACCGCGAAGAGGATTTCACCCATTGTGAAGAGAGAAACGAAGCGTATGTTGCAATATCGTGTCAATGATCCTTATAAATGGACATTATTGAGGAGCTCCTAGCTATATTGGTCGAATAACAGTGTTTGCAATGCGGGTAAAAACTGACTCAATCACTATTTCTTATACTGCTCATGCTTTAAGATGCCCCAGAGACAGATTATTAACAACACTTATGGGGCGATAAGAGTAAGTGTAACCAAAAGGTAGCATCCGAAGAGCCACAGCACTAGAGAATGAAGTCTGAACTCTCGACACTTCATTCAAGCGTACATCTATATGTTCCCAGCCGCTGTCTTCTTTCTTGATAGTCTCTCTCTTCCTTCTACACGGTTCTTCGGCTTCTTCAGTATTACAACCCCAGCGACCACGCCCTACCCGATAGCGTAGCCGAAGAAGACCATCTCAGCGACATGTCTCTCGAGCAGCAGATCGATTCGCCCTCCTACCAAGAAGAACAGGATTTGGATACACTACTCGCCCAGGTCCAGTCTTTGGCTGCCAAGGCGGACAATGCAGGCCGCGTCGAGACCTTGGACAAGCTTCGAGACCTCTCCTATTCGATAGAGACGGCCGACGACACAGCGAAGAGATTGTTATACAACGTGAGCACGTATTCCTCTATTTAGACGCTTGGTCGACTAACAGTCATGGCATCAGAATCTCGTACATGCCACGATCCGCGTCGGCATAGATCTTAAACTCTTCGACATTTTGTGTGAAGCCCGTGGACCTTTGGCGACTAAACAGCTAGCCGAGGCTACTGGCGCTGCTCCAGTGTTCTTGGGTTCGTTCATCAAACCTCCCACAGAGTATTAACCTAGACTGACGGGCACTAGGGCGTCTTCTTCGCTACCTAGCATCTATTGCTATTATTGGGGAGATAGGCGAGAATGAATATATTGCCACGAAGATGACCGACGCCATCACTGTCCCCGGCTATAAATCTGGCTTGCTTGTCATGTAAGTATCTATACCGTTCAAACTGGTATGTCGCTTATTTCTCTAGGTTTGACATGATGAATCCGGTATTTCAGGCTATGCCCTCATTCTTCAAAGAATCCGGCTACGCAGATGTTATTGACGTCACCAAGACCCCCTTGACAAAGACCTACAATTTGACGAACAAATCTATGTTCGAGTGGCTGCCAACCAAGCCGGAATGGATGGCGCACTTCAACGCGCTGATGAAAGCATGGGAGCAGAACCAGCAATCGTGGCTCAATGTCTATCCGCTGCAACAAGCATGCCGGAACCGAAAGCGAGAGCAACCACTGTTCGTGGACGACGGTGGAGGCTTGGGCCATCAGGCCATCCGTCTCGCGGAACGTTTCCCAAAGATCGACGGTAGAATCGTGGTGCAGGATATGCAGGGTGATCTCATGGCTAAATTGAAGCACGAGAAGGTCGAATTTATGCAACACGATTTTTTCCAGCCGCAACCCATCAAAGGTAAAATTGTCGTTCCGAGTCCTTTCGTGACTGGAACTGACAAGAGTATCCATAGGCGCTAAGATCTACTACCTGCGCCACATCTTACACGACTGGCCTGACGATAAGTGTATCCTGATCCTGGAGAACCTGAAGGCCGCTATGGCGCCCAATTCGGTCATTCTAATCGACGAGATGGTTCTTCCCAATACTGGTACCCATTGGCAAGCTGCTCAGATGGATATGATCATGATGATCAACCTAGCAGCTAGGGAGCGAAGCGAGAAGGAGTGGAATGCGTTATTAGACGACGCCGGACTACAGCTCAAGAACATCTGGACCTACGATCCAAGTATCCAACATGCTGTCATCGAGGTTGTTTTACCGGAGCGGAAGAGACGCACATCCAATCTCTGAGGTCTCAGCCGCGGTGCGCAGCCGTTGGCGTTCAGCAGGGAGATCAGCAGGCTGGAATGGATAAACGGTACGACTACAGATGGGTGTTGATGAATGATAAACAGCTAAGCCATAGATTACTTCTGTACACCGATATGATAAAGCGTGCTCCCCACTGAAATTCCAAGATGCAAGTTTATACTCAATCAAATTGAGCATTGACATTGTAATCCACACAGGTAAATTGACTTTGAAGGGTTAATTCAGGGGGACCCCACTGTGAACGATAGCCACCCAAGACCTTGCTTGTAGGGGTCGTTTAGGGGGTATGAGTAGGCTTGGGGACTCCTCGGGTACGAGTACTAAATTCCATTCCAGGGCGGCAAAACCGAAGCCATTCTAGGTGACCTCTAGGGCGCCCTCCAATTAGATAAATCTAGACCCAATCAATACACTACAGCAAAGCGTCCAATCATTCAATAATATCTACTTCCCATCAACCCTTCACAAAGGCCGCACAATCTCCAGCCTCACCTCCCACAATGACATTCACGATCCGCCCCCCCGCGCCCGCCAGTCCACCTTACCACTCCGCCTCCTCCTCCGCCGCCTCCGACGACGACTCCCTCGACTCCGAAGGCGATACCTCCATGCTCCAAACACCCCACCCCAGCAAAGGCGCCAAACTCTCCTCCTCCACCTCCATCATCACCCCCGGCGAGCTCATCACCGACGACCCCCAATGGATGCGGTGCGCCCCTTGCCCCACCTTCCCCACCACCACCCCCACTCCCCATCCTACCCCCCCAAACTAACCCTCCCCCCCCCCACCAGC
>JAABUQ010005170.1_pt1 | contig 21216 bp, 20 predicted proteins | sample 5560001 | NCBI WGS metagenome assembly JAABUQ01 (sample SAMN10711888, study PRJNA513371) | rock metagenome | isolation source: Antarctica rocks | place: Antarctica: Victoria Land, Finger Mt nord | collected 2015-12-18
CCGGCGAGATGTGGTCCAAGGAGGACCTCGATACCTGGATCGCCGTGCTGGCGCGCGTGTGCGAGGAAGCCCGCACCGATCCGGGGCTCGTGCGTAGTGCGCCCCACCACCAAGCGATCCATCAGATCGATCCCGCGCCTCTGGAAGACCCCGCCCGCTGGGCCATGACGTGGCGGGCCCATCAGCGCAAGAACGGCGGCGTGGTCGGGCGGCCATCGGGGACGGCGCCTGGCGAAGACGCGATCTCGCCCCAGCCTTTCGGATAGCGTGAGCGCGCTGATCTCGCTCTCCGGGTCACCCCGAGATCAGAGCGTCGACTCCAGCCGGGTGTTCACGACGAGTTCGGCGACGCTCGCAGTGTTGGGAAGACGAAGCAGCAGCGACACGATCTCACCCAGCGTTTCGGGTGCGATCCGGTTCGCGGCCGGACTGACGCCGGGAATCGAGGCGATCAGCTGCGTGTCGACCGCGCCGGGGCAGAGCGCCGTCACCCGGACGCCCCCGTCCCATCCCGCGAACTTCGCCGCATGGCTCAGCGCCAGGACGGCGTGTTTGGTCATCGCGTAGCCGATCGAGACGGACGCGTCGCGGTAGCGCTTGCCGTCTGTGGAGGCGACATTGACGATCCGGCCGTGTCCGCAGCGTCGAAGGAAAGGCATCGCGAGGCGGATCAGCCGAAACGGCGCCTTCACGTTCACGGCGAACATCTCGTCCAGATGCTCCTCGCCTTCCTCGAACGTCACCTTGCGCAAGATGCCGGCATTGTTGATCAGCGCATCGAGCGTGCCGAAGCGGGCGAGCGTCGCGGCCAACCAAGCGTCGGCGGTCGCGGGGTCCGCGGCGTCGAAGTGGTGAAGCAGCGTGCGCTCGGGATCGAGCCCTAGCGTCCGGCTCGTCTCGGCCGGACGGCGGACGCCGAGGGACAGGCGGTATCCTTCCCGGCCAAGGCGCTCGGCCAGCGCCCGACCGATACCGCGGGACGCGCCTGAGATCATGACGACGCGCGACCCGACATCGAGGAGGGTGGCGGGCTCGTTCACGGTCAGAACAGCCCTTGGTAAACGCCACCGTCGTTGACGATATTCTGGCCGGTCATGAAGCCCATCTGGGCGGCGCAGAGCATGGCGATGAGGTCGCCAACCTCCTGCGCATCGGCGAAACGCCCGGCTGGGCAGTTCTTCAGGCGGTCGGCCACGATCGCCTCGTAGGTCGTGTTGCCGCGCGCCGCATGGCCATGCAGGTTGGTCTGCAGCGCGTCGGTGTCGATCAGGCCCGGGAGCACGCTGTTGATCGTCACATTGTGGGGCACGAGCTCCCGCACCATCGAGGCGACCGCCCCGGCGAGCGCCAGCCGCGCCGCGTGGGAGTGGCCGAAATTGACCTGAGGAAATTTGATGAAGCTGACCGAAAGATTCACCACGCGGCCAAACCCGCGCTCGCACATTCCGGGCACGACGGCCTGGATCAACTCCAGCGCCGAGTAGAAGTGCGCCTCCATCCAGCCGTTCCAGTCCTCGCGCGTCAGCGTGCGGAAGTCCGCCGGGGTCTGGCGCACGCCAGGGTTGGTAACGAGGATGTCGGGCGCAGGGCACCGCCGGAGGGCAACTGCTCGCCCCTCGGCGGTGGTAACGTCGCCCGCGACATAATCGATATGCGCGCTGGTCTCGGCCGCGATCGCGGCGGCCGTCTCGGCGAGGGCGTCCGCCGACCGCGCCAGCAGCGTCACGGTGACGCCTTCACGCGCCAGCGCCAGAGCGGCGGCGCGGCCGAGACCCTTGCTGCCGCCGCACACCAGCGCGGTCCGGCCTTTCAGTCCGAGATCCATGGTCGGCTCAGACCTTCGGCGCGAAGGAGGACGCCAGTAGCCGCGGTGGGACCTTGAACCTGCCGGCCACGTCCTTCAGCTGCTCGCGCTCGGTGGTGACCTCGGCGGTGTCGCCGGACACCAGCACGGTCGCGGGCAGCAGTTGGGCGTTGTAGCGCGCTGCGCAGCTTTCGGTGTAGCCCCCCGCGTCCAGGAACGCGACGCAGTCGCCGCGCCCGAGGGGCGGCATCGTGCGGTGCGCGCCGATCTCGTCCGAATTGCAGAGCGAACCGACGAGATCCACCACCTCGGTGCGGTCCGCGCCGGCCTCCACGACCGGGACGGCATGGTAGTACCAGTCGAGCGCCGAGGCCCAGGACAGGTGATTGGTCGAGATGTCGAGGTTGACCCACTTCTTGGCCGTGCCCTGCTTCACGGCACCGACGCGGCCGACCGCGACCCCGGCAGGACCCGACAGCGCCCGTCCCGGCTCTAGCCGAAGCTTGGGAAGCGGCAGGCCAAGCTTCTCGGCTTCGTCCTTGATGGCCCCGCAGCAGAGCCGCGCGTAATCCTCCGCGGTCGGTGCCTGGGCGTCATCGAGCTGGTTGTTGGGACCGGTGCCGTACCACTTGCCGAAAGTCCAGCCGCCGCCGATGTCGATGCAGGGCGGGATCCAGCCGGTCTTCTCCTTGAGGAGGCCCGACCAAGTGATCATCTCGCGGGACATCACGGCAAAGTCGGCCGGGTTGTTGGACATCCGGCTGAGGTGGAAGTGGGTTTCCTTGAGAACCACCGTCTCCAGGCCGAGGGCACGGGTGACGATCTCGATGGTCTGCTCCCGGGACATGCCCCACTTGGTGCTGTCGCTCTGCTGCTTCAGCGTGCCGGGGCCATGCATGGCGACGCCGGTGCGTTCGCGCAGGGGATCGAGGTCGAGTTTTAGTCGGATGCCGATGTCGGCGCTGCGGCCCAGGCGCTTGGCGATGGCATCGATGCGGTCGAGCTCGTCAATCGCGTCGATGTTGATGCAGAGCCCGTTGGCGATCGCCATCTCGAGCTCCTCGTCCTGCTTGTTGGAGCCGTTGAGGACGAGCGTCTTGGGATTGGTGCCGGCCAGCAGCGCCATGTACATCTCGTTGACGCCGAAGCAGTCCCCGCCCGCACCCTCCTGGTTCATAATGTGGCGGATGGCGAGGCCGTTGTTCGACTTGTTGGCGAACAGGATCTCGACGTCGGGGTAGTGGCGGCGGAAGGCGTCGCGGAATGCCCGGTAGCCGAAGCGCAGCTGGTTCTCCGAGATGATGTAGAGCGGCGTGCCGAAGCGGGCGACGAGGTCGGCCACGTCGCACTCGTCCACCCACAGATGGCCGTTCGGCCCGATGCCGATGAACTCGCCGAACTGGGTGGAGTAAGCCCGCGGTGACAGCTGCGGGGGTTGGCCTGGGATGTCCTGGTGGATTGTCATGAGGAGCCTCGTTCGGTTAGAGCAGGTTGAGGGCCTTGAGCCCCGTTTCGAGGCCCTTGAGCGGCTCGCCCTGCAGGGCCCGCAGGGGCGCACGCGGCTTGCCGCCGCCCGGCAGGCCGATCATGTCCATCGCGGCCTTGGTGGCCGGGTAAAGGCTGCGGCCGCCGGTGACGAACAGGTCGGTCAGCTGGCGGCCGAGCGCCTGGACCTCGGCGGCGCGGGCCTTGTCGCCGCGGGCGGGTGCGAAATAGAGGTCCAGCCCGCCGCCGCGCCAGACGTTGGGAAAGCAGTCGATGGTACCGTCGGCGCCAAGCTCGACCGCCGGCACGCCAAAGACCGAGGAGGGGCCGCAGAACACCCGCAGCCGCTCGTGTACGGCGAGGTAGGTGCCGTAATAGTTGTTCCAGTCGCCCGAGCTCTCCTTCACAGCGACCACACGGTCGACGTCGGCGAGACGCGCCACGAGCGCGGGCGTCAACGCGTTCACGGCATTGCCAGGGATGTTGTAGAGCACCACCGGCAACCCCGTGGCGGCGCACACCTCCGTGTAGTGCGCCACGATCTCGTCGTCGGTGAGCTTGACGAAGTAAGGCGGCACCAGGAGCGCGCCGTCACAGCCGAGCGTCTCGGCATGTCGCGTGAGGGCGACGGCCTCGTCGACCGTGATGGCCCCCGAGCCCACGAGCAGCGTGCCCCGGCGGCCCACGGCCTCCCGGGCGACCGCGAACAAGCGCCTGCGCTCGTCATGGGTCAGCGCCCAGAACTCACCCGTGCAGCCGCCGGCCACGACCCCGGTGGCGCCAGCCTCCAGAAGTCCGTCGATGTTGCGGGCGAAGCCCTCCTCGTCGATGCGGCCATCGTCGTGGAAAGGGGTCGTGATGGCCGGCATCGGCCCAGACCAGGTGACGCTGTTGCGATCCATGGGTGTGGCTCCGCTCAGCGCGTCCAGATGCCGTCGCGGACGAGGTCGTCCATGACGGCATCGACGGCGTCCCGGGCCCGTGTCACCGCCTCGGCGAGTTCGTCCTGCGAGATGACGAGCGGCGGCGAGAAAGCGATCGAGTCCGACAGCGGCAGCGCGCGCGTGATCAGGCCCCGCTCCCGTGCCGCCTTGGCAACCCGGGCGCCGACCTTCAGCGCGGGGTCGAAGCGTTTGGCCGGCTCCCGCTCGGCCACAAACTCGACGGCGCCGATCAGGCCGAAACCGCGGATCTCGCCCACCATCGGATGGTCGGCGAAGCTTTCGCGCAGCCGCTCGTGCATGAACGCTCCGTTGGTCGCGGCACGCTCGACCAAGTGCTCGTCACCGATGATCTTGAGATTGGCGAGCGCGGCCGCGGCCGCGATAGGATGCGCTGTGTAGGTGTAGCCGTGGCCGAAGACGCCGAACGTCTCGCCGCCGGCGCGCAGAACCTGCCAGACCTGCTCGGATACCATCACGGCCGAGAGCGGCATGTAGGCGGAGGTGATGCCCTTGGCGAGCGTGATGAGGTCCGGTTTCATGCAGAACGCCTGCGTGCCGAACATGGTGCCCAGACGGCCGAAGCCGCAGATCACCTCGTCGGCGATCAGCAGGATGTCGTGCTTCTTCAGCACCGCCTGGATAGCGGGATAGTACCCCTCCGGCGGCACGATCACGCCGCCGGCGCCCATGACGGGCTCCATGATCATGGCCCCGATGGTGTCCGCGCCCTCGACCGCGATGAGGGCTTCGAGGTCGGCCACGAGCTTGGACACGAACGCGGCGTCCGACAGACCGCGTCCTTCCCAGAACTTGTGCGGCGCGGTGGTGTGCCGGACAAAGGGCAGCGGCAGGTCGAAACCCGCATGGTTGCCGCCCAGACCCGTGAGGCTGGCGGAGGCGATCGTCACACCGTGGTAGCCGCGATGGCGGGCAATGATTTTCTTCTTGGCCGGCATGCCCCGTACGTTGTTGTAGTACCAGACCAACTTAATCTGCGTGTCGTTGGCGTCCGAGCCGGAGTTGCCGAAGAACACCTTCGACATGGGCACCGGCGCCATCTCGATCAGCTTCTCGGCCAGCAGGATGGGCGTGTCCGCCGCCATTGAGGAGAAGAAGTGGTAGTAGGGCAGCTTGAGTGCCTGCTGCTTCAGCGCCTCGGCGATCTCGGGCCGGCCATAGCCGACGTTCACGCACCACAGCCCGGCCATGGCGTCGATGTAGCGCGCGCCGGCATCGTCCTCGAGCCACACACCTTCGCCCCTGGTCATGACGACCGGCCCCTGCCGCTCGTGGTCGGCCAGCGCCGTGAAGGGATGGAACATGTACTGGCGGTCGAGCGCCGCGAGGTCGGGGGTGTTGGGACGGACGATCTGGTTCATCGCGGGGGGTGGTCCTTGGGTCAGGCGGACAGGGCGACGGCGTGCGTCGTCGCAGTCCGGTCGGTGTTGAGCCGCCGGCCGGTGGGGGCATCGAAGAGATGCATGCGGTCGACCCGTAGGTCGAACGGGACGGTGTCGCCGACAGCGAGGCGGGCGTCACCGGGCAGGCGCGCGGTCAGCTCCGCGCCGCCGATCTCCATCAGCACGATGCATTCGTGGCCGGACGGCTCGGCGACCCGCACCCGGCCCGTGAAGGCACCGCTGCCGACCAGCACGTCCTCGGGTCGCACGCCAACCGAGACGGCGCGGGGCGCCCCCTCGGCCACGAAGCCGGCCGGCAGGGTGGTTGCGACGGTTCCGAAGGCGAGCCGCCGACCTTCCAGCGTTCCCGCCACAAGCGGCATGGATGGCGTGCCTATGAAGCCCGCCACGAAGGCGTTGGCGGGCCGTGCATACACCTCGGCCGGGGTCGCGAACTGCTGCAATTCGCCGTTGAACATGACCGCGATGCGGGTCGACATCGTCATGGCTTCGAGCTGGTCGTGGGTGACGTACACCATGGTAGTGCCGAGCCGCCGGTGCAGCTCGATCAGCTCGGCCCGCATGTGGGCGCGCAGCTTAGCGTCCAGATTGGAAAGCGGTTCGTCGAGCAGGAACAGCTGCGGGTCGCGCACCAGCGCCCGCCCCAGGGCCACGCGCTGCTGCTGGCCGCCCGACAGCTGGCGCGGCTTGCGTTCCAGCAAGGGGCCGAGCTGCAGCAGGTCAGCGACATTGCGAACCATGGCCGGACGATCGCGACGTGGCACGCCCCGCTTACGCAGCGGATACGCGATGTTCTCGGCCACCGTCATGTGCGGATAGAGGGCGTAGGACTGGAACACCATGGCGATGTCGCGCCCGCCTGGCGGCACGTCGTTGACAAGCCGATCACCGATCAGCAGCCGGCCGGCGGTCGGCCGCTCCAGGCCCGCCAGCATGCGTAGCGTGGTGGTCTTGCCACATCCTGAGGGTCCGAGCAGCGACACGAACTCGCCGTCCGCAATCGACAGGTCGAGCGAGGGGATCGCCACCGTGGCGCCATAGGCCTTGCGGACCTTGTCGAAGACGACGGTCGCCATCAGGTCGGGTCCGCCATCGACGTCATCCCTTGACCCCTCCGGCCCCGAACCCGCTCGTCAGGTAGCTTTGCAGGAACGCGAAGATCACGAGCAGCGGCAGGCTCATCAGCACGGATGCCGCCATAAGCAGCGACCACTCGATGTTGAACGAGGTGATCAGCATGTTCATCACCCCCGTGGTGAGGGGGCGCACGTCGTCGGCATTCACCAGCACGAGCGCATAGAGATACTCGTTCCAGGCCAGGATGAAGGTGAACAGCGCGGTCGAGATGATGCCGGGCAGCGCCTGAGGCAGGATCACGTCCACGAAGGCGCCCATGCGCGACGCGCCGTCTATGAGCGCCGCGGCTTCCAGGTCGACCGGGATCCCAGCCATGAAGGAGCGCAGCAGCCACAGCGCATAGGGCAGTGCGAAGGTCGTGTAGGCCAGCACCAGACTGGTAAGCGTGTTAGCGAGCCCCATCCTGACGATCAGCAGGTACAGTGGGATAATCAGCACCACCGAAGGCAGCAGGTAGGTGAACAGCACCAGCGCGGCGATCCGCTCCCGCCCCGGGTACTGGAAGCGGACGAGGCTGTAGGCGCCGAGCGTGCCGACCACCACAACCAGGATCGTGGTGCTGACCGCCAGGCGCATCGAGGTGGCGAAATACTGCGGGAACGGCGTGTCCTCGATCAGGCTCCAATAATGCTCGAACGTGACGTGGCCCGGCACCAGGCTCGGCGGGATCTGGAACAGCTCGCTCTGCGGCTTGAGCGAGGTGACCACCATCCAGAGCAGCGGGAAGGAGACCACCAGCACGATCGCCCACGTGACAAGATTGATGCCGATGTGGGCCGGGATGGAGCGTTCTCTCACGCGGCCTGCTCCCTGGTCGTGCGCCGCAGATAGACCAACATGAACATCAACATGACAGCCATCATGAGGGCCGCATAGGCGGCGGCGCGACCCATCTGGTTGAGGCCGAACGCCTCCTGGTAGACCAAGAGCGGCAGCGTGCGGGTGTGATTGATCGGGCCGCCCCCGGTCAGCAGCCAGATGAGGTCGAACTCCTTGAAATCCCAGATGGCGCGCAGCAGCACGATGACGCCCAGCACGTCCTTGAGCTGCGGAAAGGTGACATCCCAGAAGCGACCCCAAGCGCCCGCTCCGTCGATAGTCGCGGCCTCGTAGAGCTGCGTCGGGATGGTTTGCAGGCGCGCCAGGACCGCAATCACCACGAAGGGGAAGTATTTCCACGCCCCCACCACGATCGTGCTCAGCATGGCGTTCGGCATCGAGCCCAGCCAGTTCACCGGCATATCGACGATGCCGGCCGCCATGAGGAGAGAGTTGAGGATGCCGTAGAGATCGTTGAACAGCCAGCGCCAGACCAGCACCGCCACCACGGTGGACAGGAAATAAGGGAACAGGATCAGGCTGCGGGCCAGCGACCGGAAAACGATCCGCTCGTTGAGCAGCAGCGCCACGCCGACCCCGACGAGGAGCTGCAAGGTCAGCGTGCCCGCCGTCCAGATCAGGGTGACGCCGAGCGATGCCCAGAAAGTACTCGAGCCCAGGATCGCCTGATAGTTGGCGAGCCCGACCCAGGCCCCCTTCAGGGTCGGAGTGTAGATCGAGAACAGCGACAGATAGAGCGATGAGCCGAGCGGGTAGACGATCAGCACCGCAAACAGCAGCACCGTCGGAGCGATCAGGGCGAGCCCGATCAGCGCGTAGCGCGCCTCGAGGGTGAGTAGCGGGGCCGCGGGCGCCGGCCTCATGCGATCGACAACGGGTGTCATGGCGCGCACGCTCGGGCTCAGACCTTCATCAGGGCCTCCAGCTTGGCGCTGGTGTCGCCCAGCACTGCCTTCGCGTCCTCGCCGTTGAGGATCACGCGCTGCACCAGCTCGGCGATTGTGTTGGCCGCGATGATGTCGTTGGCCTTCGGGTTAGGTTTGTGGGCGGGGCTCTCGAAGCCTAGATTGAAGCCGCCGGCCGCGGCCTTGGACATCAGCTCCACCTCGGCCTTGTAGGTCTTGACGATCGGGTTGGCGAGGTAGGCCGGGTTCTCGGCGATCGGCGTCAGCACCGGAAGGATGTGGCCAGGCGCCGCTAGCAACTGGTCCACATAGCCCGGCGGCTGCAGCAGGAAGGCCGCGAACCTCTTGGCGACGTCGAGGTTGGCGACGCCCTTGGGTAGGAAGATGCTGGGGAAGTCGTTGAAGGTCCAAGGCGCCACCGCGGCCGAGATCGTGGGATAGGTGGCGCAGGTCACCGACGGCGCGATGGCCGGGTTCTGGGCCGTCACGTTGGCGAGCACGCGGCCGGCGTAGATCCCGGTCGCGGTGGCGCCGCTCGTGAAGGCGGTGAGGCTCTCGCCCCAGCTGTAGCTGGTGGCGCCGGGCGGGCAGAGCGCCTTCATGGAGGCGTAGAAGGCGAGCGCGTGACGGGTCGCGTCGCTGTCGATGGCGACCTGCAGGTCCGGCGTGAAGATCTGGCCGCCGGCACGGTGAATGAAGCCAATGAAGATCAGCGACGTCATCGAGTTCAGCCCGTACGGCAAGGGGGCGCCGTAGAGGCCGTGGCCCTGCATCTTCTGGCAAGCGGCCCGCAGCTCGTCCCATGTCGTGGGGATCTTTTCGATACCGGCCTTCGTCATGAGGTCCTTACGGAGCCACAGCATGTCGGCGGCGGTGTTGCCGATGCCCGTGCCGCAGTAGTGGCCGTCGCCGGTCTTGTAGACGTCGTTGGCGTCCGGGAAGTAGTTGGCTGGCCCGATCGCCTGGATGACGTCGTCCATCGGCTCCACCAGCCCCTGGGCGTAGTAGGTCTGCGCCGCGAAGGACGGCAGGTGCGTGATGAGGTTGGGCAGCTGCTTGGCCGCGGAGGCAGCCGCGAACTGCGCCGAATAACCCTCGTCCGAGGTCGGCTCGAACTGCACCGTGACGCCGGGATTGGCGGCCTGGAAGGCGGCGATCTGGGCCTTGTAAGTCTTGAGCTGGGCGGGCGAGGCCTGGGGTGACCACCACCGCAGCGTCGTGGGCACCTGCGCGAAGCCGCTGCGGGTCCCGGACAAGGCGAGCGCCGCTCCGGCTCCGGCGAGCTTGAGGGCGGAGCGGCGGGACAGGGCGGCGCCTCCTGCGGGATTATGATGCACCATGGCCCTGCCTCCTGAAACATTCGCAGTGCGAACGGCTGTTCGCAATTGAGCGGGAATCATTGGGCGTGGCAAGAAACATTTCGCGGCATTGATGCCACGCAAAAGGGGCGGCTTTGCATTTGACGTCGGCGGCGCTGCCGCTTGCGGCCACGGGCGGAACACGCGATGCTATCGCGAACAGGCATTCGCATAGCTGCTGCGTCCCGGTTGACACCGAGTGCGGTCGGGATTGCGATTAGAACCGCTGCAGCTAAGCGAAGCCGTGGCGGCAGTGCGGATGCTGGCCGGCACATTCCGAAGGAGCAAACGGCGTGAGCAAGAAGGCCGCCCTGGACGATGTGGCCGTGGACGAGCGGGTTGCTCCCGATGCGGAGCCGGAGACCAGCGACCGCGACTTTGTGAACTCGTTCGCGCGGGGCCTCGAGGTGATACGCGTATTCTCGCGCCACCGTCCCAAGATGACGCTCAGCGAGGTCGCCCAGGCGACCGACATGACCCGCGCGACAGTGCGCCGGTTTTTGCTGACGCTGGTGAGGGAGGGTTACTGCGAGAACGACGGCAAGTACTTCTCGTTGCTGCCCAAGGTGCTGGAGCTCGGCTATTCCGTGCTCTCATCCATGGACCTGTGGGACGTGGCGCAGCCGATCATGAACGAACTGGCCGAGCTGCTGCAGGAATCGTGCTTCGCTGCCATTCTGGACGGCGACGCGGTAATCTACGTGGCGCGGGCGAGTTCAAACCGCTTCGTCAACGTCGGCATTACCATCGGAAGCCGGGTGCCGGCCCATTGCGTCTCGACCGGCCGCGTTCTGCTAGCGGCGTTGCCGGACGCGCAGCTCCATGGCGTGCTCAGCGGAGCCAACTTTCCCAAGTTCACACCCAACACGGTCACCTCTAAGGTCAAGCTGCGCGGCCTCATCGAGGAGGCCCGCCTGCAGGGCTGGTCGGTGGTCGACCAGGAGCTGGAGGTCGGGCTGCGGTCGCTGTCGGTGCCGATCCGCGACCGCTGCGGCGCCGTGGTGGCGGCCCTCAACGTGTGCTGCCCGAGCATGCGGATCACGCCGGAGGACATGCGCACGCGCGTGCTGCTGGCCGTGATGGAGGCGTCCAACAGGATCACCCGCGCCATGCAGGCCTGATCGCTCGGGCCGCGAAGCGATCCGGCGAGAAGCCCGACAGGTCCTCGGATGGCGCGCGCGCCAGTACGGTCTCGGCCACGAGCTTCGCCGAGAGCGGGCCGAGCGTGTAGCCGGCGTCGCCCGGGATCGCCACGAACAAGCCGGGCACGGCCGATACCGGCCCGAGCACGGCGGAGCCGTCGGCCGTGGTGTTGACCCCGGCCCAGGTGCGGATGACCCGCAGGGACGCGATGGCCGGTACGATGTGCTGGGCGAGCGACACGTTGCCGATCAGGCTCGCGAGCTGCACGGCAGGATGACGGCGCTCCCCCGCGAGGCGCGCCGCCCATCCGCCGCCGATCACCACCTGCCCGGTGCCGAACTGCTTGAGGGTGATCGGCCGGTCCGCGTGCTGGACGAGGTGTGCAATCAGCGGGGGCGCCGGCTCGGTGATGTTCATGTGCAGCGGCTCGGGATCGACCGCCACCATCACGCCGAGCGAGGCCGCGAGCGGCCGGCAGCCCGAGGCTGCCGCCAGCACCACGCGGCCGGCGCGGATCGGACCGGCCGCGCACGTGAGCACGAAGCCGGTTCCCTCGCGGGCCAGCCGCTCCACCGGGCAGTGCTCGACGAAGGCGACGCCGAGCCCGGCCACCCAGCGCCGGATGGCCGCGTTGGCGAGCAGCGGGTTCAGCTTGCCCTCGTCCGCGCAAAGCTCCGCCCCGACGACGCTGGGCCCGAAATAGGGCGCGATACGATCGAGCTCTCTTCGATCTAAAATCGTGACCGCAAGTCCGAGGGCCTGCTCGCGCCGGGCTTTCCCAATTAGGAAATCGAGCTGTGCGCGGCTTTCGGCGATCATCAGGCCGCCGGTCATCTTGAGGTCGAAGTCGGCGCCGAGTTCGCGTTGCAGCCCTTGCCAGAACGCCACGGCCTTGGGGTACAAAGGCAGCATCGCCTCAAGCCGCGGCACGTGGTCGGGATAAAGGCGCATGAAGCGGCTCTGCAACTGCACGTGCAGACTGCCCGCATTGGCCGTCGAGCCGCCGATCCGGCCGTCGTCCACGATGGCAACGTCAGCCCCCTCGGCGGCTAGGAAGCCGGCGACGCACAGCCCCAGGATGCCACCGCCGATCACGACGGTGCCGATCTCGCGGGGCGAAGTCCCGGCCGCCGCCTCGCTCACGGCTCAAGCCGCGCGAGATCCTCGATCGCCACGGGCTTGACGGGAACGCGCGGCGCGAAGCCCGAGAACTCGTCGCGCGGGCGACCGAACCGCTCGGCCAGCAGGGTGTCGAGCACCGGCGCGCAGTAGCGTCCCTGGCAGCGGCCCATGCCGACCCGAGTGCGGCGCTTCACGGCGCCGATGCCGGTCATGCCCTCGGACAGCGCCTGCTCGATGTCCCCGAAGGTGACCTCCTCGCAGCGGCAGATCAGCGTCTCGGGCTCGGTCAGCGCCGGGTTGAAGGACGGTGCGGCGTAAAGCGACCAGAGCGCACGCTGGAAGCGGCGATGCCGACGCAAGCTATGTCGGGCCTTCTCGTCGAGGGCTGCCGGCGCCAGGCCGAGGTCGCGCGCGGCCGCTTGACCCGCGAGCGTGCCTTCCACGAGGGCCGCCTTGGCGCCGCCCAGGCCCGTGCAATCGCCGAGCGCGAACACGCCGGGCATGTCGGTGCGGCCGTCGGGGTCGCGCCGCGTGACGAGGTGGCGCCGCACGGGGTCGAAGTCGTGGCCGCAGCCGAGCGCCCGCAGGATCTCGTTGGCGGGCTCGAAGCCGTAGCCCAGGCAGAGCGCGTCGACGGTGAAGCGCCAGGGCGAGGCGTCCCCGGCCCCCATGCCCAGCGTGACCACGAGGCCGTCCACGGCAGGCTCAACGCGGGCCACCACGATCCCGTGGAGCATGGCGGTGCGGCCCTGGCGACGCGCCGCGTGGTAGTGCAGCCCGTCGACAACGAGGCCGGGGGACGCGGCCACCATGGCGGCAAGGCTCCGCCACTGGCGCGGGCCCGGGCGGGGCGCCGCCTCGGCCACGGCTACGACCTCGGCGCCACCCTCCAAGAGTTCGGCGGCGAGCTGCAGGTTGAGGGGGCCGTTGCCAGCGATCAGCACGCGCCGCCCAGGCAGGCGCCGGGCGGTACGCCACAGGGTCTGGGCCGCCCCGGTGGTCATCACGCCCGGCAGGGTCCAGCCCGGCACCGGCCAGCCCCGCTCGTAGGCGCCGGTCGCCACGATCGCGACGCGGGGCTCGAAGCGCACGGTGCCGGCCCCGCCGCTGGCCACGAACTCGCGTGGCTCGAAGGCGCCCCAAACCAGCACGTTGGGCCGCAGGTCGACGCCGAGCGCCCGGGCGGTAGCGATCAGGGCCGCGCCGCCGCGGTGCTGGGCATCGGGCGCAGCGACGCCCTCAGCCGACACCTGCTTGTAATATTGCCCGCCGGGCTGCGAGCGCTCGTCCAGCAGCACGACCTCTGCGCCCGCCCGCCGCGCCGCAATCGCGGCGGAAAGCCCTCCGGGGCCGCCGCCGATCACCAACACGTCCGGCCGCTCGACCCGCATGGCGCCGATCTCGGCAGGAGGCGCTGCGGCCACGGGGGTCGGCAGAGGTCGCAGATGAGCCTCTGGCATCACCGCCATCGGGGTCTCGACCTTGGTCATGCAGGCCCGCTGGTTGGGGCGGCCGTCGACCTCGACGAGGCAGTCCTGGCAGACCCCCATGCCGCAAAACAGCCCGCGCGGACGCCCGCTCCGCGTCGTGCGAAGGGTGTGAATGCCGGCCCCGGCCAGCGCCGCCGCAAGGCTTTCGCCCCGACGGGCCTGCACGGGAAGGCCATCGAACGTGATGGTGACGGTGTCGCTCATGGCTCGTTTTCGACTGCTGTACGGCGGTAGCGGGTGAGGGCCATCAGGCGTCGGTCGCGCCAAGCCACGCGCTCGGCCCACCCGGCGATGGGGAGGCGGCCCCGCCGCTGCGCCTCAACCTCGGCCACGAGGGCGTCCGTCCATGGGTCGTTCTGGCCGCGTTCCGCCCCCATCCTGGCATAGGCCGGCCCCATCTTGGCGGCGTGGGACGCGATGCCCCCTTGGGTGTTGAGGTCGGCGGTCTCGAAGGGGCCGATCACGGACCAGCGCGGCCCGAGCCCGTCGCGCACGATGGTGTCGATGTCCTCAACCGTAGCGACCCCATCGCGCACGAGGCAGTAGGCTTCGCGCAGCAGCGCGCCCTGCAAGCGATTGAATACGAACCCCTCGACTTCCTTGCCGAGTCGCACCGGGGCCATGCCGGCCTTGGCCAGAAGAGTAGCGGCGCGATCGACGACGAGCGGGTCCGTGAAGGGGGCCGGGACAAGCTCGATCACCGGGATCAAGAACGGCGGATTGCCTGGATGCGCCACCAGCGTCCGCGCCCGGCCCGGCAGATGCGAAGCCGACTGCGAGATGGGGATCGCCGAGGAGGCGCTGGCCAGGATCGCGTCGGGCGCCGCAAGAGCATCCACCTCGGCCAGCAGATCGCGCTTGAGCTCGAGACGCTCCGGTCCGCACTCCTGGACATAGGCGGCCCCCGCCACGGCGGCCACGAGACCGGGCACCACGGTGACGCGGGCGAGGACGGCCTCGGGCGATTGTCCGTCCAGCAGGTCATATCGCGCGAGGTCGGCGAGTCGCGCCAGCGCCCGGCCGGGCGCTTCATCCCGTTGTCGCTCCTCGGGATCGGTCAGGCGCACCGACGCACCGGCCCGGGCGAACAGCACCGCGAAGGCGAGGCCGATGCTGCCGGCGCCGAGGATCGCGACATCCTCGCTCAGTGCTGAAACCAAAAGGCTGCCCCTTAGGAAGAGGTGATCGCTTCGACACGTTGTGTTCGCACAGCGAACGCGTGTACACTGGTTAGCACCGGCTTGGCCGAGCACAAAGCGCTTCATGCGCGCGGCCCGACGCATTGGAATTCATTGGATGAGGGGATTGCTCGACGGCCGGATCGCGCTGGTGACGGGGGGCACGCGGGGGCTCGGCCGCGCCATCGCCTGCGCTTTCCAGGAAGCGGGCGCGCGCGGCCTCCTGATTGACCGGGAGGCCGCGCGCGCCGTAGCCGAACCGGTCACGGATTTCGCGGCAATCGCGTGCGACGTCACGGACGAGGCGGCGCTCGCGGCCGCGATCAGCGCGGCGGTCAAGCGCTACGGCCGGGTCGACGTGGTTGTCGCCAATGCGGGGGTGGTGCCGCCCTGGCGCGCCACCGCGGCGCTCGACCTCGACGAGTGGGACCGCGTGATGGCCGTGAACGTGCGCGGCGTGGCCGCAACGCTGAAGCATGCTGCTCCCGCCATGGCCGAACGCGGCGGCTCCATCATCGCCATGGCGTCCATCAACGCGGTGAAGGCCCACTCCCAGCAGATGGCCTACACGGCTTCCAAGCACGCGGTACTCGGCATCGTGCGTGCGGCGGCGTGTGACCTCGGGCGCCAAGGCATCCGGGTGAACGCGCTGGCGCCGGGACCGATCGCCACCGAGGCGCTGCTCCAGCGCGTTCGCACCCGGGCCCGCACGGGGCCGCCCGAAGACGAAGCGCTGGCAGCGCTCGCCGCCGGCAACGCGCTGGGCCGGCTCGCCACCGAGGCGGATGTCGCCAAGGCCGCCCTGTTTCTGGCCAGCGATCTTGCGAGCGGCATCACGGGGGCGCTGCTGCCGGTCGACGCCGGCCTGCTCTGAAGGGAGACAGCATGCTGACGCTCGCCGGCAAGACAATCCTGGTCACGGGCGCTTCGAAGGGGATCGGGGCCGCCATCGCGCGTACGCTGGGCGAAAGCGGCGCAGCCGTGATCGCCCATTACGGCTCCGACCGGGCCGGCGCGGAGTCCGCGCTGGCGGACGTGCCGGCCGACCGCAAGCACCTGATCGGCGCCGACCTCGGTGACCCGGCAGCGGTCGATGCGCTCTGGGCCGAGGCTCAGGGCTTGCGTGGCGGCGTGGACGTCTTCGTCAACAACGCCGCGCTCATGCAGTGGCATGGCGGCTTCGCTGCCTCCGACGAGGACTGGGACGCGGTTTGGGCCAGGACCTTGCAAGTCAATGTGCTGGCGCCCGCACGGCTTATCCGGCGGGCCGTGCCGCACTTCGTGTGCCGGGGCGGTGGCATCCTGGTCACGATCTCGTCCTGGGCGGCGCAACGGGGCGTGACCAACCCCGACACGATCGCCTACGCGGCCTCCAAGGCGGCGGTCAAGGCCATGGCCCAAACCGTCGCACGCGCCTACGCTGCGGATGGGGTGCTTGCCTACATCATCGCCCCAGGCGTGGTGCGGACCCGCATGTCGGAGGACTTCGCAGCGACCCAAGGAGGCGAGGGCAAGGTCACCGCCGGTCTAGCTATGGGCGAATGGGTGCCGCCCGACGACATCGGCCACCTCGTGGCCTTCCTGGCCACCGGCAAGGCGCGGCATCTGTCGGGTGCCACGCTGGACGTGAATGGGGCGACCTACATCCGCTGACGCGTGCCCACGCCATGGGCCGGCGCCGCCTCGAGTCGCCACCACGGGCGCCAGAATGCTGGAATTTCGCACATTGGTTCGCACAACGAACAAAATCTATTGCTGAATGCTGCATTCTGCCACAGCATGCGTTTGTCAGCCCGAGGACGCCCTCGCTTCCGCCGCGCTGCCCGCAGGGACGGACCGGCGCCGCCGGCCATCGGTTGGAGGAGGAAAGGCATGCTTGGTCGTCTAGTCAAACTCGCTTGCGTCACCGTGTTCGGGGTCGCGCTCGCGGCCGGGGCCGCGGACGCGCGCTCCATCGACGATGTCATCAAGGCCGGCACTATCCGGATCGGCGTGAACCCCAACTTCCCGCCCATGAGCTCCTATGGGGACACCAACGAGTTCCAGGGCTTCGACATCGATATCGGCAACAAGATCGCGACCGCCCTCGGCGTGAAGGCGGAGTTCGTGCCCACCGAGACCGCGCAGCGCGTTCCCTTCCTGGTGGCGGACCGCATCGACATTTCGCTCGGCGCCCTGACGCGTTCGGCCGAGCGCGCCAAGCTGATCGACTTCACGGCACCGCTCCACACCGAGACCATGGCGGTGCTCACCACCGACAAGGAGAAGGCCACCAAGTGGACCGATCTCAATAACGCTCAAACCACCCTCGCGAACATGCGCGGCAACTGGTCTGTCGACTTCCTGAAGGGCAAGCTTCCCGACACAAAGGTGCTGCTGGTCGACAGCATCGCCGACACCGTGCGCTCGGTCGCGCAGGGACGGGCCGACGCCATCATCGAGAACATCGACTTCTTCATGGCCTTTACGAAGAACTACCCCGACGTCAAGTGGAAGACGCTCGACGACAAGATCTTCGTCAACTACGACTGCATCGGTGTCGCCCGCAACAATGATGGATTGCGCAATTTCCTCAACGTGCTGCTTTACGAGCTACATAGCCAGGATGTGGTGAACCAGACCTGGATCAAGTGGTACAAGGCGCCGATGCTGGTGCCGGTGGTGGCGACCCCGTACTTCTAGGCCAACGGCGCTGACCAGACGCCAGGGGACGACTGCGTGACCTACACGTTCCAGTTCTCGGTCGTGCTCGACAAGCTGCCCTACCTCCTCGGTGGTGCGGCGATCTCGCTTGAGATCGGGGGGGTGATCTTCGTTATCGGCGCCGTCATTGGGCTCGGTGGGGCCATGGTCAAGGTCTATGGCAGCCGCCTCCTGCGCTCCGCCATCAACGGCTACGTGGTCTTCTTCACCAACACCCCGGTGCTGGTGCAGATCTCCTTCCTGTTTTACGCGCTGCCCGATGCCGGCATCCTGCTGTCGCCCCTCACGGCCGTGATGATCGGCATGACCCTGAACGCGGGCGCCTATCTCACCGAAATCCTGCGCGGCGGCATCGTGTCGGTGCGGGCCGCCGAGATCGAGACGGCCGAGGTGCTCGGCATGTCGCTGATGCAGACGGTGCGGTACGTGATCCTGCCGCACATCGCCAAGACAATCTACGCGCCGCTCAGCAACTTCTTCATCTGGCAGGTGCTGGGCAGTTCGCTGGCGGCCGTGTTCGGCGTCGAGGAACTCACCGGGCGGGCCATCAACATCTCGACCGCCAACCTGCGCAGCATAGAGACCTTCTCGGTGACCGCGCTGATCTACATCGTCCTCACCTTCGTGGCGTCCACCGGCCTGGCCCTGGCGGGGCAGTGGGCATTCCGTGTCAAGGCGAGGGTGTTCTGATGCTGGGCCACCTCCTCCAAGACGCGCCGCGCTTCTTCAACTACTACACCGGCATGTTCCTGCTCGAGGCCATGGGGCGCACCCTGGGGCTAACGCTGCTCGGCTGCGGCGTCGGCTTCGTGTTCGGCCTGCTGATCGCGGCGCTGCGGCTCACACGCTCGCCGTGGCTGCTGCTCTTCCGGGTGATCGCGATCGGCTATGTCGAGGTGTTCCGCCGCATCCCCTTCCTGGTCATCCTCTTCATCGTCGTCTTCGCGGTCCAGGCGGTCAGCAACGACGTGTCGTTGTTTGCCATCGCGCTCGTGGCGATCTGCCTCGTGTCGACGGCCTTCATGTCGGAGATCATCCGGGCCGGCCTCGAATCCGTGCCGCGCCTGCAGGTCGAGGCCGCCGAGGTGCTCAACTTCGGCTTCTGGCGAACGCTGACGACCGTGCTGCTGCCGCAGGCCTGGCGGGTGATCCTGCCACCCGGCTTCGCCTTCATCGTCATGTTCATCAAGGACACCTCGCTCGCCTCGCAGATGGGCGTGCTGGAGCTGACCTTCACGGGCAAGGTCCTAATGAACAGGGGTTTCTCGCCTTTCCTGGTCTACGGCGCCGTGCTCGGCTGCTATTTCATCCTGTCCTATCCGCTCAGTCGCCTGGGCGCCTACCTGGAGGTCCGCCTTGCCTCACCTCGAAGCCGAGGGTCTCTCAAGTTCCTATGGGCAGGCCCCGGTCCTGCGGAACATAGCGCTGTCGGTGGACCGGGGTGAGGTGATCAGCCTGATCGGGCCGTCCGGCTCGGGCAAGAGTTCGCTCTTGCGCCTCCTGGTCGGCCTGCTGGCCCCCACGGCCGGCACGGTGCGGATCGACGGCAAGGCGGTGGACTACGGCTCGCGTGCGGACGTCCGCGCCCTACGCGACAAGACCGCCATCGTGTTCCAGCAATACAATCTGTTCCAGAACATGGACGTGCTGCGCAACGTCACTATCGCACCGATCATCATCAGAAAGCGGCCCCGCCGCGAGGTCGAGGAGGACGCCATGGCGCTGCTCGCCCGGGTCGGGCTCGCCGACAAGCACCATGCCTATCCAGACCAGCTTTCGGGTGGCCAGCAGCAACGCGTCGCCATCGCGCGCGCGCTGGCACTGAAGCCCGAAATCCTGCTGCTCGACGAAGTGACGGCGGCGCTCGATCCCGAACTCGTCACCGAGGTGCTGGAAACCATCAGAGGCCTCGCGGGCAACGGCATCACCATGCTGCTGGTCAGTCACGAGATGAGCTTCGTGCGAGAGGTATCGACCCGCGTGATGATGATGGATCGCGGGCAAGTGGTCGAGACCGCGACCCCCGACGTGCTGTTCAGAGCGCCGGTCCAGCAGCGCACGCGAGACTTCGTGAGCAAGATCCTGCGGCACTGAGCGATGCCACCGAGCGCCTCATTGGGGTAGGAATGGGCGGAGATCCATGTCGACCGGCGGGGTGCGGCCCTGCACAAGGCTCGCCACGATCCGGGCCGCGAGCGGGCCCGCCGTGAACCCCATCCAGGGGAAGAAGTCCATGAAGAACCCCGGCATTCCCGGAACCTCCCCCAGGATCGGCTTCCAATCATCAGTGCCGTTGACGATCGCGGCCCAGCTGCGCACCACGCGGATCTCGGCAAGCGCCGGCACCACCACGACCGCCAGGGCCAGGTTGGCCCGGAACGAGGCCGGGTCGATGCTCGGGTGACCATGCCGTCCGAGCCGCGCCGGCCAGCCGCCGCCGATCAGCAGCGAGCCGACCCCGTTCTGCTTAAGGGTAAGCTTGTCGCCCGTGTAGTAGAGCAAATGCGGGATCAGCGGTGCCACGGGTTCGGTGACGCTCACCTGGATCGGGAAACCCTCGATGCCGAACCGCAGACCCAGCATGGCCGCGATCGCGCCGGCCTCCGAGCCCGCCGCGTTGACCACGCGGCGCGCGCGCAGCATGCCTCCCGTCGTGGCGACCTCGTAGCCGTCCGCGACTCGCGCGACACCGGTAACATCCCGGTTGCGCAGCACACGGGCGCCGGCCTTGATGGCGGCCGCCGCGAAGGCCGGCGTGGCCGCGAACGGATTAGCCTTGCCCTCGTCGGGGCAGAAGGCACCACCCGCCAGCGCCGGCGACAGATAGGGCGCCACGCGCCGCAGCGCGGTCCGGTCCAGCAGCTCGATAGTCAGGCCCTGGGCGCGCTCGACGTCGGCCTTGCGCTCGAGCACGGCCATATCGGCGTCTGTGGCGGCGGCCAGCAGGCCTCCCTTGAGCGAGACGTCGAGCGCGGCTCCCAGCATGGCCGGGAGCTCGCGCCACAGCGCGATCGAGCAGGCCAGCAGGCCGATCGTGGGGGCGAATGTCGCGGTCCACGCGGCGCCGTAGCGGCTGAAGGGATCGAAGGGGATCTGGGCGTGGAGGCTGCCCGCGTTGGACCCGGAGGCCCGTGTGTTGAGGTCACCCTTCTCGATCAGGGTCACGTCCACGCCATCCGCCGCTAGAAAATACGCGGTGGCGCAGCCCGCGAGGCCGCCTCCTATCACCAAGACGTCGATCATGTGTCGTGCCGCTCTCCAATGCGGTGCCTGGTGGAGTTTACACCGATATGTTCGCTATGCTAACTCTTGTTCGACAGGCGCACACATAGGCTCAGTCTCGGCGCTGCCGCGCGCAGCCCGGCCGACCTCCTCCATCCCTCCAGCCCTCTTCGGTGACCGGACCATACCTATGAGCACCGCATTCCGGGGAAGCCACAGCGTCATCGTCACGCCCTTCACGACCGACGGCCGATCCATCGACGAAGTGGCCCTCAAGCGCTTCCTCGATTGGCAGATCGCGTCCGGGGTCCCGGGCGTCATCATCCTGGGCACCACGGGCGAGTTCCTCACAGTGACGGACGAGGAGCGTCGGCGCTATGTCGAGACCACCGTCAAGCACTGCGCGGGCCGCATCCAAGTGATGGTGGGCACCATGAACGCGCACACGCCCAACGCGGTGCGCT
>JAABUQ010005171.1_pt1 | contig 21210 bp, 21 predicted proteins | sample 5560001 | NCBI WGS metagenome assembly JAABUQ01 (sample SAMN10711888, study PRJNA513371) | rock metagenome | isolation source: Antarctica rocks | place: Antarctica: Victoria Land, Finger Mt nord | collected 2015-12-18
TTGCAGCGCGAAGGCCTGCCGGTAGACTTCACCGTCGCGGGCGGCCTGTGGTTTTACGGGCACGGCAACGAGATGGCCGACCCGTTCTTCCGCGAGCTGAAGGAGAAGATGGATACGGTGCATGCCCACTACAAAGGCCATGTCACCCGGCCCAACGTGCCCGCTTTGGTGCGCAGCCAGGACGTGGTGTGCGTGCTGTCCCGCTCCCATGACCCCAACCCTTTGGTGTGCCTGGAAGGCATGGCCTCGGGCTGCGCCGTCGTTGGCGGCGACCGGGGCGGCATCCCCGATGCGTTCGGCGAGGCAGGCGTCCTGGTAGACCCGGACGACCTTGGGGCTGTTGTGGACTGCCTGCGCGAGTGGGCCGTCAGCCCGGATGCTTTGCGGGAGCAAAAGCAGAAGTCTGTCGCCCGCGCGTCCCGAGCATCCTGGTCTGCCAATGTAGAGCTTCTGCTGCCGTTCCTGTCGGCCTAACCTGCACTGAGGAGGCTCCGCCCCCGTGCTTGGGAGGGACTCTTAGAGCGCGCGGCCCAATCGCCCGCGCAACACTGTAAGCGAGTACGGCGGCAGCCGCAAAGTGTCGGCGTTGTGCAGAACTATCTCCCGGCGAGACGGCGGGCTGTCGGGACGGGCGAAGCCGTTGTTTCCTGCCGGGTGCCAGGCGTACTGCGCCGGGCCATACTGAAGCACCGAGACCAGCCCTGCCCATGTCAGCGACTGCCCGCGCGGGCCTGCCCGGAAGCTCAGCCGGATACGGTGGGTGCGGGCCGGGTCTTTGCAGGCCAGCAGCACCGCCCATTGCCCGTCCGGGCGATGCACGGCGTAGGCGGTCACCGAATCGCTTTCCTTTCCCACACAACTGACGCGCGCCGGGTACAGCCGATGCACGCCGTCGCCTTGCGGCTGCGCCCACTGGCGTGTCAGCAAACGCTCGGCCCAAAAAGCCGGAAGCGGCTGCCGGATTTGCCTGTTCCGCCCGGACAAGAAGGCAGCGAGATTGCCCCAGGTCGGGCAGTAGTCGGCCTCGCGGATGGGCTGATTGGGTTCCAGCCCGTACAGATAAGCCGTCGTTCCGCCGAGTGTCAGAAACTGCGCAGCGATGTCTGTGTTGAGCAGGGCGGCGGGCATCTCCATTTCTACCTGCCCCGCGAAGGCCGAGTAGCCGTACTCGGTCAGGAGGCAGGGCAATGATTTGGGAACCCCTTCCCGGTGCAGGCGGGCCAGCGCATGGGACAGCAGTGCGGGTTCCTGCCGAAGCTGGGGGGCGTGGGGCGCGCACACATCGTCAAAAGGATACCATTCCAGGCTGAAAAACTGGAAGTCTGCACCGCGCCCGCGCCGCGCAAGGTAGCGCAGGAAGCGGTTCATCCACGACCGATTGCCGCGTGCATCGGGCCAGCAGGTCCAGCCTTCAATGTTGGTTTGCAGGCTGGGGCCGCCTAGCACGATATGCGGGTCTACGCGGCACAGGGCGCGGGCGCATTGCAGATACAGCGCCCCGTAGTCTTCCGGCGCGATATACTGGCCGTCCGGCTCCTCGCCAAGCTCTATGCCGCGCAGGGCGACATGCCTGCTTTGGAAGTAGCGGAGCAGGGCGGCGGCATTGTCCGGCGTGTCGTACAGCACGCCCACGGGAACCAGCAGGGGCAGCCCATGTGCCAATGGCGACGACACCAGGCGTTCCCAGGCGGGCTGCTCTACGTTGGCATCGCGCGTGTCTGCGCGGTGCCACGGGTCGGTGGACGAGGCATAGATGACCGTCTGCGCGGCGCGGCTTGCCCCCCGGCGCACACGGTCATGGAACTGCCCGCTGCCCGTCACCAGCCCCACGCCAATCTCGCGGATGGCATAGCCCACCCGGTCGCGAATGTCGCCGCTTTCGTTGGCAGGCAGAGGGGCAGACCGGGTGAGCCACACGCGCACGAACCGCGCCATGACAGGCCGTCCGCACAAGCGCAGCAGAGTGTCGCCGCCCCGGCCATGGGTGACTGTGCCCTGCGGAAAGGCCTGCCAGTTTCCATCGGTTTCATTTGTTTGGTCAAGTTCATCGCCAGGGCTGTCCGGCGCGTGCCACCAGTCCACCCGCCACTCGGACGCATAGGGCAGGCCCCACTGAATGCGCACGGCGTTGACAGGCCCAGTCGTGCCCAAATCCACCACGACCCATTGCGGGTGCAGAGCGTTGCTTTCGCCGGTAAAATGCGCATCTAAATAGGGATTAGACTTCCAGAACGTCTGGGCATCGCCGTCATCCAGCCGCGAGTAGCCGTCATTGCCCGCCTGGTCAATTGTGCTGCCCCGGCGCGGCAAACGGTAGCCATTGGAAAAGCCCAAGGTGCTGCGGCGATGCGCGTCCGAAGTCCAGTAGCCCTGACGATGGACAGGGTCGCTCCAAACCCCCTGCGGGTTCCAGTGCCACGCTTCAACAGCAAGCTCGGTGCGCAGGCGGTAGGTCAGGCAGCCGTACCCGACATTTGCCATCGCGCGCACGTTGGCAGGCGTGTAGACCTGCGCCACCGCCCCCTGCTCCAGCCCGTCCACACCCGCGCCAAACGCCTGCGAAGGGCGAAACGAAGCGAGAGGCTGCGGCGTAATTGTCACTGTAACCTGGCTTATCGGCGTCTGCGCCCAGCCCAGAGAGGCGCCTGCCAGCAGCATGGTTAGAATGACGACAAGGCAGATGGAAAGCTTAAAAGAGGCCCCCCCGCCCCAATAATGGGGAGCCGGAAGGAAGGAACACCGTGGCATTTAGTCTCGCCTTTCTTACTCATGCTCCCCATTATTGCCCCTAGTCGCAAAGCCTCCGCCCTCCGGGTCTGCCAGTGCAGCCTTCCAGGTACGCCAGTGCGTTAGCGGGGAGCAGGGCGGGGGGGCCTCTTTTTCTCTATGATAGCAGAACCGAACGCAATCGCCGTAGGTTTGCCTGCGTTTTGCAAGCGCATTACAGTGGCGTTTCCCACTCGTATCAAGCCAGTATCAACGACGGAAAGATTTGTTCCGTCGTTGGTTATGGCTTAACACGCGCGGGCAAACCCGGCGCAGCAGGCGCACTACGGGCGGGTGCGCCTTGACAAATGGAGCTGAATTGACCTATAATAGTTCTCCAAAATGACTTCCCACTCCAACCTAGAAGCGAGACACTCTGTGGACGATACCGCCGCTCCCTCTTCCCATGACCTGTTTGACATCGCCATTGTCGGGGCCGGACCCGTGGGTCAGTACGCCGCCTACTATGCGGGCCTGCGGGGCATGCACACCCTGGTGATTGACAGCCTGCCGGAACTCGGCGGCCAGCTGTCGGCGCTGTACCCGGAAAAGTATATCTTTGATGTGGCGGGCTACGCGAAAGTCTACGCCAAAGAGCTGGTCGGCAACCTGACCGAGCAGATGATGCAGTACAATCCGGCCCTGGCGCTGGATGAAAAAGTGGTTGATCTGAGGTCGGAAGACGGCATTGTGACCATGCAGACCAAGACCGGCAGCCTGTTTCGGGCGAAGTCGGTGGTGATTGCCTGCGGGGTCGGCGCGTTTATGCCGCGCAAAATGTCGCTTGCGGGTTTGACAGAGCTGGAAGGGCGCGGCGTCCACTACTTTGTCAACGACAAAGCAAGCCTTGCGGGCAAGCGTTTGATGGTGGTCGGGGGCGGCGACAGTGCCTTTGACTGGACTATGAACCTGTTTGATATTGCGCAGAGCATTACGCAAATCCACCGCTCCGACCGCTACAAGGCGCATGAAGACAGCGTCCAAAAAGTGATGAGCCTGCCGGTTGATTTCAAGCCGTTCTACGAAGTCAAGCAGGTGCATGGCGATGAGCATGTGGAAGGCGTGACTATTTTTGACAATCGCACCAAAGAGGAAGCCTATGTCCTGTGCGACGAGCTGCTGTTTAACCTGGGCTTCCTGACTGACCTCGGCCCTATCAAAGAGTGGGGACTGGACATTTCGGGCAACTCTATCTCGGTCAATTCGCGCATGGAAACCAGCGTTCCGGCGGTCTACGCGGCAGGCGACATCGTAGACTACTCGGGAAAACTGAAGCTGATTGCCACGGGCTTCGGGGAAGCGGCAGTGGCTGTCAACCACGCGAAAGCGCTGGTAGACCCGTCCGCCAAAGTCGGGCCGGGGCATTCATCGGAGAACGTGCCGAACAAGAAAGGCCACTGAGTTTGACAACAGCCGTCCCGCCGAGCGCCGATGCCGTTGATGACGCTTTGCTGGCCGACTATGCGCGCCGTCTTGCCGCCATCCATTACGATGCGCCGGGCTGGGTGCAGCAGCTTGTCGTGTCACCGGCAGAGCATGAGCATGTGTGCGTCGCGCGCCTGGAGATACTGCCCGAATCTGGCCCCGTGGGGCAGTATCCCGGCAAGCAGTGGTGGCAGGGGCGGCGCGTGCCTGGTCGTCAGGTATCCGCCATGTGCGCCGAGGTTTTGGATGTCCTGGGCATTGCCTACGACGTGCCGGGGGATAACATTATCCTGCGCGGCATTGATTTATCGCTTCTGCGTCCCGGCGATACCTTGCGCATCGGGGATGCCTTTTTGGTGGCAACCCAAACGCCGCATCGCCCGTGCAGCAAGCTGGCCGCGCGCACATCGCCCACCAAGAAAGCCGCGCTGGCGGCGGGGCGTCTGCGCGGGATACTCTTTGATGCCCTGCGCCCGTGCGCGGTGTGCGTCGGCGACGGGGCGGAGCTGATGCTTCTGCCCGGCGCGTAGGCCCCACCACTGCGCTTTTTCTATCACTACGCTCTTTATGGAGAACGGCTGACTTCCCGCATGGCAGACACGCCCGCTTCTCGCAATCCCAACACTTCGGCCCGCAATGCACTGCTCGCATTGTGCTTTGCCGGGCTGAACATCGCCCTTGTCTTCGGGTATCTGGGGCAGCGCCGGTTTCTCCTCAACCCTGTCTGGATTTATATCGCGGGCTACGCCATTGCGTTTCTTTGGTATGCCTATGCCGGCGCGCGGCTCGTGCCTGCGCTGGCGCGGGTTCCTGTTCGCACCGTCGTCCCCATTATCTTGGTCTTTGCGTGCGTGTTCCGCGCGCTGGTTCTGCCTGCCCCGCCGTCCTTGTCCACCGATATGTACCGCTACGTGTGGGATGGGCGCTTGACATTGCAGGGCATCAACCCGTACCGGTGGACACCGAACTCGCAGACGCTGCGCGGCCTGCGCGACCCGCTGTGGCAGCAGATGGAGTACAAGCCGTATCAGACCATTTACATGCCGGTCTCGCAGGGCGTGTTTGCGCTGGCAAACGCGTGCTTTGGCAGCAATCTGCTGGGGTATAAGCTGGTTTACGTGCTGTTTGACCTGGGGGTTGTCGCTCTGTTGCTGCGCCTGCTGGCGTGGCTCAAGCGTCCCCTGGCGCAGGTGCTGTGGTATGCGTGGTGCCCGCTGCCGGTTGCTGAGATTGCGCTGGCGGGGCACCAGGATATTGTGGGCGTCTTTTGCCTGCTGCTCGCGCTGGATTTGCTGCTGCGTCGTCGCGCTGTTGTCGGCGGGGCGGTGCTGCTGGCGGCATCCATCCTCACCAAGGGGTTTGCGCTGCTCCTGGTTCCCTTGTTCGTGCGCACGTATGGGCGTCGGTTTACGGTTGCCATCGGGCTGGCTTTGCTTTACTTAGGCCTGCCGATGTGGGTGTACCTGCCGATGTTTCTGCATGGCATGACGCAGTATCTGGACAACGTGCATGCCAATGCCGGGCTGTTCCACTGGCTTAATCTCGCCCTGCTTCCAATCTCGCACCGGCACCACTTTGACATCACCGAGAAGATCAGTGACTTGGTTATCGGCGCGGCCGCCCTGTGGGCAGCGCGCACGCCCGCCCCGACGGACGGCTCTTTGGTGCGCCGGGCCTTTGCGGTGCTGGCGATAGCGCTGCTGGTCATCCCCTCCTTGTTTCCGTGGTATCTAATCTGGCCGCTGGCCCTGATGCCGCTTTTGGGGCGAAGGCCGTCGTATGCCTTTGTGCTGCTGACAGGCTTATCCGTGCTGATTTACACGTATTATGTTTCCATCAAAGCGTATTGGTGGACGCCGCTGGCTGAATATGGGCCGTTTTATGCGGCGCTAGCAACTAAGTATTTGCTGTGGCGGCGCGCGCGCCGTCCTCGCTTTGAAAAAATGCTCCGCATGAGCCGCCCGCACCCGGCCCTGCCGCCTCCGGCTCCCTTGACTACCGAGCGAAGCTAGAATGCTTGGCCCTGTCTCCACCATGCGCATTGTCACTTACAACATACGCGGCGGGCTGGGCATGGACGGTCGGCGCGAGACTGCCCGCATTGCTGACTTCGTGCGCACTTTGGCCCCCGACATTGTGTGCTTTCAGGAAGTGCATCAGCGCCTGCCGTGGAGCGGCTGGACTAATCAGCCGCGCATTCTCGCCCGGTGCCTGGGCATGCGTTTTGTGTTCCAACCTTGCATTTGGCTGCCGTGGGGCGGCTATGGATTGGGGATTGCGACACACCTGCCAATTCAGCGCGTCAAGCGGTTTCGGCTCAAGAGCGCGAGGGAGCCGCGCGGCGCGCTGTGCGTCCAAGTTGAAACACCGCATGGCCCGCTGAGCGTGTTTTGCACCCACTGGGGCTTGGACACAAACGAGCGCACCCTACAGGCCCGCCAGATGGCAGGCTGGGTGCGCGCCATTAGCCATCCCGTTGTTGTGTGCGGCGACCTGAACGATTTGCCCAGCGCCAGCTACATCCAGTCATTTGTGCGGGAAGCCTGCCTGCGTGACGCCGGGCAGGAAGAGAATGCGCCTACCTATCCCTCTGATACGCCGAGGGCGCGGATTGACGTGGTGCTGCACCCGGCACAGTGGCGCGCAAGCCGCGTGTTTACAGCCCCATCGCTCTTGTCCGACCATCTGCCCTTAGTAGCAGACCTCAGCTATGACGGCGGCGATGCGGCGGGCGCGTGAACGGAGTGCGCGCTGAAGTAAAGCTGGATGCCTTTGCCGGCTACCAGCGACCCGGCGACAGTCATCACAATGAGCAGCAGCAGTTTGCGGGCAAAGTCGGCCAAGGCCAGACCGATACTAGCGGCAGGCGGCGGGACTGCCCCCGGCTTGACCGGCAGCGGCAATTGTGGCACCGGGGCATGAAACAGCGCCCATGCCTGCCCAAACACCAGGCACAGCAGCCCGATGCCCAGGAGAAACACGGCAAATGCCAGCACGCGGGCCGGGAGGTCGGAACGATGGGTCTGAGGCTGCATCCAATTTCCTGACGGCAAAATCGCCGTTTTCTTATTCTGGCACAAAGCGGCGCGGGGCGTCAAGGCTCGCGGCGCAGTCGCTTTGGCAAATGGAACATTGCAGGCCGGGCCGAGGTATGGTAAGATAGCTTATGCACGCTTTTCCTCGCCTCGTCATCGCCCCTGTTTTGCTGCTGGCTCTTGGCACGCTCTTTTGCCCGCAGGCATCGGCGCAGATTGTCGTTTCTTCGCCCTCGCCCCTTGCGGCGCGAAACCTGACGGCGTGGTATGTCCACCATATCCCCCTGCGCTTTCGGGCGGATTCGCGCCTGCCGATCCGCGAGCTTCCCGACGCGGAAATGAACACGTACCTGCACGACGGCAGCGAGGATGCCTCTCATTCCGAGGGGGACGATATGGCCGATATTGATGGCGTGTACGAAAGCCATCCCGACCGCATGGCGCTGCGCCTGCCGCCCAAGCGCGACATTGACATGTATACGTTCGCCCATGAATACGGGCATTATGTTTGGTTCCACCTGCTGTCTGACAGCGACCGGCACCGCTACGATGTCATTTACCAGCATGTGCGCGCGACCGGGCATCTGGTCACGCCTTATGCCCAAAACGGCGTGGAGGAAGGCTTTGCCGAAGCGTTCTCGTTTTACGCCGCACAGCCTCCCATTTTGGCCGCCCGCGACGCGGCCTCGTTTCAGTTTCTGTCTCAGTGGGGCCTGCGCCCGCACGCATCTTTGTGATGCATTCCCCTGCGCCCGCAGCCGATTTTGTGATGCATTCCCCTCCCCCTGGCACCCAGGTTCACGCCGCGCGTCCCGATGATGCCGAGCCGCTGCTGGGCGTCTTGTGCGCCGCCTTTGGGCTGGACTGCCAGGCGGCCCGGCCTCTTTTTTACCAAGACCCTTACTTTGACCTGGCGCGGAAATGGGTGCTGACCACCCCGCAGGGCGGCCTTGTCGCCTGCCTGACCGTGATTCCGTCCACGCTGATCGTGCGCGGCGTGGCCCTGGCAACAGGCGGCATCGCGGGCGTCGCCACTCATCCCAGCCATCAAGGGCGCGGGTATGCCTCCCATTTGCTTGCGGAAACTGTGAAAGCCTTAGCTGGCGAGGGCGCGTTTCCCCTGTCTGCGCTGTTCCCCTATTCCGATTCGTTCTACCGGCGCTTGGGCTGGGAAACGGCGGCCCGCGCGCGGCAGTGGACAGGCACGCTTGCGCTGCCCCAAGAGCCTGTGCGGGGCGGGCATGTGCGTCCGGCGTTTCTGTCCACGCCCTATGACCGCGAACTGCTGCAAGGCTTGCGCGCGATGCTGCCGCCGTCGCAGACCGGCCTGTGCCGCCGCGACAGTCGGCGCTGGCGCGTTTTGGAGATGACCACCACCCATTGGGAGTGGCACGTTTTTGAGGCGCACGATATTTGCAGCGGCTCGCTCGCCTTGCAGCGGCCTGATGACCCTGCCGCGCCGATTGTCATTCACGAGATGCTTGCCGCCACCGAAGACGCCCGGCGCGCGCTGGTCACGTTTTTATCCCAGGTGTCCGGGGGCCGCCGTCCGCTGGCGTGGGCGACTTCCGCCGACCTGCCCGCCGCCTTTGGCCTGCCGGGGGACGGCGCGTGCGAAGCAGTTGACCCCGGCATGATGCTGCGCGTGGTTGACCTGCCCGTCGTTTTGCGCGCGCTACACCCCGTCCTCGCTCCGGCCCTGGCCCGCGCGCGCCGCCCGCTCACAATCTCGGCCTCAGACCCGCTGTTCCCCGGCAGCGCTGCGCCCTGGCGTTTGTCTGCGCACGGCGTGGAGCCTGGAACAGCCGCTGACCCGGACTGCCTGCGCGCCCCCATCAGCGCCCTGGCCCCGATTGTGTCCGGCGACTGCCTGCCCTCCGTCCTTGCCGCGCAGGGGCAGCTAGAGGCTTCCAGCCCCGCCACGCTGGCTCTCGCCGACCAGTTATTTCCCCTGACCCGCCCCTTTATCGCCCCCGCCGACCAGTTTTAGAAGTTCCTTCCCCGTGCTGGGAGTCCCTCCCCGTCCTCGCAAGGATGGGGGAGGGACTCTTGGCGGCATTGCTAACGCCCTTCCCACGCGTGCCCCTCGCGAACCAACGACGGAACAATTTCTTCCGTCGTCGGTGCGGGCTGGAAACGCGCTTGTCAAGCGTAAGACGCGCTCGTAAACTGCCTAAGCCACGCCCAGGAAATGCACGGCGCGGGCCAGCCCGACAATGCTTAAACTGTCGGTAATGCGCCCGTCCAAGGCCATCCGCCAGGCTTCTGACAAGGGAAGGCGGCGGATGGCAAGCACTTCATCGCCCTCCGGGTGGGCCGGGCCAAACGTCAGGTTTTGGGCGAGAAAGACCGCGCCCACCTCGTCAGTCACCGAATTGGACAGGTGGAGGGGGCCAAGGTCTGTCCAGAGTTCGGCCACGATGCCGGTTTCTTCCGCCAGCTCGCGCTGCGCGCTTTCCAGCAGCGGAAGGGTCAACGCGCCGCCGCCTTCGGGGATTTCCCACGAGTAGATGCCCAGCGGATAGCGCCACTGGCCCACCAAAACGGTCTCCAAAGCGTCCGTGACCGGGACAATGCCGAGCGCGTAATTTTGGAACTGCACGACGCCGTAGATGCCGGGCTGACCGTCCGGGCGCAGGACTTGGTCTTCGCGAACAGAAATCCACGGGTTTGCGTAAACGGCGCGGCTGCCGCGCAAGCGCCACGGATTGCGGGGGTCAGTCAAAGGATTGCGCGGGTCAGTGGAGGGATTGCGGGGGTCAGTCGGCGGCGTGGAGGGTTCGCTCATGGGGATACTGTAGACGATGGGGTTTAATTTGTCAACCGCGCGCGGCACGCTGTTGGAAGGGTGGCGTGCTGGGTATAAGAGCAGCGCAGGCAGGTTATACGCTTAGAAGGCATACAACGGGCACAACCAATGGCAAAGCAGATTATTATTGTCGGGGGCGGCTTTGGCGGATTGAAGGTAGCACAAACGCTGGAAAAGGCGGCTGGCATCGGGCGAGACTTTGAGGTGACGCTAATCAGCCGGGACAACTTCCTGCTGTTCACGCCGTTTCTCACCGAAGCCTTGGGCGGCATGCTGGACGAGGCGGATGTGGTCAGCCCCCTGCGCGGGTTTTTGCGCCGCTCAAACTTTGTCATGGGCGAAGTGACGCATATTGACATGCACGCCCGCACCGTCTCTTACCGCCGCCCACTGACCGATGACGTGGAAACATTGCAGGCCGACCACCTGGTGCTGTCGCTGGGCAGCACGTCGTCGTTCCACGGGGCCGAGTACATGGAAAAGCTGGCGTTTACGCTGAAGTCCCTGGACGACGCGACGCAGCTTCGCAACCACCTCATCGCACTCTTGGAACAGGCCAACCTGGAAACCGACATGCAGGCGCGGGAAAGCTTCCTGAATGTCGTCGTTGTCGGGGCGGGGTATACGGGCGTGGAAGGCGCGGGCGCGATTCGGGACCTGATGAAAGAAGCCGCCCGCGAGTACCCGCATGTCCGGCCCGACGAGATACGGGTCGTTTTGGTGGACATGCTGGAGCAGATACTGCCGACCATTGACCCGTCTTTGGCGCATTATGCGACGGGCCAACTGCAAAAGAGGGGCATTGAAATGCGGCTGGGGCAGACTGTTCAAGAGGCGGACGAGTATTCTGTGACACTCAGCAAAGGCGAGAAAATCCCGACACGGACAATCCTCTGGTCGGCGGGCGTTGTGCCTAGCCCCCTGACTGCCGACCTGGACTGCAAGAAGGACAAAAAAGGGGCCATTATGGTTGACCCCACAATGGTTGTGCCGGACTGCCCGAACGTCTGGGCGATGGGCGACTGCGCCCACATCCCCAATTTATTGGAAGAAGGCAGGCCGTACACAGGCACAGCGCAGAATGCCGAGCGGGAAGCCAAGAAGCTGGCGCACAACATCCTGGCCGTGATGGCAGGCAAAGAGCCGGAGCCGTTTTTGTTTCGCACCCTGGGCGAGTTTGTCAATCTGGGACATAGAGTCGCGGTTGCGCAGATCAAGTTCTTTAAGTTCAGCGGCCTGCTTGCCTGGATGATGTGGCGAGCCACGTATCTGCTGAAAATCCCGCACTGGAGCCGCAAAGCGCGCGTGCTGTCAGGCTGGACACTGGACATGCTGTTTGGGCGCACGGCCCTGGAAACGGAAACGCCGCGCCTAGTGCGCAGCCACGCCGAGCAGCGCCGGGGCAAGGAAGCGGCGATGGCGGCGCGCGGCGGCAACTAGGCACGGCGTATATTCGGGGTGCAGATTGTGCTAATTTGGGTGCAACTAAAAGGCGCAGGGCGTGTCTTACTCTTTGGGAGAGATACGCCATGCGCCTTGTGTTTGTGTTATTCGGGGTGATGCTTTGGGGGATGTCAGCCGTTCAGGGAAACAGCGCCCCCGAAGCCGTGCCAACCAACGCCGCCGTGTATGCCGAAGCTGTGAGCAGCCTCAAGCATGGGCACGACTATGCGCGGGCAGTTCAGCAGATGCAGTACCTGGTGGCGCGGGATGGCGCAAACCGAGACTATCGCTTGGCCCTGGGCTGTGCCGAGGCCGACCGTGCCGCAAGCCTGGGCTACGCGGCCTTGTGGACAAAGATGCTGGATGATGAGCGTGCCAAAGTGCTGCAAGGCCTCGCAGACTTCCAGGCCGCCCACCCTGAACTGAAAGGCGACAGCCACGGCGATCCTAGCGCTACCCTGCCGCCTCTGCGCACGTTTGTCACCAAAGACGACAACCACCCATTTCTGATGCCCGTGCCGCAGGCCGTGGCGCAAATCAACACACTTGTCCGCGATGCGCAGGCCCAATGGAAGCGTGCATTGGCGCTGTCCCCCACCCCCGTCCTGCGTGCCGAGGCCGAGAACGTGCAGGGCTGGGGCTTGCAGCAGTTGCGCCTGCTGTCAAGCAGCGGCGTTGCCGACAACAGCACAAGTTTAAGTGGTCTTCTGCTCCTGCCTACGCAGGCCGAGGTTGTCCGACTGCTCACCGCCGCCACTAAAGATGCACCTACCGATGCGGCTTACTGGCAATCGCTTGGCGATGCGCAATATAATGCCACCAAAAACGATGAGTATGTCAGCCGCCCCGAAGCACTGACAAGCTACAACAAAAGCCTCGCCTTGCAGCCGAAGAACGCCGCGCTCTGGTATCGTGTTTACCAACTGGCGCGGCGCGGCGACGCCGGTGACGGCAAAGCAAACTCCCAAAGCGCCCTGCCTGCATTGCAGCACGTGATAGACAGCGACCCCGGCAACGCCTACCCGTATTACCTAATGGCCGCGCTCTCGTTCCACCAGACCCACTACAGCGACCCACACGACAAGAGTGAGAAAGCCGACCGGGACAAAGCCCTGACGGCAGAGTACGACGCCGCGCAGCAGGACGCAGCCAGCGCGGCTTTGGCGGAGATTGAGCGGGGAAACACCTGCCCGCGCTATGCCTACCCAAGCTATCAGCCACCGTATCCTGCCATACTGACAGGCTTCGGCATCTGGGCAAACGTATTGCGTGCCAGCGACCTGAGCTTTGTTAACGCTGCCGAGCTGCGCGAGCTGGCGCGGGCGTGCGGGGGATATGCGCGCATTGCCGCCGCGCATGGCGATGCCTTTGGCCTGCAGCGCGGCGCGCGGGCGTCTATCGGCATGGGGATGAGGATGGCAGGAGATTGGCCCGTCAAGGACACCGAGCCGGGGGATGGCAGTCTCCTTGCCGCGCTTACCGGCACAGCCGTATCATTTATCGGCTACAGCGATTTGGTGAAAGGGGAAGAGCAAATAGGGGACGCGCCGGGAATGCAGGCGGCCCAAGCCGAATTCGATGCCTTAAAGCAGCGGTATACAGCGTACAGAGCAGTCGTGAAGCAAAACAACAACGCCACCAGCACGTATGACTACTACTGAGGCTTCGGCAACGTCTGCATGGCCTGCGTCAAAGCCTCCATGCTGACCTGCTCGGCAGAAGACTGGCTTGCCGCCTGGTTCTCCTGCTGGATTTGCAGGTAAACTTCCTTGCGATGCACAGACACATCGCGCGGGGCCGAGACGCCCAGGCGCACCTGGTCGCCGCGCACTTCAATGACGGTGATTTCAACATCATCGCCAATCTTGATACTCTGGTTAAGGCGTCGCGTGAGAACCAGCATAGAATTGCCCTCCCTGGCATGGATTGCTGATAGGTGTTACGAATGAAGCTGAGGCAAGAGTTGCCAAAGTTGGTTACAGGCGGGTTACACTTGCCCTTCAGTCTGCGTTTTAGTTGGGCAGCAGGCGGTGGCGCACGCCGTACTCATCGCCGGTGAGGATCACCTGCTTGGCCTGCCGAGTGTCAGGGTTGACAATCACCGGCGCAAGCAGGTTGGCCGTGATGCCGCAAGGGTCGCCTTTAGGCACAGTCAAAAGCGAAAGCAGATGCCCGCTTTCGCAGCAATCCAGCGCAATGGACTGCAATTCCGATGGGCCAAGGGCAGGCTTGTAGTGCGTAAAGATGCGGCGCGGGTCAATAGCAAGAAAGGCCAGCGCACCGTCTTCCACCGACTGAAGCCACTCAAATGGGCCTGCCACTTCGCCCTCGGGGGCGGGATGCGGGACCAGAGTGAACCGCCGGCAGGCTTCAAAGCCCGGCAGGCCATCGGGGAACGTCAGTACGCGACTTTCTTCAATGGAGAGTGCGCCAAAGCGGGTGGTTTCAATATGCATAAGTATGTCCTGGCCCTGACGCACAAGCGCGCAGGGCATTGTTTTGGTTAAAGATAGCTTGCCAGCGAGTATTGGAACGCTTTGCTGGTCGTGACAAGCGATGCCTGGTAGACATTCTGCGCGCTTTGCAGCTGCACATACGCTTGCGCAAGGTCTACGTCCTCAATGTTGTCGTCTGAGGCCTGGTACTCGCCTTGCGCACGCGTCAGGTTCTGCTTGAGCAGGGTCACGTCGTTAAGCTTTGCTCCCACGCCTGCCCGCACCGAGCTGACAGCCGTGACCTGAGCATCCACGGCCCCAATGCTGGCTGAAATGGCGGCCTGGTTCCCGGACGCCAGGTTTGTTTGCAAGTCTTGCAGAGCTTTGAACGCACTGCCGAATGCCTGGCTGCCCGGCGCGTTCAATTGCAGCGTGTTGTTTTTGCCCAAGATGGCGCTGACTGCGCCGCTGTTGCCCACATAGGTCGGCGTGGGGTCGGTGCCCGACGCGGGGGCTTGGAACGGCGGGCTTTGCGTGAGCGTCCCCGCAAACAGGTACTTGCCATGGATGTCGGCATTGGCATCTTGGGTGAGCTGGCGGATGAGGCCGCTGACTTGTGCGCCTAAAGCTTGCAGGGTTTGTGGCGTTTGCGTGCCGTTGGCGCCCTGCACGGCGATAGTGCGCGCCTGCTGCAAGGCGTCTGTTGCGCTGCTGAGCGCGCCGTCGCTGGCTGATAAAAACGAATGGGCCGCATCGGCGTTGGTTTGGTACTGGGCATTGTCCACCAATGTCGCCCGCAGCGCCAATGCCTGCGACGCCCCGGTCGGATTGTCCGAGACGGTGTTGACCCGCTTGCCTGTCGCAATTTGGTTCTGCACTGCGTTTAGGTTGTTCAGCCCCGCTTCGATGTTGCGTTTTAAGTTGCTTGTTCTCAGACTGTCGGTAACACGCATTGTTCCCTCTTTTTCTTTATTCCATATCTAACAACGTTTCGGTAATAACTTGGCAGTGGCTAGCGGCCGCCGAGGTCAGTAATCAGCGTGTTGACCATGTCGTCCATTGTCTTGATGACTTTGGCGGACGCTTCATACGAACGCTGATACCTCAGCATGTTGACCATTTCCGTATCCGTGGACACGCCCGAAACGCTCGCGCGCTGCTGCTGAAGCTGGTTGATGTTGGCGTTGGCGCTGTCTGTCGCCGTCTGAGCGGCGGCGCTTTGCCCCCCCAGGCCCGATACGCTTTTCTGGTAGAACGCCTGCAATGTCTGGCCGTTTGTCTGGGCGGTGTTTTGCAGAGCGGCAAGCTGAGCGGCGACTGTGCCGTCCCCCGCAGGCGGCGGCCCTCCCCCCGGCGGCACCGAGGCGGCGGCCAGCTTGGAAGGGTCGTTTGCAATCGTCGGGTTGACTGAGAGCGTATCCGCTTCGTTGCCGGGCGTGAACTGAAACAAGTTCAGGCCCGTTGTGCCGTCCAAGCCCGCACCGGTCTTATGCACGGCGTTTACCTGGGTGGCGAGCGATGACGCCAGAGTGTTCAGGTCGGACTTGTAGCCTGCGATAGATGACTGCGCCCCAAGCAGTCCCCCCAATTCGCCGCCGCTAATATCGCCGCGCGCCGTGAGGCTGCCTGGGCCGGTGAGCGAAAGAGTGCTGGGCGTAACCCCCTCCACCAGGGTGCTTGTTCCGAGGGACACGTTCACGGTGCCATCGCTGCGGTTGACCACGTTGACATTGGCAATCTGCGCCAGTTTGTCAATGAGCAGGTCACGCCTGTCCAGCAGGTCGTTTGGGGTTTCGCCCTGCACAACCGATTGGCGGATCGTGATATTGAGGTCGGCGATCTGCTTGCCGTAGCTGTTGAGGGTATCCACATCCGAGGAGATCGTGTTGCCGACCTGCGTGCCAAGCCCCGTCAGCCGATCCTGCAAGGTATGGAACTGGCTGACCAGCGCGTTTGCGCCCGCCACGACGGTGGCGCGGACACCGGCATCTTCGGGGTTGTTGACCAGATTGGTGAAGTTCTGGAAGAACGTGCCCAGTCCGTTGTTCAGCCCGTGGCTGGACGGCTCGCCATAGGCCGCTTCCACCTGCTTCAGGTTGTCGTTGAGTGTGGTCTGGGCGGATTGCTCGGACAGGCCATTGCGCACCTGCGCGTCCAGATAGCCGTCACGAGCGCGGGTGATGCTGCGCGACTCGACGCCGCCGCCGAGCACCGACGGTCCCGCACCGGCCGTATCGGCGGAGACCCATGTTTCCGCTGTCTTCTGGTTGACCGCCTGTACGGAATAGCCTTCTGTGCCGCTGTTTGCGATATTGTGGCCTGTGACGTCCTGGCCGATCTGCGAGGCCTGCAATCCGCTCAGGCCGATATTAATTCCAAAAAATGTTCCCGGCATGGTGTCCTCTGTGTTCTTTTTCCTAAGAATGTGTGTGGAAAGCCTTAAAGAAGCCCCCCACCCCAAGTTTGGGGTGCAATACAGAGAAGAGCAAATGGTGGTTGTTTCATCCTGCTCTGCTCCGGCTCCCCAGAATTGGGGCGGGGGGGCCTTCCTAGCACTTCTTCTGCGAGGCTTCGCTTAGGCGCGCCGGTCCAGCCCCAGGCGCGGGCCTAAAGTCGCGCCGCCGCCGTAGCTTTGGCCCGCCGCGCGCCCCGCTTCCACAAACAAGTCCAGCGAAAAGGCTAGGTAGTTCATCTCGTTGCGAATGAGCATTTCGTTGCGCTGCATCAATATGCGGCTGCGTTCAATGGTTTCGCGCAAAGTGTCCCGCAGCGTCGTAAGTGTTCGGCGGGCGCGTGAGTTCTCTTCCATCTCTTCTAAGATGGCCGAAAGTGTCTGCGTTTCGCCACCTTCATCAGTCAAGGCGGACTGCCGCGCGGCTTCTTGGGCGGCCATCTGTACCAGCAGGTCGGCGTGGTCGGGTTCCAGCTTGCCGAACCGGGCGCGATCACAGGCGAGCAGCGCGCGCCCCTGCGTTTCCAGAAGCTTGCAATGGCGCAGGCGCAGGATTTGTTCCTGCTTGAGAATGCTGATTAATGTCTGCGTGTCGGGCATGAAAGTCTCCATAAGTTAATGGTCAGGGCCTATGTGAATAGAGTTAAAGTGGCCCCTCCGCCCCAATAATGGGGAACTCGGATAAGAGCAGGTCTGGCCCCTGTCCTTCTCGTCTTTGTCTGGCTCCCCATTATTGGGGCGGGGGGGCCTCCCTGGCTCCCTATTATCGGCGCGTGTCCACTTTGGCGGAGGCGTTGGGCGTGCCCACACTGCTTGCCAGTTGGTTGTACATCATCTTGCCCAGCCCGAAGTCGCCTCGGTGCGAGATGGTATCTGCTAATGTTTGATCCATCATGTCGCGGAACGTTTCTTCCTGGTGGGCGTCGTCTTTGGCCTCGGTGTCTTTGGGGACTGTCTTGCGCATTTCCACCAATAATTGATGCAGAAAGTAGCTTTCAAAGCCCTCGGTGGCTTTCTTGAGCTTCTCGTGGGCCGGGTCCAGGGCGGCAGGCGCGGGCGGCGTTGTCGTTGGTGTAATAGTCATAAACTTACTTAATCTTAACTTCAGACTTACTCAATTTCTATCTCGGCGTGCAGCGCACCGGCGTCTTTCATCGCCTGCAGAATGGCAATCAGGTCGCGCGGGGTCACGCCCAGCGCATTCAGCGAGGCGACCACGCGGCTGAGCGTGGTGCTGCTGGGGATGGGGATCAGCCGGGCATTGCCCTCCTGCACCTTCAGGTTGTTGCGGGGCACCACAACAGTGCTGCCGCCGCTGAAGGCTCCGGGCTGCGAGATAATTGGGTTCGGCGCGATCTGCACAGTCAGGTTGCCGTGCGCGACAGCGCAGGCAGTCACCGAAACGTCGCCGCCCATGACAACGGTGCCGGTGTTTTCGTTGATCACCACGCGGGCCATTTCATCGGTGTCCACGGGCACGCTTTCCAGCGCAGCAATTAAATACACCGGTTCGGTGCCCGGCGCGTAGCTGACCCGCACGGTGGCGGCATCCAGCGGCATCGCCTCGGTCGCGCCCGGCGGCAGGTGGGAGCGCACGGCATTGGCGAGCCGGGCGGCGGTCGTGAAGTCCGGCGTGTTGAGCGTTACCAGGATAGAGTTATCGGCGGCTCCGGCCAATGTCGTCGGCACGTCCTGCTCCACCAAGGCTCCGCCGGGAATGCGCCCCGCCGTGACATGGTTTTTGCTGACCGCGCCCGCCCCGCCGCCAATCAGAAACCCGCCCACGGAGATGGCTCCCTGCGCGGCGGCATAGACCTGGCCGTTGGCGGCCTGCAAAGGCGTCTGCAAAAGCGTGCCGCCCTGCAAAGATTTGGCATCGCCCAGGCTGCTGACAGTGACATCGACTGTGCTGCCGTTGCGCACATAGGCGGGCAGGTTCGCCGTCACCATCACAGCGGCGACATTCTTAAGCTGCAACGCGCCCGGCGGCACAGTCACCCCGAACTTTTGCAGGAGCGAGGCCACCGACTGCGGCGTAAAGCTTGCGCCTGTCCCATCGCCTGTCCCTTCCAGCCCGACCACCAGCCCGTAGCCGACCAGTTGGTTCCCCCGGACGCCCTGCACGACAGCGATGTCTTTGAGCCGCGCCTGGGCGTGGCAGAGCGGCGAAAGTGCGAGCCATAAGGCCAATGTAGTCAGCAGCGGTTTGTGCATAAATGTATCCCCGTACTATTGTCGGGAGGCAGCGCGCGTATTTTTAGGGCTGTGCTGGCGAAATTGCCGGGTATTTGCATTCGTGCCGCCCGAAGCTTCCGCGCGAACGTCTTAAAGATTTTTCCATCATCCCGCGTGCGTTTCCCCGGTGTTCTTTACGGGTTTTGGAGGCACTGCCAGCCTGTTCCAACGACGGATGGATTTGTTCCGTCGTTGGCATGCGCTTAACACGAGGGGGCAAAGCGCTGGCGGCGGCTTGGGAACGGGCTTGCTAAAAGAGCACTTTGAAGATGCGCGTGATGATGCCCTCGCGCTGCTTGTCGCCGACCGGGCCTTTGCCATCAAACTTAATCTGGGCATCGGCCACAAGCGACGACTGGATGGTGTTGCTGAAAGTGACGTCCTGGGGGCGCACAATGCCGCTGAGTGTGATGTTCTGCGTTTCGGCGTTGATGCCGACACTGCGATGCCCTTCCACCACAAGGTTGCCGTTAGGCAGAACCTGCTTGACGACGACGGCGATTTGCGCGGTGAGGTTGTCGGTGCGATTGGTGGCGGCGGCGGCGTTGTCATTGATGGAGCCGGAGACGCCGAAGTTTTTAATGAACCGCAGAAAGGGGCCGAAGCCGGGGCCGTAGTTCAGGCTTTCGCTTTTGGAGGTCTTGGTGTTGGCCTGGGACGAGGCATTGGCGTTCTCGTTAATCAAGATGGTTAATGTGTCGCCAACCCGCCGGGCCTTGGTATCGGAGAACAAAGACGTGGCAGTGGCGCTGTTCGGAACGGCGGTGCTGCTGCCGGGAAACAGCGAGTCGGCGTGCGCCCAAGCGGGCAGAAAGGCGAGGGACAGGGCAAGGGTAACAAAGGGTTTCATGGGTTAGGGTTCCAGTTGCACGGTTTGGGCATCAATGACGGTGGCGGCGAGGTCGGACGGTGCGCCGTCGCGGTGGACATGGATCGTCTGCCCGACGCTGCCGTTCTCGCGGGCCGTCGCTTTGGCGGTGATAGTCATATCGCCTTGCTGCACGACAATGTTGATGGTATCGCTGCGGTGAATGACAATCGCAGAGGCAGGTATCAGGGCGCTTTTCGTGTCTGCGCTGCTTTGCGGCTGAGCAGGCACCGAGGGGGAAACAGGCGCGGGCGGAGCGAATGGCGAAGACGCTTCCCTCTCGGCGCTGGTGACGGACACCTGCTTTGCGCCTTCCAAGACAGCATCATGCTCCGGGTGAAACCCGGCCTGGCGCAGCTTCAGCGAAACGTCGCCCCAGGTGAGCCGCCTCGTGTCGCCCGGCAGCGGGAGGCGGCCAATAGGAACCGATGCCATGCGAACACGCTCGGTTTTGGTGCCGCCCGAAAGGTCAGCAATTTGGGCAAGAGTGAGAAAGCCGTTCGCAGACGCGCCAAGGCTGGCGTTCGCCTTGAGCGCAATGTGAACGGGCGCACAGTGAGCAGGCAGGGCGAGGGCCGCGAGCAGCAAGAAAGCGTGTTTCATAAGAACCTTTCGCCTCCTTCTCTTAGCGAAAAGGAGGCGGGGAAGAAAAAAGCCAGAAGGGCTTAACGCTTGAGCTGATTGGCCGTAGACAGCATCTCATCGGCGGTTTGGATGGCTTTGGAGTTGACTTCATACGCGCGCTGCGCGGTAATCATGTTGACCATCTCCTGCACGATCTGCACATTGGACATCTCTAAAATGCCGCCCGCGAGGGTGCCGAAGCCGGCCTGCCCCGCGCTGCCGTCGGTGGGCGTGCCGGACGCGGCGGTTTCGCGAAAGTTGTTGCCGCCGATATGCTCTAGGCCGGCATTGTTGGCAAAGCGCGACAGCGTGATCTTGCCCACGGCTTCCGGGGCCTTGCCCGCCCCGCGAATGATCGAGACCGTGCCGTCCTTGCCGACCGAGATAGACGTGGCATCTGCGGGAATGGTGATTTCGGGCTGAATGGCATAGCCGTCGGAGTTGACGATCTTGCCCTGGCTGTCTTTCTTGAATGCGCCGTCGCGAGTGTAGCCATTGGTGCCGTCAGGCAGCAGGACTTTATAAAAGCCGTCGCCTTCAATGGCAACGTCCAGCGGGTTTCCTGTGTTTTGGAATGTGCCCTGCTCAAACATAGTCTCGGTGGCGGCGGGTTTGACGCCCAAACCAACCTCAATGCCGGTGGGTGTTTGCGCGCCATCGGCCACCTGCGTCCCGGCGGGGCGCATCTCCTGGTACAGCAAGTCCTGGAAGTCGGCGCGGCTGTGCTTGAAGCCTGCGGTGTTGACGTTGGCAAGGTTGTTGGCGGTCACGTCCATGTTAAGCTGCTGAGCCATCATGCCGGTTGCCGCCGTGTAGAGTGCGCGCATCATAATGCGTAAGTCTCCTTCGGGTGTGTGGGTCGTTTCTGCATTGCAAGCAGAAAGAGTGGAGCGGCTTCCGGCCAGGGCTTTGAGGCTCTGGACAGTCCAGCCGTGTGATAAATTGACAGTAAAAGCAGGCTAGAGCTTGGCGACATCGTTGACGGCTTTGCTGGTCAAGTCGTCCTGGGCCTGCACCATCTTTTGGTTGGTTTCGTAGGCGCGCATGCAGCTAATCATCGCCACCATTTCTTTGACGACGCTCACATTGGAGCTTTCCAAATAGCCCTGGCGCACGCC
>JAABUQ010005172.1_pt1 | contig 21208 bp, 16 predicted proteins | sample 5560001 | NCBI WGS metagenome assembly JAABUQ01 (sample SAMN10711888, study PRJNA513371) | rock metagenome | isolation source: Antarctica rocks | place: Antarctica: Victoria Land, Finger Mt nord | collected 2015-12-18
TGCCGGCTTGAAAAGGAACATTTCATTTTTGAAAAATGAATGAATGCTTCTTTTATCGGTATAAAATCTTATTGTCAACCTAAATGTAAAGCCGCTGAGTTTTTCCATTAAGATAACCTTTGAACCGGTGCTGTTTTTATGTTGATAAAAGAAGCATACAAACAGGTATCTCAAAAAAAACCTCCCCTGCCACTTTTGAAAAAGGGAAAGTATGATGTTTAGGCTTTCATTTTTATGCATCTCGTTCCGGCTACCAATTATGCTTTCTGCGCAAATTTGTTGAGGCGGAAATATTTTTATTTTATACTAAGATAACTAAATGTTGCTAATGACCGTAAGAACGCTTAGTAATGCAATGGTTTTTCATTGATATTTAACCTATAAATAAATTTAATTACACTATTATTGCATTATCAATTTAAATCATTTTATGAAAAAACCTATCCTTACAAAAAATTATTTTAAACGCAAATTTTCCATTTGTGTTGCTATTTCATGTGGTTGTGTTGTTTTGTCAATAAATGTTAAAGCGCAAACTTCCCCGCCTTACAAAGCCCCTCAAGATACCGTTAAAACCAAACGCGCCCCGGGTGATCCGCTAACCACCTATCAAACGACCACACAACCCTACCAACCGGACTCCCGTTTTATTGGTGCTGCTGTCAAGGCTGCTGAAATTTTGTCGGACACCACTAAATATGACCCGAAAAAAGGCGTTTCTATTGATCAGCTGTTCAGCAAAGATGACCTGCAATACGTAGTTAAACAAGGCACCAATGGTGTTGTCGTTTTGTTTGAATTGGTGAACAAACATCTTCCAAAAGGTGAAAGCGTCACTTTCAGGAGCGAACAGGAAGCGGACGTAACTTCTGGTAAAAATCCCTTGGAATTAAAAAACCTCCGGGCAATGGTAACAGCTAATCCGGCCTCTCTCCTAAGCAATCAACCGCAATGGAAAGAAAACGTGTTTCGGGCTTACATGGCGCGTGATTATGGTACAAAACTAAATAATACCATCACGATTACATCCGCTACGCGGGAAATACGGGAAACGCCGGGACTTAAAATTATAGATTTCGACGGAAAAGATATCACTATCGGAAAGATTTTGGCCAATAAGCAGGCAAAAACAGCAAACAAATATCAGGCTGAAAAAGAAGCTGTAGCAGAATTCCGTGAGCATACATTTCCGGGAGATAAGATTTTCAAAGAAAACGCCAATGAGAATTACAAACGTGCCCTTTTTGATTTAATTGATTTGCAGGAAGGCGATATCAACAGGCATCCTGCAACCAAAAAATTTGTGGATGACCTTACAGAGGACCTTAAAAAAGGCAAAGAAAGTAATGTGGTCAATGCCTTAAAGAACAATAATTTTTTTGATGCAAACGTGCCCGGGAACCTGGGGCCGGTATTGTTGACCGAGGATTCCGTATTAAATGCGGTTAAAATACAAAATAATCCCCACGATAAAGCTTTGGAACTAACTACGCTTACAGCGTTGCATTATGGTGAACGCGATGCCGTAAAGCTGTTGAAAAGTTTGGCTGAAGGCAAAGGTGCTGTTCCTGCCCAACAAACTACCGAGTTTACCCCTAAGCGGTTAGGCCAGCTGACCAATCACGGTACCGAACAATTAAAGTCTCTGGGTTTTGGGTCAGGTAAAACCAATAATATGACCAATTCCGACTTAGTTCTTGTAGCAGTGGCCGCACCTGACGCCCCTGTAGTAATCAGGCCAAAGGCATATTTAACTTTGCAACAGATAGGCGTTAGTATTTTTAATTATTATTCAACTACGGAAACAAAGGAAACCAAAAACTTTGTTTTGTTTGATCCCCGAATCAGTTTTGGCAGCCGCCATACTGAGTATCGTGCCGCTTTTGACGCTGTTGATTTTGTTCCTGAATTTTTAAACGGAAATTACCTTAATCAAAAAGGTTCGCGTGTTGTTCAAAACGGTTTAGAGCTAAGACTGGAATCTGACCTGTATTTTTCGAACCCCATTAAAATTATAGAAAAAGGTGTAAAACCTGTGATCTTCCCGGAATTCGGGGTTATTGCCGGAGCAGGGACACGCAGTGTTGGGTACGATAACAGTACCACTCTTGGGCCGTTTGGTGCTGTCCCTCAATTCAAAGACACCTATTTTAACTGGGGAGGACATATTGGCTTAAATGTAGGGCCATTTTTACTGGCAACAGATGCAACATACATAACAACGGGTACACATGATGATTCATTTCAAAGGTTTTTTGATCTTTCACAAGGAATGACTTATTATCGCTATACGTTGCTGGCACACTTTATGAACTTAGGCCTCGGCAAAATTGCCGAAGGGAAAGGAACACACCTTACGTTAGACGCTGAATATACCGGTGAAACCAATAACACTGGTATAAAAAACCGTACTTTTTCAAATGGCAGCCCTGCACAAACAGGTGATGGGGAGTGGCAACGTGATTACCACCGTGCGCACCCCAACAATGGGTTTAATTATCAAATTGCCTCAACTATGATTGCAAACGGTGATGTAAAAGCTACCTATGCGGCAAGTAGCTTTGCAGCAATCCATCTTGGTTTGCAAAAAGCGAATATTGAGGTAAAAGGTACTGCTGGTTTATACAACATATATACTGTACCGATAGACGGAGCTAAATTAATCAGTACTGAAACCTTTAAAAATACGATCAACGGAAATATATTCGGAGCCTTGACCCTGATATATCATTTTGGTTCCGAAAGCTTTAGCACGAAGCAAAAAAGAACTGAAACTTATCAAAATACCGGCAACGGCGATACCCCGCATAAAATTGATGAGTCATCCAGCGATCAAAAGTCTGGTTTTGGCCCGAGAAACCATGCTATTTTTACCAATAAAAAGTCAAGGCTTAAACCTTCTTCTGCAGATGATCCGCAACTTCCTTAAGCAGTAAAACCTAACTAAACAGTAAAAGCCTGATTGAACAAATTCAATCAGGCTTTTTAGCTTTGAAAGTTATCCGTATCAACAATTGGTTACCTGACATTGGAAAAGCAACAGGTATCCTGCCAGCCCATTGTTGTTACCTGCTTAATTTCAATATTCTTTTTTAGGTGGATGCCTGAAAATAAAGTATATAAACACGAATTAACTTCTTGTTGAGAAGCTAATTTGTGTCCCAGCTTCGGCTTATTTTTGACACTGCAATGTATGTTTAATCAAAAATTTACAACATTGATTATTGAGGTGTTTATCAAAACGCTTATGAGAAAAGTGATATAATTTACAATGCTTCTTTTATGCCTATAAATTTTGTGTTTGTAAAATATGTTGATACAAAAAGTATAAGGGCCTGTTTAAAATTTGTCCAATTGTTTTCTATGCTTCTTTTATCACCTAAAAAATAGTAAACATTTGGTTTTGGTTTATTTAAATTGATTGCAGACACCAATTTTTATAGGGTAAAAGAAGCATTGGCATTAATCCTGAGCATACCGAAGGATCTTGTATAAATTTAAACAGGCTCTTAATTAATTTAATTATTTAATTTAATTAGTGTAGATTTTTTTTATTTTTCTATCGCCATATCTCCTACAGAAAACAATAATTAACCCCGCCTAATAAATTTATATATAATTAAGTGCGTTTTAAAGTATTTTTCTCAAGGATTGTGCCAAAGTGTCTATTAATATTAAAAAATCACCTTGCTTGCTTCAATAATTTAATTTAATTTTAATTTAATTTAATTAATTTTAATTATGCTTTTAATTTAATTTTATATGATTAAATTTGATGGATAAATTAATAAACTATACTTACTATTTAATCAAAAAAAGCATGAAAAACAAAAATTTAGCGCGTCTGGTTCAAAAGTTGAACCAAAACGAAAATCCACAGGACGAAAACGTGGTGAATCCGAAAATTGAATTTTTGCCGGATGAGTTAGCGGAAAACGTTTTAGGAGGTTCTACTAACCAAAGCTGCAGCTGTGGCAATTCAGGTTGTAGCTGTTAATTTTAAACGAGATAAAGCTCCTTGAGCTTTATCTCGTTTTTACACAATCTAATTTTAAAAACAATGGAAAACCAAAAATATTCCTCTTTTTTTACCATAACCCCTTCGGTAAATAACCATAATCAGCGACTTGTATATAGTTTTTTATCTGGAAAATTGGTTTTAGTTTCTGATGAAATTGGTGCTAAAATTGATAAAAAAGAAACAAATTTTGACTTCGAAATTCAACAAATTTTAACTGACCTGGGCATATTAATCGGTAGTGAGATTGATGAACTTGGACAAGTTGTAAATGAAAATGAATACGCAATTGAAAATGTAAATACGTTAAATTTTACGTTTTTTGCTTCTTCCTATTGTCAGTTAGGGTGTGTCTATTGCGGGCAAAAACACGAAAAAGACTCTATAACCCAGGAATTATATCCGGACATTATGAAGTATTTGGAGAACGAACTTAAGGCCTCTCCTAAAAACCATATTTTTATTAGCTGGTTTGGTGCCGAACCAATGCTTAATTTACATATCATCGATGACCTTACACCTCAAATCAAAGCTTTAGCCGAAAGATATAATTGTACTTATGGTGCAAGAATAACTACCAATGGGCTTCTTCTAAATCCTAAAAATTTTAAGTTTCTCATGGATCATGATGTTAAAGACATTACGGTTTCTTTGGATGGAACAAAAGAATATCATGATCAAAGGAGATTTACAAAAGGAAACAAACCATCTTTTGATGTGATAATTAACAATTTGATCAACATTTTTAATGAATTCAACATTAAGGATGAAGGTGCTGATTTTAGACTTAGAATTAATGTTGACCAGCATAACTGCGAAGGAATAATACCTTTTATAGACCTAATCGCAAATTTAAAATTCCAAAATAAAATCAAGAGATTCGATATAGCTCCGATCCATGCCTGGGGAAATGATGCTCATTTAAGGTCAATACCTGCTCAGGACTTTGCAAATCTTAAAATTGATTTTTATATAAAGCTATTAGAGCTTGGTTTTATTGATCATGTTTCACTTCCAAAACGGGTTAGGGTAACTTGTCAGGCTGTAACCTCAGATGCAAGGTATATGACTGCAAATGGTAATCTATATGATTGCAGTGAATTACCATTGATTCCAGAAGTTGAGGAGTCCCATAAAGTAGGGCATATCAAGGATTTTGTTAAAGATACCCATAGAAATTATGCTGACTGGAATAAGGACGTCTATAACAAAGAGGTTCCTTGTGCTACGTGCAGGGTGTTTCCGGTATGCGGTGGTGGATGTCCAAAATCTTGGAAAGAGGGCCACATACCTTGCCCGGACTTTAAATATAACATCGACGATTTAATAGTGCTTTCTTACTTAAATTCAACCACAAAGTTATTTAGTAAGGGAGTAACTGCGGATTAATTTTAATTAAAAGCATATGAGGATTGTTCAAAGTTTCTGGAGTAAACCTTTGTGGAATAAAAATTTCTTAAGTACTGGTGGGTGGCAGGATAAAAAAACATTTTTAAATAGCTTTATCCTTAGCGCCCACTCCATAAGGAAGTATTATGATGATCTGATTCTTTATACCGATGAATTTGGTTACGACTTACTCGTAAATAAACTAAAGTTGCCTTTTACACAAGTTCACCTTGATCTTGAAAAATTAAACCATCACCATGAATCGTTATGGGCATTGGGCAAAATATATACATATGCTTTACAGGAGGCTCCATTTATACATTTGGATTTTGATTTTTATATAACAGATACATTGCCAGAGAGGCTTTTTACAGCTCCAGTATGCTGCTATTGTAATGAAACTTCTGATCACTTATATGAAACGGTATATAAGCCGCCGGTTGATATTATAAAAAAGAATTTCAAATTTCCTGACCAAAAAAGTAGGTCTTTCTTTTTTTCCAATAGCCATACCGCATATAATGCAGGGGTAATGGGTGGCACTGAACTATCCATTTTTAAAGAATTATACTCTGAATGTTTGAGGCTTATTGATAATAATTCTGGGTTTATTAAGGCACGTATGGAAGAACGCTTTAATTATGTATTTGAACAGTATATGCTTGGATACCTGACGGATAAAAGAAATATTAAAGTTGAGTGTTTTTTCGATCATTTAAATCATGTCGGTAAAGAAGCTAAAACGACCCTCTATTACTATCCGCAAACAAAATACATGCATATTCTTGGTGTAACGAAAAGGAACAGAATGTTAGGTTGTCATCTTGATGATATTATTTTTAATGATTACCCTGAACATTATGAAATTATAGCAGAATTAATGCAAAAAAAAATAGCTGTTTAAAATCTTTTATGTGGCTGATATACGAATCATATATTCAAAAAGTTAACAATGAAATTATGGTGCTCTTGGACTTTAATATCCGTGAAGCATCCAATGAGATCCTTGGTAATTTGTTAATTTACCATATCGAAGATTGGCATAAGTCTAAAGGAAATGATTGTAAATTTAGGGTTGATGAAATTGCCAACCTTTTAGTATCCAGGTTGGAAGAGGACAGCGATATTCAGTCTTATAGTTTATTTAACGGGTACAGTTTTATAATTTCCACCCTAACTTTTTATTTCAGGTATTTTGAAAATAAGAATTTAGAGAGTCGCCTTCATACACATTTATCAAAAAATTCTAACTTATTCCAGTTCGAGAATTTAAATAATGATCTGTCTTCAGGTCGCGCTGCACTAATAGTTGCATTCATTGACCTTTATAAAGTAACAAACAATATTTATTATTTATTCCTTGGGGATAAGGTATTAGAACAACTTTTAAGTGATATTAAATTTTATAAAAAAGGATTATTCTGGCTCACACACCACAATTTTATAAAACCGATAATTGGCCTGAATAAAGGCAATATAGGTATTAACTTTTCTTTAATTAAACATTTTTCCATTTCAAAAAATAGACAATTAAAGGCAATCATCGACAAATCAAATAATTATATATTATCTCAATTTAAGGTTAATAAAGAAAAAGTGCCAAATTTTGAGGTTGATTTAGATCCGATTTCCATAAAAGAAAAAAACTATGAACAACTGATAAAAAAAACTGAATTGCCAATTCTCAATGACATGTCCCTGCAAAGTGGTATGCCCGCCATGTTACTTAACAGCATCTTCGGCTATCTACTTTATTCAGATGCGAAGTCCCTCAAGGAAGTACAAAAGCAAAGTTTATTACTGGTAAAATCGATTCCGGCAGCTATTAATGGAATTAAATCAATGTCGATTTTAAGTGGCTTAAGTGGATTTATTTTACCACTTACGCTGGCAAGGGATATTTGTGGAATAAAAAATTCACAGCCAATAAATTTATTATTGCAAAAAGGGATTGAAATGATCGATAATAGGTTGTTACATTCTGAAATAAACAAACTTGAGTTATTAAATTCGTTGCTTCAGTTTTTGCAAATCCTAAATCTAACGGTTAATAAGAGTGAATGCTATTTAAAAAAATTGTATTCTTTGGATATAGAAAATCCTAATAAGGAGTCGAAATTAACGAACATTAATAGTGAAAACCATTCCATTCTTTATACTTTATTTAGATCGACATTCCCAAGAATAGATGAGTATTTAGGGGGAAAGAAATTTAAGGAAATTGTCTATAATTATACAAAGCAAAAATATGATTTAGACTACCGGAAATTCCTCCAGTATTTGGAAGGCCAAGAAATCAACTCGGATCAAAAAAATCTCCGGCATATAATCAGGTACTATCACATTTCTTTTAGGGTTGTCAATAATTGCGAAAATTTCTTTCACCAAAATCTTTTATCTAAATACCGTTATCATTTATATAAATCATTTTTAGCTGGAAAAGAAACCCATTATTCCAAAATTAAATTGACCTTAAATGCACAAATGTTTTCGGTTGTCACTAATGTACCCTTATCAAATATTGGTTATGTCAGGGCATCGGATGGAAACCTTGATGCCTATCTGGACAAATTAAAAAACAGGGGCAATAAAATCTTTTTATGCTACTTTGCTGTTTCTTTATTTAGCAAGGCAATATTAACCGATTTGAGGGATTATACCAATCAGGAACAGTTTATTTTATTAAACTACTATAATGGTCAATATCGAACCGTAAACGATGCCATCGCATTCATAAGAAATAATTTTCCTGAAATATTCAAATCGGTAAGTGATGTTGAAACTATAATTGAAGAATTTATCCTTCTATCATTACGGGTAGGGATTTTGGAATATGATGAATTCCCAATAAATGCCCCAACTTCCGTTAGACCAATTAATTCCAATAGTAACCTTATTTCAATGTAAAATGCCAAATTATTATAACGTACAGGCTGTAAAAATCGAGGAAATTTTACAGGAATATCTTCACGATTATGAAGATGAAATGAAAACGATAATCGTTGTCGGTGCAAACAATGGTGATTTGCAAGATTTCATAACTGAATTTGTTGGTAAGCCAAAAGTAAAATCCATTTTGGTAGAACCTGTCAGTTATCTTTTTAATCAATTAAAAATACGATTTGCGGATGCCCCCGATATATCATTAGAAAACGTGGCTATTTATAAAAAAAATTGCAGAAGGAATATTTACAGGTTATCCGAAAAGGCGAATCTCCCTGGCTGGACATCCGGTCTTGGATCATTAAATAAGCAAACTATGACCAGCCATTCAGATCAAATTGAAGATTTAGAAAATAAAATGGTTAGGGAAAATGTGAAATGCATAACTTTTAATCACCTTGTAAAAAAGCATAAAGTACAAAATATTGACGTTTTGCAAATTGATACGGAAGGCTATGACATTGAAATATTGAAAACGATAGACTTAAAGCAGTTAAGGCCTAATGTTATAATTTTTGAATATCTCCATACCTCATTATACCAATATTTCTCAATTGTTGAGCATTTGATCAACAACCATTATTTACTGTTTAAAAACAAGCACTCTTTTGATCTGATTGCAATAAATAATTTACAAGATGAGAAAGTAGCATAGACTACGAGGTTTTAATATCATAACATGAAATATAAGATAACCTTTCAAAGGGACACAAAAGATTGTGGGCCTGCATGTTTGCATATGATCTCTGATTTTTATGGAATAAAATTGGATTTAGAGCAACTTAGGGAAGATTGTTATCTTGGAAGAAATGGGGTAAGCCTGTTAAATATAAAAAAAGCGGCTGAAAAAATAGGCTTTAAGACGCTGGCTATAAAAGTAAATATTGAGGAACTTATAGATTCAGTACCATTTCCGTGTATATTATATTGGAAACAAAATCACTTCGTTCTATTATATGATCACATCGAAAAAGGATTGTTATATAATGAAAAATTTGTTGTTGCTGATCCGGGACACGGTATAGTTAAATTAGAACGAAATGATTTTTTGACCGGTTGGTTAGATGAAAACACTTCTGAAAAGGGTGTGATATTGACCCTTGAACCTCCTCCTGATATTAAAAAAAATCAACCAACTGAAGAATATAAGATAAATAAAAAAAGAAAGAACTTCAGTTTTTTATGGTCGTATCTGAAAAGATTTAAAAGTTATCTATACCAACTTCTGGTAAGTATGGGAATAGAAAGCTTTATTAATTTAATATTTCCAATCTTAACCCAACAGATTGTTGATTATGGCATTGGTAATTCTAATTTAAGTTTTATTTCAAATATTTTATTATTTCAAATATTTTTCTTCCTGGGTCAAATAAGTGTGCAGTTAATAAGAAATTGGATTTTACTTCATACCAACACGATGATAAGCATATCAATTATTTCTGATTTTCTGATCAAATTAATGAAGTTACCCATGAGCTTTTTTGACAATCGATCCTTTGGTGATTTAGTGCAAAGGATACAAGATCACAATAGAATAGAGCAATTTTTAACAGGCACCTCTTTAAACACAATTTTCTCCGCATTAAACTTAGTGATTTTTTCATTTATTATTCTTTTATACAGTTTTCACATATTCCTGTTATTTTTTTTTGGTAGTCTACTTTCAATTTTTTGGTTATTATTTTTCATGTCTAAAAGAAGAGAAATAGATTATAAAAAGTTCCTACAGATGCGACAAAATCAGGATAGTATAATTGAAATAATTCATGGGATGCCTGAAATAAAACTTTATAATGCTGAAAGCACCAAAAGGGAAAAATGGGAAAGAATACAGCAAAAATTATTTAAACTAAATATTTCAAGCCTTTCATTAACCCAATACCAGGAAACTGGCTCTACATTAATCACTTATTTGAAGAACATTTTAATCACGTTTATAACTGCAACATCGGTCGTTAAAGGTGATTTAACGTTGGGAATGATGTTAAGCATATCTTATATTATAGGACAAATGAACGCGCCACTTGACCAACTACTTCGGTTTGTAACTACCTTACAAGACGCAAGGTTAAGTTTAGAAAGATTAGCTGAAGTTCATTCCCTGGAAGATGAAAAAAAGGCCGGGGACAAAGGAAAGATTACATCAATATTTGGTAACATTAAAATTGAAAATCTAAATTTTAGATATACGGAAAACCCAGCTGACCCACTAATATTAAAAAACTTGGACTTACTTATCCCGGAAAATAATGTAACTGCTATTGTAGGCGAAAGTGGCAGCGGTAAGACTACCCTTATGAAAGTTCTTCTTGGTTTTTATAAACCATCATCTGGAAATGTATTTATTGGGGATGATAATTTAAGTGATATTGCCCCTGGCGATTGGAGAAGTTTCTGCGGATCAGTTTTACAAGATGGATATATTTTTGGAGATAGCATATCCAATAATATATGCATGATTGATAATTGCAACGATGAATCGATTGACCTTTCATTAAATGCAGTGAATCTAAAATCCTTCGTCGAAAAACTGCCTCTAAAGAAAGATACTGTATTAGGTGCAAACGGACAGGGTTTAAGTGGCGGGCAAAGACAACGATTGTTAATTGCAAGAGCGATTTATAAAAATCCCAACTATTTGTTTCTCGACGAGGCTACAAGTTCCCTGGATGCGACAAATGAAAGAGTCATTGTAAATAACCTAAAGGATTTTTACATAGGAAAAACTGTGATCATCATTGCGCATAGGTTAAGTACTGTGATTAATGCAGATCAAATTGTTGTTTTAAATAAAGGAGAAATAGTTGAAAGAGGGGATCATAGTGATCTAATTAAATTAAAAGGGGTTTATTACAACCTTATAAAAAATCAATTAGAGTTAGGATAAATTATATATTAAAATTAAAAAAACGCTATGCTAAATTTTGCCTGGTTTACTAAATGGGGAAACGTGCTTATAATATTATTTTTAGTAATTGTTTTTGTTATTTCCACGCTCATTAATTTTACAACAGTTTCAAAATTTCAAGTTGTTTCAATAAATGGCGGTAACCTAATTGGAAAGATAAACTTTCGTAGTCAGCATTTGCCAGTTTTTAAGCATATAGAGTTAGATGAAAAATCGGGGGTAAAAATTGAGGGTAAGTTTGATTTTATTAAAAAGATTAATGATACATCTGCATTAATATACATTACCCTAATCCAAAAAGGGAATAAATATGATATTTCAAAAATCAACCTTTTGGTTAATACACGTTCTTTATATGATATTATAAATATTTCTAATATTTATAGAAAACCAATTAAATAAACCCTCATTTATTTTAAATAAGGCTTTCAGATAATTTATAGATATAATTTCTACCCTCTTTCTCCGCTCCAATTAATTTGTATTTTAAAAGAAAAGATAATCGAACAGACAACGTATTTTCAAATTTTACTTTATTTAATTCAGGTTCATTTTTAAGAATAACTTCTAAAATTTCTTCCTTAGAGCCTGAGCCACGTTGGGTAAGGGCAAATGATATTTTCTGGTCAATTCTATCATAAGAATTGTAAGTTGTGTTTCTTTGAAGGGGATTCAAATTAATACGACTGGATAGTGGTTCACTATTTCCTGCATTAGATGTTTTTAGTACAATCGTATTATAGGGCTCATATTGGGCACCTAATGCATCTAAGGCAAGTTCAACCTTTTTTAAATCTTCCGTAAGAAAACGATGTTTTTCTATTAAAAATGTGATTACTTGTTTTTCGGATACACTTTCTTCCATGCACAAATTTATAATTAATTTTATAAATGTTACTAATTAGAGCCATTTATAAATTAACTATGTTTTAACTTAAACCTAAGTAACATTTAATTTTAATTTAAATAACCTATTCTGTTTTTTCCAATGTGGATTCACCAGTTAATACGGAAAAGGCCCAACTATTGATTAGTTTTATCGCCTGAATTATTTCCTGTTGTCCTTCATCTGTGTTTAAATCAATTTCGCAAAATTTAGTGGAATGACATTTAGTATATAAAACCAAAAAGTTAATTGCTGCAACTGTTATTGAAGAAACGGCTCTAAAATTTATTTTTGGGTTCTTAAAATCTTCATCAATTAACTTAAAAATTTCACTTCCAACTTTTTCCCTGTCTTCCATTAATTGTGTCATTAATGGATTCTTTTCTGAAATGCTCCAGAGTGATATTTCCTGTAATACCTCATCGTTAAATAGAGTTTTAAATTGCCGTTCAAGAAAAAAGTTAACCAATTGTTCATCGTTAATTTTGGGGGTGCTACCATCAACAACTGCATCTTTAACTTTTTTTACAGTATTAGTCCAGTAATCATGTGCAAAAAGGTAGGTTTCAATTAAGGTATCAAGGTCACCAAATTGCCGGTAAATAACATTTTTGTCAACCCCGGCTTGTTTGGCGATCTTATTGAGTTTTAAAGATTTATATCCTTCATTTTTCAACAGATAATCAACTGCGTTTAATAACTTTTCTTTTTGCAAATTTTTCTTTTCCATTACTGTAATTTTTAGGTTTAGGAATATTTTAAATGTATTTTATTATTGTGCTCCCTTTAAAAACAGTTAAAAATTTATTCGCAAAAAGCCAGTCTTTTATTTATTTCTTTGCTCGCTGAATCTCTTCTGAACTACTGTTTTCATGATAGGTATTGATGTTTTTATTTTTAAAGCTATACGTTAAGTTTAAGACAAACTGTCTTCCCGGATATCGATTGTCAATTGTGTTAATTAATTGATTAGTTGAATAGGTGCCCTGAAAGTGGCCGGAAGTATTAAATATATCATCTAATTCTGCACGGATGAAAAGTTTATCCTTCAACAAGGACTTTTTGATATCCATATTCACATATTTAATTGAATTGTTGATATAGATACCCTGGAAATTTTTGTTTCTGTAAAAGATACTGTTATCTAATGTCCAGGTTTTACCCAAATTCCACGATTGATTTACCGAGGCCCAAAATTCAAGTGGATTTACCGGGTCGAATAGCTCACCATTTATATAACCCTTCTTATACGCCGTTCCTAACTGGCCGGACGCGCTTAAATACCAGGATTTGGTTAGATGTTTCTGAAATGATACAGTCATCCCAAGATACCTGGCATATTCTAAATTTACAGGTTTGTTTATAGCCAAAGCAGATGTATCTGAAGCGTAAAGCCCGCTTACAATTTGCTTCGACTGATCAGAATAATAAAGCTTAATACTAAACAAATCTTTAAAAGCATACATCAATTCCATATTGGTACTAATGGCAGGCAACAAATAAGGGTTTCCCTCATTAACGTTATAAGGATCAACATAAAACATGAATGGATTATACTGTTGATATTGAGGCCGGGTAATTTTGGAATTAATGGTAAAGCTTAAATGATTATCCGGGTTAATTTTATATAGCAGGGAACCGCTTGGATAAAATCGCACATAGTTCGTATCCAAAATAGTCTGACTTACAGGCAAGGTAGGGCCAGTTTCAATGCCTTTTGACTTTGTATCTTCTAAACGGCCGCCATATTGGATGGATAATTTCTTTGACAAAGTATTGGAAAACAAAAGATAGGCTGCATAAATATTTTCATGAAAATTAAACCCATTTGTCCTCGACTCATCTATTGCCGTTATTCCATTTTGAGTAATCTCGTAATCATTAGAGTTGTTTACATCGGCCCAGGATGCTTTTACCCCGGTTTCAATTTTGGTATTCAGGAATGATTTGGGAATGACATAGTCCGCTTTAATTGAATTTATATTAGACTTATTAAAATAATTTTGGGTGACGATAGAATCTGGTCTTACCGGTTGCTGGAAGCTGGTTGTATAATTTGCTGGAAATGAATATTTAAGTAAAGAATGGTTAGCTAAAATTCTTAAATTTTTGCCAGTTGAATCAATTTTAAATACATATTCTAACCCAATATCAGTTGTAGGGGAATTTTCATTTTTAAAACTATTTGTAAATGTCTGGCTTGCCAAAACATTGTTTGAATATAATGTCGAATTAAATATTGAGTTTGTTTTAGTGTTTGATGAATTACCTGTATAGAGCGCCTCAATTGACTGCTTTCTTTTTTTATCTAAATAGAGCAAAGCACTAAAGTTATATGTAAAGGGGTTATAGGAATATACTCTGTTATTAATTTCATTTAAATTGGTGTTACCCGTGCTTGTATTATTAAAAGCATTTGTAGATGTAGTTTCATTATATCCCTTTCCGTTTAAATAGTTTAAATTCGCTGTAAGGGTCAGTCTGTTTAGTGAAATAGCTGTTATTAGGCCTAAATTCTGTTCGAGATATCGGTATTGATCATAATTATAGGAAACCACAGTATTCCAAGTATTCTTTTCCATTTGACGTGTATGAATATTAATCACTCCACCGGTGATGTCTGCATCATATTTTGCATTGGGTTGTGAGGTGAGGTCAATTTTATCCAAAGACCCGGCAGGTAATGTTTGCAAGTAAGATAATAACGCCTGGTTAGTTAACTTTACTGGTTTATCGTTCATATATATGACAACGGATTTGCCGTCCAGCTGAATTGCGCCGGAACTCTGGTCATAAGTTACCCCTGGTAAACGTTTTAAAATTGTCAGGGTGTTCAGTCCCCTAAAATACTTGTTATTGGGTATGGAGACTTCTGTATTTCCGGGGGTATAGTTAATGGTTGGTGCGGTGGCCACTACCTCAACCTCCTTTAGTTCATTGGTTTTATCAAAAAGAGTAACATTTAGTGTGATGATTTTTTCATCGCCCACTTTTACGTTTATTAATGACGTTTCTTTCCCAATATAGGAGAACCTAACAGTATAATCACCTTTATCCTTGACGCTAAGCTTATAAAACCCCGTAGAATCAGCCTGGGCTCCTATCTTAACAGTTTCATCATCTTTCTTTTGAATAAATACAGTCGCAAATGGGATAGGCTTTTGATCGGCTAATAGAATACGACCTTGAATTTGATAGGCAGTTTGCTCATCTCTTTGAATTAAAATATGCCCATCGACTTGTTTATAATTTAAAACCGTGTTTTGTAAAAGAAGACTTAAGGTTTCATCAATTGCCCTAAAGTTCGCTGGAAGGCTTAAATGGTTTAAAAACTTCACGTCTTCTTTTCGATAATAAAATATAAAGCCGCTTTGTTTTTCTATTTGAACAAATGCGGATTCTAAATTCTCGTTATTCAATTTCACGCTCACTTTTTGTGTCGCCATGTCCTGCCCCTTAACTGATACAGCTAAAAGAACCTGTAAGGAAGATAGTATGAGTACAAATACAAATAAGGAAACACGCATTATTTGCCGAATTATATTTAGGTGCTTAGTAATTATTTTAATAGGGACAAAAAATGTCTCCGCATTCCGCCTTTTTGCAGAAATTTTCATAATTTTAGATGTTTTAATGATTCTCGAAATGATTTAAAACCCGCGGTCTTCCGGTAAGCCTGCAAACTTGTTCGAATCAGTTTGCAGGCATTTTTCCTTCATCTGCCGCGCAGATCTGATGATTTATATTTTTCCCCCTTGTATATTATTAGTTATAATTAATTTGATTTATTTATTCACAGCCATGTCCGTCAATTACAAAGGAACCATCGGGCCGTTTTATATAGGTTGCATTATTAAATTGGCAAATAATGTTTAGGACTTTTTCAGGTTTTTCCCCCGTAAGCGTTGCACCGCTAAATCTGCATCCCTTTAATTTGGGGTTTGCAAAAAGAATTTTTAGATGAAACCTTTGTTCGAGTTCGTTAGTTGCTTCCTCAAATGTTATATTATTAAATTGCATGTCGATTTGCTGCCATGCAATAAATTTTGCTGGATCAACGGTCTGTTGATATACCTTATAATCAATAATATTGTAACTTAACTGTTGATTTGGAGTAAGAATACCTAAAGTTTGGTTGCCATTAGAAACGCGAACTTTGCCCCTGGTTACAGTAATGGTTATTTTATGTAATTTCTTATCTTCCTTAATATTAAAAGCAGTTCCCAATACGGTTGTGATAACATCACCGGTATGAATAATAAATGGCCGTGATGGATCATGTTTGATATCAAAATACGCTTCGCCTGTTAAGAACACTTCTCTTGCAGTAGAATTGAATACTTTGGGATATATCAAATGAGCATTTTTATTGAGCCATATTTTACTGCTGTCGGAAAGTTTAATTTCCCATTTTTCATTGATTTTTTCTTCAACAGCGACATTTGAGGATAACGTTCTATGAGCCTTATTTCCTGGTATTTGATGGTAGAAAAGAAAGGCAATTAAGATAATCGCTGCTGCTACAGCTGCCGCAACCCTCGGGAAATAAATTATTGATCCCTTCAGTTTTTTAAGAGGAAGTTCCTTACCTATATCAATAAGATCATCAGCAAATTCCTTTGGTGTCAATTCGTATGGTGAATTGTCATAATTTTTGGAATACCAGCTTTCAAGAATTGCCTTTTCTTCTTCAGAAGAATTTCCTTCCAAAAATCTTTGAATAATCTGCTGGATCTCATTATTTTTCATAATACCTAAAGTATTTGATGCTCTTTGTATTGTAGTCGATTAAAACCCACTTTGGGCGTAGATAAATTTTATTTTTTTTAGAAGGTAAAAATTGGATGTGATTGTTTTCTTTCGATAAGGCATTTTTTGCTCTTTAGACTAAATCGTTCCCTATCAAAAGTGGCTCTTTATAATCAAAATACATTGGATTATGGTCTCATTGAAAGCTATAAAAACAATCTCATCAAAATGGAAACTCGCATTTAAAAAGATAATTTTGGTTATATTTAAAAATGAATATCAACAATTTGGAGCCGTTCGATGCTGATGTTTGGGGTACGGTTTCCGATTGGATGATGGTTATTGTGACTTCGCTGACTGCTTTTTTTTAATCAAAACCTTCCGGTCGCAAAAAAAGGTGCAACTCCTGCAGCAATCTATAACGGATATTGAAAATGAACGTTACCGGATAGAATATTTGCCGAAGTTTAAAATCACCACGATAGATATAAAAAATATCACTATAGGCACCGCTATAAGGTCAACTGTTCATTTTAAAATAATCCTGCTGAAAAATGAAGCGAAGGAAGTACAAGTAACTGGCAAACAGGGCATAGGAATAATTGAAGAAGTTACCATTGGGGGAAATGGTATTGGCCAGCATCTGCCTATTCCTATCGTCCATCCGGCAAATGAATACGATCTGTATTTCACCGTTATGCCTAATACAACTTTGTTTGTCCATGAAGGCTGTTATTTTTTCTTTTCGCTTACTTTTAAGGACTCGATAGGCAATAAGTATGAACAATTGTATTCAACAACTTTCAAGGAGACTTTTTTAAACTATTCAGCAGGTAACGCGAAGAGAATAATTATCGAACCAAAAAGTTAAAGTAATGCGAGACTGTCTCTTCTAAAGAGCAAAAAATGTCCCATTATAAGAAAATAATCACATTGTAATAGTTCAGCGAATTATAACGGCTGTTTAACCATCATACTTAAATTGATTGAAGTAATTGGTATAGGAATTTATCATCTATACCATCAAATTTTCGATAAACAAGCTTATTAAAATGATTAATTGCGGAATGATTAAAATTAAGCTATTGGAAATAAGTAAAAAAATATTGGGGACTAATAGTTTTTAAATTACAGAAACAGAATTATGATCATAGAAGTTAATCTGGCTCTTAAGATTTTTAAAGAATTATTAATCTGCTTTTTAACCGTTTTTTCAGATAAATTAAGCTTTGTCCCAATTTCCTTATGAGTTAGAAATGACTTTCGGCTTAGTTCAAAAATCTCTTTCATTTTGGGGGGCAATCGGGAAATTTCTTTTTCAATCGACGTAATCAATTGTTTTTCTCTGATTAGGGATTCAGTTTCATATGAAAAATCATCAAAAAATCTTTCAATTGATTTAATATAGGATGACTGGGCATTCTGTTTACCAATCCAATCAAAAACCTGAAAACGCACTGCAGCGTATAGGTAACTTTTGAGAGATACAATTTTTATATTATTAGCTCTGCTTTCCCAAAGTTTTGCAAATACGTTATGGATTATATCCTTAGCTTCCTCTCTTTTTCTTATCTTGTTAAATACATGGAGATATAATAGCGAATGATAACGATTATATATTTCAGTGAATGCATATTGGTCATTGTCATTAACAAATGACAACAATTCAGAATCATCAAGAGATTTATAATTTCGCATCCGTGTATTTCCTGTAAAAATAACTTTTTAAATTAACAGATATAAAAGAAAATATCATTCCGCAATCTTTCATATTAACGAGATAAGTGGATGTATTTGTATGTTCGAATTGTCGTTTACTTTATATTGGGCGGTTTTTGCATAGCAAAAGACAATGCCGTAGCGGAAAGCTTCTTTAAAACCTTGAAAACAGAAATGGTGTATCACCGTACTTTTCAAACGAAAGCTGAAGCAAAGGTGGCTATCTTTGAATATATAGAGGTTTGGTATAACAGAAAAAGGAGACATTCCGCACTCCAATATCTGACGCCTTGCCAGCAAGAAGAACTGTTATTGGAAACTAAAATGTCTGCCTGAAAATCTCTCCAATAAACTATTGCAATTCCAAAATGGGACAAACAGTAATTTTACATGTTTATCCCAAGAGGTGATCCCGCTGGGATTCGAACCCAGGACCCCAACATTAAAAGTGTTATGCTCTACCGGCTGAGCTACGGAATCATTCAACGTTTTCCGTTAAAGTGGTGCAAATATAGAAGTTTCGTTTATTGACTGCAAGCCTTAAATTAATTATTTTTAATAGCCAAAGTAACCGCTTTACTATCAGGTTACTGATTTTTAAATTGGGCTATTTTTCCCTGATCGCCAGCTAATAAAACCAAGCTGCCATACCTGGCTTTCCGGCAAACATTGAAGCTGCTGGTATCAATTTGCTTCCAGTTTTTGCCGCCATCGGTCGTAATGTTGCTGCCGGGCGTACCGGTGGAGATAAAAGTTGTATTATAAAGATAAGCAACACAGGACTGGAAACCGGCAGGCATTTGTTGGGCAGGTTGAAAAGTTGTGGTTTTACTTTTGGCTTCATGATAACAGGCAACCGAATCCATATAGTTGTTTTGCTGATAATTACCCCCTACAATAACCGTATAACCGCCGCCTGAAGCTATCGAAAAAGCACCTTTACTGGCTTGTCCTTGCACTAAAGGCAAAATATTTACAGACCAATCTCTCAAATCTTTGCCCAGTAATAACCGGGGTATAGAACCACCCGTCACGATTTCTGCGTTTCTCCGGTTTTTAACTAACTGCAAACAAGTTCCGCTTGCTGCAAATGCTGCTTCATTTGGCAAAGCATCGGGCGCGTTTGCTAAAACTCTCCATGTTTTGCCTTGATTTTTAGTTTCTATTAATAAAAATTTGCCTTTGATCGGATCACCCATCACCAAACCACGCTGCGGATTATAAAAGTCCATCGCATCCAAAAAATACGCCGGGTCATCGTTACGGTAACACACTTTCCAAATATTGCCTCCGTCTTCCGTTTTCAAAATCAAAGCCGGCGTACCTGAACTCATGATAAACGCTTCCTTTTCGGAAAAAGCTTCTACGTCCCTAAAATCACTCTTTTCAAACCCTTTTACCTGTTGCCAAACCCAAGTTTTGCCGCTGTTGGCCGTGATTCCAACATAGCCTTTGCTCCCGCTTGCCCATGCTATTTGATTATTCACGACCGATAAACCACGGATACTGCAAGCAGGCCCAGGTTGTAACAAACTAATTTTTTGGGCAGATGCAAGTAAAGCTGAAATCAGCAACGCGACAAAAAAAATCAAGCATTTCGTATTCATGGTAATTTTATTTTAACCCTGTTTCGCTTCGCCTGAAATCTTTTTGTTGATATGAAAGGGAATGCTTCTTTTATCAGCCTAAAATCTGATTATGATTTTAATACGGTAAAAGAAGCATTTCCAAAATCTTTCTAAAAAATATCCCGAAAACAACAAGCAGGATTTAGCAAGATCGTTTTACGGTTTTACGTAATACTTCATTGCTTCGGGGATACGGCTTTGGATATTTGCTATGCGGGTAGCATCTGCCGGGTGCGTACTCAAAAATTCCGGTTGCTGCTGGCCTCCGCCTTGCGCAGACATCCGTTGCCAAAAAACTATGGCTGCATGGGGATCGTAACCTGCCATCGCCATAAAAGTCAAGCCCAAACGGTCTGCTTCTGTTTCCTGCCCGCGGCTGTAATGCAGCAATGCCAACTGCCCTACTGTGCCGTAAGACTGGTTTATAATATTTACCAAGCCCGAGGATGAACCGTTGGCAGCCACACCAATGGCAGAACCTAAACCTTGCGCTACGTATTGCTGGGATATCCTTTCCGCAGAATGTTTGGCGATGGCATGCCCGATTTCATGTCCCATTACCGTGGCCAATCCGGCATCATCTTTAGTTATTGGCAAAATACCGCTGTAAATGGCTACTTTTCCGCCGGGCATACACCAGGCGTTTACTTCTTTGCTTTCAATCAGGTTGAATTCCCACTTAAAATCATATTGATTGGCATAGCCATTACTTTTTAAATAACGCTCTATAGCCGCAGCTAACCGGCCGCCAATTCTTTTAACCCTTTGCGCATCAGCTGTGTTGCTGATGACTTTTGTTTTAGGGTCTGATAACAACTGGCTATAACTCTGTGCCGCTGACTGGTTTACGTCCGCATCGCTTACGGCTATAAATTGTTTGCGGCCGGTTATAGGCACACTTGAACACGCGTTTAGCAAAACTGCCGCGGCAATACAAAAAACTACAAAATATTTTTTCATAATTACTT